>Ga0207646_10002372_pt1 | contig 22266 bp, 17 predicted proteins | sample KBSK5502metaG_FD_184343 | JGI IMG/M metagenome (GOLD analysis project Ga0207646, IMG submission 184343) | Corn, switchgrass and miscanthus rhizosphere microbial communities from Kellogg Biological Station, Michigan, USA - KBS K5-50-2 metaG... | ecosystem: Host-associated > Plants > Roots >... | reverse complement strand
TGGGGTTGTCGGGCTCGAGAAAGAACTTGCGGCAGTCGCTTAGGTCCTTTGGTGCGCCTTTAGGCACACACTACATGTATCACCTACAATATGACGCGTCAACACAATTTGTCGACCGGAAGGCCTAGTATGCCTCAAAGCCGCACCAGTCGCGCCATTCGAAGGACATGCGTATTCCAATCGACGCCAAGCATCGTTTCCGACAATATCTCATTTGATTGCCGTCATGGCACATAGTAGGCGCACCTATTGTCTAAGGCTTGTCGCGGCCTCTGAAACGCAGATTCTGTCGAGACTGCAGATCTGACGCCCCTTTTAATGTGATTTCCGGAATGGAATGGCGCCATCCCGCCGGCGGATCTTAGGCGAAAGGTGTGCCGTGGAAATTCAGGCTAGTGACTGCAGAGAACGGAACAAGCCGCCCGTCCCGCGACAAGCAGAAAATATTCGTTCCTGTGGACTGTTGAATTTCTGAATTGAGGACGGCACAATCCGCAAGCCCGCGGATCCTGTCGGCAAGGTCGCGGACGCTTTCCGCACAGCGCCGCCGGCAAACTACTTCGCGTTCTTGTAAATCTTGCCGCCCTTCATCACGAAAGCGACCCGTGTAAGTGCTGTGATATCAATAAGCGGGTCGCCGGCGATGGCGATGATATCGGCTTCCATCCCCGGCGCGACGGAACTGATGGACGGAGACCCTCATTTTCCTGGTTCTACGGAGCTCCGATCTCGACGATCGGAGTTCTCCATCACCCGAATTCACTTCGGAACAGCTTCGATGCTCTCCGGAACAGCTTCGATGCTCTCCGGAACAGCTTCGATGCTCTTCCGAACAGCTTCGATGCTCTTCCGAACAGCTTCGATGCTCTTCCGAACAGCTTCGATGCTCTTCAGGACAGCCTCGATGCTCTTCGGATCTGCTCCGTTGAATGCGGATTTAGGTGGTGAGCCAGGCGGTGCCCACCACGCTCTTCCGCGGATCCTTAAACTGGTGAAAACCTGCAGCCCTCTGCTCGTCGTAATATCGTTGTTGGAGATTTTGACCTCGACCTCAAGTTGTTGTGACGACAGGATCTGACGGACTTTTGAGGAAGACCCGACGCCGAGGAACATCCTCCTTCCCAAAATCCTGCCTGCGCGTGGAAGATCTTCCTGTTCTTGCGAACAGTCGAAAAACATCGCGGCCTGGGCGCGCGCCCTCCAGAAAAAATGGGTAGACCTGAACAACTCTCGTCGGCAGTAAACATAAAACCCGCACTACGACGCGCCTCGGATGAGCCCATTCCTCTCCGCGCCCTCTTATTTTTCTTACGTTCACAGATTTTTTCAATCCCGCACCTTGCAAGTTGTTGTCGCGGTTACGTAGAAGAATGCGCACGGGCTTGCATTCAGCCAGCGAGAGCTGGGTATTCAGATGATTTCCTCCTATTGCACTCAAGGGCGTAGACGCAGCGAGCGGAACTTTCGAACCTGGCAAGGCCGATTTTTTTAAAGAAAACCATCGCGCCCTGTTTTTCGTTCCCGACACGAACCATCAACCGGTCGCGTCCCCCCATTGCCGAAAATATCGTCAGGTGCGATGCAAATGCCGAACTGAACATATCCCCACGCTGATTCTCAGATCTTCTTCCTGGTCTTCACTTTAGTGTCACTGCGCCGAGCAGTCGTCCGCGCCGAACGAGTCACGCGTGACACGATCTATGGTGCGCTTAACGTGTACATCCGGCGCGCGATTTCCGGAGCGCGGATGGTTGGCAGAATGCGAAGCCTGCCTCCGCAATGAATACAAGCCAAGACGTCTGAGGCGAAACAGGCGTTTCATGATTCCCTCCCCAGAGTGGCGGCGAGTCTACCCGGCTGGTACAATCCCCGCAACATTTTCGGGGTACGGTGGAGGAAAATTGAAACGCATAATCAATGTTCTGTTGTGTACATTGTTCATCCTTGCTGTTGGATGTGTGGGCGCATGGGCGCAAGGCGCGACGGCCCAGATCAGTGGAACGGTCACCGATCAAAGCGGCGCCGTGTTGCCGGGCGTCGAGATCACCGCAACACAAACGGATACCGGCGTCACACGAAGTACGATAAGCAGTGAAACCGGATTTTATGTTCTGCCCAATCTCGCGGTTGGTCCTTATAAATTGGAAGCCAGTCTCGCCGGATTCCGATCGTTCGTGCAGAGTGGCATCGTGCTACAGGTCAACAGCAACCCTGCGATCAATGTCGCTCTACAGGTCGGCCAGGTCAGTGAAACGATCGAGGTTCAAGCCAACGCCACGATGGTCGAAACACGATCGACCGGCATCGGCCAGGTGACGGAGAATGCCAGAATTCTGGAACTGCCCCTCGTCGGCCGCCAGGCTTATGACCTCGTCACGCTCTCGGGTGCAGCTGTACAGACGGGCACAGCCACGACAGGAAACCGCGCTGCGTATCCCGGTACTCCGACTTTTTCGATCGCCGGCAGTGTAAACGGCGGAAATACGGTGACTCTCGACGGCGCGATGCACAACGACGTTGCATCGAACACTGCGCTGCCTCTGCCTTTCCCCGATGCCTTGCAGGAATTCAAACTCGAGACGAGTTCCCTGCCGGCACAATACGGCTTTCACTCCGGCGCTGCATTGAATGCGGTAACGAAATCGGGAACGAACGATTATCACGGCTCACTGTTCGAGTTCGTTCGAAACTACAAGTTCAATGGGCGGAATTTTTTTGCGGCACGACCGGATTTTCTGAAGCGCAATCAATTTGGCGGGACGATCGGCGGACCGATCAAACAGAACAAATTGTTTTTCTTTGGCGGCTATCAGGGAACGATCACGCGCCAGGATCCAGTCGGACAGCGGGCGTCTGTTCCTACGCTGGCAATGCTTCAGGGAGACTTCACGGCCTACGCATCGGCCGCCTGCAGGACGACAGGCGCCACTCAGTTGCCGGCGCCTTTTCAAAACAACAGGATCGACCCTTCTCAATTGAGCAAGGCTGCCGTTGCGCTCAGCAAACAGCTACCTGCAGCACAGGACGAGTGCGGGCTCGTGCAGTTCGGCAATCCGAACAAATCGAATGAAAGCCAATTCATCAGCAAGATCGACTACAACTTGACTGCATCGCATTCGATGTTCGGGCGTTACGTGGGAGCATACTTCGACCAGCCTTCGGCATACGACATTTCGCACAATCTGTTGAGCACGGCGCAACGCGGCTCAAATCTGAAGGTCAACTCGATCGTTTTCGGCGACACGTATCTCATCAGCTCGAAGATCGTGAATTCGTTCCGCGCCACGTGGAACCGCACAACCGATCTCAAAAAGCCGGCGTCATTCCTCGGAGGCCCCGACATCGGCATCAACATGTACGCCGATCCGCCGGACTATATTTCCGTCGCCGTCACGGGCGGATTCAATTTGGGCGGCGCGGGCCAGAGCTATCTGCATTGGGCCTGGACGACCGGCCAGCTGTCCGATGATGTGAGCATCATCAAGGGTAACCACCAGTTGTCATTCGGCGCCAGCGCGGTGAGCTATCAGTCGAACAGCCACCACAGCACATTCAGCGGCGGCATCTTCACTATCAACAGCCTCTCGGACTTCATGATCGGCAGGCTGCAGAGCCTGGTGCAGGGACTTCCGTATACGTTATGGGTGACGAACAACTACCTGGGTATGTACGCGCAGGACAGTTGGAAAATAAAACCGAGCCTGACGTTGAGTTATGGCCTGCGGTGGGAACCGTTCTTCCCGCAGCAGTTCGATCGCCTCAAGCAAGCGAATACGTTCGACATGAATCTCTACAGGCAGGGCGTGAGAACCTCGCAATATCTGAATGCGCCTCCGGGCGTGTTCTATCCGGGCGATCCTCAGTTCGGCGATAACGGCACCAGCCCGATCAACAAACGGTGGCAACAGGTCGCGCCTCGCGTCGGATTGGTTTGGGATCCGATGAAGGACGGAAAGACGGTCGTTCGAGCCGGCTACGGCATCTTCTACGATATGGAAGCTGCCGAACTGAACCTGGCAACGCCGCAGGGTCCGCCATGGGCCGGGAAAATTCAGCTGACGAATCCGGCCGGCGGTCTCGACGATCCATACAAGTTCGAGCCCGGAGGCAATCCGTTCCCGTTCACTCCCAGCAAGAACGCGCCCTATCCAGCGGCGGGTGTGTTCACGACTTTCAATCACGACACGAAGCCGCCTTACGTGCAGCAGTGGAATCTCGGAATCCAGCGACAGATTGGAAATGATTGGCTCATCGGCGCCAGCTACATCGGAAATGAAATGGTGCATCTGTATGGCTCGAGCGAGCTGAATCCCGCAATTTATTTCCCGGGCAACGCTAATGCGAGCGGGCAGTGCTTCGCCCAGGGCTATACGGTGACGACAGCTCCGAACGGCGTCTGTTCAACAACGGCCAACACAAATAACCGGCGCATCACAGCCTTGCTCAGTCCGGTCGAAGGCTTGAAGTACGCCAACATCGGCAATTGGGATGACGGCGGCACCAGAAGCTACAACGCGCTGCTCCTAAGTGCTCAGAAGCGGCTCAGCAAAGGCTTCTCGATGACGGGCAATTACACGTGGTCCCATTGCCTGGGCACACCGATCGGCAGCGGAACCCTGTTGCAGAGCTCGGCCGGCAACGGAGTGTACCTAACCCCGACGCGCGCAGGCGATCGGGGCAATTGCACGAGCCAGGTATCCGATGTCCGGCATCTGGTGAATGCAACCGGCATCGCGACCATGCCGAAATTCGCCAACACATGGCTGAATGCGGTGGGCAGCAACTGGCGGTTGTCGGGCATTCTAAACGTAGCTTCCGGGCAAGCCTTCACGATTGTCAGCGGCACGGACCGCGCGTTGAGTGGCAAGAACGCACTGACCCAGTATGCTGATCAGATCGGCTCGAATACTTACGGGAGTCAATGCAGGAGCGATCTGACGAAGAGCACCGGCTTCACTTGCCTCTGGCTGAACCCTGCGTCATTCGCTGCACCCGCGCCGGGCACCTTCGGGAATCTCGGCCCCGGCACGGTGTTCGGGCCGGGCAGCTGGACCGTTAATGCCGGCCTGTCGCGGTTATTCAAAATCAAAGAATCCCAGACGGTGGAATTTCGCGCAGAAGGAACGAATATCCTGAACCACGCGAATTTCATGAATCCCAGCGGGACGCTGACCAGTCCTCAGTTCGGAAGGATTCAAATGGCGAGGGATGGGCGGATCATGCAATTCGGGCTGAAGTATTTGTTTTGATTTCATTTGAAATTCCAAAATTGGAGGTTTCTGAATTTCTTCATATGAAGAAATTTAGAAATTTCCAATCTTGGAATCTCCAATGGATTAGCCAATCTCTCTCAATAGCCGTTGTTCAATGACCCGAACTCGCTCGATCTGGCCTTTCGCAGCGAAGCGCTCGTAGAAGCCTTCGCTGCGGAACTCGTCTTTGAGGTCTGCCCATTTCGCGATCAATTTTTCAAAAACGCGAGGTGATGGGTTCTCCCGCCACTTCTCGACGAGACCGTCATCGCGCGACACGAGATCGTCCAGAACCCGAATCAGCGCCTTTAATGTGACGCTGGTTGTGAACTTGTAGCGATCGTTGTTACCCCAGACGCGCTCCATCACGGTGCGCACGGCCTTGAGATAGTCCGCGATGAGATCGAAGGCACGATCCGCCTTGCCGCGAAAACCCTTCATGAAAAGCTCGTCGTTCTGGACGACCAGCTTCTTGATCTCATTGAACAGTTCGGCCTGAAGGATCCATTTTTCCTGCTTGCTACGGCCGCCGAGGCGATTGATCTTGTATTGCAGCGGCGAGGATGCCTCTTCGTAAAGCTTGTGCACAAGGTTGGCCGCCAGTTTCGTCTCCTCATCGTAGCCGCTGATGCGGTCGAGCAGATCGACGAGATGCGACTTGTTGATGCGAGTCTGCGTGGAATTGATGATGACGAACATCTCCGCCGCAAAGTCGCCGGTCTTGCCATCGAAAATGATGCAGGGCACTTCGATCTGATCGATAAGGTTTCCATGGCGGGCGCCGTAGAAATGCAGTCCGGCCAGGCGGTGCTGTCCGTCGATTATGAGAAAGCCGGATTTGGGATCTTCCAGATCGCCCACGGATTGGTACTGGCCCATGTGTCGAAACTTCAGAACCTCTTCCGAAAACAGGAGAATGGTTCCCGGGATGGCAGGCTGTGTTTCAGCCTGCTCGTAAAAGTTGACGATGTCGCGAACCTTGCGCCGGCTCAGCAGGCGCTGAAACGCTTTCTCGCTTCTCTCCACGGAACCGATGAATTTAGCGATCGGATCGTCCTCAGCGGCCTCGGCTTCGATCGTCTCACCCTCAAAATAAAACCGGCTGGTGAATTTAACGCGATTGAGGATGTCGCGTGCTTTAAATGAAACGAAGTAAAAGATCCCGTCTTTTTGGCGTATGCGTGTCGCAAGCATAGCGAAAACCTAACAGAATATTGAACCATAACTGGTCCATGGAAGGGATGCAGATTGTAGGCGTCGGCTTTAGCCGATGCGCGCCGGCTGAAGCCGGCGCCTACGTAGGGCATGCAGCCACGTGGTGAAGTCATCGATGAGCGAGTACGCCACGGGGCACATCAGCAACGTCAACAGCAACGAAAGACTCTGCCCGCCGATGACCGCGACAGCCACAGCGCGACGCTCTTCCGCTCCCGGGCCGGTGCCGAGCGCCAGCGGAAGCATGCCGCCGACGAGTGCCAGGGTGGTCATCAGGATCGGCCGCAAACGATCGCGATTACCTTCGAGTATTGCCTGGAGCTTCTCCATGCCTTCTTCGCGGAGGGTGTTCATATGGTCAATCTGAAGAATGGCATTCTTCTTCACGACACCGAACAGAACCAGCATTCCGAGCGCGGAGTACAGGTTCAGGCTCTGTCCGAGCGCCCAAAGGGAGAACAGCGCGAATGGAACCGAAAGCGGCAGAGCGAGCAGGATCGTGAACGGATGCGTCAGGCTTTCATAAAGCGAAGCCAGAATCATGTACATGAAGACGACAGACAGCGCGAACGCGATCATAAATTCCGTGAACGTTCGTTCCAGTTCTTTACCGCGGCCGGTGACAAGAATCGAGTAACCCGCCGGCATATTGAGTTCGCGCGCTGCATCGAGCAGCGCCTGATTGCGGTCGGCTGTACCGTATCCCGGCGCAACGGAGGCCTGGAACGTAACTTGCCTCTGCCGGTCGAGACGACTGATGGACGAAACGCTCTGCGTGGGTTCGACTCGAACCAGATTGTCGAGACGGATCAGCTTTCCGCTTCTGGATGGAACATAAAGACGCGAGATCGTGTCCAGATCATTCCGAGAACCTTCTGCCAGTCTCAATTGGACGTCGTAGTCTTCATTCACGGACGCGTCATGGAATCGTGATACTTTCTCGTCCCCGCCAACCATGATCCGCATCGCTGAAGCGATGTTCTCAACATCGGTGCTCAGATCGGCCGCGCGCTGACGATCGATTTGAACGTGCAATTCCGGGCGATTCAACTGCACCGATAATTGGGCATCCAGGAGACCCAACCCCGGCCCCTTGTCGGCGAGGGCCGTTCCATAGTCCACGAGTTTTTGAAGGTCCGGTCCGCGGATCGCAAGACTGATGTCTGTTCTTCCACCGCCGACGGCCAGGTTGATGGATTGGATGTTGTTGACCTGAAACTTGAGATCGCGAAACCCTGCCAGCTTGCGGCGAACATCGGTCATCACATCACGCTGCGAGAAATTGTGCCGGAACGAGTCAAGCGGATCGAGGTGCACTACACCATTCAACAGACGAGTCCACGAGAACACGCGCTCTTCGTGGGGAACCAGCTGCACGTACAGGCGGCCGTTGCTCAGCGATCCGTTGTAATCGCCGGCCGACGTGCCCGCCACCTGCTTCACGCCGCGGACAGAACGGACCGTGTTTTCGATCATGATCATCGCGTCGTCGACGGCGGCCAGACTCAGGCCTTCGGGGGCTGTCATACGGACTTCGAACTGACCGTCATCGACGTTTGTCGGAAGGTAATCCTGGCGGATCAATCGATAGGTCGGCACGGTCAGCAACATCACTGCCAGACCAAACACCGCGACGGCGTAGCGGTGCTTCATCGAGAATCTCAGAGCCGCCATGTAACCGGCGTCGATCCAGCGATAGAAACCCTGGCGCGATCGCGCCGCATCGTGCCCGCTGCCGCCCGAGTCGGATACACGCAGCATGCGTGCGCACATCATCGGTGTCAGCGTGAAGGACACGAGCATACTGACGAGCACGGCAGCGGCGGCAGTAATTCCAAACTGATAAAGGAATCGCCCCGCAATACTCGACATGAACGATACGGGTATGAAAATCACGACGAGGCTGAGAGTCGTTGCCAGAACGGCGTGGCCAATATCAGCGGTCGCCGCGCGCGCGGCCTCGAATGGCCCCACCTTCTTCTCTTCCATGAACCGGAAGGTGTTTTCGAGGACAACCAGGGCGTCATCGATGACGATGCCTACCATCAACACGAGCGCGAGCATCGTGACACTGTTCAGCGTGAAATTCAGCGCCCACATGACGCCAAACGCGGAAATCAATGACGACGGAATCGCGACGGCCGCGATCATCATCGCGCGCCAGTTGCGCATGAAGCAAAACACCACGAGGCTGGCCAGAATGCTGCCAACGATCAGGTGGATATTGATTTCATGAAGCGCTGCGTAGATGAATCCGGATTGGTCTTCGAGTAACTGCAGCTTTACATCCGGGGGAATCTGCGCCTGAATGCGGTTTAACGCCTGTTTCACACCTTCGATAACCGCGACTGTGTTCGCACCGGACTGACGCCGCACTTCAAGCGTGACCGTAGGCTTTCCGTTCAAGCGAACCGATGTACGCTGCTCCTTCGTTCCATCCTCAGCCCGACCGATGTCCCGGATGCGAACCGGCGCGCCGTCGATTGTGGATACGACGAGGTCGTTGAAGTCGCGTGGGTTGGCCATGCGACCGACGGTTCGTATATTTCGTTCGATTGCTCCGGAGGTGACGTTACCTCCCGGTTCGTCGGCGTTTTGCCGCACGATCGCATCGCGCACCGAATTGATGGGGAGCTGATATGCCGACAATCTGTCCGGATCGATCCAGATATTTATGGCGCGCTCCAAACCCCCGTTGATTCGGATCTCGCCGACACCGGCGCTGCGTTCGAGTTGCTGCCGGATGACTTTGTCCGCCAACTCCGTCAGTTCGCGCAGCGGACGATCGCTGATCAGTGCGATCGATATCGATGGATTTTGATCGCTGTTGTTTTTAATGATGGTGGGCGCTTGTGCATCCGGGGGCAGCAATCGAACTATAGTTGACACGCGATCGCGTACATCCTGGGCTGCTGTTTCAATGCTGCGGTTCAGGTTGAACGTCGGAAAGACGCCCGAGTTACCCTGGCCGGACTGCGATCGCAACTCCGCGAGGCCTTCGACGGTATTAACAGCCTCCTCGACAACCTGCGTTATGGAAACTTCAAGTTCTTCCGGAGAAGCGCCAGGAAGGAACGTGCGGACCTGGATCATCGGAAGTTCCACTTCCGGATGTTTGTCGACATCCAGGTGGAAGTACGCGACCGCGCCGACGACGACGAGAAACAGCACGATCATCGACGCGAAAACCGGAAGACGGATACAGAGCTCAGCCAGTCTTTGCACTTTTCAACTCCTAGGGATTGACGACGACTTTTTCGCCGTCGACCATGTTGCCTGGACTGAGTACGACCTGTTCTCCGGCGTTCAGACCTTCAACAACCTCGACACCTTGTTCGATACGCCGGCCGGTTTTGATGCGGGTTTCCGAAGCTTTGTCACCTTTGAGTACAAAGACCCGATCGATTCCCGCGAATGTCACGATGGATGACGGAGGCACCATCAGTGCGCGCTGGCCGGCAGAAACGACGATCTCCGCCCGCGCGAATGCGCCGGGCCGGAGGATGTTTGCGGCGTTCGAGACCTCGGTCTCCACCAGCAGCGTGCGATTCGCTTCATCGAACGACGGGCTGATGCGCGCCACGCGCCCTTCGTGAACTCCCGGAGCTCCTTCGACCGTCACGCGAACCGGCAGGCCCGCCCGGATGGTGCGTACTTCGCGCTCCGGGACAGCGGTTCTCAAGCGAAGAGGTTGCATCTGGACCATGCTGATGATCGGCGCGCCGGCAGCCACATACTGGCCAACATTGGCGTTCCGCTGCCGGACCATTCCGGTTATCGGCGCGTACAGCACAGCGTCCGCGAGCTGCTGACGCGCGATTTCGAATTCAGAGCGCCGCTGCGCGAGAAGGGCCTGGCGGTTGCGCGCCTCTTCCAGGGCATCCTCGTATTTCGCTTCGGATACCTTGAAAGCGGAGCTGGCTGCATCGAAGTCGGCTTTGGGCAACAAACCTTTGCCCAGCAACTGCTGCGCTCGTTCCACGTTGGATCGCGCCGCGTCCATTTCCGCGCGGGCCTGTCTGGCGACTGCCGTTTGCTCGAGAATCACACTCTGGTCGGAAGCGTCGGGAGACAATCCTAATCTGACACGGGCTTGTTGTAAGGCAGCATCGGCCTGGCGGACGCGAAGTTCGTAGTCGGTCGTGTCCAGCCTGGCAATAGAACCACCCTTCTGGACGGGGCTTCCCAGATCCACTGAAATCTCGGCCAGCCGTCCGGGAACTTTGAATCCGAGCACAACTTCCTGATCCGCCGCCAGCGTACCCGTGACGACGACCAGCTGATCGAGATCCTTCTGTTCAGCCGTTGTCGTTTGGACGCGCCGGAGCTGCGGGGTTGCCTTCCCGTCAGGAGGGGCGGCTGCCTGGGGTGAAGTACCGCAGGCGGACAAGAGAAAAGAAACGAAAACGATTCCAGGCAAACACTTTAAAGGATGCATTTAGAAATCCCGTAGGCGCCGACTTCGGTCGGCGCGCGCCGGCTAAAAACCGGCGCCTACAATTTGAGGCCGGTAGATTTTACAATAAATTCGTGGCACTTCGGCTAAATCGCATGACCGACCGGCAATTGCTCGATGTCCGGCTCTGCGACCTGCCTGTCCGCATCAGCGGAACTCAACTTGAACAACGCATCGAAAAGCTTTATCGCGAGATCGAGGGCCGATCGCTCCACTTCCGTCCTCATGTGTGGCTGGCCGAGGAATGGTTCACACCCGACGGCGTGGCGGGCTTTGCGATACCGTTTTACCTGGCTCATCCAAGGCTTATGAAACTCGAACGGTCGCAGATGCTGGAAGTCGAAGGCGCCACCGAAAGGGAGTGCTTGAGAATTCTCCGGCACGAAGCCGGACATGCCATCGATAACGCTTTCCGCCTGCATGCGCGGCGAAGCTGGGCGGATACATTCGGTTCTTATCGAGTCCCCTACCCCGAGTGGTACCAGCCGCAACCGGGCAGCCGCGATTACGTTCTGAATCTGGATGCATGGTACGCGCAGGCGCATCCGGCGGAGGATTTCGCGGAAACCTTTGCTGTCTGGCTGAAGCCAGGCGCGCATTGGCGGCGGCAATATGTGGGGTGGGGCGCGGAGCGAAAGCTCCAATACGTGGAAGAATTGATGACCAGCCTCGACGGCAGAGCTCCGAGACGCCTGCCGCGGCGTGAAGTCGAATCTCTGCCCAGCGTGAAGAAGACCTTGAGAGAACATTATCGGCGGAAGCGCGCGTACTACACCATTCAGTGGCCGGCTTCGTACGAACGAAATCTGTTCCGCGTTTTTTCGTCCGAACCGCGCCATCACTTATATCCAAGCGCGGCGCAATTCCTCCGTCGCATCCGGAGCGAGATTTCTGAAATTGTTGCGAGAGGGACCGGGGTTCACCACTACACGATCAACCATATCGTGAAACATATGATCGTCCGGAGCCGCGCGCTGAATCTGCGGCTGACGATCTCAGAAGAGGAGGCACGGCAGCTCACGATTGTCGCGCTGACCATGCAGGTCATGCAGGTCTTGCGCACGGGCTATCACCGAATTCCATTGTGAGATTCAAACCGAAGACCAAACTCCGAATCATGGTGCTCCTGTCGCAGGAGCTGATGCCGCCTGAAACCATTCCTGAAGGAGTCGAGAAGGAGAAGCAGCCATGGCGCACCGAATACGACGTTATCTCGACGTTGAAGTCGATGGGACACGATGTCTATCCGTGCGGCCTGCGCAGCGATCTCGAGGTCATCGCGAAAGCCCGCGAAGAGAACAAGCCACAAATCGTTTTTAATCTGCTGGAAGATTTCGAAGGCCAGGCACTCTACGATCAGCATGTCGTCAGCTACCTCGAGCTCATCAAACAGCCCTACACCGGCTGCAATCCGCGCGGATTGACGATCGCCCACGATAAAGCACTGACGAAAAAAATTCTTTCCTATCACCGAATCGCCGTACCGGGATTCGCGGTATTCCCGATGGGACAGAAGGTCGTGCGTCCTCGGCGATTGGCGTTTCCATTGTTTGTGAAGTCGGTTGTAGAGGAGGGTTCTGTCGGCATTTCGCAGGCGTCGGTTGTGTCCGACGATCAGAAGCTGACGGAACGCGTCGAGTTCATTCATCGCCAGACCAACAGCCATGCGATTGCGGAGCAATACATCGAAGGCCGTGAAATTTATGTCGGTGTGATCGGGAATCGGAAACTCCAGACCTATACGCCGTGGGAACTGATGATCACGAATCTGCCCGAAGGCGCGTTGAATATCGCGACGGGCCGGTTGAAGTGGAATCCCGATTATCAGAAGAAAGTCGGGCTCGTCACGAAGCCCGCCGAGCTTTCACCGGAACTCCAGCGAAAGATCCTTCTTCTCTCGAAACGGATCTACCGGCATCTCAGCCTTAGCGGCTATGCGCGGCTCGACTACCGGATGAACAATGATGGCGAGTGTTACCTGCTCGAAGCCAACCCCAATCCGCAGATCGCCAAAAACGAAGATTTCGCGGACTCCGCCGCCCACTGCAACATCAGTTATGGGCAATTGCTCCAGAAAATCATCACTTTAGGCCTGAGCTACAACAACGCCGAGTACATCATCATTTGAGAGCCGCGAAGCGGCCTGAGATGGAGTACACTCACCGCATGAGTTTGATTCTGAACACTCGAAAAGTCGATGGCCACATCATCGTGGAAGTTTCCGGGAGGGTCGAATCCGGAGCTTCGTGCTTGCAGTTGCGGGAACTGACGAAACGGATCGCGGAGGATGGGGGACGTTATCTTGTCCTCGATATGGCTGGAATTACCTATATGGATAGTACCGGCCTGGGGCTTCTGCTTTCCATTTACGCGACGATCCGAAATCAGGGCGGCGACCTGAAGCTGCTCAACGTGAGCCCGCGTGTTCAGGAGTTACTCAAGATCACCAAGCTGATTCAGGTTTTCGAAATCTTCGACGACGAGAATCACGCCATCGCCAAGAAAGGCGCCAGTCCTTCAGCGTAAACGATCATTCGTTATAGCGCATGTGAAGCTCTTCGACGTCGCTTGCCGAAAGGCCGGAGTATTTGGCAATGTCGTCGCGTGACTGGAGCTTGTTTCGATACCGCATGAAGTAATTGAGGATGTCGCCGCCGTAACCGAAGTAGTACATGATGTCGTCGAATTTGCTGGTGTGGTGCAGACCGACAGCGTGACCGAGTTCATGGACGCAGGTCAGATAAACGATGGTATCGCGAAGCAACACATCCTGCACCGCGCGGCTGGCCAACGGCTCTCCCTGCACCGAAACCTGCGGCATGACGTAAACAACAGCTCCCGTTTTGCCGTTCACCTGGACCGGTTGGGTTTCGCCGTACAGTCCTCCGGCTGGAGAAATCCAGCGAAGCCGGATCACAGCGCCATCCCGCTGTTTCGATTCGGTGAACTTGAGTCGTCCACCGCTCTCGCGCGACCACGCCGTGAATGCCATTCTCGCTAAGTCCCGATCCGTATCGTGATAGCCGGGCACGCCGTTCCCGTCCTCGATAAAGAACGCGATCGGCTGGCGCGCATCGAGTGGTCCCAGTTGTGGCGGAAGTGCGAGAACAAGTGCGGCGAAGGTCATGGCCAGCTTAAGCATCCTTCAACAACTCCTTTGCGGTGAAGAGCGAATAAAAAGGATATCGCTTCGCGATCATTTCCGTGCCGCCCTCTTCACGATCGACGACGCAGAACGCCGCCGCAACTTCGTATCCGGCTTCCTCGGCGCGTTCGGCGGCTTTCAAGATCGAATCACCCGTGGTGCAAACGTCATCCACGACGATGACCTGCGCTCCCCGCTTGCCGTCCCATCCTTCGATGGCCTTCTGAGTGCCGTGCGCCTTCGTTTCTTTTCGAACAATGAATGCGGGCAGCGGGTGTCCTTCAAGGGCGCTGACAACAGCAACGGCTGTGGCGATGGGATCAGCGCCCATTGTGAGACCGCCGATGGCGTCCGCTTGAATCTTGTACGTGCGAATGCGATCGAGGATGAGGCGCGCAATCAGCAAAGCGCCTTGAGGATCCAGGGTCGTCGTTCGGCAATCGAGGTAATAGGAACTCTTCTTTCCAGACGTCAGCGTGAAATCTCCAATTCGAAGCGACTTCTGCCGGATGATGTCGCGAAGCTGTCTGAGGTTCTCTTCCATTGCGCAATTATTATATTCGCGGATGCCGGCCGACCCAGGAATTCGCTTGCTCGTAGGCATGGGCGACGCGAAGCAACGCCGCCTCATCAAAGACGGGACCCATGAGTTGAAGTCCCAGAGGAAGATTGGATGCCGTAAAGCCACACGGCACCGATACGGCCGGAAGGCCGGCGAGGTTTCCAAGCGCGAGACTTCCTCCTCCGGTAAAGGTGCCTGTCGGTGCCAAAAGATTGGAGAAGTCGACCACACTCGCTGGCGATGTCACCGCCGGAGAAACGACTGCGGCATATGTCTTGAACAATGCGCTCGCGTTTTCACAAATCTCCGCGCGCAGCCTTTGCATCTTCAAATAATCCGTTGCCGGCAGAAGGCGCGCGGCAGACCAGTCGACGGCCCGCTGCTGATTAATCAGCATGTCGATTTTTCCGGTTTTCCAGAGCGGCTCGAAAACCGTTGCGGCCTCGATATTCAGGGTGTAGCGAGCAATATCCTGATAGGGATAGTCCTCCAGCTTGATGTCTTCGAGAATGAAGCCAAGAGATTCGAGAGATTTCAAAGCATCCTGGAAAACAGCGATGATGTCGGGCTCCGTAATTGAACTGAATTCCTCGCGAACGATGCCGATGCGCTTTCCTTTCAGCTTGCGATTACCGGCAAGTGCCCCTACGGTCGGGCCATCGACGGAAGTTGCGTCGAGCGGGTCGGCGCCCAGAATTTCATCAAACACCATCGCGCAATCTTCAACAGTTCTGCAGATCGGTCCAACCTTATCCATTGTCCAGCTCAGCGTCATCGCGCCGTGCCGGCTGACGCGGCCGTAAGTCGGGCGGAGTCCTACGACTCCATTCGTCGCGGCGGGAGAAATTATGGAGCCCAGGGTCTCGCTTCCGATGCTGAACGCCACGAGACCTGCAGCCGTACCGGATGCCGGTCCTGCCGAAGATCCGCTGCTCGAACGCGTAAGGTCCCACGGACAGCGAGTGGTACCGCCGAACCACCGAGCTCCACTGGCCAACTCGCCCAAAGCGAGCTTGCCGATCAGGACAGCGCCGGAATCTCGCAATTTACGGACGACGGTGGCGTCGTAGTCGAAAGTCTGATCCTGATATGCGGGCGAGCCCCACTGCGTGGGGATACCGCTGGTGGCGAAAAGGTCCTTCACGCCCCATGGTATGCCATCCAGAGGGCTTCGCAATTTTCCTTTCATGGCACGGCGTTCGGCATCCCGCGCCTGTTCCATCGCAAGATCTTCAGTAAATGTGACGAACGCGAATAATTGCCCGTCCAGCGCTCGGGCTCGCTCAAGGTAAGATTTGGTGAGTTCGACGGGTGAGATCTGCCGACCGCGAATCAGGCGGCTGAGCTCAGCTACGGGGCGGTATGTGAGGTCGTGGGCCACGCGGTGAAGTTATCAAAATAAAGGATAACTTGTGAAATAATTTGGGCTGTTATGATAGAAGTGGTCCGTATCGGCTGCTGCACTGGAGATAGATTACATGGCAACGCAAATCGAATCGCCGGTATCTGACGTTGCCGGCAAAATCAAAAACAGGAAGCTTTTGAAATGGGTCGAAGAAGCCGCGGCGATGTGCAAACCCGACCGGGTCCATCTCTGCGATGGGTCCGATCAGGAGTACGAGTTGATGACGCGCCTCATGCTCCAGAGCGGGACCGCCATTTCGCTGAACCCGCAAAAGCGTCCGAATAGCATTTATGTCCGTTCCACCACTGTGGATGTCGCACGCGTCGAAGATCGCACTTATATCTGCTCCCAAACTCAGGCCGAAGCCGGACCGAACAACAATTGGGAGGATCCGGTACATATGAAACGCAAGCTCACCGAGCTGTTTACCGGCTCGATGAGCGGCCGCACGATGTATGTCATCCCCTACTGCATGGGCCCCCTCGGTTCTCCTATCGCCAAGATCGGCGTCGAAATCAGCGATTCACCATACGTTGTCGTCAATATGCATATCATGGCGCGGGTCGGAACCAGAGTCCTCGAGATGCTCGGTCCCGACGGCGATTTCGTGAAGGGATTGCACTCGGTGGGCGCCCCCCTGGCGCCGAACGAGCAGGACACCTCCTGGCCATGCAACTCCGAGCACAAGTACATCTGCCACTTCCCCGAAACGCGCGAGATTATCTCGTTCGGATCGGGATACGGCGGCAATGCGCTGCTCGGCAAGAAATGCCATGCCCTGCGCATTGCTTCCGTTCAGGCGCGCGATGAGGGCTGGCTCGCGGAGCACATGCTGATCCTGAAGCTGACGAACCCGAAGGGTGAAGCGAAATACATAACAGGCGCGTTTCCTTCCGCTTGCGGAAAAACGAATCTCGCCATGTTGATATCCACGGTGCCGGGATGGAAAGTGGAAACGATTGGCGACGACATCGCCTGGATGAAGTTCGGACCTGACGGGCGGTTGTATGCGATCAATCCGGAAGCCGGTTTCTTCGGAGTTGCGCCGGGTACCGGCATGAAGTCGAATCCGAACGCGATGCTCACCGTCACGAAAAATTCCATCTTCACGAATTGCGCGCTGATGCCGGATGGCGATGTCTGGTGGGAAGGTATGACCGACGATAAACCGGCCGAGCTGATGGATTGGCTGCGCCGTCCATGGACACCTGGTTCCGGCCGGCCCGCAGCCCACCCCAATGCCCGCTTCACCACGCCCGCTAAACAGTGTCCTGTTATTGCAAAAGAATGGGAGGATCCGAAAGGCGTTCCGGTCGATGCCATTTTATTCGGCGGACGCCGTGCGAACGTTGTGCCCCTCGTCACTGAATCGTTCGATTGGCAACACGGAACGTTCCTGGGCGCGACCACCAGCAGCGAAACAACGGCGGCGGCGGCGGGAAAAGTCGGCCAGCTTCGCCGCGATCCAATGGCGATGCTGCCGTTCTGCGGCTACAACATGGGCAGCTATTTCGAGCACTGGCTGAAGGTAGGCGCGACGCCCGGCGCCAGGATGCCGAAGATTTTCTTCGTGAATTGGTTCCGGAAAGACGAGAAGGGCAAATTCCTCTGGCCAGGTTATGGCGAAAACAGTCGCGTGCTGAAGTGGATCTTCGAGAGATGCAATGAGACCGCCAAGGCTGTTGATACACCTATCGGGCGTTTACCGCGTCCCGAAGATCTCGATACGCAGGGATTGGATATCCCCCCGGGCAACGTCGCCAAGTTGCTGAATGTGGACACCGAAGGGTGGCTGGCGGAGATCCCCCTCATCAATCAATTCTTCGATGGGTTCGGGGATCGCCTGCCGAAGGCGCTCCGAGACGAAGTTACTCGCCTGGAACAACGACTAAAGAAATAGCCACAAAAAGGCACAAAAGGCTCAAAAGTTTTGTGCCTTTTGTGCTTTTTTGTGGCTAAAAAAGATCTGTCGGTTTCGCCGGTTTGTTGGGGTCTACGGTTCGCGGCGTGATATGCGGGCCGGTAACCATTTCTTTATAGCTCAGGCCGGGAGCGACCATCGGAAACACGCAGGCATCCGGATCGATCATCACTTCCAGGAAGGCCGGGCCGTTGTGGTGCACGAATTCCTGGAGCACACGTTCCAGGCGATTCTTCTCACTCACGCGCACAGCAAATTCAAAACCATCTGCCTTTGCGGCATTCACAAAATCTTTCCGATGGAGAAATTTTTCGGTGCCGCAGAACCGTTCGGCAAAGAACATTTTCTGCCACTGGCGAACCATGCCGTCGCCCTGGTTGTTGAACAGAATCGTTTTCAGGGGCAGGTTGTAGTTGGTGACGGTCTCCATCTCACCGACATTCATCCGAAGACTGCCGTCGCCATCGATGTTTATGACGAGCCTATCCGGACGCGCAAATTGAGCGCCGATCGCAGCGGGAAGACCAAATCCCATCGTGCCCATTGAACCAGACGTCAGGAATGAACGCGGGTGTTTGTAGTCGAGATACTGGGCAGCCCACATCTGGTGCTGGCCGACGCCGGTGCAGATGATGGCCTCTCCCTGCGTGATCCTGTTCAGGCACTCCATCACATAGTGCGGCTGAATGAATTCACAGTCCCGATCGTAATCGAGCGGATGTTGCTTTTTCAGCTCGGCGACGTGCGCGAGCCACGGCGAAAAATCCTTATTGAATCCAGAGACAAAACCGAGCAGGTCCTGAAGGCCGTTCCGCACGTCGCCGATATGCGACCAGGTCACCATCTTCACTTTGCCGATCTCACAGGCATCGATATCGATGTGCGCGATGTTTTTGGCGTTAGGCGCGAATTTCGCCGCATTACCGGCAACACGATCGTCGAACCGGGCGCCGACTGCGATCAGAAAATCGCAATCTTCGACGGCGTAGTTCGCATAGGCCGTGCCGTGCATACCGAGCATGTGGAGAGAGAGTGAATGCGTCGTATCGAATGATCCGATGCCCTGGAGTGTGGTCACGACGGGGATATTCAATGTGGTTGCGAACCGGCGAAGCTCACGTGACGCATCGCTCTTGATCACGCCGCCGCCCGCGTAGATCAAGGGACGATCGCTTTGTCGCAGCATGTCGAAGAACGCGGTTGCCTTCGCCTGGGGCATCTCTCCGCCATACAGGGCCTGCATACGCTCGCGATAGCCGCGCAGCTCCAGGACGCCTTCGCCGCGGAAAACACCTTTCCAGTTCTGAACATCCTTCGGAATATCCAGAACGACCGGCCCTGGCCGATCGCTGCGCGCAATTTCAAAAGCCGTGCGAACCGTCGCTTCGAGTTCTTCAGGATCGAGCACCAGAAACGCGCGCTTCGCGCACGCGCTCATGATGTTGAAGACCGGCGCTTCCTGAAACGCGTCGGTACCGATGGCTGCGCGCGGGACCTGTCCGCAGATCAAAACCATGGGCACAGAATCCGCCATGCTGTCGCGAACCGGCGTCACGCTGTTCGTCGCGCCCGGACCTGAGGTCACTATCGACACGCCAACTTTGCCGCTGGCGCGCGCGTAACCGGCCGCCATGAACCCGGCGCCCTGCTCATTCGCAGGCACGACCAGTTCGATGGGTTTGCGGCGCTCCGATTCCTGTTCGATGTTGTAGCGGGCAAGCGCATCCCACGTCGGCAGGATGGCGCCGCCGCTATAACCGAACACAATCTCGACGCCTTCGTCCGCCAGAATCTGAATCACCATATCCGCGCCGGTCATCGTCTGACCCGCGAGTGGATGGCGTGAGGACGAACTCGGCTCGGCTCGAACGCTCATTACTTCTCCCGTGTGCCGACCGTAGCTCCAACCGGCCCAGCCGATTTCAGCTTGGGTTTTTGCAGGAACGACATCATCTCCCGCAGCGACTTGCCGACGACTTCGATCGGATGGTTCGCGTCGTCTTCCCGCATCTTTTTGAAGTTCGTGCGGCCCGCTTCGTTTTCAGCAATCCACTGTTTCGCGAACGTGCCGTTCTGAATTTCCCCGAGGATCTGTTTCATCGTCTCGCGAACGCGCGCATCGATTACTCGCGGACCCCGCGTGTAATCGCCATACTCCGCCGTGTCGCTGACGGAATATCGCATGTAACCGAGGCCACCCTGATAGAAGAGGTCGACAATGAGCTTCAGCTCGTGCAGGCATTCGAAGTAAGCGATCTCCGGCTGGTAGCCCGCTTCCACCAGAGTTTCAAACGCCATTTTCACCAGCGCGCTCACGCCGCCGCACAATACGGTCTGTTCGCCGAAAAGATCGCTTTCGGTCTCTTCCTTGAACGTGGTTTCGATAACGCCGGCCTTCAGGTTGCCTGTCGCCCACGCGTAGGCCAGTGCATTCTGCTTGGCCTGGCCGCTTGCGTCCTGGTGAATGGCAAGCAGAGCCGGAACCCCGACGCCTTCAACGAACAGTTCGCGCATCCGATGTCCGGGACTCTTCGGCGCAATCATCGTCACGTCGACAAAGGGTGGCGGCACCACCTGGCCGAAGTGAATGTTGAAGCCGTGAGCAAACATCAACGTCTGGCCGGAACGAAGATGCGGCTCAATGGAAGCCTTGTAAACCTTCTTCTGGGTCTCGTCCGGAATGAGAATCATGATCACGTCCGAGGTTTTCGTTGCCTCCTCGATAGTCATCACCGGAAGTCCATCATCCTTCGCGCGAGCGGCGGAAGGACTGCCTGCGTACGTCGCCACACAGACATTGACACCGCTGTCGCGCATGTTCAGCGAATGGGCGTGTCCCTGGCTGCCGTAGCCGATGACCGCAATCTTCCTGGATTTGATCAGGCTCGGATTTACGTGTTTTTCGTAATAGACGTTGGCCATGAAATCTCCTTGTCCGTCATCTCCACTGAGATGACATCGATCTGCTTGTGAAGTTGTTTAATGATTTGGTCTGCCAGGGCCGGACTGCAATGCGCCGTCATCGTGATGCGCGACAGGCCGGGTTCCGAATCCGGAACGACCATCAAACGCTCGATATTGTAGCCGCGCGAGCTGAACAGGCCCGTGATATTAAAGAGAACGCCGAAGCGATTTTCCACCAGGATCTCGAAGGTAAATGTAGGAAGTTGTTCCATATTAAGAGTATACCTACCGACCGATCGGTAGGTGATTGTAGCATGGATGGTACCGCATCGCTATGCTAATGTGGTAATTCCTCGTCGGACGCATAATTACCGAATTAGCTTCAACGAGGATGTCAGGTCGCTAATTCGGTAATTATGCGTCCGACGAAGAATTACCCAATTATGACACCGCTTCTCGAAGGTAAAACCGGCCTCGTGATGGGCGTCGCCAACAAGCGCAGCATCGCCTGGGGCATCGCCAATTCCGCCAATCGGGCCGGAGCCCGGCTTGTCCTTACCTATCAGAATGAACGGCTTGGCGAGAACGTGCAGGAGCTGGCACCGCTATTGAATAACCCCCTTTTGATGCAATGCGATGTCGCGAGCGATGAGCAGATCCAGGCGCTGATGGGCCGGATTGGCGAGGAGGTTGGGCATCTCGATTTCCTTGTCCACGGGCTGGCATTCGCAGGGCGTGACGCGCTGGCGGGCATGTATGCGGACACTAAGCGGGCCGATTTCGCCACGGCGCTCGACATCAGCGCTTATTCATTGGCCGCTGTTGCCCGCGCGGCGCTCCCTTTGATGAAGGATCGCCAGGCGAGCATCGTCACGATGACCTACCTCGGCAGCCAGCGCGCCATACAGAATTACAACGTTATGGGGGTCGCGAAGGCGGCGCTGGAAGCTTCGGTTCGCTATCTCGCCAACGACCTTGGTCCTTCCGGCATCCGGGTGAATGCCATTTCGGCCGGTCCCATCAAGACGCTTGCCTCGTCGGCCGTCGGCGGAATTTCCAGCATGATTAAACTCCATGCCGAGCGCGCGCCGTTACGCAAGCCCGTCGATATCGATGAGGTCGGCGATGCCGCGCTGTTTCTTCTCAGCCCGTTATCCCGCGGCATCACCGGCGAAATCATCTACGTCGACGGCGGATATCACATTCTCGGAGTTTAAGTTCACCACCAAGACACAAAGACACAAAGAAAGGCCGCAAATAAAAGCTACTGATGCGGCCTTTCTTTGTGTCTTTGTGTCTTGGTGGTGAACTTTTACGCTGCGCTTCGCGATAGCAACTCCCGAAGTGCGTCCCGGATTTCCTGCTGCTGCCGGGTGAGCATCGCCCGCGCGTGGGCCGATGACGTA
>Ga0207646_10002371_pt1 | contig 22275 bp, 18 predicted proteins | sample KBSK5502metaG_FD_184343 | JGI IMG/M metagenome (GOLD analysis project Ga0207646, IMG submission 184343) | Corn, switchgrass and miscanthus rhizosphere microbial communities from Kellogg Biological Station, Michigan, USA - KBS K5-50-2 metaG... | ecosystem: Host-associated > Plants > Roots >... | reverse complement strand
GCGACTTCAGGGACGTCATCGCCGGCATCGACGATCTCGTCGCCAAGGGCATTGCTGACTCAAATCGTCTCGGCATTGGCGGCTGGTCTTACGGCGGCTATATGAGTGAATGGGCGATCACGCAAACCACTCGCTTTAAAGCAGCCATCTCCGGAGCAGGCATGGCCAATCTTGTCTCGGAGTACGGCACCGAACAGCATCCTTCTTACGACGAATGGTTTTGGAGCGTTCCCTACGAGAGACCGGAGGGCTTTCTCAACAGCTCGCCATTTGTCCACGTAAGAAACGCCAAAACTCCGACGCTTATTCTGCAGGGTGACGCCGACACGGTCGATCCGCTCGGTCAAAGCCAGGAACTCTATCGCGGCCTGAAGCGTTACGGAGTCGACACCGAATTTGTCGTTTATCCGCGCGAGCCCCACGGCTTCCACGAAGAAAAGCACCTTATCGACCGGCTCAACCGCATCGTGGCTTGGTATGAAAAATATATGAAGTAGCTTTATTCTTTAAAACTTGTCACCCTGAAGCGAAGTGGCCCGGCCCTTCTCTTGCGTGCGTTTTCTGCACGCCTGGCCACGAAGTCGAAGGATTAGCACCCATTCTGCGGCGAACCGATTCGCTCTAAACAGCTCAACGTCCGACACAACAGGGAAACCCAAGCTGTTATCTCTTTCTGCTTCGACTCGCGCGGCCGCCTTTCGAAATGCGCGCCAACGATTTTGAATATTCCGCAATGGTCTCTGGAATTGTCCGGCTATGCACAAACTGCCCTTCTTTGCAGCACTCGATCAACTCCGCCTCCGTCAGAATCTTAAGGTGATGTGAAATCGTCGCAGGCGTAACACCTCTCAGGTTTACAAGTTCTCCACAAGTGAGGTTGTCTGTGGCCGCGATCGCCTCGAAGATCCGCAAACGTGTCTCGTCCGCCAGTGCTTTTGAAATCTTCTCGATACGCTTGGTATTCATGATCGATGCCCAGTGTATCGGAATTACTCCGCCGCATCCACGGACGTTCTTCCCTTTTCCGGACTGTCCCGCGGACCTCAAATTGATGCAACCGAATGTTTCGATGTTCATCTAAGTATCGAAGTAACTGGCGGACGATCCGTTCGGCCAGCTTCACGAGCGCCGTACTGGTGCAACTCTAGTGGAGGATTTTATGAAACGTTTTGAAGGTAAGGTCGCCGTCATCACCGGCGGCAACAGCGGCATCGGCCTCGCCACCGCCAAGCGCTTTTCCGACGAAGGCGCAAAAGTCGCGATTTCCGGCCGCAGCCAGAAAACTCTCGACGAAGCCGTCAAGTACGTTGGCAACGGAATCCTTGCCGTTAAGAGCGATGTCGCAAAGCTTGCCGATCTTGACCGCTTCTATTCCGCAATTGCGCAAAAATTCGGCAAGATCGACGTCCTCTTCGTCAATGCGGGTGTCGCAAAATTCGTCCCGGTTCAAAATGCCGACGAAAACCACTACGACGAAATTTTCGATATCAATGTTAAGGGCGCATATTTCACAATTCAAAAGGCGCTTCCCTATCTGAACGACGGTGCGTCCATCGTCCTAAACACCAGCGTCGCTGGAATCAAGGGCACCGCCAATGCCTCGGTGTACTCCGCAACCAAAGCGGCATTGCGCTCTTTCTCTCGCACGCTAACCACGGAACTGGTGGAACGCGGCATTCGTATCAACTCTGTCGCTCCCGGACCGATCGAGACACCCATCTTCGGCCGCATCGGACTCTCCAAAGAACAAGTGGACGAATTCGCAAACAGGATTCTCTCGGGCGTTCCCTTGAAGCGCTTCGGCAAACCTGAGGAGGTCGCGTCCGCTGTCGCTTTCCTCGCTTCTTCCGACGCTTCCTACATCACAGGTGTCGAACTGCACGTCGATGGCGGCATGGGCCAGATCTGATCTTGCCCACTCCGAACTTGCAAACGATTCGTGCCGGTCGCCCGAATCTGCAAGGAGGGCGGCTCATTCGTCGCCCTCGTAGTTTTCCTACTAATCCTTCTGGTATTGAGCTTCCCCATTCCCAAACGACCAATTCTCCCAGCTCACCTCGACTAGATTCACAAGCAGGTCCTCCGGCCGGAGCCCGGGCGACTTTGCCAATAATTCTGCCATCCGCCTGAATAGCGCACGCTTCTGTCCCGGCTTCCTCCCGGTACTTAGCGTGATCTGCACGAACACAATCTTCTCCGATCGCTTCACCTCCAGATAGTCCGGGTCGTAGATCAAGTCTCCTGCCTTGTATTCGGAAATGACCTGGAACCGGTCCTTCGGCGGAATCGCGATCGCGTCAATCATCGCCTGGTGCACTGCATCCGCGATTGCCTTTCGATATTCCGGTGTCGCTCCTTCACGAAGTGAAATGCGTACCAGCGGCATTTTGCCTCCTTCTTCTTCGGTTTGGCTCTCTCTCAACCCTATGCATTGGAACAGGTGCTAGACGAATGTCCGATGTCACGCTGGAATTTATTGCCTAAAGGAGGGATTGGAACTCGCCGCCACATTCATATCGAGGTGCCATTGCTTTGCCGCATCCGCCACTGCGTAACAATTCTCGTCCGCCGCATAACCACCGCACCGCGCCGTCGTTTCCTTTTCTCTCGGCGATCGCGTGAACTGCCACACGGTCGCATCCTTCACTCCACTCGACGCCGGCAGCGGCGGGGTCGCCACCGATACACATCCCGGCGAAGGGGGACACGCATCGTTGAAAACCCAAAAGGCAAACTTCCTCGGCGCTTCGTTCGTTCGAATGTCCTCGGCCGTCACAATCGTCACGCCGCCGCCTTCATCCACCACTATTCCGGAGCAGTACACGCCCGGGCGATATCCGAGTTTCGCCAGCTCATCTGCCCACGCACGCAAATAGGCGTGATACGGCGCCGCCAATCGCCCTCCGTCCTCAATATCCAGAAAAATGATCGCGCCCCTCGCAAATCCTTCGGCCTCCGCGCTGCGCGCGGCTCCCCGCGCATCCGCAACTCCATTCCGCTGCGCGCCTTCCGCATTTCGAATCTCCTTCGCTGCTCTTCCCCGCGCCAACAGCACGAACCCGTATCCCTGCGCCTCCAATACTTTCCGCTTCGCCGTCCATGAATTCGCCTTCCCGCCCGGCGCCGGTGTCAGCCAATATCCTGTAAACGCAAATTCCCTTCGCAAATCCGCCATCGCGGCATCACCCGGATAATCATTCCGGTCAAATCCCAAATATCCGCGCGAGCCATCGTTCTGCTGCGGGACGACACTTCCCATCCACGCCAACCAGTACATCATGCAGTACAGAACTAGGTTCACTCTGCAGCTCGTTTCCTTGCAGTCGTAGTCGCAGTGGCCGGCCGGAATTTATCGCCAGGCACCGGTTCACTTGCCTGCCGCACGATCGCTACTGATTTACTTTGTTTGCGGCGTCCTTAGCCGCTTGCTTCGCCTTATCCGCAGCCTTCTTCGCCGCCTTCTTTGTCTGATCCAGGGCATCGCTCGTGGCCTGTTTCGTTTTCGCAGCAGCCTCGTCGTACTTCTGCTTTGTAGCATCGACGGCGTCCGATGTCGCAGCCTTGGTCTTATCCGTCGCATCGTTCACAGCTTTTTTCGTGGCCTCCGCGGCGTCCGTAGCCGTCTTCTGCGCGGCTTCTCCCGTCGCTTTCGCGTCCTGCTGCATCTTTTGCGTATCTGCCTTGTTGCACCCTGCTGACACCACGACCAGCATCCCTAATAAGAACAGCTCGCTCTTTTTGAGTCTCATGGTTGCCGCCTCCGTTTCTCACCTTCGCTTGCAATTTTCCTGGCTGGACCCTTGCTACTTCTGGCGGACGAGTGGAATTTCCGTTGCGGCAACTCCATTTTAAACCGGCTTCCATTTCATACGTCTATCTATTTTGTAAACGTAACGTCAATCGTGGTAAAAGTGCTGGGCGCCTCCCATTGCGTCACCATACGCCCGCCACGGAACCATTTTCCCGGCGCTTGCGTACCTTTCCAGTGTCTCAAGATACGTCGCGGATCTGTCTTCGCGGCTTGCCGAGACACTTCCAGGAGCCGCCCATGAATCTTTCCCGTCTCTCCCGATGGATGCCGTTTGCTGCTGGTCTCCTGATTCTTTGCCCACATCTCAGGGCTCAAGACTTATCGGCAGCCGCTCATCACGCCAAAACCTCGTCACCCGATCTCGCCATCGTTCACCTCGAAAAAGATATCCCCGATCTCATGAGCCAGGCCGAGGTTCCAGGCCTGTCCATCGCCGTCCTTCGCAATGGACGCACGGCTTGGCTTCACAATTTCGGCATCAAAAACACAAAAACCAAGGAACCTGTCACCGATGCCACCATCTTCGAAGCCGCTTCTCTCAGCAAGCCCGTCTTCGCCTACGCTGTCCTCAAACTCGTCGATCAGGGCAAACTCGGCCTCGACGTGCCTCTTTCCACCTATCTCCCCAAGCCCTACATCGAAAGCGATGATCGCCTAGCGAAAATCACCGCCCGCATCGTGCTCAGCCATCGGACCGGATTCCGCAACTGGCGCGGTGACGGCAATCCCCTCTCCATTTACTTCACTCCCGGCGAACGCTTCAGCTACTCCGGTGAAGGCTTTATTTACTTGCAGCGAGTCGTCGAGCGAATCGAAGGCAAACCGCTGAACGACATCGTGACGCAACTGGTGTTCACTCCCCTCGGCATGGCCAGCAGCAGCTACGTTTGGCGCGCGGACTTCGATGAGCGCACTGCGACGGGCCACGACGGCGAAGCCACGCCGCAGGACTTGTGGAAGCCAAAAGACGCGGGCGCGGCGTCCACACTCAACACGACGGCGCATGACTATGCCCTGTTTGTCGCGGCCATTCTGAATGGTGCTGGCCTCAAGGCGGCTACGCTTCGCGAAATGGAAACGCCGCAAATCGCGGTTGATCCGGAATGTACAAACTGCACTGACCGCACTCCAAAACAACTCTCCAAAAATATTTTCTGGGGATTGGGCTGGGGCATCGTTCGCAGCAAGTCCGAAACGCTCTGGCACTGGGGTGACAATGGCGCGTTCAAATGCTTCGTTGTCGCCGATCCAGCTCACAAATCAGGAATGGTCATGTTCACCAACAGCCAAAACGGTCTCGCCATCGCGCCAGCCATTGTCCGCGAAGCAACCGGCAGCGAATCCCTCGCCTTTTCGTGGATCAAATATGACGCTTACAACTCCGACTCCATGCGCTTCGCCAAAACCGCCCGCGATCAGGGAGTCGAAGCCGCCATTCAACAATTCGACGCCGCTCTCAAAAACGGCTCGATCTCTGAAGATTCGGTCAACTCCCTCGGCTACCACTTTCTCGGTAAAAAACGCTTCGCCGAAGCCATCCGCATCTTCAAACTAAACACCGATCTTCGTCCGCAGTCCGCCAACACCTACGACAGCCTCGCTGAGGCCTACATGGACTCCGGCGACAAACCTCTCGCCATCCAGTTCTACGAAAAATCTCTCCTTCTCAATCCCAACAACTCCAACGCTACCTCCCAACTCAAAAAACTAAAATCCACCACGCCCTAGCCTCATTTTCCCTTTTTATTCTTCGTTTTCAGTAGTGGCCGGTCTCGAGACCGGTTCCTTTTCCTTATAACGCAGGTTCCGCCCTCTCAGGTTTCCACGGCGCGCGTGGCACTCTACGGGTGCACGACAAGAAAGTGATGAGTCATGCGGCCTTGTGTTCCGTTCTGCGTTCCCAGAAATCTTGAAAGCGACCACTGAGCTTCGCACAGCGGAGAGCGATGATGGCGTTGGAGCCGCGGACGGTCCAATGCATCCCAGCTCGTTTGAGACGTGTGCCGATGGCCACCTTGCAGCCGGCTTCCACAACGCCCGTGGAAGTGCAAAGGCCTTGGGCGTGGAACTCTGGGTAGCGCATACGGTCTCGGTTGGTCTGGAAATAGTGAAGGCCGCGACGTGCTTCCTGCGAGCGAGGGATCTGGCGGCGGATGGCGTTGAGCAAAGCTTGGAATTTTCCGGTGTCGAGTTCTTCCTGCCTACGTTCTGCCCACTCCGTTGCGCGTGGATGAGTGAGGCCGTAGAGAGCTTTTCCGAGATCACTCAAGTGTTGTTTGGCATGATAGCGGTCAACAATCTGGGTGGCATCGGGAAACTGATCCTCGGCGAGATTCCAAATCCAAAGGGCCCCATCTCCGAGCACGACTCTGCATGGCGCGTGGCAGAAGCGGCGGCGCGTAGCTTCGCGCCAGACGCGTTCGGCAAAAGGAGCGCGTGCGGCAGCGGTATCCAGCGCGGAAGCGCTCTCTAGAGCCGCCGAGTAGGTGACCGATCCTGCATCGCGGATGGGCGTGCCTTCTTCATCGCGCGCTTCCGCACTCCAAATGGTGCAGAGTTTCACTTCGCCGGTTTTGGCCGATCCGTCCGGCTGCTTGCCGATCCGGCCAGCGAGTTCCTCGGCGCGTAAAGGAATCCCTGTTCCGTCCATGCCGAGATACAAGGTCTGTGGCAGAGGAAGCATATCGGATGGTTCGCTGTGCTGGCGTTCGTCTTCGGCGATCTCTTTTCCGAGCGCTTCTGCGGTTCTCTCCACCTGCTTGGCATCCAGCGCCACACCGGCCAGTTCGGTCAACAGTTCGCTGCCTTCCTGGAAGCTGACCATCGCACCGACCGTGCCCACCATGCGCGTGAGGGCAGGAGACAAGGAAGTGTTTTCTATCTCCAGATGCGCGTCGCGAGGATAGCAACCCTGGCCACAGGCGGAGCAATGATAGTAGGCGCGTTCGAGTCGCAAGGGGCCCAGCACACTGACGACGTTCTTGGTCCGGCGCGCGACATAACGCGCTCGGTTCCCACAAGGACAACGAAGTGCACTGGCTTCATCGGAAAGATCGGCGTTGAGACGCTGCTCAATGGCGTGAGCCGCGAGCCGCAGAGTACGCTGGCGCAAAGCGACTTCCAAGGCCTCGAAATCCAACTCCGCGAGGGCTTGCCGACCTAAGAGGGCTTCGACTTCTTGGGCGACTTCGGCTTCCAGCGCTGTTTGGAGCCCCTTTTTTGGGCGGCCTCGGAAGCGGCCGCCGGACCTTGGAGTTGGGCATTGGCCCATTGCTCGCAAGCCTCCCAGAAGGCCTCCACTTGACGTCGGAACTGTTGGCCGGCCTCGACCTGACGGCGCACCAATTCGGCCTGGGCGGCAGCGACAAAGCGAGATTCGGTTCGCCCCCCGACTCCCCGCGTGAGACTGAAATACGGGCCGTGGCGTGCGTTGGCGTCGCTGGCACAAGCACAGCCGGGTTTACTGCACTTGACGTAGCGTTCCGAGAACGAACCTCGGCGCATCGGTCTAGCCTGCGCCAGCTGCGCAGCGAGATCACGAATACGTGCCGGAACTTCGCGAGAATCAGGCATGTTCCTCCTTACGGCTATAATAGCCGTAAGAATACCACCTTACCATCCTATTCTCACGCCTTTCTCACTTCTATGTCGTGCACCCCACTCTACATTACGATTTGACAATTTTAGTTAACTGTGATAAACTATATGTCGGGAAGACAGCGATCTCGTAGCTTGGACCGCACTAGCGGGCTGAGCACGCTCGTTTCTGTCTCAATTCAATGAACAAACGTCGACAAACAATTTCACGCACAAAGGACACCTTCAATGACGAACCCCTACACTCCTCAGAAACTCTATCTGCTACAGCTATCCTCCACCACCATACCGTTAGGCGCAGGGCGCACAATGGAAATGGTAACGCCTTGCTATCTCATCGAGACAAACGATGGGCGGCATATCCTGATCGATAGCGGAACGGCATCGGACGGCCGGACTGAGAATTCCTCAGCAGCCGAGAATGAAAAAAACGTACTCGAGCATCTTTCAGCGCTCAACCTGCGTCCCGAGGACATCGATACCCTCGTCTGCACGCATTTCGACGTAGACCACGCCGGGTATCACGACGCGTTTACGGGTGCGGAACTCATCGTCCAGCGAAAACACTACGAATTGGCGCGCAACGGACATCCGCGCTTTGCCGCTGCGCGCGCTCACTGGGATCATTCAGCCCTGCGTTACAGATTGATTGACGGTGACACGGAACTCTTGCCAGGCCTGACCTTGCTCGAGACCAGCGGCCACGCTCCCGGGCACCAATCCATCTTGGTGCGCCTGCCACGAACCGGTCCGGTGCTCCTCGCGATCGACGCCGTCATGATGCAGCGCCTCTTTACCCACGATCGTAAAGCGTGGCCAAATGACGACAACGAAGAGCAGCTCCGCTCCAGCACCCAAAAACTTCTAAATTTAGTCGAACGTGAACATGTGGCGCTGGTCGTCTTCGGCCACGACGGCCATCAGTGGCAAACCCTCAAAAAAGCCCCGTCATACTACGACTAATTGCAAGCCCTTCTCGGCCGCCGCCGTAGCCGTAAGCCACTGCCAGCAACTATGTCCTCACAGAAGCTTTTTGACTTCGCGCCAGCCTACGAGGATGACGTGGTTGTCTTCAATTGCCTTGCGGACCTCCGGACTCGACACGGCCGCGAATTCACGCTGGCGCCAGGCAGCTCCCCAATCCGGACGATCGACCATGATGGCTTGCGATTCGATGTCATCATGGGCGAGGTGCACGAAGACTTCGGTTACGCCCGGTTGCAGGCTCTTGATCAGGTTCACGTAGTAGTCGCTCCAGCCGGAGGGGGGAACGTCGGCCCCCGGCGAATAAATTGCATCAGGAACCGGATCGCCGGGCGCCATCAGCGAAAGCACCGACTGAAAAGGCTGGTCGTTGCGCGCCATGCGAATGGGCAGCTTATATTCATGCGCAACTTTCAGAAAAATCCCAAACAGCTCAGGCGTCGCATAGAGTGCGTGCATGTGGGAATCGAGATGCGAAGGCTCAAGCCCCATCGACTTAGCTCGCTCAATCTGCGCGCGAATCTCCATTTCCACTTCATCGAGTTTGGCGTGTTCTGCAAACTCCTTGGTGCTGGCGTAGAAATAGCCATCCGGCCCAACCAGGCTTCGTACCGGCGCGCGAGAAGTAATCGGTCCCCAGCGGTAGCCTGGCCATTCCGATGTAAAAGTCAAGTGTAGACCGAGATCAGCATCTGGATGCGCCTTCGAATACGCAGCGACTTCTGTGAACCACGGGCAGGGCACCATGACCGTCGCCGAAGTAATCAGCTTTTGATCGAGTGCGGCAAAACTGGCCACGTCTTCCGAATGAGAAACTGCAAGATCATCGGCGTTGAGGATAAGCAACTTGGCGTCACGTGGGTAGCCGAGGCGGACCTGCAGCGGCTGACCAGCGCCGGGCGTAAAAACCGTGGTGTGATAGGCAGCCGCTTTCCACTCGCGGCCCGTTTTCACAAAAGTAAGTGTGTAACGTAATTCGAACGGCTTCGCTGCTTCGGCGTAGCGCCGTGCCGAATGGCCCTTAACGACGGCGGCCTTGGCGTATTCGTTGAAGGTCTCCTGATCGGTGCTCAGCTCGGAGTAGCGCAGTTTGCCATCCCGGATTTTCGCGAGCAGGTCGGCTTTGCTTTGCACCAGGCCATCGGTGTGAGTCCACGTGAAATGCTCGTCCAGCAGCCGATCGAGCGCGGAAGTATCCGCATCGCGGAGGGCTTCGTGAAACGCAGTGTGCGCCCGGAGAAGTCCAGCTAGCGGTTCAGCAACCGCCGCTCCGGCAAAAACCAACAATCCCAAGATCAAACTAGCCAGCACTTTCACACTGAACATCGCGCAGTTCTCCTTGAGCATTGATGACCACTCCCAGGTGTTCGCAATAATTCGCGCATTGGCCTGTCCCAAACATTCAGCGCACATCAGCTGCTACTGCCAACATGTGAGGCCCTTGATTAAGAGTACGTTCATTTACCGGCCACCTGAGAAACAAGACGAATGAATTCTTTGCGATCTCGTACGGAAAGTCCCGCAAGCATTAAACGGCAAGTTTCGATTTGGGTACCGCGTAGTTTCTTCGCCAGTCGAATTCCTGCCGGCGTAAGTTCGATGTACACAACGCGCCTGTCCCCCGACCGTCGCCGCCGCCCGACTAACCTTCTCGCCTCGAGCCGGTCAAGTGCGGACGAGATCGTCGAGAACGGCGCATTGAGCGTCCGCGTGATCTTCCGAACGTTCCAATCTCCAGGCTCAGCGAGAACCGCGAGCAAGCCGACATCGTTCACGTGCAGATCGGCATACGCGCTGCCGACGAGCATGCCGGGCTCGAGTTTGAACCGTCGCATGATTCTGTCCACAGCCTCGTGCAAGGCGGAGGCTTGGTCCTCGTTCACGGAGTTGGCGCGCGAAGAAGCTGGTTTCATTTGTCACATCATAATCCATCGCGCGCTCGTGTGTAGAAACCGGCGGGAGCTTGACTCTCAGCCTGCGCTTGCGATATATTACGATAGTCGTAATATCCGAGGAGCGTAATATGTCACGCCTCCGAGTCGCAATGGTCGGTTTTGTCGTCGCCTTGGCGTGCATCCTTTTCGTCACCCGCTTGTCCGCGCAGACCTGCGCTCCCGCGCCAGGATTCGTGGACACGCCTCATCCGGTGATCGGGAGTCCCGAGGAGTTTGTCTCTCACACAGAAGAAATCAGCATAGATCGGCCGCTGTCCGTGGTGTTAAAGGCCGTAGATAAGCCGATCAAGGACACCTTCAAAAAGACCGGCTCTCTTCCGATTGCTTCCGGCGATTACATGCTTACGAAAGGGGAGTTCGGAGCATCAGGCTCGCGGCGACTCACGTGCCTCAGCGACGGCACCACACTGGAGGAGGAAGTCCTGCAGACCGGCCGGGACCGAAGTTCGTCGCGATTCCGCTACGTTGTGTGGAACTACACGACAGAAAAGGCCCGGCCCATCGCTTACGGACTTGGCGATTTCCTCTTTTCGGACATGGGTACCGGCCGCACGCATATCACGTGGACTTACTCGTTCAAGCTCAAGGATCACGCCTTCCCTGGCAACCTTGGAGCGCTTGGCCGTTTTCTCTTTCGCAAATACTTCCTGGAACGCGAATACACGGACCTGATGCGTGGCGTATTGAACGGATACAAGACGGATGCCGAGCAGCGGACGGTCGGCACAAATTGAGGCATGTACGTTTCCTGGAGAACAACTTCCTCATCCCTCTCTCAACTTATGCCCGGCCAGATTCCCCAGCCCGTCGTACGCGGCATATTTGTACATCTCGCTCAGCGTCGGGTAATTGAAAACCTGCTCGATGAATTCATTGATCGTCAGTTCGTTGTCCAGCGCCATCATCCCGATGTGAATCAGTTCCGTCGCGTTTTCTCCGATGATGCTCACACCCAGCAGTTTCTTGTCTCCGGGAGCAAACACCAGTTTCAACAATCCCGCGGTGTCTCCCGCAATATGCCCTCGCGCATTGTTCTCGTACCTCGCGCGACCCACGCAGTACTCAATCTTTTTTTCCTTGCACGAATCTTCCGTCTCGCCCGCCGAGGAAATTTCCGGAATCGTGTAAATGCCCATCGGCAGCATCGAAGCCACCCGTTGCTTGTACTGAAATCCAAATGCATGGCATACTGCCACGCGCCCCTGTTCCATCGAGGTGGACGCCAAGGCCGGAAATCCGATCACGTCGCCCGCGGCGTAAATATTCGGCACGCCCGTCCGGTAATGCGCGTCCACCGGAATGTATCCGCGATCATTCAGCGCGAGTCCCGCTTTTTCGAGCGCCAACCCAGCCACCGCGGCGCGCCGTCCTGCGGCAAACAGCGCCGCCTCCGTCTCCAGTTTTTTCCCGCTCTTCATGTGCAGCGTAGCGCCGCCCGCCGAGTTCTCCACTTTCACGGGACGTTCGTTGAACCAGAACTCCATCCCCAATTCCTTCAAGCGGTCGCGCAAACGGGCCGAAATCTCCGAATCCAGAAATGGCAGCAGCTTGTCGCGCCCATCCACCAACGTCACCTTCACACCCAGCGCCATAAAAATCGAACCGTACTCGCAGCCAATTACACCACCGCCAATCACTGCCAGCGATTTTGGAATGCGTTCCATCTGCAAGAAAGTATCGGAATCAAAAGTGTGCACATCATCGAAAGAAACTTCCGCAGGACGGTGTGGCTTCGATCCCGTCGCAATCAAAATCACTTCGCCACGAAACCTCCGCGTACTGCCGTTATTGGCAACGCCAATCGTGTGCGCATCCTCAAACGCCGCCTGCCCCTGCACGTACTCAATCTTGTGCAGCTCCAGATTTTTCAGGATGCGCCGCCGCTCCATTTCCACCACTTCCCTCTCGTGGTGCATGAAGTCGTGAATGGCCAAATTTTCCTTCAGCGAATAATCGATCCCATAAAGCCCGCGCTGCCCCAGCCCGGAAAAATACAGCGCCGATTCCCGCAACGTTTTGCTCGGCACCGTTCCCGTGTTGATGCAGCTTCCGCCCGGAACTCCCGCCCGCTCAATCACCGCCACCCGCTTGCGGAAATACGCGGCCTGCGCTCCAGCCTTCTCTCCCGCCGGCCCGCAACCGATGATCACCAGATCAAACTTTTCACTCTCCGCCACAATTCCCTCCGCAACGCACCTGGATCACAAGCTCCGGAATGGCGATTCCGCAATCACAGACTAAGGCCTCTCTTATGAATGAATACAAGAAAAAACAATGAGTTTCCTGTGAGGCTAACGCCCGTTTGTGCCGCGACTAAGATTTCGTGCGGAATAGGTAGCCATGCGCCGTTTTCCTGGACCCTTCGAAAGGCGCGTGCGTCGTAGAGCGTCAAATCGATATCCTTGGTCGTTCGTGCGGCGTGCATCCGCGAGATGCACGTTCACCCAACTTTCTTGTGGGTATATGCGTCAATCGCTACGGCTTGGAGCACAGAGGTTGCTCCTGAGTGGTCACCGCCGCGTCAGGATAGTCCGCAGACGGACCGGTGAGCAGCCGTTCCCGTGTCTGATCGAGGGTCCGGGCGCGAAGGTTGTGGTCGAGAAAGGATCCGATGTAGTCGCGTATCGCAGCCATGGTTTTTTCGGGACCCATGGGGCCGGTCTTGACTGAATCCCTTACCAGCCATATCCAATCACCCAGAGCCACATGTTCAGTGCCGCGCAGATTCACGGCCATCCGCGGACCTTCGAGGTTGCTCCACAAATGGCATTCGGTAGGTTCCCACTGCTCGCGGTCGGCAGCCAGAATGAGGGCGGGCTTTTTCGTTCCGCTCGGCAAAGCCTCTGGCACAATGGCGTCTAAGAGGATGGCGGCCTTGAAGCGCGGTTCGACCGCGATACCAAGGAACGCCGTCAACCCACCCAAGGAATGACCGGCGACAGCGATTTTGGCCAGGTCAAGCTTCCCCGAAAACGGGCTATCGTGTCGGACGTTGAAGTGCTCCAGTTGGCGCACGACGAACTCCAAGTCCAGCAGTCGAGCATAAACGGCGGTGGCGAGCGACCCGTCGTCTCCTTGCATCGGTCCGCCGAGATGGCTGCCAACAACCGACTTAGCAATCCGTCCGTCAGTCAGTTGGACCGCGGTGGTCTCGTAGGTATGTGCCACCGAGACGACGATATAGCCACGGCTGGCAAGGTCCTCCGTGAGGAACGTGTAATCGGTGAAGCTGGCGGTAAAACCCGGCGTAAAGATCACTACGGGATGCGTGCCGTCCGCAACGGGAGCGTCCCAGCAACTGTTTGTCCTCACCTGAAAGGGCCGCACGCCAACCAGCTGAGCGAAGTAGTTCCACACGGCTGGCGAGGCGTAGTCTGCGGATTTGCAATTCTGGTTCGGTTCCATGGACGCTGGATACCAGAGGCGGACCGCCAGCTCTCGCTTGGTTCCGTTGTGGAGATACGGATCCTCGCGCGTCGGGTCGGTCAGGTGCATCACGCGTGTGCCAACAAGTTCGGGTCCCGTCGGAGCGGGAACAAAAGCCGAGCCCGTACCGGCCAATTCGGATAGCGCCTCAGCTTCGTTTGTGACGTGGGCGCTCGTAGCACTACCCGACAACGTCACTTGCTGTGGGCTGTCCGAACTGCCGTCGTCGAACGCTACAGATGCGGTGTACGAACCAACCGCTAACGGATTGAAGGTCACGCTGACGGTACAAAAGGATCCTCCATTGACACTTGCGGGACAGTTATTAGCCAGGAGAAATTGCCCCGCGTTCGGGCCGGTTGTGGCGATGCCGTTGATGGTGAGCGCCGCGGTCGCAGTGTCCGTCAACGTGATCGTTTGCGCTGGAGGTGGGCAGAAGTTCCTAGGCCTAATCTTGCAGCTAAAAGCGAGGCTAGCGGGAACGAGCTTTACCGTACCGCTGGTAAGCGTGATTGTGGCGTTGGACGATTTGGTGGTATCAGCAGCGGCACTAGCGTTGAGCATGACGGTAGCGCTAGATGGAACGGTCGCGGGCGCAGTGTAGGTTGTCGGCACCCCACTCGCCGCGTTGGTTGGACTGATCGTGCCACATCCCGGCGAACAGTTGGTCCCGTTCTGCGTCAGCGTCCAGGTCACGCCGGCGTTTGTGGCATCGTTGCCGATCGTGGCAGTGAACTGCTGCGCTGCATTGACGGGGATGATTCCGCTGTTCGGCGAAACGGCCGAGACAGCAATCGCAGGTACTGTCACCGTTGCCGACGAGAACTTGGTCGAGTCAGAAACGGACGAGGCAGTGACGGCCACGGTCAAGTCGGTCGACGGTGGTCCTGGGGCGGTGTATGTGACAGCGGCGCCACTGATAGTGGAAGTTGGCGAAACGCTTCCGCAAGGCGACGGTGAACACGAGACTGTCCACGTCACGCCCTTGTTGCTTGGATCGTTGCCCACCGTCGCCGTGAACAGCTGCGTCGTGCCGGCCAGCACCGTCGCGGTCTGGGGTTCAGTGTCCACGCTGATTGCCGGTACAGTGATTGTCGCCGAGGCCATCGCCAAGGGGTTGGCTACTGAAGTCGCGGTAACAGTAACTGTCAAGTCGCTTGCTGGCAGACCCGGCGCAGTATAGGTCGTGACGGCGGCGCTAGCGGTGGTCGGCGGCGAAACATTTCCACAAGGTGAGGGTGAACAGGAGACAGTCCAGGTGACGCCCTTGTTGGCGCTATCGTGAGTAACCGTGGCGGCAAGCTGTGTGGTACTGCCTGCCACGACCTTGGCTGACGCGGGCGTTACGGACACCATTACGGACGGAACCGTAAATGTTGCAGAAGAAGACTTCGTCGTGTCAGTTACAGAAGTCGCAGTAACCGTCACCGCCAGGTTGCTGGCAGGTGGGGTGCCGGGCGCCGTATATGTAACACTGTCCCCGCTGGGAGTCGAGGTGGGCGACACCGTGCCACACTGTGTCGTCGAGCAGCTCACTGTCCAGTTTACGCCCGCGTTAGCAGGATCAAAACTTACGGATGCGCTGAACTGCGTAGTCCCGCCTACCTGGACCGCCGCTGTGGTTGGCGCGACGGAAACGGTAATCGCTTCGACTGTGATGATTGCCGACGCCGACTTTGCTGAGTCCGCTACTGAGGTCGCGGTGAGCGTTACTTTCAGGTCGCTTACTGGCGGCGTGTTGGGCGCGGAGTACGTCACCGCCGCGCCGCTTGACGTTGACTTGGGCGAAACAGAGCCGCATGGTTGCAAAGAGCACGACACGGCCCAAGTGACTCCTCCGTTCACTGAGTCGTTACCAACCGTGGCGGTGAAGTTCGTGGTAGTGCCCATCTGCAAGGTCGCTGAGGTCGGCAAAAGCAAGACGCTAACCGGCGGCGGGGTGGACGAGCCCCCACCGCAGCCGCCGAACGCCACCAGCAGGATCAGCGTCCCCGTAAGGCAGAATCGGCCTTTCGTCACCATGGCAGCCCTCCAGCAGTTCGGTCAAAATCAGGTTACTTAACCCTTGTTCGAAAAGTCCGCGCGCCGCCGGATCACCTGAAACTTTTTCAGTCCTCTTCGCTGAAAACTCTTCTTGCCGCAACGACTACTATGTTGGAAACGGCTATTCAGCCCGTTGCAGTGATTTCTGAACAGTCGTATCTCTTCGTGCGCCGGCGCACCTCTGCCTAGGCGGACGAGTTGGGTCTCGGTAACTGCACATTGTTCGGTTTCCCCTGAAGAATGAGTCGGCGTTGGTGTGCCGAGCACGCTGGCTCAGTAGTCCAACTATGGACGTAAGCCTTATCTCGCCCCATCCCGGAAAAGTCAGGAGAAAAAGGTGAGGGTTGGACGAGGTTTAGGTGAGGGTTCGCCTAGTAGTGCGGCTGCGATTTTCCGGCCAAGGCCTGCCAAGGGGTATATAATTCCGCCACTCAGACAGGCGTACCCTCGTGGATGGCAACTTCCAAGTGGGGCCTTGGCTGGTGCGGCCCAGCCTAAACACCGTCTCCCGCGCCAGTACCTCACTTCATCTGGAGCCGAAGGTGATGCAGGTGTTGGTGTGCCTCGCGAAATGTCCCGGCCAGGCCCTAGCCAAAGAACAATTGATGAAGAGCGTATGGCCCGACACGTTTGTGACTGACGACGTGCTGAAGCGCTGCATCTCTGAACTACGTCGCGTCTTTGAGGACGATGCTCACGAACCGAGGATCATCGAAACCATCCCCAAACGCGGCTATCGGCTGCTTATGCCAGTGGACTGGGTAAACGAATCGCCAGACTCGCCGGTGGCACGCCATCACCTCGAAAACAATCTGCGCCGCAGCAAAGAACGAAAACCGTGGGTCCCTAAGCTGGGAATCACCGCGGCTATTGCGGTTCTTCTTCTACTGTGTGTCCTGGGTCTAGACGCAGTACGTACGTGGCAGAGATCCAGAGGCGTTTCCCAGATACAGTCCCTTGCGGTACTGCCACTGCAGAATCTTTCCGGCGACCCTGCTCAGGAGTATTTCTCCGACGGCATGACTGACGCGCTAATCACGGATCTCGCACAGATCGCCTCCCTGAAAGTCATCTCGCGCACCTCGTCGATGCAGTACAAGCAATCCAGGAAATCACTCCCGGCGATTGCTAGTGAACTGAACGTGGACGGAATCATCGAGGGCACGGTGCAGCGTTCCGGAAACCGTGTGCGCATCACGGCTCAGCTAATCCACGGACCGTCTGACAAACACCTCTGGGCGCAAAGTTATGAACGTGATTTGCGGGACGCGCTGCAAGTCCAGAAAGAGATCGCTCACGATGCTGTTGCAGGGATTTCCGCGAGCCTGGGAGCTTGGCCGACACTCCCTCCTGCGTCCCGCTATCCGTTGAACACCGAGGCCTATGATGACTACCTGAAGGGCCGCACCTATGTTCGACGCGCTGCGCAACATGACGTGGTGAAGGGAATGGAATTCCTCGAGCGTTCCATTAGGCATGATCCCAACTATGCTCCGGCATATGCCGAGCTGTCCTACGCTTACCAGCTGCTCGCGATGTTCAATCATCGCTCGCCGGGAGAAGTGCTCCCCAAAGCCAAGGCCGCAGCAATGAAGGCACTGGCTCTGGACCAAAATTTTGCCGATGCGCACAGCTCGCTCGGTTTGATTTATGGACAGTTTGAATGGGATTGGGAAGGGGAAGAACGAGAGTTGAAGCGTGCCATTGAATTAGATCCTAACTCATCGATCGCCCACCAACGATACTCTGTCCATTTGATTACGCTGAGACGCACAACAGATGCCATCCGAGAGATCGGCACGGCCCGGGAGCTGGATCCGTTCTCTCCGTCGCAACATTCGACCGCGTCGTACGTTTTCCGAGCGGCTCGCCAGTACGATTTGGCACTCCGGGAAGCTCGCCGCGCGGTGGAAATCGACCCCGGCGATCCGATCGGGCGTTCCAATCTTGCTGCCACGCTAGGGGCGATGGGTATGCATAACGAAGCCTTCAAAGTGTGGCTGCAGTATTTGAGTTTGGACGGTGATGGTGAGCTCGCAAAGAAGTTGGAGACAAAGGCAAAGGAACTCTCCGACCCAGGCGACCCAGGTCCCCGACTCGCGCACATTACTCTCAACTATTACCAGGAAAAAATGAAAACACAGTACGTGGCGGCACTCACCATCGCAACCGTTTATATCGATCTCGGCGATAAGGATAAAATGTTCGAGTGGTTGAACAAAGCGTATGAGGAGCATTCCACCGGACTCTACGATATCGCGGTCGAGCCGCCCTCAGAATCGCTACGCGCCGATCCGCGCTTCCAGGACTTGCTCCGCAGGATGAACCTTCCGGTCGATTCTTCCAGCCCTGGTGCGGGTCGGAATTGATTCGCCGAACGACCTTGAAAGTTTCCACACTCTGCTAGAGCGCGATCGGACAAGCAGCTTCGACTCCCAAGAGTCTGAATCCGGCGGTTGTTGGGGCCTCTGGTTCCTGAGACTCGGTTACCCACATCTCGACGGCGGGAGCCTGTGACGGGCTGATAACGTTGCTCTCCAAAAAAAAATGTATGGGCGCAGAGGCTCGGAGTGGTGCAATTTGGAGCACATATCGAGTGGCACCCAAATTGGTCTTAGCGTTTTACGTCTTCGCCTCCCGCCGGAGTAAGCTTCCGATTGTGGAGGACCGAAGCAAGAAGTACTGCATCCTAGCTGTTCCGTGGCTCGATCCAATGCCTTAACAAAAACCAGATTGTCGCCTACGAGTTGGAATGCAGGTTCCAAATGTTGCTCAGCGGATTCAATCCACTCTTGTGAACGTTTCTCGCGCTATCGGGCATGTGCCCGCGCAACTTCTTAGTCGGTGATGTGCCTCTAACAAAATCAAAACACCCGAAGCACTTCCACGCCACTGCGAGGCGATGTATGCGGTCTCAATTGGAAACCGTTCAAGATAGATGGGCTTCGACGGGTCGGCAATGTGTGGGCGAATTGTCTTCCAGAACTGAAACCGTTCTTGCATGGTATCCAATTCAGCTGCGCGCCGCAATCGGCCACGATGAATTGTACTGGCGCCTTACGAACAAGTTCTCGGAGAAAATTCTGGTCAACGTGCCCAACGCGCGAATCCCGTGACGCGCACGGTCCTCGTCGGCACTTCTCCAAGCCCAATCCCGCCGAATTCCGCTGTAAATAGCAATCCAATTCCGAAATTCCACCAACGCAAGACAATCCAACCCGCCAAATGGCGTCGGATAGTTCGACTCAGTTCCATGCATTGCCCGGCCACTCCCATTCTTGTCCTAACCTATTTGTTCTTGGGCAGGATCTTCTTCAGTACGGTTGCGATCTGATGGGCAAGTCGGCCCGTTTCAGCAACTGCATTTAATTGGTTGTAGATATCCTCAGCATCGCCTTGCTTGCGGGGGCCGACAGCGCAGACAGCGACGATACGATGGTCTTTGTAGATTCGATAGATTATGCGATGCGTTGCGAACTCGTGTTTCCAGTAACCCGCGAGCGCTCCGCGCAACGGTAATCCGTAGCCTTCAGGATCAACAGCCAGCTTCTTCTCCAGAACCCTTCGAAGCCGCTTTTTGACACTTCCGTCAAGTCGCTTGATGTCGCCAGCTGCGTCTTCGGTGTATCCAAGTTCAAAAGAAGACGCCGCCTGGGGCTCATCGCCCCGGGCCAGAGTCGGTGCAGGCAAATCCTGTTTTCGGCCCTTTGTCATTCGCCGAACACATCGGCGGTGGTAAGCAGACGACCTGCAGCAACTTCACTATCGATGGTCTTTGAAAGATTCAGGAGCCGATCGGTCAGATTACGATCTGCAAGGATCTCCAATGTCGCGAAGATGGAATCACGTTCTTTCACCAGCGCATCAAGGAATTCCTTATCTACGAGGTACTTTGAAGATTGGCGCCGATTTTCGATCAGAACAACCTTGTTGTCTCTGGCGGCTTTTAGGCAATCTTTCAGCCGATCCCGCAGATCTGTAGCGCTGACGGTCTTATTGATGTCCACACAAACGGCGGTAGCCATGTTTTTCCTCTCGACTCACAACGTACAATTAACAAGTCGAAGTGTACATGTTAATTGCCCGCCTGTCAAGCGTGCGAACCCACCTAGTCGCCCCGTCGCCACACTAGGGAGCTGGTAGAAGCTACGCCAGCGAGAAGCGGCGGCAGTTGGAAGAATCCTTATTCCGCGGGGTTTCCTCTTTCACCACGAAGGACGGCCTTGGTCTCAATCATCACGCCTTCGCTGCATTGGGAATCGACTAACTTGAAACAGAGGAGGATCTCGTGTGGGAAACCAAACTGCCTGCTGGCCTGGCAACCGAACTTGCTGAGCGTCTGTGCATATCACAGCCCTCCAGATCAAACGCGGCATGCGGATGTGAAAACCACACTCCCGAGTCTACGCGCACATCATTCCGGAGTCTCAGTGGGAAGCGATGGGAGCGAGCTTCGCAATTGCAACCAATTGTTCCAATTGCGACAAGAAAGGAGAGCTAACCAATTTGTTCTGAACAAAATTGGTGCCCGGGGTGGGAGTCGAACCGATCACGCCGTTGAATCCGCACAAGTTGTTGATTCCACTATCGCGCAAAAACCGCAGAACCCCTAAATCAGACCAACCGAGGTACACCGCAGGTACACGAGCGCCCTACAAATGAATGATGGCAGCGCTATTTTGGCGTCAAGATAGGCCTTGAAAATGGGCAGTCCAGAGGGCCGTTTCTTCATTATTGTCGCGGTAGGGACGACCATCGCTGATCGCCCCCGCACAGATCCGTACAAGCGCGTTTACGCATACGGCTCTTACCCTGGATGAGTAGCGGCGAAGCGAGCATCAGGATAGGGATGCAGAATGCGGGGTTGCGGAATCCATCGGATCAAGAGAGGGGAGAGACGCTCCCAGCGCACCTGCGCACGTTGACTGCGACGAACTAAAACGCCCCGCCACAACCTGCCAACACGACGACTAAAGATGCGCAACTGAGCCGAGTTACCTGGAACAGCATGGTATTGAAAGTATCCCAGTACAACCTTCCGCAGCCAGGCACCGACGTCGGTCGTGCGATGATGCTTCCGGCGTTGAAGCTCCGCCTTCATGGCTTTGAGCTTCGCGACCATCCGCTTCTTCGCCGTGATCCGCCAAACGATGAAAGCTCCGTTGGTGAGCTGCCCACAGAAGTGGGTGAAGCCCAAGAATGTGAAGGTCTCTGGTTTTCCCTCTCCACGCTGCTTCCGGTCTCGAGCGGCAAAGCGCCCGAACTCGATCAGTCGTGTCTTGTCCGCATTTAATTCCAAACCGAACTTGGCCAGCCGTTCCCGAAATTCCCGTAGGAACCGTTCGGCGTCCGTTCGGCGTTGAAAGCCCACCATAAGATCATCGGCATAACGGACGACAATCACATCGCCCTTCGCGGTTTTCTTGCGCCAGACCTCCACCCATAGATCGAATACATAGTGCAGGTACACGTTGGCGATCAGCGGTGAAACAACTGCGCACTGCGGTGTGCCCAGCTTCGTCTCCGACCACCGGCCATCTTCCGAAACTCCAGCCTTCAACCATTTCTGGATCAGGCGAAGTACCCCGCGATCGGCCACGCGATGCTCAACAAACTTCATCGTCCATTCGTGGTTCATGTTGTCAAAGAAACCTCGAATGTCCGCATCGAGCACCCAGTTCACTCGTTTCCGTTGGATACCCACCGTCAGCGCGTCCAGCGCTTGATGTGGGCCGCGACCGGGCCGGAACCCATAAGAAAAGCCTTTGAAGTCGACCTCATAAATCTGATTGAGAATCGTCACCACAGCCTGTTGAACAATCTTGTCCTCCAGCGCCGCGATGCCTAACGGACGTTGCCGCCCGTCAGCCTTCGGAATGTAGACTCGTCTTGAGGGTCGTGCCTGATACGCTCCACGGTGCACCCGACTGTGCAGATCGATGAGTCGATCCTCCAGTCCGGCTTCATACTCCTGCCACGTCACGCCATCGACTCCCGGCGAAGCTTGACGCTTAAGTGCGTAAAAGCTGTCGCGGAGTAATCTAACGCTAAGATGGTGGAGCAGGGCGGTGAACCGTTCCTGCTTCCTTTCGCTTGCTGCTTGTCGCACACCGTGCAATCCCTGGGACATGTTTCCCACTCTGTGTCGGGCGCATGCGAGATTGAACGATGTTCTCTTGAGTCTGTGCCCTTCCCTCCCCGGCCTCCGCCGAAGGTTGCCCTTCTTTGTTCGGCTGGTTCACGGGTATTACGGCACAGTCCGACTTCTCCTGAACGTTCGCGTCCGCCGCTCGGTTTATGGCCTTCGCGGACCGGTCTTGATCTGTTGACCAAGACCTGCAGGAGATCTCCCGGTTCTCGTGCATGTTGTTTCTCAGCGTGCGCGGGTTCTAAGACTACGCAGGACCGAGCAATCCACTCGCGAATACCGTGGTTGCTGTGTTGCCTTCCTCCACTCGG
>Ga0207646_10002370_pt1 | contig 22277 bp, 24 predicted proteins | sample KBSK5502metaG_FD_184343 | JGI IMG/M metagenome (GOLD analysis project Ga0207646, IMG submission 184343) | Corn, switchgrass and miscanthus rhizosphere microbial communities from Kellogg Biological Station, Michigan, USA - KBS K5-50-2 metaG... | ecosystem: Host-associated > Plants > Roots >... | reverse complement strand
GCGGGTGTGTACGGAGAGAATCCCTGCTGCATGTCGCGGATCACCGGGCGCCAATCGTAGACGTATCTCGGCGTTCGGCCTGACCTCGTCCACTCACGTGACGTCCCTGCCCACTCTTCTGCCGACGCTTGGTCGGCGCGGGGGACGATAGGCGGATCACTGCCGCCAGGTCTCGTACGACTTCACATACGAAAGCGCCGCGCTTGAGGGCGCGGAGGCGACGACAGCGCAGTCAAACGTCGACGTGGATCGATCAGGAGAACGGCGGTCGGCGGGTGTGGGTCCGCTCTTAGACTGCTCTCCCGTGCCTGAGCGTGACCATCGCACCAGGCGACTCCCTGACGACTACTCGATCGCCGAGCTCCATGCGATCGCGACGAAAGGCTTAGCTCAAAGCGACGAATACAGCCGCGAGCTTCTCCGCGACAAACTCATCGGTGAAGAGTTCGCTGAGGCACGGCCTCGACGAGACGTGAAGTCTCCCCGTCAGTGAAGACCCGAGTCGGCGTTCTCTTGACATCCTCGCGCCATGTCAGCGGGCTTTACGAGATTGGAAACGCGCGGCTATCCGACGCACTCAACAACACGATGGAGTCGGTGATCGAGCTGACGAGCGCGACGCTCGGCCGACTTGGAAACCCGGCCGCCAACGAGCCAACTTCCCACGCGGTCGTGCCGAAGGCGCAAGTCGCCCTCGTCTACGGCGAACTGGAAGCAAAACGTCCCGTTGAGCGCCGCATGGCCGGGTACATACCCAAACGGACGACCGAATTGCTTGTGCTTGTCGCGGGCCTGCGGGTCCGCGGTCGGGCGCACGCTTCAGGCGCCCTCGATCCGACCGAGTTACAGCGGCTGGTCGCGCAGACCGGCGACCGATTCATCGTACTCACCGACGCGCGCCTCGCCGTGGACGTGGAAGGCACGACCGAACGCCCGATCGGCGTCGCGATGCTGAACGCGCGCCACATCCAGTTCGTTTCTCAGGGAAGTGAAGGCGGGGTATCACCGAAGGGCGGTGTGGGGCCGGGGGGATTCGAACCTCCGACATCGCGGATGTAAGCCGCGCGCTCTAACCGCTGAGCTACGGCCCCGCCGTGGGTCAAGTATGACGAAGGGCGGCTGCTAGGACGCCGTGAGCCAGGGTACGTTCGGCAGGGGAAAGAGCCGCACGTTCCGACCAGCGAGGACGAGCGCATCGGCGATGCCCTCGAGGCGACCGACTTGCATCGCGAAGTAATCGAGACGCTCGGCCTCACGCTCCTCCTCAGGCCAGGTCGCGCCGCTGCGCCGCGCGATGAGATGCCAGAGCTGGAAGTAATCGCGCGACAAGTCGTCGGCGCGCTCGGTGAGCTGCAGGTCGTACTTGCACTGCGCGAGCCGAGTCATGGCGATCTCGAACGCCCCGAGCCTCCCGAGCGCGGCAAGGAAGTCGGCGCGGAGACGACGGATCTCCTCGCTCGCCGGATCGGCACGCGACCGACGGTAGCCTCGGCCGCGCGCCTTCGCGTGGATGGTCAGCTCGCGGTGGCGCTCGTCGAGCCGCTGCCGAAAGCGCTCGCTCCGCACCGCCGTGGTCGTCCAGACGACCGGTGCACGAGGGGGCATGTCGTCGCCGATTATCCTGCGGTGACGATGCGCGACAAGACCTTTTCCTCGCGCGGGTGATGTGAGAAAATGAATGAGTCTGGTCTCATACGAGACCTGCTCTCCTCCACCCGCACGATCGCCGTCTTCGGCTATTCCGTGCGCCCGGATCGACCGAGCAATTCGGTCTCACGCACGCTGCGCGCGTACGGTTACCGCGTCATTCCGGTGAATCCCGCATTACGCGGGGACATCGTCGAGGGCGAGCGCTCGTACGAGCGTCTGGCCGACATCCCCAATGACGCGAACGTCGGCTTCGTGGACGTCTTTCGTCGGGGCGAGTATCTGGATGCGGTTGTCGACGACGCTATCGCGGCCGGTATGAAAGCGATGTGGTTCCAGCTGGATCTAGGCAACGTCGCGGCCGCCGAGCGCGCAGAGGTGGCGGGCATACGTGTGGTGTGGGACCGGTGCACGGCCATCGAGCTCAGACATTTGGGGCGGTCGCGCTAGATTCGGCTGCGCGGAGTCAGCTCGATTTCTTTCGAGGGATCCTCGCCGGCGGCGACACGCGCCCAGAACGGGTCGAGCTCGACGCGCGCGTTCGCCGAGCGCACGAGACCGATGAGCGCGCTAAAGTCTCGCAACCGATAGGGCTTCGTGTTGACCTTGACCGTCGAGTCGCGGCCGCGTGCGACGAAGAATGGCGCGGAGACGCCGGAGTGCGCGCCGGGGTAGCGCTTCGCGTCGATCCGCTGCAGCCCGCCGAGCGGGACGCGATCCACGCGGGTGCCGAAGTTCGTGCGATAGACGAGCTCGCCGTCCTCGACGCCGAGCCTAGTGAAGTATGCGTAGTTGATGACGATCGCCACGTTTGCCGCAAGCAGGAACAGGCCGATGATCATCATGGTCGCGTCCCGACCGCTCGCGCCGAAGACGAGGATGCCGAGGCCAGCGAGCGGAAAGAATGTGTACGAGGGCCAGAGCAGCCCGAGGTTGGGCCGGACGGGGTTCACGCGTCGAGTTTAGAAGCGCGCCCGACCGGGCCGATGAGGAGGCGTCGCTCGATCTCTTGGAGCGCCGCTATCACTCGGCCGTCATCCGGTGATTCGCGCTGGCGATCCTTGTAAAAGCCGCGCAGCAGGCGCAGCGATTCGCGGATCGGGAGTCGCGCATACGGGATGTCCGCGCCCTCGCAGGAGATCTGGAACTCGAGCTCGGCCGCCCGAAAGCATTCCCGACAGACGAAGAAGGTGGCCGGCGTGCCGTTGAGGAGCCGCCGCGACGGATGTGCGTCGGCGGTGATGTCCTCGGCCAGACAACGCGGGCAGCGCGTGATGCGCATCTCTGGACAATAGCCCGTCGTCAATTTGTGCGACGACGTTCGCACATTTTGACGACAGGTTTTGCTCCGTCGTCACCTTGCCGCGGCGAGATCCTTTATGCGTAGATACACGCGTGGGCAAGGACTGGGCGAAGGGCCTCACGGCGGCGACGGATCCGCGGATCGCGCGAGCGGCTGCCGGCCATCGCGGGAAGCGGTACGTCCGCCGAACCCCGCCCGAGTTGTGCCGCTGGCCGCTCGCTGGCGTAACGACGCTGCCGCTTGCGTGGTCCAACGATATGGCGTACGTCGTCGGCCTAACCGCGACCGATGGATGTCTCATCACCGGGCGGCGAGCGATCAACTTCAAATCCGGCGACCGCCAACTCGTCGAAACCTACCTGCGCATCCTCGGCCGGAAGAATCGCGTCAAGAGTCATCCGACGAAGACGGGTGGCATTGTCTACTACACGCAATTCCACGACTCGGCTTTGTACGAGTGGTTCCGTTCGGTCGGTCTGACGCCGCGAAAAAGCCTAACGATCGGCGCTCTTTCTGCGCCTGACAGTTTCCTCATGCCGGTTGCGCGAGGACTCCTGGATGGCGACGGCAGCGTGATCAACAAGGTCTATCGCGCGGACACTCGTGGTCGTCCGGACTACTTTTGGGAGTACCTGATAACAAGTTTTCAAATCCGCGAGCCGGCCGCATCTCGAATGGCTGAAATCCCGGCTCCATGGCGCGACAGGGCTAGCTGGAAACCTATCGCAGGTGAAGTACAAACATCCGCTGCCAAACCGCCAGCCGTTCTTTGAGCTTCGTTACGGGAAGCGCGCTTCCTCATTGCTGCTTCCGATGCTCTATCCCCTCGGCGCTCCTTGTCTTGAAAGAAAGCGAGCGACATGGCTCGCCTACGCGCAGCACCACGACATCATCGGCTAGACTTTTCATCCTCCTGCCCAGGTGGCGTAATTGGTAAACGCGCATGTTCGAGGGGCATGTGCCCTAATAAGGCGTGCGGGTTCAAGTCCCGCCCTGGGCACCGTAAACAACCAAGTTACACGCGCACCCTCTGCCACGCTCCTGAGTTGAAGCGCCACGCGAGCAACCCCGCGCGCACGAAATAGTCCGCGGCGACCCCCGCCCACACCCCGGTGAGCCCGAGCCCAAGGGGGAACGCGAGCACGTACGCGAGCGGCAGGCGCACGACGAACCAGTTCACGATCGTCGCGATGAGCGGGAAGCGCGTATCCCCCGCCCCGCGGAGCGCGCCGCCGAGGGTGAAGATCACGGCCTGCGCCGGCTGACCGACCCCGATGACCGCCAGCGCGCCGACGCCCGCGTCAACCACGTGCTGATCGTTCGTGAAGACCCCGAGCAAGAACTGCGGGACGACCATGAAGACGACGCCCGCGGCCGTCGCCCACAGGAACGCCATCCGTACAGCGGCCCAGCCCGACCGAAACGCGCGCTGCGGATCGCTCATGCCGAGAGCCTGACCGACGAGCGCGCTCGCCGCACCTGAGAACCCGATGCACGGCAGGAACGAGAAGCTCTCGACCTGGTTGACGATCTGATGGGCCGCGGATGATTCGGTCCCGAGGCGGAAGGCGAACCCCGAAAGCGCGAGGATGCCCACGCTGAACAGCGCGCTCTCGGCGGCCGACGGGAGGCTGATCGAGAACAGCGAGCGGATGAGGCCCAGATCGAGGCCCCACGCGCCGCCGCGGATGGTGAGATCGGCTCGTCCCACCCAGAGCAGGTAGAGCGAAAGCCCGCAGATGACGGCGCTGTTGGCGACCACCGCATAGGCGGCGCCGATCGGACCGACGTGCAGCACATCGATGAACACGAACGCGAGCGGCACGGTCACGCAGACCGACAGGATCGCGAGCCACATGGGTGTCCGGCTGTCGCCCGCCGCCCGGATTGCGGAGGTGGCGATGAACCAGACCGTCTGAAAGACGCTTCCGGCTCCCATGAACGCGAGGATCGGAGTCGCGACCGCGACGACTTCGTCGTTCGCGCCGAGCAATCGCAGAAGTGGCGCGGCGAACACGACGAAGCCGATCCCGAAAGCGACGCCGAAGATCGCTCCAAGGGCGATGGACTGCCGCGCAACGTCCGACGCCATCCGCGTGCGGCCCTCCCCCATTCGCCGGCTGACATGCGCCATCGTCCCGATCGCGAGGGATCGCCAGACCGGGAACATGAGGAACAGAAATTGGAACGCGGCACCGACGGCCGCTGTCGACACCGCACCGAGATGACCGACGAACGCGAAGATCGTGGCCTGCCCCGCGGCCGCGATGAGGTTTTCGATGATCCCGGGCCATGCGAGCTCGAGCGCCGCCCGCTGCGGATGCAGCGCCGCCAGCTCGGCGGCCCGCGCGCTCGGTACCGGGGCCGCTTCCTCGGCAGCCTCGGCGCTCGAGCTCACGGAACGACGACTACGCCCGCGCTGCTGGCGATGACCTCGCCGATCTCGACCGGGCGCACGCCTTTCGCCGCGCAGGCTCGCTGCCACGCCTCAGCGTGTGCGGATGGAACGCCGACGAGGAGGCCGCCCGACGTCTGGGGATCCAGAAGGAGGGTGCGGAGCGCGTTGTCGACGCCCTCGAAGCGGACCTTGACGCCGTCGTCGAAATAAGCGCGGTTCCGCTCCAGCCCGCCGAACGTGATGCCACTCTCGGCGTGCTTGCGCGCGCCGGGTAGAAGAGGCACGAGGCTCGCCCGGATCCGCACGCCGACCGACGACCGTTCCGCCATCTCGTGCGCATGGCCGGCGAGACTGAAGCCGGTGACGTCCGTCGCTGCGTGCAGCTCGGCGTCGACGGCAGCTTGGGCCGCCGCGCGATTGAGCGCGACCATCGAAGCGATCGCGGATGCGAGGTCGGCGGCCTCGAGATCGCCGTTCTTGTGGGCCGTCGTAAGCACGCCGGTCCCGATAGGCTTCGTGAGCCACAGGGCGTCGCCTGTGCGAAGCCGCGACTTGAGGAGGATGCGCTCGGGGTGCACCCGACCGGTGACCGCGAGGCCGTACTTCGGCTCGCGGTCGAGCACGGTGTGGCCACCCGCGATGACGCCGCCGGCCTCCGCGATCTTGTCGGTCGCGCCCTGAAAAACTCGCTCCAGCTGTGCGAGGGGGGCGTCCTCGGGCCACGCCGCGATGTTCAGCGCGAACAGCACTTCGCCGCCCATTGCGTAGACGTCCGACATCGCGTTCGCCGCGCCGATCGCGCCGGACGCGTAGGCGTCGTCCACGATGGGCGGGAAGAAGTCGAGCGTCTCGACGATCGCCATGTCGGGCGCGACCAGATAGACGGCCGCGTCGTCGGTCACGTCGAGACCGACGAGCAGCTCCGCGGGTGTCTTTTGATCGCGCATCGGACGCAGAACCTGCGCCAGCGGGCCGGGGCCCAGCTTGGCCCCTCAGCCGGCGCAGGTGGAGAGCGTCGTCAGCCGGATCTCATCGCGCGTGAACACCGAAAGCGATGGTACCTACGACAGCGGTGGGGCCGGCGGCATCGACCTGAGGAACTTGCGGACCTCCGCGTTGAAGCGGTCTGCGCCCTCGATGTCAGCCAGATGCCCGACTCCTGGGATTACCACGAACGTCGAGCCCGGGATTCTCGCGTGAAGCTCCTCGCCGACGAAGAGAGGGGACCGCACGTCCTTGTCGCCGTAGAGAAGTAGCGTCGGTACAGCGATGCGCGGAAGGACGTCGCGAAGATCGGCATCTGCGAACGCGGTGAAGAGCACCCGCTGCCCCGCGGGATGGAATTCCGACAAGATCGCCACTACCTCGTCGACCATCGCCGTCGGCGCCGACTCAGTGAACAGAGTTGGGGTCCACTCGCGCGCAAATTTCTCAGGCGTTTCTCCGATCAGTCGCAGGACCTGCTTCTTCCGTTGTACGATCACCGCCGGCGGAAGAGAGCCCGCCCACCCGGCGTACGCCGATGCGAGGATCAGCGTCCTCGGGATTTTCGGATACCACCGATAGAGCTGCAGCGCGAGCCCGCTGCCGAACGACAGCCCCAGAACATGTGGTCGCTCGAGGCCGATCGCTTGGATGACTGCGGCGAGGGTCTCGGCATAGTCGCGCTGCCGGAAAGACTCCGGCGGATCCGAGGACCCCCCGCAGCCCGGCGTGTCGGGAGCGATGAGCGTGAATTCGTCAGAGAGTCCCTCGAGTTGATGCCGCCACTCTCGGCTGTCGAGCGGACCTCCGTGCAGCAGAACGAGTGGCGGTCCGTGCCCCACCTGCCGATAACTGATGGTGAGCCCGCCGATGTCGATCTGCCTGACGATTTCCCTCACGGCAGCGGTAATGGCGTCCGGATCGCCGTGTACCAGACCGTCGCGGCGAGCACGATGAGCAGCAGCGCGAGAGCGAGGTTCGTCGCGATGCGCCCGCGGCGGACGATCACGAGGACGAGGAAGACCGCCGCTCCGGCGACCAGCACGAGGTCGAGAACGAGGAGCAGGAAGGCGGCGCTCATATCACGTTGTGCTCTCGCACGAGCTGTCCTGACCGGAACCGCGACGCGCTGAGGGAGCCGATGTCGAGCGAGGTCTTGCCATCGACGATGAGCTCGGCGATGAGCTCGCCCGTCGCCGGCGCGTGCATGATGCCGTGCCCCGAGAATCCCGCGGCGTTCACGAAGCCCTCGACCCCATCGACCCTTCCCAGGATTGGATGTTTGTCGGGAGTGTCCTCGTAGAGTCCCGCCCACCCCGTCTTTATCGAGGTCCGTTCGAGGATGGGAAAGCGCGCGAGCGCGCGCTCGACGACCGCCGGCATGAAGTCGGGATTGACGCCGTCGTCGAACCCTGGCTTCTCGTTCGGGTCGGCCATCCCGAGGAGCACGCCTCCGGACTCTCGATGCGCGTACAGGCCGGAAGCGAACTCGATGGTCAGCGGGAAGTCCTCGTCGAGGCCGGGCACGGGTTCGGTCACGAAGATATGCCGGCGCAGCGGTTCGATGGGCAGGCCGATGCCCGCAAGCTTCGCGACTTGCGCGGCCCACGGGCCGGCAGCGTTGACCACGGTGCGCGCCGCGATCTCGTCGTCTTTGGTCCGCACGGTGGCGACGCGGCCGTCCGTGCAGGAGATCGCTGTCACGGCCGCGTTTTCCACGAACGTGACGCCCGCCTCGCGGGCACGCGCGACGTAGCCGTTGAGCATGCTCGAGGGATCGGCGTAGCCGTCCTTGGCGCAGAAGGTCCCAAAGAGCACATCGTCGGTCCTCGCGTGCTTGAAGAGCGCTTTCGCCTCGGCGGCGGTCACGCGGTGCGCGGGGATCTGGAGACGCGACCACATTGCGAGCGAACGCTCGAACGCGAGGGCGTCGCGATCCTCGGTGATGAGAAAGAGGTAGCCGACCTGATGAAAATGCGGGTCCGTGCCTATCTCGTCGGCGAATCGCTCGATGTGTGGCAGCGAGCGCTGCGAAAGCTTGACGTTGATCTCGCTCGAGAACTGGAGACGAATGCCGCCGGCATTTTTGCCAGTCGATCCGGATCCGAGCCGGTCGCGTTCGAGGACGACGATGTCGCGCACACCTTTCTTCGTGAGGTGGTACGCGATGGAGGCGCCGATGATCCCGCCGCCAACGATGACGACATCGGCCGTGCGACGCATCGTGGCGATGGTACGTAGGAGTTCAGGGCTCCGCTGAAAGGGCCGCTACGGTTCTATAATTTGGTCTCGCGCCGACGTATCCGAATTGGTACAGGAGCACGCTTCAGGAGCGTGTGTCGTAAGACATGAGGGTTCGACTCCCTCCGTCGGCACCGAGTTGTCGAGTCACGTAGTCATCCCAAATCCGCCATTTCCGCACCAGCCTAGGAGCGCTTGGATCAGCGTAGAACGCGGTTAGGAGAGCAGCCGTCGCGGCTTTCCCGTACTTGAGCTTGAAGAAATCGTGACGCCCTTCGTGTTTCACCACTTCAACGTAGCCTTGCGTTCCAGCGAGCGGGCGAAGTCGCGCGCGTAGCCAGTCGATGTGGGTTCTGCTGGCGGAGTGGAAGCACACCGACAGGCGTTCGTACCAGTAATTGGGTTGCGTCTTCACGGTCGGCCGGTGCACGAAATTTAAGACCGAGCCGTCTCCGTCCATGAGCCCGCGAGCTAGAGGCATGAGGTACGCATCCGGCACGTCGATGGCGCCTAACGTCAGACTCTTGCGCGGCGTCAGACCGACCGAACGGAACCACTCGTACAGCCGTGAGTCATGGAACTCCGTGAAATAGACGACTCCGTCCGTTCGGGTCCTTTGTTGTTTCACGCGATTGGTGCGACCGAGAACGGCGAGGTACGTCTCCACCAGTTGCCGGTCTTCGGATTTGAAGTTGATCTTCCGTCTACCGGTGAAGAGGCAACCGTCGGTCGCGGTCAACCCGACGATGTAGGCCATCTCGTCCGACCACTCGAGCGGCAGGGTCGTACGCCCAGCGGTCGGCCAGCGACATTGTTCGAACGGCGTTCGCCGCAGATAGATCTTCCCGCGGTGGGCCGCGGCTGCTCTCGCGACGCGAGGATCCGTCGCCGCCGTTAGCCCTTTCGCCCAGCCTTTTCCCACACGCGCATCTACGCATAAGTCGAGCGTCGTGTGAAGCCATGAAATCGCGCCAATCCTGTCCTCAAAAATGACGACAGACGCATCAGCGTTTGGGATGTGTTTTCACGTACCAGTCTTCAACGTTCCAAAAACGCTCGCGCGGGTCGGTCAGCGGCGCGATGCGCAGTCCTTGCATCTGCCGGCTCTGCGCGTAGAGGTAATCGCTGAAGTAGAGGTACACGATCGGGACCTCTTTTGAGATCGCCTGGAACACCGTCGCGTAGAGCTCCCGCCGCGCGGCCTCGTCAAACGTTCGGCGCGCGCCCTCGAGCGCACGGTCGATCGGCAAGGTGGAGAAGCCCGAGAAGTTGTGGCCGGGGTCGTTCACCTCGGTCGAATGGAAGAACGTGTATGGATCCGGGTCGCCCGACACGGCGATCTCCACGAGCAGCGCGTCGAACGACCGCTGCCGCGCGATGCTGTCGACGAGCAGACCGAACGGCATCGACTTCACCGTCACGCTCATGCCCACCGCGTTCAGGTCGCGCTGGATCTCCGTCGCCGCTGCCATCCGGGCCGGCTCGTCCGACGTCGAGATCGTGAACGCGAGCTTCTGACCACCCTTGTCGCGGATGCCGTCCCCATCGTGATCCTTCCAATCGGCTTGATCGAGCAAAGTGGTCGCGGCTTCGGTCGAGAACGTGTATTTCGTGACGTCCTTTACGTACGCCCACGAGCTCGATGGCACGAACTCGTCCGCCACGGTCCCGCGTCCATCCGCCGCGAGGCTTAGGACACGCCCGCGGTCGATCGCCGTCGCGATGGCCTGCCGGACCGCGCGGTCGCGGAAGACGACCCGGTCGGGACGGACGTTCAGGAACAGGGAGACGAAGTTGTCGGTCGGAAGGCTGTAGAGGACGGCACCCTTAAGCGACCTCGCGCGCTCGGCGTCCTGGCTGGAGAGACCGCCGACGCCGTCGATCTCGCCGCGAGACAGCGCGAGCAACGCCTCGGTCGGGTCCGGATAGAACCGGAGGATCACCTTGTCGAGGTACGGCCTCCCGCGCGCTGGGCGCGTGCGATAGAAGTCGTCATTCCGCAGAAGCACGATCTGCCGCGCGTCGACCTCCGTCACGCGGAACGGTCCGGTGCCGATGGGACTCGAGTTGAACGGCTGCCGCGCGAGCTCCGCGTACGGAACGTTCCCGAGGAGGTGGAACGGAAGGAGTGGAACGGTCGTGCTGTCGGCGAACGGCCCGTACACGTCGGGCAACGTGAAGCGAACGGTGCGTGGCGCGATGCGATCGACCGTCACGCCGCGGAATGCGTCGCTGTACGGACCGACGTACCCGCGGTCCTGCAGGAGCTTGACGGTGAAGACGACGTCGTCGGCCGTGACCGGCTGGCCGTCGTGCCAGGTGGCGTCCTCGCGGATCTCGAACGTCCAGATGCGGCCATCGCTCTCGGTGTGGAACGTCGACGCGAGGTCCGCGACGATCGCCCCGGTCTGGTCGTACCGGGTCAGCCCGCTGAACGCGAGGCGCGAGACGTCCTCATCAACATCGGTCGCGGCAATGACCGGGTTGAGATATTGCGGAACGCTGGCGACGCCTTCGACGTACGTGCCGCCGTACGCCGGGTCCCCGCCCGCGGGGTTCTGCTCCGCGGTGATCGCCGCGACGCTCGCAACGACCATGAGGCCAATGAGAGCGACAACGATGAACTTGTCGCGCCCGGTCACCTAGCCGGTGGTCGCCTGCCGCGCACCCCAGAGCGATATGGCAACGAAGAAAAGGATGAGGACGATCGTCAGCCGAAAGAGAGTTCGCTCGAGCCCTCGGCGGCTGCGATAAGCAGTCGACTCACCACCGAACGTGGACGAGAGCCCGGTACCGCGGGCCTGCAGCAGGATCGAGGTCGCGACCGCGATGGCAATGACGATCTGACTGATCTGGAGGGCGTCCATGGATGACCCCAGTGTAAGTGGTCAGCGGGGCACGTAGATCCAGAGCGGGCCCTCGTGGCGATCGAGCCGATAGCGCTCGACGACCGCGCGCGCGAGCGCCGCCGTCCACCGCTGCCTCTCGAAGCCCGGCGCCGCGTCGAGATGTTCGAGGTCGGCCTCGCTCACCACGGCGTGGAACCGAGCGCTCGCGACCTGACTCAAGATCGGCGACGCGTCGATCGTCCCTCGCTCCACGAGCCGCGACCACAGAAACAGATCGTCGACGGTCGGCGCCACGCCACGTGCGACGAGTAGACCGGAATCCTCGACGAGCAGGGGCTCACCTATCGCGATCTCCGGCGCGATGATCGCGGCGCGCGACGGGTCGCCCCACGACCCGGTCAGGGGCACGCGGCCCGGCACGACACGGAGTGGATCCACGATCGCGGTCCCGAGGACAAGTTGCGCCAGCGCGAGCACCGGAAAAAGAACGCCCGGCCGGAGTCGCGGCGCGACGGCGGCGAGCGAAAGCGCGGTCGCGACCGTCAAGTCGAGAAGGTAGTTGATGGTCGCACCCTCGCGTCCGGCGAGAACGACGATCGCGAGCGCGCCGGCGAGATAGGCCGCGCGCGCTCCGCCGACGCCACCGGTGAACGCGGCGATCCCGAGCGGCACACCGATAACAAGGACACCGATGAAGGCAATGGACAGGGCCTGGTCCGCCGACCACGACAGGGCGTTCCAGGTCACGACGTGCCGCCACACGTCGGGGACCGAGTCGAGGTAGACCGTCACCGCCGCCGCGACCACGGCGACCGCCGCCCCAAAGCCACAGCGCACGAGTGTCGCCCGATCCGACCACGCGAGCCACGCGACGAGTGCCGCCGCCGGCAAGAGCGCGGTCGGCTTCGCCAGCGCGGCGAACACGAGCGCGAACCCGGCGATCGGGGCGAGCTCGCGGCGGCTATCGAGCAGGACCACGGCGAGCGCCGTCAACGCGAGCGCGACGAGATCCGGCTTGAGCGCGGGCCCCCAGACCATGACCGGCGCGAGCGCGAGCCATCCCGCGGCGAGGGCGGCCGCGGCCAGGCGTCCCGCGGAGCGTGCCGTGACGAAAACCGTCGCCGTCACGGCAAGCGTTGCGACGATGCTCGCGATGCGTCCGGTGATGAACGGATCGATGATCGACGCCAGGTGGAAATAGAGCGGTGGGTAGTTCGCCGCGACGAAGCGAGACGGATCCGGGTCAAGGTACGCGATGCCGTCACGCGCGAGGCGCGCCGCGTTCGCCACCGCGCCTTCGCCGTAGAGCACAGGAACGCGATTCGCGAGCGCGGAGAGCCACTGCACCACTGCGTAGAGCGCGAGTGCGAGGGCGGCGCCCAGATACGCGCCCCACGCGATCGTCGCGCGCGAGCGCATCAGGTTCCGACCAGCGGGTCCAGCAGGGAACGGCCGGTCATGCGGGCGGGGACGGGAAGGCCGAGCAGGCCGAGAAGGGTCGGCGCCACGTCCACGAGCCCGCCATCATGCAGCGCAAAGCGACCGGCATCCTTCGCGATGAAGATGACCGGCACCGGATTCGTGCTGTGCTGCGTGTTCGGCTCGCCGTTCGGAAACGCCATCTCCTCCGCATTGCCGTGATCGGCGGTGAGCAACACGCAGCCTCCCGCCGCGAGCGTCGCGTCGACGATCTGGCCGACGGCCTCGTCCGTCGCGGCCATCGCCTTCAATGCGGCACTGAAGTCCCCGGTGTGACCAACCATGTCCGGGTTCGCCAGGTTGACGATGGCGAAGTCGTAGGTGCCGCCTCGGACCGCCTTCACGAGTCCGGCGGCGACTCCCGCCGCGCTCATCTCCGGCTTCTGGTCATAGGTCGCGACCTTCGCCGAGGGGACGAGCTCGCGGTCCTCACGCTCGAACGGCTGCTCGCGCCCGCCGTTGAAGAAGTAGGTCACGTGCGCGTATTTCTCAGTCTCGGCGGTGTGGAACTGTCGGAGGCCCCGGTCCGCGAGGATCTGGGCCATCGGCGTCAGCTCCTGCGACGGGAAAGCGACGCGGACACTTGGGAGATCCACCTTGTAGTCGGTGAGCGTCACGAACGTGAGGTCCTTCACTACACGCGAGCGCTTGAATCCGTCGAAGTCGGGCTGCATCAGCGCCCAGGTCAGCTCGCGCGCGCGGTCAGGTCGAAAGTTGAAAAAGACGACGGCGTCGCCGGCTCGCATCGGCGCGCCCTCGCCGACAACGTGCGGCTCGAGAAGCTCGTCCCGGCACTCGGGCTCGGCATAGCACGCACGGAGCGCTTCGTCCACGGTCGCGACGCGCGGACCCTCAGCGTCGACGATCGCGCGGTACGAACGCTCGACCCGGTCCCACCTCTTGTCGCGGTCCATCGCGTAGTAGCGGCCGTGCACCGTCGCGATGCGCGCGGGGACCAGCGGCAGCAGCTCGAGCGCGCTTCGCGGCGGCATGTCGCGGCCGTCGAGGAACGCATGCAAGACGACGTTCTCGACTTTTTCCCTTCGCGCGAGCTCGGCAAGCGCCGCGAGGTGCTTCATGTCCGCATGCACGCCGCCCGTCGAGATGAGACCCATCAGGTGCAGCGTCCCTTTTCCGCACGCCGCCGCGCACGCGGCGCGCAGAGCGGGGTTCTCGAAGAACGACCCGTCCTCGATGGCGTCGTTGATGCGGACGAGCTCCTGGTATTGCACGAAGCCGGCGCCCATCGTGAGATGACCGACCTCGCTATTGCCCATGACGCCATCCGGCAGGCCGACGTCGCGCCCGCTCGCGCGAAGGGTCGCGTGCGGGTAGGTCTCCGCGAGCGCGCGCAGGCGTGGCGTGTTCGCGCGGGTCACGGCATTCGATGGCGAATCCGGCGCGAGGCCCCATCCGTCCAGCACGCAGAGGACGACCGGCCGATACGGCGCCTTGCGTTCGTCGCTCAAACGAACGAGCGGACCACGGCCGCGAACTCGTCGGGGTCGAGCGAGGCGCCACCCACGAGCGCACCGTCGATCCCGTCGGCTCTCGCGAATTCACCGACCGAGCGCGCGCTCACGCTCCCGCCGTAGAGCACGGGGATCGCCTCGGCGTCCAGGCCCACGCGCTTCAACGCGGCGCGGATCGCGCGCGCCGCCGCGGTGGCGTGCTCGCCCGTCGCGGGATTCCCGGTCCCGATCGCCCAGACTGGCTCGTAGGCGATGACGAGCCGCTCGAGTCCGCGGTGCTCAGCCTGGGCGAGGCCGGCCGCGATCTGACGCGCGACGACGGCGGTCGCATCGCCGGCAGTGTGCTCCGCCGCGCTCTCGCCGACGCACAAAACGGGTCGTAGGCCGGCCGAGACGACGCGCGCGAGCTTCTTCGCGACGCGCGCATCGGTGTCGCCGAGATCTCGACGCACTTCCGAGTGCCCGAGGATCGTCCCGACCGCCAGCCCGCGGACCATCGAGGCCGAGACCTGCCCGGTGAACGCTCCCCGCTCCTCCCAGTGGACGTCCTGCGCGTAGACATCGATGTCCGCATCGCGGAGCGCGTCGGAGACCGCGGGCAGCGCGATCGACGCGGGCGCCACCCCCACGTAGACGCCACCGGCCATCCGCTCGGCCATGCTGCGGGCGAGCTCGACGGCATCGGCGATGGTCGGCGGATTCATCTTCCAGTTGCCGATCACGATTCGTTCGCGCATCAGGTGCGGATTTCGGGGCGATCGATATCGCGGTGCTCCACCTCGATCTCACCCGGCCAGAACTCACGTGTGGCGCGCGCGATCTCGTCGGAGATCACGACCGAGCGATGCCGCCCGCCGGTGCACCCGAACGCAAGGCCGAGGCGGGCTTTCTTCTCGCTCTCGTAGCGCGGGAGGGCGAAGCGCAGGAATGGGACGATGTGCCCGAGAAACTCCTTCGTCGCGGGGTGGCCGAGGACGTAGTCGCGCACCGGCGCGTCGCGCCCGGTCAGGTCACGGAGCTCCGGGATATAGAAGGGGTTCTCCATGAAGCGGACGTCGAAGACAAGGTCCGCGGCGGGCGGCAGTCCGTACTTGTAGCCGAAGCTCTCCACGTGCACGAGCATCCCAGTCTTGCCCGATCCGTAGAGCGAGTGCAGCGTGTCGCGCAGGTCCTTCACCGAAAGGTGGGTCGTATCGATCACCTTGTCGGCGCGCGCGCGAACATCGACGAGCATGCGGCGCTCCTCGTCGATCGACGGCTGGACGCCGCCCGGCGCGTCCACCGGATGGCGGTGGCGCGTCTCGCTGTAGCGACGGAGGAGGACGTCGTCGGACGCGTCGAAGAACAGCACGTGCGCCGGAGTACCCGCCTGGTCGAGCGCGTCGAGGTCCTTCCTGGCATTTGCGAAGAGGGAACCGCTCCGTGCGTCGATGACGAACGCGACCTTTTGCTTCCCACCTTTGCGCGAGACGTCGATGGCCGAGGCCATCAGCGCTGGCGGCAGGTTGTCGAGGGTGTAGTACCCGAGGTCTTCGAGGACCTTCGCCGCCTGGGATTTGCCTGAGCCGGAGAGCCCGGTGACGACGACGAAGTCCGGCTGACCCCTGGAGGTCAGTCGGGCAGGATCCACGACAGGACGAGACCGACGATCGCGATGATGATCGCGCCGATGAACGCCGCAATGATCCCGTTGACCTGGAACCCGAGGCCGGGGATCGCGGAGACGAGCAGGAGCATCAGCGCGCCGATCACGAAGTGGAAGAGACCAAGGGTCAGGCAGGTGATCGGCATCGAGATCAGTTCGACGATCGGTCGGATGAACGCGTTGACGACGCCGAGGACCAGACCAGTCAGGAGCAGCGAGATGTACTTGTCGGCATCGCCGAAGCCATACGTCGCGTTGCCCCAGGTGATGCCGGGAACGAAGTACGCGGCGACCACGATGGCGGCGGCGTTGATCAGCGCGCGCCAGATGATCTTCACGGCGTAGAGATTAGACGAGCAACGAGGAGTTCACCTGCGAGTGGCAGGGCGGGATCAGGGCGGCACAAGGCGGTCATTCGACAAAGATCTCCACCCGGTCCTCGTCGTCGGCGATGTCCACGATCTTGCCGGGAAAATCGACACTGCGGAGCAGCTCATCGAGATCGATGCCGAATTTCCCAAGATGTCCGCGCACGAGACCGCTCGACGCGAGCTTCATCTTCCCCACCCGCGCGATCGCGAGCGGAATCGCGACGTTCACCTTTTGTTCGCCGGCCTCGGTGACGCGGATGCGCAGGATGCGTCCCCTTCCGCCCGGGGCCGACGGTGGGATCGGCGGGGTCGGGAGCGTGGGCGAAAACGTGGAAAAGGGGGCGCGCGGCGGGCGCGGGGCTCCTTCTTCAACGTCGCCCAGGGCACGCAGCAGGCGGTACGCCTGCTCGACGTCGATCTTGCCCTCCGCGAGCAGTTGGAGGACCTGCTTGCCTTCTTCGCTCGGCATTTAGAAGTCCCTGCGCGTCTCGTCGAGCCGCGTAGCGACCTCGTCCACGCTCACTTCGCCTCGCGCAAGACGCTCGAGAAGATCGCGCACCTTCGCGGTCGTCGGCGGCGCCATCGGTGCGGTCCGCTCGGGGTCCTGATCGGCCTCCGCTTGGCCTTCGGCGTCGGACTCCGCCAGACCCTGCGCGGCGGCCGGCTCCTCCGCCACAGACGACGAGGCGGGCTTGATCGTGAGATCGCCGCTCACCGTTTTCACCGTCAGGCGACTCTGTCCATCCCCGATGATGACCGTCCGGTCCTTGCGGCCCTCGCGAATGATCCGCGCTGGCGCTTCGACCTCGAGGTCACCGCTCGCGGTGTGGTACTCGCAGATGCAGGACGACGTGAGCATGCCGACCTCGACATCACCGCTGATCGTCTTCAGGCGGCTGTCGCGGCCGCCGACCTCAGGCTCCAGGTCGACCGAGATGTCACCGCTCACGGTGTGCAGCTCGCACGCGTGGACGCGGCCGCGGATGTCGACGTCACCGCTCACGGAGCTGCCGTCAACGGAGCCGACGTAATCCGTGCACTGCACGTCGCCACTCACGCTCTTGATGCGCATCGGCCCCTGTACGTCCGCGATATTCACGTCGCCCGACACGCTCTCGACCCGCGCCGGCCCTCGCGTCCCCTGCAGATCGAGGTCTCCGCTGACCGTTTGCGCGTTGACCGCAGTTTCACGCGGCACGGTGATCTCGAAGTCGACGCGGAATCGCTTGCCGCGGAAAAGATCCAGCCAGCTGCGCTCCTGCTCATAGAGGTGCGGCTCCACGAAGATGTCGTTGCCCTTCTGCTCGATGCGGACCTCGACGTTCTCGAGGAGCCGCTTCGCGCGATCGGCGCTCCCGCCTTTTACGCGTTTGCGCGCGACGACACGTACCTGGCCCGCTTCTCCGATGCGGATGGCCGTCTCGCCAGAGACGTTCTGCACGCGGAGACGCGGCATTCCGTCGACCGTGAAGGTCTTCTCGACGGTCTGGTCGTGTGACTCGCCGTCATCGTCGTCCATCCCGACGAACGCGGCGCTCACCGAGCGCGCGATCTCGTCCGGGTCGACGTCGACATTGATGTCGAAGCCGTGGGCCCCGAACCTGAACTCGTGCCTCGCCTCGTGACGCGCGCGTCGCTCCTCGCGGCGATGCTCGCGTTCGCGCTCGCGATCGGCCCGCTCGCGCTCGCGGTCGCTCTCGCGCTGGGCGCGGTCGCGGGCCCGCTGCTCGGCGTCCCGTGCGCGCTGTTCGGCCTCGCGGGCGCGCTGTTCGGCTTCCCGACGCCGATGTTCGTCCATCGGATCAAAGGTCATGACGCCGGCTCCTTCTCGAGAAGCTGCGCGGCGTCGTCAGGCGCGATGCGGCCATCGGCGAGCTCGCGAAGGATCTCCTTGCGACGCTCCGCCTCGCGATCGGGCTCAGCCTGCGACGGAAAACCGAGCGCCCGGATCACCGCATCGAGGCGCGAACGCACGGTCGGGTAGCTGATCCCGAGCTCACGCTCGACGTCCTTGAAGTTGCCGCGGGCCTTGATGAACGTCTCGAGGAACTCAAGCTGCTCCGGGGTAAGGCCGTGGAACCGGCCGAGGGCGAACGAACCCTCGAGGCGGGTGCCGCAGGAGGCGCATTCGAGACGCGCCACGCTCAGCGTCTCGGCGCAGATGGGACATCGGGCGATCACCGGATTCGCCATGACCCTCACGGTGCGCGTCGGACTCATCGAAAGTCAAGACAAACTCAGTGATGTGTAGCCGAGGATGCGAAAGCTTGAGGTCCGGTTAGCTCTCGATCGCCTGCTTGATGCGCTCAGCGAGAGCGGTCCCCACTCCGGCGACCGCCGCGAGGTCGGAAACGGGCGCCTCTCGCATTGCACGGACGCTCCCGAATTGTCGGAGAAGCGCGCGCTTTTTGGTCGGGCCGACCCCGTCGACGTCGTCGAGGATGCTGCGGACCGCGCGCTTCGCGCGAACCTTCTGGTGGTACGTCACGGCGAAGCGATGTGCCTCGTCCCTGATCCGTTGGACGAGATAGAGCCCTTGCGACGTCCGCGGGAGGACGATCGGTTCGGCCCTCCCTGGCACGAACAGCTCCTCGCGCTCCTTCGCCAGCGCGGCGATCGGGATCTGCAGGAGACCCGCATCGGAGAGCGCGGCCTGGCCGGCCGAAAGCTGGCCCTTGCCGCCGTCGAGGATCACGAGATCCGGGACGGGCCAGCCGACGCCGTCCGTCGCCGAACGCTGGAACCTGCGCCGCAGCGTCTCGCGCATGTTCGCGAAGTCGTCGTTGCGATCGACGATCTTCGCGCGGAAGCGACGGTACGCGTGCTTCGCCGGACGGCCGTCCTCGAACACCACCATCGAGCTCACCACGCTGGTGCCCTGCACGTGGCTGACGTCGTAGCACTCGATCCGTCGCGGCGGCCCCTCGAGCCCGAGGGCGTCGGCGAGCTCGCGTAGCGCGGTGTCGGTCTTGCCGCGATCGGCGAGCCACCGCACGCGCTCCTGCTCGAGCGCGTCCTGCGCGTTTCGTTCGGCGAGCTCCGCGAGGTGACGTTTCTTGCCGCGTTGCGGCACGAGGATCCGCACGGGTCCGCCGCGCCGCTCGGTGGCGAACGCTTCGAATGCTTCCGTTTCCGGTATCGGCACCGGCACGACGATCTCGGGCGGCAGAGCCGCAGCGACCGTGTAGTGCTGCCGAAGGAACGACGCGAGCACGTCGGGCGCGAGCGCGCCCTCCGACCCCTCGAGTGAGAAGTGGTCGCGGCTGGTGATCGTGCCGTCGCGCACGCGGAAGACCTGCACCACGGCGTCGCCCTCGGCGACCGCGGCCGCGTGCACGTCGAAGTCGTCGCCCTTGTACGCGTGCACCTCCTGCCGATCGAGGGTGCGCTCGATGGCGACGAGCCGATCGCGGAGAGTCGCCGCGCGCTCGAAGGCGAGGGCATCCGATGCCTGGTGCATCTCTCTCTTCGTATCGCGCGCGAGCGCCTCGTACCGTCCTTCGAGGAAGAGCACGCTCCTGTCGGTCGTCCCGCGGTACTCCTCGCGCGTGGTGTTCCCGACACACGGCGCGGTGCAGCGCTTGAGGTGGAAGAGCAGACACGGCCGGCCACCGGGAAGTGCCGACGGCGGCACGGTCTTACCCCGGCCGTCCTCTCCGGCGACGATGTTGAGCTTGCAGGTGCGGTACGGGAAAAGCTTCTGCAGAAGATCGAGCGACTGATCGACCGATTTCGCGTTCGCGAACGGCCCGAAGTAGCGCGCGCTGCGGTCGCCGAGCGTGCGCGTCCGCAGGATCCGCGGGAAGTCCTCCCCGAGCGTGACCTTCACGTAGGGGTAGGACTTGTCGTCCTTGAGTCGGATGTTGTACCGCGGGTGGTGCTGCTGGATCAGGTTCGACTCGAGCAGGTACGCCTCGGAGATGCTGTCGGTCAGGACGTACTCGAGCCGCTCGGCGCGCTCGACCATGCGCACGTGGCGGACCTCGAGGCTTGGTCCGAAGTACGCCCGCACGCGGTCGCGGAGGACGTCCGCCTTGCCGACATAGAGCACGCGACCCCTGGCGTCCTTGAATAGGTAGACGCCCGGTTTCGCCGGGAAGGAAGCGACTTGCGCCTCGAGCGACTCTCGCCGCGACGTCCTGTCCACCTATCGAGTATCGCTATGCGCTACACGGGTATGCTTCCACAACGTAGATGGGGGGTTCCGCTCGGTGAAAGAGACGACCGTCACTCCGAAGCGCGCGCGCCGGTCCGTCCAGTCGGTCGACCGGGCGCTCGATCTGCTCGAGGCGCTGGTGGCCGCCGAGGGCGAGGTCGCGATCACAGCGCTCGCGACCCGCACCGGCCTCCACGTCAGCACCGTGCACCGGCTGCTCGCGACGCTCCTTCGGCGCGGCTACGTGCGGCAGAACCCCGAGACCAGCCGCTACTACGCCGGAGCGAAGCTCGCGACGCTCTCCGAGGGCCGCTCGCGATACGGAGAGCTGCGGCTTCGTGCCCGCCCGCTCCTCCGCTCGCTCACCGAGGCGACGCGCGAGACGGCGAATCTGGTGGTGCTGGACGACCTCCAGGCGGTGTACATCGAGACCATGCCCTCGCCCCAGGTCGTACGTCTGTTCACCTCCGTGGGAAATCGCACGCCGCTCCACGCGACCGGCGCCGGCAAGGCCCTCCTCGCGAACCTGCCCGCGGCACGTCGCGACGCCCTGCTCGAGCGCCTGGACCTTCGCGGCTACACCGCGCGGACGATCGTCGATCGCGCGGCGTTGCGTCGGACGCTCGACGAGGTGCGTGAGAAGGGGTACGCCCTCGACGACGAGGAGTACGACGAAGGCGTGCGCTGCGTTGCCGTCGCGGTCGTGGGAACGGCAGCCAAAGACGCGGCCGCGGCCTCGCCGATCGCCGCGCTCTCGATCTCCGCACCGGCGAGCCGCATGACGCGGCAGCGCTGCGCTGAGCTCGCGCCGGTCCTCCGCCGCGCCGCCGCGGAGCTCGCCGACGCGCTCCGCGATCAGACCGGAGCCGCGTCCTGACGACCGCCGCGACCGTTCGCGCCGGCCTCCGCGGCGCGCCGCTCGTGCGTGGCCTGGTCGCGCTGCTCGGTCCGACGAAGGTGCTCGGCGCGCATGAAGACCTGCTCATGTACGAGTACGACGGCGCGGTCGATACCGCGACGCCGGATGCGGTCGTCCTCCCCGACACGACGGCCGATGTCGCGGCTCTCGCTCGGTTCTGCCACGAGCACGACGTGCCGATCGTCCCGCGCGGGGCTGGCACGGGGCTCTCCGGTGGCGCGATCCCGGTCGAAGGCGGCGTCGTCGTGTCCTTTGCGCGTATGGCGCGCATCCTCGAGATCGACGTTCCGAATCTTCGCGCGGTCGTGCAGCCGGGTCTGATCAACCTGCACCTTTCCACGGCGGTCGCGCCTCACGGCCTCCACTTCGTCCCCGACCCATCGAGCCAGAAGGCCTGCACGCTCGGAGGGAACGTCGCCGAGAACTCCGGCGGACCGCACACCCTCGCCTACGGAGTCACCACGAACCACGTCACCGGGGTCGAGATCGTGCTCTCCGACGGCACCGTCGTGCGGCTCGGCGGCAAGGCCACGGAAGACGAGGGCTACGACCTCGTCGGCGCTTTCGTCGGCTCGGAAGGAACGCTCGGTCTGGTGACCGAGATCACGGTCAAGCTGACGCCGCTGCCTGAGGACAAGCGAACGCTGATGGCCGCGTTCCCGACGATGGACGAGGCGTCGGAGACCGTCTCCGCCATCATCGCGGCCGGCATCGTCCCGAGCGCGATCGAGATGATGGATCAGCTCGCCGTCCAAGCGGTCGAGGCTTCCGTGCACGCCGGCTATCCGCTCGACGCCGGCGGCATCCTTCTTC
>Ga0207646_10002369_pt1 | contig 22279 bp, 20 predicted proteins | sample KBSK5502metaG_FD_184343 | JGI IMG/M metagenome (GOLD analysis project Ga0207646, IMG submission 184343) | Corn, switchgrass and miscanthus rhizosphere microbial communities from Kellogg Biological Station, Michigan, USA - KBS K5-50-2 metaG... | ecosystem: Host-associated > Plants > Roots >... | reverse complement strand
CGAGCGCTACGTGGATCTCCTGATCACCCCGTACCGGGAAACCCTGCGCGCGTTCTGCCCACTCAACGCGGGATTGTGGGACCAAGGACCGAACGTGCCTCGCGTTTCCCGGCCGGGGTGATCAGTCCGCCGCGGCCCGGGTGACGGGGGGCTCTCCGGTCTCCGGCCCGCGCTCGAGGACCGAGAAACGCGCAATGCTCCCGCGAAGGCGCTCGGCCAGCTGCGCGAGCTGCTGGGAGGTCGCGGTGAGATCGCCCATCGACGTGATCTCGGCTTGAGTCGCGCCCGCTGCGCCGTCGGCTCGTGCCGACGACGCGCTCGAGATGGCCGCCACCTGCTGGAGCGACTGCGCCAGCTCGGCGAGCCGCTGCGCCTGGCCGCGCGACACCTCCGCCGTGGCGTTCACGAGGTCGCCCACCAACTCGATCCCCTGGTGCAGCTCCTGAAGGGCCGCGTCGGCTTCCGCCGCCACGGCGCCGATGTCGCGCACCTTCGTCTCGCCCGACTGCATCGCCCGCGCGGCGGCGTCGATGCCCGCGCGCAGCTCCGAGACCAGCTCCGCCACCTCGCGTGCCGATTTTCCCGCCTCGGCCGCGAGCGCCCGCACCTCGTCCGCGACCACGGCGAAGCCCTCGCCGTGCTCCTCCGCCCGTGCCGCCTCGATCGCCGCATTGAGGGCGAGCAGATGCGTCTGCCGCGCGATCCGGGCGATAGTCTGGGCGAACACCCCGATCCGCTCCGACATTCCCGACAGCCCGGCCACCGTCGCGGCCGTGGTTCGCACCTCCTCGCCCACCGCGCGGAGCGTCTGGCTGGCGCGGGCCACACGCTCCCGGCCCCGCTCCGCCGCGGCGACCAGGCGCGACGCGTCCGCCTGCATCAGCTCCGCGCGGACGCGCAGCGATTCCGCCTGCTCGGCTGCTTTGGCGCTCTCGCCGCGCGCCCCCTCCGCCATCTCGCGCTGCTGCCCCAGGTCCGTCGCCAGCCGCTGGGCCGTATGCGTGACGGTCTCCGACGTGGCGTGGAGCTCCTCGGCCGAGGCGGCGAGCTGCTCCGCAAGCGCCGCCACTTCGTCGGCCTCGCGCTGCACGGTGGAGATCGTGCCGCCGATCTCCTCGATCATCCGATTGAAGCTCCGCTCGAGGAAGCCGAGCTCGTCAGACTCACCGGCCGGCGCGCGCACGGCCAGGTAGCCCCGCTCGGCCTCGCCCATCACGCTGCGGGCGTGGCGGATCCGCGCGATCAGCGTCGCCGGAATCCGCTTGAGCGCCATCGCCACGAAGATGAACACCACCGTCTCGAGCCCCGCGTCCCTCAGGCTCCTGCCGGGTTCATACAGCATGTTATGGAAGAAGCTCGCGCCCAGATAGGCGAGCGCGGCTGTGAGCACCAAGAAGTTGCCGACGGTGTGTCCCTGGTCGAACGCGTAGGGCAGCACCGCGAGGAAGAAGGCGGCGATGAGGCCGCCGTTCCCGAACCAGACGATCAGGACCGCGACCAGGATGACATCGAGGAGCGACAGCGCATACACCAGCCACCAGCGATACCAGCCGCGCTCGTGGATGAGGCCCAGCAGTTCGTTCAGAAAGGCGGCCCCGCCCGCCACCAACACGATGGTCGTGGGGCGGGTCTTGACCGCGCTCGCAACCCACCCGATCAGGCCGAAGACGAATCCGACGCCGATCATCAGGCGCCGCATCCGGTGACTGCGCGAGATGGTCTCGAGGTCCTTGAGCCGCTGCTCGAGGCCGGTGGCGTCGTCCTTCCAGCCTCGCACCCGCGAGGCGAGGGACTGTCGCGATGATCCTGTCGGAAGTGTGCTCACCCGGGGCTGATCATACACCTCAGGTGATCAGGGCGGCAATCTCCCGTGCGGCCTTGGTCGCGCCGAGGCGGCGGTACAGCGCGGCGGCGCGCTCGCGCGCCGCCCGGGCTCCGGCGGCATCGCCGCTCGCCTCGAGGGCCACGCCCAGGTCGCGCTCTATCTCGGCCAGGGTGTGCGCACTTCCCTGCCCCCGCGCCAGCGCTGCGGCTCGGGAGAGCAGCGCGACGGCGCCGGGCAGATCACCGCGCGCGCGCGCCACGCCCGCCTGGAGCCGCCACACCTCCGCGAGTCCCACAGGGTGCTGTAGGCGTTCGTAGGCAGCCGCGGCCAGCGCGAGCTCCGCCGCGGCGAGCTCGGCGTCTCCCTGGAGCAGATGCAGCTCTGCGCGCCCTGCGATCGCCAGAGCCGAGAGCGCTTCGTCCCGCACCTGTTGGTCGGCGAGTCGGACCGCCTCGTCGGCCGCGGCGAGGGCGCGGGCATAGTCGCCCAGGTCGCGCCTGCTGATACCGATGTTGTGCTGCGTCTCGGCCATGCCGCGCACCAATCCCGCCTGTTGGTACGCCGCCAGGGCGAGCTGGTAGCTCGCCAGCGCGGCCCGCGGGTCGCCCTGCAGGTTTGCAATGATCCCGAGGTTGTTGAGGCACCGCGCCTGGGCGGCGTGGTCCTCGAGTGTGCGCGCGAGCTCGACTGCGGCGGCGAAGTGCGGCTCGGCCGCGTCAACCTCGCCTCGCTCCAACGCGATCGCTCCCTGATAATTCCGGGCCCGCAGCTCCGCGTGTCGCTCGCCCCGCGCGCGGGCGATCGCCAGCGCGGCCTGCGCCCAGCGCTCCGCTTCCGCATGCGCGCCCAGGCGGCCGTGCGCCTCGGCGGCGAGCAGCGCGTACACCGTCCGACGCTCGAGCGTGTCGGCCGACAGCTGTTCCAGTCGGCCCAGCACGTCCCGATGCCGGCCCCGCTCGGTCAGCGCGCGGAGCTCGAGGAGAAGCGCCGACTCGTCGGCGGGCGATCCCATCATGCGATCACCAGGCGACGGCGTACTGCGAGAACGAGAACAGGTTGGCGTCGAATTCGTCCAGCTCCTCGAACTTCACGGACCCGACGAGGTGGAACCACAACGTGTCCGGAGGCTCGCGCCGCCATAGGTCCAACTCCCCCTCGATCTGGGCGTCGGCGCCGTTGATCGTCCCGTCCCCGTTGAAGTCGTGGTCGGCGTACTGGTACTTGACCTTGAGGCGGGCCGGCTTGTCCGGATTGAACTGCAGGCCGCTCGGCTCGAATTCGAACCAGAACCGCTTGGGGTCGACGACGGTGACCCTAATGAGGATGGAATCGTTGGGGCCGAACGCGGTGCCGTCCGGTTTCCGGAACAGTGCATCGTTCGCCACCTCGAACCGCAGGAACTCCTCTCCCGAGTCCGCGGGCGTGTTGCCCTGGTAAAAAAGTTGCAGCTGCCGGTCGACTCCCACCTTTGCCCAGAAGCTGTCGCGGGCTGAGAGCAGTGGCTTGTAGGTGGAGTCTTGGAGCACGAAGTTCAACTGCGCGCGGGGCGAGGCGCTCGAGGGGCCGCCTGCATCGCTGCAGGCCAGCGCGATCGCCACGGCCACCAGCAGCCCCAATTTCAGTCGTCGCATGTGAGTCCTTCCGGGCTCGAGGTTCGCTTGCTAGGAGGGCAAGCGCCGGGCCACGCTAAGTCGCTGTCCATCAACGTGATGGACATCACGAATTGAGCCACGCCGCAGCACGTGGCTCAATTCGGGTCGGCATCGGAGTCTTCCGCGCTGGCTCCCCCCTCGAGCAGCCGGTGCAGGCGGGAGCGCGAGATCCCCAACCGCCGGGCCGCTTCCGACCGGTTGCCGCCAGCGGCGTCCAGCATGGCGCGAGCCGCGGCGCGTTGGATCTCCGCGAGAGTCGCCGGGAAGGGCAGGGGGCTCGCTATGCCGGACCGCGCCGGACCGACGGTGAGCCCGCTCAATGCGAACGTCCCCGGGGGGGAGAGCAGCACGCTCCGCTCGATCGCATTCCGCAGCTCGCGGACGTTGCCCGGCCAGGGGTGAGCGAGGAGTGCACGCCGCACCTCCGGCGTCAGAGTGGGCTGTGGCAGCTGGTACTGCGCGCTGAACTTCCGCAGGAACGCTTCCGCGAGCAGGATCACGTCGTCGCCCCGCTCCCGTAGGGGCGGTAGCTCGAGCGCGATCACGTTCAGCCGGTAGAACAGGTCCTCCCTGAAGCGGCCGGTTTGCACGGCGGCGGCGAGATCCGCGTTTGTCGCCGCGACGATCCGTACATCGAACTGGCGCGTCGCCGTGGCGCCAAGGCGCCGTGCCGACTTCTGATCCAGCGCGCGCAGCAGCTTCCCTTGGAGTTCGGGCGCGAGGTGATCCACTTCGTCGAGGAACATCGTCCCCCCCTGGGCCACCTCGAACAAGCCGGGTTTGGCGGTCTTCGCGTCGGTGAAGGCGCCGCGCTCGTGACCGAACAGCTCACTCTCGAGTAGTTGGGCGGGAAGGGCGGCGCAGTTGAGCTCGACGAACGGCGCCGCGGCACGCGGGCCTCCGTAGTGCAGGGCACGCGCGAGCAGCTCTTTGCCGGTACCGGTCTCGCCGGTAATCAGGATCGTGGCGTCGCGGTGCGGCACGACCCGGGCCGCACGCTCGAGCGCGGACTTGAGCGCCAGGCTCTCGCCCACGATATCGCGGAACGCATGGGCTTGGGCTTCCAGGTGCGCCAGGGCGGCGCGGCCGAGGGCGGCCTGTCGGCGCTGCACCGCGGCAGCGAGAGCGTCTCGCAGCCCGTCGCGGTCCTCCGGCAGCGAGAAGTAGTCGGCCGCTCCTGCCGCCACGATCTGCGCCGCGAGCCGGTAGGACGCGAGCGCGCCGACGGCGATGATCGGGATGCCGCGCGCCACCGAGAGGTGAGGCAGCAACGCCATGACATCGGCCTCGCGCCCGCCTGCCGCAACGAGCACGACGCCTGCATCCGGTGAGGGCGGCTCGCCGGCGGCCGGAGTCCAGTCCACGAGCGCGACACCGATGTCGCGCGCCAGCGCTGGCCAGAAATCGCCGAAGGAATCGCTCAGCCGGACGACGACCAGGCAGACGTCGCCGGACGCCGTCACCGCAACCCCAGCTCCGTGGCGGTGACGAGCGCGTCCACCGGGTGGCCCGCCTGCTCGAGCATCGTGCGGCCGCCTTCCTCCCGGTCCACCACGGCCAGCACGCCGAGGACCCGTCCGCCCTCGGCGGTGACGGCGGCGATCGCCTCCGCGGCCGAGTGCCCGGTGGTGATCACGTCCTCCACGACGACGACGGCGGCACCGGGCGTGAAGCAGCCTTCGATGCGCTTTCCGGTGCCGTGGGTTTTCGCCTGCTTGCGGACGCTGAAGGCGTCGAGTGACCCACCCCGGGCCCGGGCAGCGGCGGCGAGGGCGTAGGCGACGGGATCGGCGCCGAGCGTCAGCCCGCCGACCAGGTCGGGCGCCCAGCCGCGGGCCGCGAGGCGCGCAAGCCCGAGCGTGCCGATCACGACAAGGCCTTCACCCGACATCGTGGTGCGGCGTGCATCGATGTAGAACCTGGAGCGGCGTCCTGAAGCGAGGATGAAATCCCCGTGAGTGACCGAGCGCTCCCGCAGGAGCTCGCGGAGGCGCTGCTCAAGGGTCGGGATGGATGTCGAGGCCATGGTAGTAGTAGTAATGACTACTACTATCTCTCTCCCCCGAAGACGGCACGCTTGAGCGTCGCGAGCAGCCCGGTCTTCGACGGGGGCACTGCGGCAAGGGCCGCCGTAACATCGGCGGCGAACGCGGTCACCGTCGGCTGGCGCTGGCTCGGGTCGCGCTCGAGGCCCCGCATCACAGCCGCCTCGAGCGCGGGCGGGAAGCGCAGACCCGGCACGGTCTGGTTCAGCGGCACCGGGTTTTGGGTGAGCAGCTGTTGGAACAGCTCGCGTGGCGTGCGACCGCTATGCGGGTGCTGCCCGGTGAGCATCCAGTACGCGATCGTGGCGAGGCTGTAGATGTCGGCCCGACCGTCCACCAACTCCCCGGACAGGGCCTCGGGGGCGACGTACTTGAGGGTGCCGACGAAGAACCCGGTGCGCGTGAGGCGCTCTTCCGGCGGCAGCTCCGCATCGCGGGCGATGCCAAAGTCGAGCAGCTTGGCCCGCTGCGACTCGGGGTCGTAGGTGATGTTCTCGGGTTTCAGGTCGCGGTGGATGATGCCCGCCTGGTGCGCGGCGGCCAATGCATCGGCGAGCTGCCGCACAATGCTCACGACGACCGTTGGAGCGAGGGGGCCGGCGCGGTGTACGTATTCGGCGAGGGACTTGCCCTCGGCCCATTCGAGAGCGAGGTAATACAGGCCGTCCGCTTCGCCGTAGTCGTAGGTGCGGACGACTCCCGGGTGCACCACCCTTGAGCCGTACCCTGCCTCCCGCAGGAAGCGCTTCACCGCCGTGGGGTCGCTCGCGAGCCGCGACCGCAATACCTTGAACGCACACGTGCCGCGCTCCGGGTGTTGGGCGCGGTACACTTCGGCCGTGCCTCCCTCGCCGACGCGCTCGAGGAGGCGGTAGCCGGCGATGGTCCGACCGGCGAGGTTCTCGTTGGGCATGGGAACGCGCGAAACTAACGCCCGGATTTGAGGTTGAGCAAGTGAGACGAGCGGCGGCAATGGCATTCCTGGCGGCCGGTCTGGCCGCGTGCAGTTCCGGACAGCGGCCCGTCTCTGGGCCCGGTCCGGAGACGGGCGCGGTCGTCTCCCCTCTGTTCGATGCCGGCTCGGTGTATGGCGCCATGGGTCTGCTGGTCGCGGGACCGCCTCTCCCCTTCGTGGCGACGCTCAACTACATGGCGGACGCCGCGGCCGACTCGACGCTCGCGGTGTTCGGTCTGTCGCTCGCGAATCACGCGCTGACATTCCAACGTGATGGCGCCGCGTTCACCGCGCATTACCACGTGGAGGTCGCCTTCCGGGCCGACAGCGGCGCCGTGCGCCAGCTGGCGAGCGACGAGACGGTGAGCGTGCGCACCTTCCAGGAGACGCTGCGCGCCGACGAGAGTGTGATCTACCAGAAATTCATCGCCGTGCCACCGGGCATCTACCGGGTGATGGTCACGGTGCGGGACCGGAACGGGCCCGCCGCAGCGCACCGGGAGCGTACCGACACGGTGCCGCGCTTTGCGGGGCAGGGGATGAGCGCGCCGCTCGCGGTCTATCAGGGCACGGGGCGGACCCGCGCGTCCGACGTCCCGAAGCTGCTCGTGAACCCACGCGCTACCGTGTCGTACGGCGCGGACACATTGCGGTTCTACGTCGAGGCGTACGGGGAGCGGCCCGGCACCCGGTTGGTCGCGCGCGCGCTCGATCAGGGCGGCCACGAGATCTGGCACGACACGGTGGCGCTGGCGGGTACCGAAGCGCTGGCGACCGGCTTGGCGCTGCTTCGCCCGGGGGCGCTGCCCGTCGGCGCGGGGCGCTTCGAGATTGGGCGGATCGGCGCAGGATCCGGGGCGACGCGCACCGCACCCTTCCTGGTGAGCTTCTCGGATCAATTGGCGATTGCCAACTATGACCAGATGATCAGCCTGTTGCGCTATTTCGAGCGCCAGGACTGGGTGGACAAGCTGCGCCACGCGTCCCCGGACGAGCGTCCCACCGTTTGGCGGGAGTTCTACAAGGCGACCGACCCCGTCGAGACCACGCCGGAGAACGAGGCGCTGGACGGGTACTTCCGCCGCATCCAGATCGCGAACCAGCGCTTTCGGGAGTCGGGGGATCCCGGCTGGTTGACGGACCGGGGCGAGGTGTTCATCACGCTGGGTGAGCCCGACGACGTGTTCGACTTCACGACGGACGTGTCGCGCGCGGGGGTGCGCGGCGTGCGCTGGACCTACAACGCGATGCGGCTGACACTGTTTTTTCAGGACAATACGGGATTCGGCCGCTACCGCCTGACGCCCCTCTCGCGAGCCGAGTACCAGCGCGCCGTGGCGCAGCGCCGCCGGCAGTGATGCGGGCGGTCGGTCTCCTGCTCTTCGTCGCGCTGGCCCCTCCGCTGTCCGCCGCGACGGCCCAGCAGGTCTCTCCCTACGTCGCGGCCGAGCGCGCCGAATCGCTCAGGCTCGCGGGCCGGCCGTGGCACGCGGCGGAGACCCTGCTCGCCGCTGCGGCCCGCGAGCCCCGGCTCAACGCCACCTTCATCGTCGAGGGCGCCAAGGCCGAGCTCCACGCTCGGCGCTACGATCGCGCGCGCAGTCTGCTGGTGGGCCAGCCGTGGCTCGAGGACTATGGCGACGGCGCCGCCCTCGCCGTGCTGGCGGAGGCGGAGGCGCGGCTTGGTCTCGGGATGCAGGCGGCGGGCCATTACGCCGCGGCGCGCGCTCGGGCGCACGGCGCTCGCGCGGCGCTGCTCGCGGTGCGGGAGGGGCTCGCGTGGGAAGCCGCGGGCGCACGGGACTCGGCGGCGGCCGCCTATGGCGCGGCGCGGGCGGCGGGCCTCCCCGCCATCGACGCGTGGCTGCGCCTGCGCCAGGCGCGCGTCACGCGCGATACGGCGGTGGCGTTCCGCCTGCTGGCCGACCTGCCGGCCCCCGCGGCGCGCGAGGCCGGCTCCGCCCGAGCGCAGGCGCTGCTCGCCGCCGGAGATTCGGCCGCCGCCCTCGACGCGTTCGCCCAGGCGGGGCGCTCCCTCGACCTGGCCCGGCTGGCACTGGCGCATGGAGACTCGAGCCGGGCGCGCGACGCGCTGTACGGTCTGATGGCGCGCGCGCCCGAATCGGATGACGCGGCCGCGGCCGTCGGCGTCGCGCTGGAGGCCCTCCGGCCCAGAACCCCGCCAGAGCGCGTGGCGCTGGCTCGCGCCATGAAAGGCCACGGAGGCGCGGCGGACGCGCGAATCGAGGTCGAGCGCGCGCTGCGGCAGGGTGACTCGAGCGCCGCGACCCTGGTGCTCGCCGGCGAGCTGTTCGCGGCCGCCGGCCGATTCCGCGATGCTGAGCGCGCTTACCGATTCGCGACCGCCGATCCCACGCTGGGTGCTCTCGCCATCTACCGCCGCGCGCGGGTGCTCGTCCGGCTGGGAGATGCCGGCGCACGGGAGGCACTGTCGGGGTTCGCGCAGTCGTTCCCTTCTGATACGGCGGCGCCGACGGCGCTGTACATGCTCGGGGACATGCTGGCGGATCGGGGGGACTGGTTAGGGGCGGCGCGTTGGTTCGGCGAGTTGATCGCGCGCTACCCCGCGGATCTGCGCGCGTCGCTCGCACGCTTCCGGCTCGCCGCGCAAGCGTTGCGCGACAGCTTGCGCGACAGTGCCGCCGCCCTGTTTCAGGCCGAGGTGGCGGCCGCCGGCCCGCAGCGCACCACCGCGCGCTTCTGGCTCGGCAAGCTCACGCTCCTCGCGCGCGACACGGCGGGAGCCCGGGCGACCTGGCTTGCGCTGGTGCGCGAGGACTCGATCGGCTATTACGGGCTCCGCGCGCGCCGCGAGGTGGACCTGCCGCCGCTCCGCATCGCCGCCGCTCCGCTGCCGGGCCCCTCGCCGGTCGTCGCCACGTCGCTCGGCCGCATCGACACGCTGCTGCTCGCCGGGCTCGACACCGCGGCGCAAGCCGAGGTGCGCGCCCTCCTCGGACGCGCGCCGCAGCAGGACGTCGACGCCCTGCTCGCCTGGAGCGACGGACTCGCAGCCCGTGGCTTCGGCCCCGCGGCCGTCCGCTTGGGCTGGCAAGCGGCGCTCAAGTCACCGAACGACTCGCGCGTGCTGCGCGTGATCTTCCCGTGGCCAAACCGCCGTGCCGTCGAGGCGGAGGCCGCCGAATTCGGCATCGATCCACTGCTCCTCGTCGCCATCGTGCGCCAGGAAAGCGTGTTCGATGCCCAGGCACTCTCGCCGGCCGGCGCGCGCGGCCTGGCGCAGCTCCTGCCGGGCACGGCGGCCCTCACCGCGCGCGGGCTCGATGTCACGTTCTATCCCGAGTGGATCACCGTTCCCGACCTGAACCTCCACCTCGGTGCCGCACATCTGCAGGAGCTGCTGCAACGCTTCGGGGGTCGGGTGGACGCGGCGGCGGCGGCCTACAACGCGGGCGGCGCGCCCGTGAAACGATGGCTCGAGCGGCCCGGTGCCGACGATCCGGACGAATTCATCGAGCTGATCCCGTACCAGGAGACGCGCGGTTACGTGCGCGCGGTGCTGCGCAATCGCGAGCTGTACCGCGCCCTGTACGTCACGCCAACCAATTGATGGTGCTTGGTTTATGGGCGCGCGTCGGCGTCACGCCGGGGTTTCTTGACAACCTTTCCGCCGCGTGTCATTTCTATCGCGCCCGACACGACGCCGGGCCGGGTGCTCAGCGCCCCATGCGTGACTCTGCAGGAGGCAGACCGAATGGCAAAGGGAAAAGTGAAGTGGTTCAATGACGCCAAGGGCTACGGCTTCATTGAGCAGGAAGGCGGCGAGGACGTGTTCGTACACTTCTCGGCTATCCAGATGGACGGGTTCAAGACCCTCGCCGAGGGTCAGGTGGTGGAGTTCGAAGTGAAGGCCGGCGAGAAAGGGCTGCACGCCGCGAACGTCGTTCGCGGCTAACTGGCCTCGCGCCATTCGGCGTCCCCCCGCCCGCGCATTCGGGCGGGGTTTTTCATTCCCCCCAGGTTCACCGGCCGCGTTATTTTTCCTCAGCACATGCCCGACCCCGGTTCGACCCCCGCCGCGACTCTCTATCTCGTTGACGGCTACGCGCTCATCTACCGTGCCTTCTTCGCGATGATCGCCCGCCCCCTCACCACCCGCCGCGGCGAGAACACCTCGGCGGCTTGGGGCGTCACCAACTTCTTGTTGCGGTTGCTCGAGCGACGGCGTCCCGACTATCTCGCCTGGGTGCACGACGTGGGCGAGTCGTTCCGGCACCAGACCTACCCCCAGTACAAGGCGACGCGCCAGAAGCTCACCGAGGAGCTGCAGCAGGAGTTCGACCGGTCGGTCGAGCGGATCGAGCAGATCCTCGAGGCGTTCCGCGTACCGCTGGTCGGCGTCGAAGGATACGAAGCGGATGATGTGATCGGCACCCTCGCCACCGCGGCGCGGGGCCTACAGGTGGTGATCGTGTCGGGCGACAAGGATTTCTACCAGCTGATCGGGCCGGGCATCGCGCTCCTGAACCCGGGTCGCGGCGGTCCTGCAGCCGTCGAGGAGCACTGGGTGGACCAGACGAACGCGAGCGAGCGCCTGGGCGTGCCGCCGGAGCGGGTGGTGGACTACCTGGCGTTGGTGGGTGACAGCTCGGACAACGTGCCGGGCGTGAAAGGCGTGGGGGAGAAAACGGCGCTCGAGCTGCTCAAGTCGTTCGGCGACCTCGATGCGATCCTCGCGAGCGCGGAGCGGATTCCCGGCAAGCGGGCGCGGGAGGCGGTGCAGCAGTACGCCGATCTGGCGCGGCTGTCGCGGGAGCTCGTGACCATCCGGCGCGACGTGCCACTGCCGCTCGACCTCGACCGGCTGCGGGTCCGCCCGCCCGACGTCGCGCGGCTCGCTGAGCTGTTTACGGAGCTCGAGTTCCGGTCGCTGATCCCGAAGCTATCGTCACTCGAGCCTGCGCCCGCGGGGAGCGTCGCTCCGGTCGCCCAGCCGGCCGGCGTCGGTACAGGAGCGCCATCGCTCGCGACGCTCACGGCGGCGCACGCGGAGCCGTCGATCGTCGATGACCCCGCCATGCTGCCGGCCGCGATCGCCGAATGGCGTCGGGCCCCTCTCCTCGCCCTCGACACGGAGACCACGTCGCTCGATCCGATGCGCGCCGAGCTCATCGGTATGTCCCTGGCGGTCGCGCCGGGGCGGTCGTGGTATCTCCCGTTCGCGCACGTGGCGCCCGACGGCGAGCTCGCCGGCGGGAGAGCGCCGCGGAATCTGCCGCCGCTCAGGAGCGAGCCGCTGGCGCCGTTGCGGGAGCTTCTGAGCGATCCGCGCGTGCCGAAAGCCGGGCACAACATCAAGTACGATTGGCTGGTGCTGCGCCGAGCGGGGGTGGAGCTAGCGGGCGTGTCGTTCGACTCGATGCTGGCGAGCTTCGTGCTCGATCCCGGGCGACGCTCACACGCCCTCGACGACCTGGCGCGCGAGCGGCTGTCCCTCGCGGTGCGGACCTACGCGGAGCTCGTGGGCCGGGGAAGGGCGGAGCGTCCGTTCGCCGCCGTGCCCCTGGCGGACGCGGCGCGCTACTGTGCGACGGACAGCGAGCTCGTGCTGCGCCTGCACGCCGCGTTCCTGCCGGAGCTCGAAGATCACCAGCTGGTTCGCCTGCTCGAGACGATCGAGATGCCCCTGATGCCGGTGCTCGTGGACATGGAATCGCGAGGGGTATGCATCGACCTGGCGCGACTGGGCGAGATCTCACGCACCTTCGCCGGCGAGCTGACCGCGCTCGAGCGCGCGATCTATCACGCCGCGGGTACCGAGTTCAACATCAACTCGACGCCCCAGCTCCGGCACGTGCTGTTCGAGAAACACCAGCTTCCCATTCTCAAGAAGACAAAGACGGGCCCCTCCACCGACTACGAGGTGCTGGAGCAGCTCGCCGCGATGGGACACGAGGTGCCCAGGTTGCTGATCGAGTACCGCGAGCTATCGAAGCTCAAGTCCACCTACGTGGATGCGCTGCCGGGATTCATCCACCCGCAGACCGGGCGCATCCACACGAGCTTCAATCAGACCGGGGCCGCCACGGGCCGACTGTCGTCATCCGACCCGAACCTGCAGAATATCCCGGTGCGCACCCCGCGCGGCGAAGCCATTCGCCGCGCCTTCGTCGCTCCGCCCGGCGCGATGCTGCTCACGGCCGACTACTCTCAGATCGAGCTGCGACTGCTGGCCCATCTCTCGGGCGACCCGGCGTTCGTCGAAGCCTTCGAGCAGGGCGGGGACATTCACCGCCAGACTGCGGCGATCATCTTCGGCGTGACCCACGACCAGGTCACGCCGGACATGCGCGCCCGCGCGAAGACGATCAACTTCGCCACGATCTACGGGCAGGGGCCATTCGCCTTGTCCCGCCAGCTCGGCATCACCCAGGATGACGCGAAGCGGTTCATCGAGCAGTACTTCACGCGGTTCGCGGGTGTCAGGGTCTGGCTCGATCGCACCGTGGCCGAGGCGCGCGAAAGGGGGTATGTCGAGACACTGTTCGGAAGGCGGCGCTACATACCGGAGCTGAAGGACCGCAACTACAACATCCGAGCGTTCGGCGAGCGTACCGCCACCAACTCTCCCCTTCAGGGCTCGGCTGCGGACTTGATCAAGATCGCCATGATCCGCATCGCCGGTGGCCTGAAGCAGCGGGGGCTGGCGTCGCGCATGATCCTGCAAGTGCATGACGAGCTTGTACTTGAGGTAGCGCCCGGGGAGGGGGAAGCTGCCACAGAGCTGGTAAAACGCCATATGGAGGGGGCTGCCGAGCTGCGAGTCCCCCTGGTCGTAAGTGTCGGTATAGGAATGAATTGGGTCGATGCCAAGGGGTAAGCATGGCTCTTGCAGGAACGGGCCTTGGCGCTAACTATATGTGTCACCGAGCCAGTGACTTACGGGCCCGGTGCCCTGTGGCGTCCGGAGGGTCGGTAGCGATGTCTCGAAACGGCTTCACCCTGATCGAGCTGCTCATCGTGGTGGTGATCATCGGGTTGTTGGCGACCATCGCCATCCCGAAGTTCTCCAACACGAAGGAAAAGGCCTACGTCGCCTCGATGAAGTCCGATCTTCGGAACCTCGCGACGGCGGAAGAAGCCTTTTTCTACGACAGCGCGAAGTACACGAACAACCTCGCGCTGATGAACAACTTCAATCCATCAGCGGGCGTGACCATGGTCGTGAACGCCACGGCCTCGGGGTGGTCCGCGTCGACCACGAGCGCCTTCGCGCCGGCCCGGACGTGCGCCCTGTTTTCGGGGAACGCGGCGCCGCTGGCTCCGGCGACGGTGGAGGGCCGCATTACCTGTCAGTAGATCCGCCGTACCGTGAGTTCACACGCCGCCGCGAGGGGATGTGCTTCGCCCTCGACGGCGGCGTGTGGCTTCATCGCCACACGCTTCGGGGCGAGCCAATGGTGCACCTGGTGAGCGCGGACAAGGAACGGCTGCTCGAGCTGGGCCCGGCTCTCGAGCTCGAGCCGGCGTGGCTGCAGTACAAGCCGCTGAAAGATCCGCGAACAGGGGTCAGGGTTCCCGCCTGGCATTGGGACGTCTTGGGGTCACGCTTGCAACGGTTGGCCACGGGACAGACTTCCTGATCCCACTTTCTGCAAACCGCTGTGCGTCCTCTTCCCTAGTCGCTGTTCCCTGCTTCTAGCCTCGGTGCCCGCACCCCCGGCCACCAGTTCCACCTCCCCGCGATGTGCATGATCGCCGGCACGAGCACCATCCGAATCAGGGTCGCGTCCAGCAGCACGGCGGCAGCGAGACCGAAGCCGATGAGCTGGACCGCGAGCACGCGCGTAAACGCGAAGGTGCCGAACACGAGAATCATGATCAAGGCGGCGCTCGTGATCGTGGATGCCGTGGCCGACAGCCCCTCCATGGTGGCGTGGTCGTTCCGACCCGTCTTGTCGAAGACCTCCTTCACGCGCGTCAGCAGGAACACCTCGTAGTCCATCGACAGCCCGAACACGATGGCGAACACCAGCACCGGGACGACCGCCCAGATCGCCTCCGTCGGCCCGTCGAGCCCGAACAGGCGACCGCCGTAGCCGTGCTGGAATACGAGCACGGTGAGCCCGAATGCCCCGCCCACCGACAGGAGGTTCAGGACGACGGCTTTGATCGGAACGAGCAGCGAGCGGAAGGCGACGAACAGCATGATCGCGGTAATGCCGAGGACCAGAGCGACGGTTTCCGGGAATCGCTTCATGAGCTCCTGTTGCGTATCCACGTTCGAGGCGGCAAAGCCGGCGACCAGGATCTCCGCCCCGGCGAGGCCCCGGACGTCGCGGGCCACCAGGGCCCGCACCCGTCGCACCACGTCCATCAGTCCCGTGAGGGAGACTGTGTCCGCGGGGATCACGTCGAGCAGGGTGACGCGATTGTCGGCGCTCAGATAGGCATCGAAAAACTTCGAGTTCTTGGCGCGCACCGCGTCCGGGTCGCTGTAGTAGATGGCGAGCTGCAGCGTGGACATCCTCGGCTTGATGCTCGCGACGCCCCGGACCTCGCGCACGCGCGGGTCTTTCCGCAGCGAGTCGGTGAGGGCCTTGAGCCCGGGGAGGCGGCGGGCGGAGAGGGCCGACTCGCCTTCCGGGAGCTGCACCACGACTCGCACGGGCTGGATCACGCCGCTGGCGCCCATCTCGCGCAGTACTTGAAGCCCCCGGCCGGACTCGGACTCCGGCGGAAACCAGTTGGTGGCGGGAAGCCCGAGGCGGATCTGGCTGAGCGGAAATGTGAGCAGCGCGATCGCCGCGCCCCCTACCGCCACCGCGCGCCACGGCCGGTGGCCCAGCCAGCGGGCCCAGCGCTCCCAGCCGGTCGGCGCATGGAACCGGGCGAGCGGGCGGGCGAGCCACTTGGGGCGGTCGATGTTGCGTCCCAGGATGGCGAGGACCGCCGGAAGGAACGTTGTGGCGAGCAGGACGGCGACGGCGACGACCAACAGCCCACCCACGCCCACCGAGCGCGTGTCCGAGAGGGGTGTGGTGACCAGCGCCGCGAATCCCACCACTACGGTGAGTCCTGACGTGATGACCGCCGAGCCCGCGGTCTCGACCGTCCGGATGGCGGCGTCTGCCGCCGAAAGACCGCGGTTGAGCTCCTCACGGAACCGGGTGACGATGAGGAGCGAGTAGTCAATGCCCACGCCTAGTCCCACCATGGTGGTGATGTTCAGCACGAACACGGACATGGGAGTGTACCGCGCCGCGATGGTGACCAGGCCGAGCGCGATCGTGATCGCCAGGACACCCACCAGAACCGGCAGCGCGGCGGCCACCAGCGCACCAAAGGCGACGATCAGCACCGCCAGGGTGAGGGGCAGGGCGCGCTGCTCGCCTCGCTCCGTGTCCTCCGCGCTGATGGTGCGGACGTCATGGTCGAGTGCGGGGAACCCGGTCACCATGATCTCGAACCCCTCCGAGCCGGGGACCCGCGCCAGCGCGTCGTTGATCGTCCCACGCAGGTCGGGAACGAAACTGGCGCTGAGGTCATGCGTCGACTCCACGGTGAGCGCCGCAATCAGGAACGTGGTGTGGCGGTCCTGACTGACGAAGCTCGACTCCCCGATCGAGCGGGCCGAGATTACCTCTCCCACGTAGGGGCGGCGCTCGACGGCGGCTTTGAGGGTGTCGAGCACGGCCTCGAAGCGCGCATTGGTCCAGCGAACGGGCCCGTGGACCACGATCGCCACGTAGTCGGCGAACGGTGTCGGAAACACCTGCTTCAGGAGCGCGGTCGCCCGGCTGGATTCCGTGGACTCGCTCCCACCGCCCCGGAGCGCGAGCACCTGCTGGACGTGGCAAGCCCGCGGCCCGAACAGCAGCGCGAGGGCCGCCCATGCCACGATAACCCACCCACGCTTGCGAATGATGGGTGCCGCGGGTAACGCGAACACTTACGTGCCAAGCATAAGCAGGCCACAATCATAGAGACGCCGGCGGGCCAAAGCTAGCGGCGCGACACCGTCCGTTCGCATATTGCGCGGATGCTCGAACGCCGCATCGTCATTCTCGTCGCCGCGCTCGTGGTCCTGCTCGTGTCGGCCGCTCTCTGGAACACCTTTGTGCGACCGCCCGCGCCGGCGTCGGCCGGCGCCACGCCCGATACCGCGCAGACCGTGGTGCGGACGTCAGGGCCGGCGATCGATTCGGCGCGCGCGGCCGCTCAACCGGCCCCCGCCCCCGCCCCTCCGCCGACGGTCCTGCCCCCGGTCGGCGCCGGTGGCCCGAGTTACATCGTGCTCCTCGCCCGCTCCGAGATCCGCCGCCGGATCCGGGCCAGCGCCGGTAGCACCTATCTGAACGACATCATCCTCGCGAGCGCGGACTCGATCCTGCACCGCTGGGACGGCCGCATGTCGACGCCGGTGCGCGTGTTCTTTCCTCCAACGACCGTCGCCAACTTCCAGCCGAGCTTCCTCGACGCCGTGCGGAGCGCATTCCAGCGCTGGCAGGAGGCGGGCGTGCCCGTGCGGTTCAACCTGGACGCCGACTCCGGCTCCGCCGAAGTGCGGGTCCAATGGCGCATCCAGTTCGAGGGAGAGCGCTCGGGACAGACCGACCTGCAGTGGGACGAGGATGGACACCTGACCGGCGGCGTCGTCACCCTCGCCACGTTCGATGCCAAGGGGCAACCGTTCGGACCCGACGACGTCCGGGTGCTGGCACTGCACGAAATCGGGCATCTGATCGGCCTCGACCACTCGCCGGATCCAGGCGACATCATGTACGCACAGCCCAAGGTGCGTGATCTCTCACCCCGCGACATCCGCACGGCCTCGCTCCTCTACGATCTCGCGCCGGGCCCGCTTCGGGTCGGCGGCTGAGCCCGGGGAGCGTCGCGCTATATTGAGGAAAGGCGGCAGTCGGCGGACCCATGGCGCACCGCACCATCATCTCGTTCCTCACCCACGAAGCCCCCCCGGACGGCGGGGCGGCGAACCTCGCCCAGGTGCTGGACGCGCGGGTTCGGGAGGGGGAGCTGATCGAACGGCTTCCCGAGCAGGCGGTGCGCTGTTTCGCGTGCGGGCACCGCTGCCTCGTGAAGCCCGGACGCCGGGGGATCTGCAAGGTCCGTTTCAACAGGGACGGCACGCTGTATGTCCCCGCGGGCTACGTCGCCGCGCTGCAGTGCGATCCGACCGAGAAGAAGCCGTTCTTCCACGCCCTCCCCGGCTCCGACACGCTCACCTTCGGCATGCTGGGATGCGACTTCCACTGCGGCTACTGCCAGAACTGGCTCACGAGCCAGGCGCTGCGAGACGACGCCGCCGGTGTAGTCCCGACCGACGTGACCCCAGACGACCTGGTTCGGATTGCGCTGCGGCAGGGAGCGAGACTCGTCGGCTCGTCCTACAACGAGCCGCTCATCACCGCCGAATGGGCGCTCGATGTGTTCAAGGTGGCGAGGGGCCACGGCCTGAAGACCGCGTTCATCTCGAACGGCAACGCGACTCCCGAGGTGCTCGATTACATCCGCCCCTGGACCGACTGTTACAAGATCGACCTCAAGGCGATGGAGGATCGCCGCTACCGCGAGCTGGGCGGCGTGCTCCAGCACGTGCTCGATGCGATCCGGCTGGTGTACGAGCGGGGGTTCTGGCTCGAGCTGGTGACCCTGGTGGTCCCGGGGTTCAACGATGACGACGCCCAGCTGCGCCGGGCCGCCGACTACATCGCGTCGGTGAGCCCCGAGATCCCGTGGCACGTCACCGCGTTCCACAAGGACTACCGGATGACCGACCCCGACGACACGCCGGCCGAAACGCTGGTGCGAGCGTGTGAGATCGGGGCGGCGGCCGGCCTCAAATTCGTCTACGCGGGCAATCTCCCGGGCCGGGTCGGGCGCTGGGAGCATACGTGGTGCCCGGACTGCCGCGAGCTGCTGATCGAGCGCTACGGGTATGTGATCCGGCAACAGCGGATCGGCGCCGCTGGGGCCTGCCCCGGTTGCGGTCGCCGAATCCCGGGTGTGTGGTGCTAGCGCTGCTGCTGCTCGTACAAACGGCGGGCTCATCCGGACCAGCCGCCTTTTCCGCCGCCCGCTTCGACCCGCTCGTCCAGGACGGAATTCGGCAGGGCGGGTATCCCGGCGCGGCGCTGATCGTCGGGCGGCGCGACACGATCCTGTTCGCCAAAGGCTACGGGCATCTCACGTGGTCGGCGTCGAGCGCCGCCGTCGATCCGGACAGCACCATGTACGACCTGGCCTCGCTCACCAAGGTCATCGCGACCACGACCTCGCTGATGCTGCTCGTGGAGCGGGGGCAGGTCCGCCTGGATGAGCCCGTCTCGACTTACATCGCGGAGCTCAAAGGGCCGCAAACGGCGCCGATCACGCTGCGCCAGCTCCTCACGCACACGTCCGGGCTCCGGGCCGACCTCCCGGAACCGGAGCTCACAGCCATCCGCGACAGTGCGGCGCTCATGGCGCGCGTACTGCGCGAGACCCCCCGCGTCACGCCAGGCACCCGCGTCATCTACAGCGATCTGAACGCGATCCTGCTCGGCGAAGTCGTGCGGCGCGTGACGGGCGAGTCGCTCGACGCCTTCGTGGCACGGGAAGTCTTCGTGCCTTTGGGCCTGCACCAGACGATGTTCCGGCCGCCATCACGCCTCCGGGGCCGGATCGCGCCGACGGGGATGTGGCGCGGGCACCCCGTCGCCGGCATCGTCAATGACGGAAGCGCGTTCAGGCTTCGAGGGGTGTCGGGCAACGCGGGGGTGTTCTCCACGGCGGCCGACGTAGCGCAGTTCGCCCAGTTCGTCCTGCGAGGTGGGACGACTCGCGACGGCCGCCGCCTGCTTCGCGAGGAGACGGTTCGCCTGTTCACGTCCAAGGCGACGGCGTTCGGAGTCAGGACCGAAGCCCGGGCGCTGGGGTGGCAGGCCGTACCGACAGGGGAGAGCGTCTCGAGCGCGGGAACGCTGTTCGGGCCGAGGAGCTACGGCCATACCGGTTGGACGGGGACCTCGCTCTGGATCGACCCCGATCGCGATCTGTTCGTGGTGCTACTCACCAACCGGGCGTACGTACCGCGCGCCCGCCGCCCGTTTACGCTGCTGAAGCAGGTGCGCAGCGGCGTCGCCGACGCGGCCGCGCGCGCGTCCGATGCCCGCTGACCGGACTCGCCCCACGCTCGTATACGATGGCGACTGTGGCTTGTGCCGGCGCTCGGTCGACCTGCTCCGACGCTGGGACCGGGAACACCGGATCGCCCTGGTCCCGTTCCAGGATCAAGCCAGCGTGGCGGCGTTCGGCATTCCGCTCCCGGCCCTCGCGGCGGCGATGCATCTCGTGCTCCCCCCCTCGGACGGCCGAGTGCTCGCGGGCGCGGACGCGGTTCCGGAGCTGCTGCGGCTGCTGCCCGGGAAGCGCTGGTTGGCGTGGGGATTCCGCATCCCCGGCGTGATGCCCCTGGCCCGGCGTCTATACGCCTGGATCGCGCGGCGACGGCGCTGCCTGGTGCGGGGCTACCGGGTCGACTAGGTTCGGAAACAGGACGGCGGAGAGGAGTCGGTGATGACGGCACCCGTGGCGCTCAACTCAGAGGCGGCGCGTAACGCGCTCCGGCAGGTGAAGGACCCGGAGCTCGACATGAACATCGTCGACCTCGGCCTCGTGTACGACGTCGAGATCGCTGACGGCGAGGTGCGCGTGAAGATGACACTCACGTCGCCGGGCTGCCCGGCGGGTCCGATGATCACGAACGACGCCTACCGTGTGCTGCGTGGGCTCGAGGGGGTGAAGGACGTCGACATCGAGATCGTGTGGGAACCGTACTGGACGCCTGAGCGAATGGATCCCAAAGTTCGGGCCTTGATGGGGCTCTAGCCGAGCGCCGCGAGCAACGCGTCTCCGAACGCTTCGATCTGCCAGCGCCGGAGCTCTCCGATACGGGAGAGCCCGGCGCGATCGTTTGGTGGCGGCTCGGCGCGGGCGACGGCCTCGAGGGTCGAGCGCCCGCAGAGCACGCCGGGATCGAGCCCCAGCTCCGCGGCCGCACGATTGCGGGCCGCCTTGAGGCGTTCGACCCGTGCCTCGACCGCCGGATCGCGCGCCTGGCGTGGGGCACGCTCCACCCGTGGCAGCTCGCTCTCCGGGAGCGCGAGGGCGCGGCGCACGCCATCGAGCAGCGCGGGGCCGTGCCGTGCGGCCAGGCTGGGCGGGAGCGCGGCGATCCCGCTCAGCTCGGCGGGCGCGCGGGGCAGGGCCTTCGCCACGGCAAGCAGGGCGTCGTTCCCGATGATGCGGAACGTGGCCCGGTCCAGCTCCGCGCCCTGGCCCTCCCGCCACCGGTACAGCTCCCGCAGCGCCGCGAGCTGCCGCGGCGCCAGCGTCTTCGCCCGTTTCACGCGCAGAAACGCGTCCGGCCCCCCCGGCCCCCCCGGCCCCCCCGGCTCCTCTCCGTTCGACGCCCCCCCTCTCGTCCAACGCAGGTCTTCGAGCCGCGTGAATTCCTCCTCCGCCCACGTGAGCCGACCGAGCGCCGTGAGCCTGGCGCGCAGCTGCTCGCGCAACGCCGGCAGGTGCGCGGTATCCGCCGCGGCGTAGGCGAGCATCGCCGGGGGGAGCGGGCGCCGCGACCAGTCCGCCTTCTGGTGCTCCTTGGCGAGCTTCACCCCGGCGTATTTTTCCAGCAGCGCCGCGAGGCCAACCGCCGGTTCGCCTGCCAGCTGGGCGGCAATGCGCGTGTCGAACAGCCGCCGCGCCCGGAATCCATAGTCACGATCCAGGATCCGCAGGTCGTAGTCCGCGTCGTGGAAGATCTTTTCGACCTTCGGGTCGACGAGCAGCCGGCCTACGGGCGAGAGGTCCGCCACCGCCAGGGGGTCGATGATCTCGGTTCGCGAAGGGCTGGAGAGCTGAATCAGGAAGATCCGGTCGTGGTAGCGGTGGAAGCTCGCCGCTTCGGTGTCGGCGGCGACGAGCGGCTCCCGCGAGAGCGCCGCGATCGCTTCGGCGAGCGCCTCGGGCGTGCGGATGTAGCTCACTCTTGCTTGCTGAGCGTATCGAGGCCGGCGGCGATCTCCTCGAGCGCCTTGGCCAGGGTCTTGTAGAATTCAGGATCCGGCGGCTGGGGCGCGCCGCCGAGCGGATCGCCCGCGCATTTGCGGGCGGCGCGCGCGGCGTGGCGGATGTAGTCGGTGGCAACCTGCATCGGGGTCCTCGGGATCGGGGTTGTGGTGTCGGATCCGGCGCAGCTGATTCAAAAGATACGCGCGACCCTCGCGCCTTGTAGCCTGGGCGACTGGCCCACGCCGCTCGAGCCGGCTGGCGCGCTGGGCCGCGCCATCGGCGTCGCCGAGCTCACCATCAAGCGGGAAGACCGCTCCTCCGCGCGCTACGGAGGCAACAAAGTACGCGGGCTCGAATTCCTGCTCGCGGACGCGCGCCCCGGCACGGTCTTCGTCACCTTGGGCGGCACGGGCTCGACGCACTGCCTCGCGACCGCCGTGCACGCCGCGGCAGCGGCCGGCCGGGCCGTGCTCGCGCAGTTCCCGCAGCCCGATACACCCGCGAGCCGCGCCGTAGCCTCCGCGTGTCGTGCCAACGCCGCTCTCGTCGTGCACGCCCGGACCAGGGGGTTACTGCCACTCGCGGTGCTCACCGCGTGGCGGCGTGCTGGGGCGCTCGGCCCCCGTCGCTGGATTCCTGGCGGGGGAGCGCATCCCCGCGCGGTGGTGGGCCATTTGCTCGCGGGGTTGGAGCTCGCCGCGCAGATCGCCTCACCCCCGGACGCGATCGTTCTCCCACTCGGCAC
>Ga0207646_10002368_pt1 | contig 22281 bp, 21 predicted proteins | sample KBSK5502metaG_FD_184343 | JGI IMG/M metagenome (GOLD analysis project Ga0207646, IMG submission 184343) | Corn, switchgrass and miscanthus rhizosphere microbial communities from Kellogg Biological Station, Michigan, USA - KBS K5-50-2 metaG... | ecosystem: Host-associated > Plants > Roots >... | reverse complement strand
GATCGGGCCCGCGCTAGGCGTGCTCGCCATGGCCCGGCTGCGGACCCTGCCCGAGTCGAGCCGCATGGCGGGCGGGCGGCGGTGAGAGGCGTCGGCGCGCCCGATCGCGCATCTCCATTGACGCTGGGCGCATTCTAGAGGACGGGAGGCGAAACGATCATGAAGGCATTTAGGCTCGCTCTGGCGATCGCGGTGGTCTTGGCCCTGGGTATCGGGAGCCCGGCCCGACCGGCCGCGGCCCTGAGCGCGGCGTCCAGCGTCGACGCGCGAATCCGGCTCGACTGGGAGGTCGGGGGGCGCGGGGGCCGGCCGGTCATCCAGGGCTACGTCTTCAACGACTTCGGCCGGCCCGCCGGGGACGTGCGCCTGCTGGTGGAGACGCTCGACGCCTCCGGCGCGGTGATCGGCCGTACCTTCGGCTTCGTGCGCGGCGTCGTCCAGTACAACGATCGCGCCTACTTCGAGGTGCCGATCAAGACCCCGGGCGCATCCTATCGGGTCTCGGTGACGGGGCTCGACTGGAAGTGCGGTGGCGGCGGCGGGGGAATGTAGGCAGCGGGTTACGTCACCTTGCGGTAGACGCCGGGCGGTATCACGCGGTAGACGGCGAGCGGCTGCGAGACGTTCTTGAAGCTCTTCTCGCCGAGGGCCTCGAGGACGAACAGGCCGGCGATGCGATCGGCGGTCACCTGCCCGACCACGATGTCGCCCCCCTCGGCGGCGCCCGCGAAGCGCGCCGCGATGTTGGTGGTGGGGCCGGTGGCGGTGAAGGTCCAGCGCTGCGAGCCCGCGCCCCCGAGCTTGGTGGCCCCCACCAGCGCGGTCCCGGTGTTGATCCCCATGTGGAGCGCGATGGACGGGAAGACGCCCTCGTACTCCTCGTTCAGCGCGTTCGTCTTCTGGCGGATCGCGAAGGCGGCGCGGGTCGCGTTGAGCGCGTGGTCTTCTTCCCCACCGATCCCCACGTTGGCCCCGCCTCGGGGCTGGCGCTGGAAGATCACCATCAGCCCGTCGCCCGCGGTCTCGTTCACGTCGCCGTGCTGCTTGCGGATGATCTCGAGGAAGCCCGAGAAGTAGGTTTGCACGAGCTGGTTCAGCCGCTTGGCCTCGAGCTGCTCGCTGAGCCGCGTGTAGCCCGCGATGTCGAGGAACAGCACCGAGACCTCCTCGGTCCGCTTCTCGAGGCTCGTCGCGGTGGGATCCCGCTCGAGCAGCTCCTTGACCGCGTCGGGCACGAACTTGGACAGCTCGCCCTTGAGCTGCTCGAGCACCTCGAGGCGCTGGCGGGAGGCCTGCAGGCTCTCCAGCGCGGTCGCCAGCTCGGTGTTGCGGGCGGCCAGATCATGCTGAGCTCGCGCCAGGTGCCCGGTCATGTCGTTCAGGGCGCTGCCCAGCTCGCCCACCTCGTCGTCCGACCTCGTGCGCGCGCGCACCGCGAAGTCGCCCTCGCCGATGCGCCGGGCCACCGCGGCCAGCTCGTGGATGGGACGGACGATCACGAAGCGCATGGCCACCGCCAGCACCGCCGCCGCGGTCACGATGGTCATGAGCCCGATCATGATCTGGCGGTTGCGCTGCTTGCGGACCTCGGCCATCACCGGCTCCATCGAGGTGGCGGCCTGGATCACCGCACGGACCTTGTGGTCGGAGCCGTGACAGCCCTGGCAGCGCTCCTGGTTGGGAATGGGCTGGTAGAGGGTGAACACGGTGGCGCCGTTACGGGCCTCGAGGGCCTCCTGGGTCTGCAGCGTCTCGAGCGCGCGGGTGAAGAGGGGCCCGGCCATGGTGCGGCCGGGCTCACGGCGCATCTTCTCGATGGAGGCCATGACCCCCTTGGGCAGCTCCGCCTCCTTCGACACCTCCCGCAGCGTGGCGAGATCGGTGAAGGCCTCCACCCCATTCCTCCGGTAGACGACAAGGCCCTGGACGAGCTTCGAATTCCGCAGGTCGTCGATGATCCCGCGGGTGATGTCGGGCCGCTCCGACAGCATGGCGGTCTCGATGCTCGACACCAGGGTCCCGATGAGCTGGCGCGCCGCGATCTTGTTTTGCTCGACGAGCAGCTCGCTCTCGCGCTTGATGGTCAGGATGGTGGAGACGCCGAAGCCGACGATCAGCACCAGGATGATCAGGACCGTGATCTTGGCGGTGAGGCGGGGCCGGAGGGGGCGCATCGTCACACCCGCGAGGCGCGGCCGGCCCAGTGGGGCTCGCGGAGCTGGCGCTTCAGCAGCTTGCCCGACGCATCGCGCGGGAAGACCTCGTGGAAGGAGACCTCGCGCGGCACCTTGAAGCCGGCCATGTGCTGACGGCAGAAGGCGGTGATCTCCTCGGCGGTGAGCGCCTCCCCCGGCCGCACGTGGAGCGCCGCGTGCACCCGCTCGCCCCATTCCTCGTCGGGCACGCCGAAGACGGCGGCGTCGAGCACCCGGGGGTGCCGGTGCAGCACGTCCTCGATCTCGGCGGGGTAGATGTTGACCCCAGCCGAGATGATCATGTCCCGCTTGCGGTCGCAGATGTAGTAGAAGCCGTCGCCGTCCAGGTAGGCCACGTCGCCGACGGTGTACCACTCGCCGCGGCGCATCTTCTCGGTCGCCCCGGGATCCCGGTAGTACTCGTCGAGGATGCCCGGGAAGCGGCGCACGTAGAGCTCACCCGGCTCGCCGAGCGGGACGGGACGGCCGTCGTCGTCCAGCAGAGCGATCTCCTTGCCCGGGGCCGCGCGCCCGCACGAGCCGGGCTTGCGCAGCACGTCCTCCGGCCGCAGGATCGTGTTCACCCCGAGCTCGCTCGAGCCGTAGAACTCGTAGAGGGTGGGCCCGAAATGGGCCACCACGCCCTCCTTCACGCTCATCGGACAGGGCGCCGCCGCCATGATGATGGCGCGCATCGAGGAGACGTCGTAGCGAGCCCGGACCGCCGCGGGCAGGTCCACGATACGCTTCAGCAGGGTCGGCGCCATGAAGGTGCTGGTGCACCGGTGGCGCGCGATCTGGGCCAGCGCCTGCTCGGGATCGAACTTCGGCATGACGACCACGGTGCCGCCGACCAGGTGGGTGTAGAGGGCGAGTCCGCCCGGCGCGGAGTGGTACATCGGGCCGGCCACCAGGTGGACGTGGGCCGGATCCAGCAGGTCCAGAGCCCCGAGCGTGTCCATCAGATCCTGGGGATCGATGCCCCGGCGCAGCGCGCCCTTGGGCTTCCCGGTGGTCCCACCCGTGTAGATGATGGAGGCGCCGAAGCCTTCTCCGGCCCGGGGCGGGACCGGATCGGGCCGGCCGGAAGCCATGAGATCGTCCAGGTGGCCGGCCCACGGTCGGCGCTCCGCGCCGAGCAGGATCCACTCGCGCACCTTCCTGGCCTGGGCGCGCACCGCCTCGACCATCGGCACGAAGCGGTCGCTCACCAGCACCACCACCGCGTCGGAGTGGTCGAGGATGTAGGCCACCTCTTCGGCCACCAGCCGGTGATTCATCGGCGCCGGGATGAGCCCGGCGGCCCGGGCGGCGACGCCGGCCAGATAATGCTCGAGGGAGTTCTCGGCGTAGACGATGGCGTGCCCGCCCGGCGGCAGGCCGAGCCCGACGAGGCCATGGGCCAGGCGGTTGCGCCGGGCGATGAGCTCGGCCCAGCTCCAGGCGCGCTCCCCTTCGACGAGGGCGGTCTTGTCGGGGTGACGGGCGGCGTGGGCGGCGAGAACGTCCATCGCTCCCGCGTGTGTAGCATGAATCGGCCGGGGGCGGCAACGGCTGCACGTTTCACGCGCGCGGCCGGCCGGTGTGATAGATAGGGTAGGCTTCATCACCGCAACGATCGGGGAGGATCTCCATGGCGGCGGATCGATCGTACGTGGCGGAGAATCGTGCGCAGCTCGAGCGGCTGCGGGCCCTCGTCGACCGGCTGAGCGATCGGGAGCTGGCTTCACCGATGGACGCGGGCTGGACGGTGGCCGGCGTCCTGGCGCATCTGGCCTTCTGGGACCAGCGGATCGTCGTCCTGGTCGACCGATGGGCCGACGGGCGCGGCACCCCGCCGCCGCCCTCCGACGGGGCGGCGGTGGACTGGATCAACGACGCGGGCAAGCCGCTCTGCCTGGCCCTGCCCCCTCGGGTCGCCGCCCGGATGGCCATCGAAGCGGCGATCGCGGCGGACGATTGCGTGGCCCGCATGTCGGACGAACAGCTCGCGGCAAACGTAGCCGGGGGCACCCCGATTAGCCTGCTACGCGCCGCTCACCGGCGAGAGCACCTGGACGAGATCGAGCGGGCGCTCACCCGCCCCTAGCCTGGCTCATTCGTGAGCTCAGGACAGAACCGGGCTACCAGTTGGCGTAGACGCCCTCGCGGATCGTCGGGTCGGGACCGCGCGTCTGGTCCCACTGCTTCTGCATCAGCACCTGGTAGAGCCCGATGGAGCCGGTCGCGAAGGCCGCCGACGAGCACGTGAGGTAGAGGAGCCAGGTCCGGTAGATCTGCTCGCCCACGATGGCGCGGGCCTCCTCGGCGCGCGCCTTCAGGCGCTCCGCCCAGTGCTTGCAGGTACGGGCGTAGTGCAGGCGCAGGTTCTCGACGTCCAATAGCTCCCAGCCCGCCCGCTCCATCTCGGTCAGCGTCTCCGTCACCCCGGAGAGATCGCCGTTGGGAAAGACGTAGCGATACAGGAAGTCGGTCTGGCTCGTCCGCTTCCAGTGGAACTCGTGGTGGATCCCGTGGTTCAAATAGAGGCCGCCGTCGACGAGCATCCGCTTCACCTGGCCGAAGAAGGACGGGTAGTTCGGGATCCCCACGTGCTCGATGACGCCGATGGCCGCGATCTTGTCGTAGCGGGCGTCGTCCGGCAGGTCCCGGAAGTCGCGGTACTCGACGAGGCAGCGGTCCTCGAGCCCCTCCCGCTTGATCCGCGCCGCGGCCCACTCCGCCTGCTGCCGCGAGAGGGTCACTCCATGGGCCCGGACGCCGTAGTGCTGGGCGGCCCAGACGCTGAACCCGCCCCAGCCGCAGCCGATGTCGAGCACGCGCTCGCCCGGCTGCAGGCGCAGCTTGCGGCAGACGAGATCGAGCTTGTCTTCCTGCGCCTGCTCGAGCTTGCCGTCGGAATCGCGGTAGTAGGCGCAGGTGTAGACCATCAGGGCGTCGAGGAAGAGCGCGTAGAACTCGTTCGAGACGTCGTAGTGATGCGCGATCGAACGGGCGTCGTGCTCCTTGGAACGGGTGGACTGGGTCATGGCGCCACCTCCCGCATGCCGAAGATGGAATCGAACACGATCCGACGCCGGGCGGCCGCCGACCCAAGCACCACGCGCACACCCAGGCGCGCCACCGCCTCGGGCAAGCCCGAGAGCCTCCGCTGGAGCCAGCCGAGCTCGCCCGATCCGTAGCGCACGACGATCTGCCGCGCGTAGCCGCCGAGCGGCGTGCCGTGGCGGAGCAGGGCCGTCACCGCCTCCGCGGCCAGCCGCCCGCTACGGATAGCGGGGCCGATGCCCTCGCCCGACATGTCGCGGGCGAGCCCGGCCGCGTCGCCGACCAGGCAGAACCGGGCGCCGTGGAGTCGTCGCGGCGCCTGGCGGCGGACCACGTAGGCGTGCCCCTTGAACGGCTCGATCGACAACCCCTCCGGCAGCCGGCCCGAGGCGCGCAGCGTCGCCACCAGCGCGTCCCGCCGGCGCGGCAGGCTGCCGTCGCCGCCCTGGGTGCAGCCCACGCCGATATTGATGAAGTCGCGCTTGGGGAAGTACCAGCCGTAGCCGCGCAGGTCCGGCTCGACGTAGATCTCGGGCGCGCGCAGGAAGGGCTCGAGCCGCCCGACCCACGGAGGCGACAGCCGCGTTTCGCTTTCCTGCGCCACCACCACTTCCTCGCGCTCGGACACCTCCCCGAGCGCGCGCGCCACCGGACAGCGGTGCCCGCCCGCCCCGATCACCACCGGCGCCTCGAAGAGGCCGCGGTCGGTCTCCACCGAGACCCGGTCCGAACGCTCGGTCACGCTCCCGACCCGGAGACCCCAGCGCACGTCGGCCCCGGCGGCGGCCGCGCGCTCGAGCAGGTAGTGATCGAACTCGCGCCGGATGATGCCGTAGCTCGTGGGCCGCCGCCAGTCCGTCTCGTGGCGCGCCCCCGCGAACTCGAGCACGCACGCGTCGAAGGGCTGGATGGTCAGCGGGTACTTGTCCGGATCGACCTCCAGGTCCGCGAGCGCCTCCGGAGTGACCCACCCGGCGCAGATCTTCACGCGCGGGAAGACGGCCGCGTCGAGCACGAGTGGGCGCAGGCCGGCCACGGCCAGGCGCCAGGCGGCGGTGCTGCCGCCGGGGCCTCCTCCCACCACGATCACGTCGTGGTCCATCACCGCCTCCACAGCGACAGGAGGATCGAGAGCTTCTGGAGCGGGGTCACCTTCAGGCTCTCGACGATATTGGCCACGTCCATGGCCGAGAACAGATCGCCCTCGAGATCGATCCGGCTCTGCACGTAGGCCTCGGCGAAATTGTACGGCGACGGATCGCGGATCAGGTGAAGAAACGTCTCCGGGCTCTTGATCACCGCGATGCAGGCGGGCGTGTCGGCGCCGAAGCGCACCTCCTGGCCGTCCCAGAGCCGGAAGGCGAAGGACGCGGGAAGCGCGCCGAACACCCGTCGCAGGATCGCGGCGGCACGCGCGGGGGTCGGGGTCGGGGTGAGAAAGGCCAGCATCAGCCGCGTATGGTCTTCATGACCTCGGGGTTCTCGAACGCGCGCTTGGGCTCTCCCTCGAAGATGATCTCCCCGCGGTCGATGGCGTAGAGCCGATCCGCCACGCGGGAGGCGGTCATGAGGTTGGATTCGGCGATGAGCAGCGAGATACCCATCTCCTTGATCCGCTTCACCGCGTCGATGAAGCGGCTCACCACCACCGGGGCCAGCCCCTCGAAGGGCTCGTCCAGGAGCAGAATCGACGGCGACAGCGTCATGGCCCGGCCGATCGCCACCATCTTCTTCTGCCCGCCGGAGAGGTAGAGCCCGCGCCGGGCCGCGAAGTGGGCGATCTCGGGAAAGAGGCCGAGCACGCGCTCGTCGATGCCGTTGCCCGCGCCCACCGTCGGGGCTCCCTTCCCGGCCGCGCGCGCCAGCGACTGACTGATCAGGAAGTTCTCGGCCACCGTCAGGTCGGGGAAGATTCCCGCGTCCTCCGGCGAGTAGCCGATCCCGGCGAGGGCGCGCCGATGCGTGGGCAGCCGGGTGATGTCGCGGCCGGCCAAGGCGACGCGGCCGCTCTTGAGCGGCAAAAGCCCCATGATGCCGTCGATGGTGGTGGTCTTGCCCGCGCCGTTGCGGCCGACGAGACACACCGACTCGCGGTCCCCCACCGTCAGCGAGAGGTTGCGCAGCACCTGGGCGGGCCCGCGGAAGATGTTCAGACGCTCGAGCTCGAGCATGGCGTCAGGCGGTCCGGGTGCCGAGCAGGTTGGCGGTGACCTGCGGGTTGTTCCGGATCTGGTCCGGGGTGCCGTCGGCCAGGATCGTCCCCTGGTGCATGGCGACGATCCGAGGACAGTAGGTGAAGACGACGTCCATGTCGTGCTCCACGATCACCGCGGTGATGCCGCCCGAGCGCACCACCTGGCTGATGATGTCCATGATCGGGGCCTTCTCGCGGGTGCTGACCCCGCTGGTGGGCTCGTCGAGGAAGAGCAGTTTCGGCCTGAGCGCGTAGGCCACCGCCACGTCGAGGAGCTTGCGCTCGCCCTGGGAGAGGCCACCCGCCGGTGCGCCCGCGCGGCCGTCGAGACCGAACTGCTTGAGCACCGCCACCGCCTCGTCCCGCACCGCGACGTCGGCGCCGGCCAGCGAGAGGAGCCGCCGGGTGCGGCCTTCCCGCGAGAAGATGGCCAGGGTTACGTTGTCGTGCACGCTGAGCTGGTCGAAGAGGTTGACGAGCTGGAAGCTGCGGGCGATGCCGAGCTCGATCTTCCGGTGGATGGAGGCCCGCGTGATGTCGGCGCCCTGGAACTCGATGCGACCGGAGTCGGGCGGGACGAGGCCGCTGATCAGGTTGATCAGGGTCGTCTTGCCCGCTCCGTTGGAGCCGATCAGGGCCAGCACCTCGCCCGCGGTCACCGTGAAGTCCACGTGGTCCACCGCGTGCGTCTCCCCGAAGGATTTGGCGAGCTGCGTCGTCTTGAGGATGTCCACGCTCAGACCGCCTTGGCAAAGCGCAGGCCCAGCCGTCTCACCGTCCCCACGATGCCCGCGGGCAGGGCCAGCACCAGCACCACCAGCACGATCCCCAGCACCATCTGCCAGTACACGGTGTGGCCCACCGCGTAGGTCTCGAGGTAGTTGTAGATGATCGCGCCGATGACCGGCCCGAAGAAGGTCTGGAAACCGCCCAGCACCGTGAAGAAGACCATCTTGCCCGAGAAGGTCCAGTGCAGGATGTCGGGGGTGGTGAGCCCGTTCAGCGGCACCCACAAGGCCCCCGCCACTCCCGTGAAGATGCCGGAGATGAGGAAGGCCACCCAGCGGTAGTGCCAGACCTGCACGCCCACGAACTCGGCGCGGGTCTCGTTGTCGCGGATGGCCTGGAGGGCCTTGCCGAAGGGCGAGTGCACGATGACCCACATGACGGTCGCGCACACGACGAAGACCGCGAGCACGTAGAAGTAGTAGCGGTGCGAGAGGAAATCGAACTTGTCGCCCCCCGCCCGCACGAACCCACCGAGCAGCGAGGGGGTCGGCACGCGGAGCCCGTCGCTGCCGCCGGTCACCCAGAAGAACTTGAAGGCCAGGCTCCACAGCACCTGCGACAGCGCCATCGTGAGGATGCCGAAGAAGATCTTGGTGTACCGCACGCAGAGCAAGCCGAAGAGAGCCGCCACCGCGCCCGAGGCCACGATGCCCCCGAGCAGGAAGAGCTCCATGGACTCGACCTTGAGATACTTGACCACGAAGGCCACCGCGTAGGCCCCCATCCCGAAGTAGGCGGAGTGGCCGAAGGACAAGAGGCCCGTATAGCCCAGCAGCAGGTTGAAGCCGAGGGCCGCGATGGCGAAGACGAGGCCGTAGGAGAGCAGCACGGTCTGGTAGGGCGGCACCACGAAGGGCAGCGCGATGAGGGCGAGCAGGACGGGCGCCGACCACGCGAGCACGCGGCGCGGCGGCGCGGTCATACCACTCATGCGCGCCCGAGAATCCCGGCGGGCCGGATCAGCAGCACGACCGCCGCCATCAGGTAGAGCACCGCCAGCTCGATCTCGGGGAAGAACGTGATGCCGGCCTCGCGCACGAGGCCCACCATGACCGCGCCGATGAGCGCCCCCTCGAGGCTGCCGAGCCCGCCGATCACCACGACCACGAAGGCGAGGATGAGGGCATCCACCCCCATGCCGAGCACCGCGCCCTGCTGCGGGACGATCACCGCGCCGCCCAGCCCCGCCATGAAGCAGCCGAGGGTGAAGGCCTGCACGTAGACGCGGTTGACGTTGACCCCGAGGGCCGAGGCCATGCGCATGTTCTGGGAGGTCGCGCGCAGCACCACCCCGAACTGCGTCCGGTAGACGAAGGCCCAGAGCGCCGCGGCCGCCACCCCGCCGATGACGATCACGACGAGGTTATAGGTCGGGTAGATGGACTCGCCGATCGTGAGGCTGCCCATCCCCTCGTAGAGCGCGCTCACCTGCAGCGGGTACGGCCCCCACAGCAGCCGCATGAGGTCTTCCAGGATCAGCAGCAGGCCGAAGGTGATCAGGAGCTGGTATTCCTCCGCGCGGCGATAGAGTGGCCGCAGCAGCGTGGGCTCGAGCACCGCCCCGAGCGCCCCGGCGGCCACCGCCCCCACCGGCAGCAGCGCGTAGAGCCAGGGGCTCGCCTCGGTCGCGCCGCCCAGCACGCGCCCCACCGCCCACGCGGTCACGTAGGCGCCGAAGGCGTAGAGGTTGCCGTGCGCGAGGTTCACGATGCGCATGACCCCGTAGATCAGGCTCAGCCCGCCCGCGATCAGGAACATCACGGAGGCGTACAGCAGGGCGTTCAGGAGGTGGACGACCAGAGTGTCCATGAGCCGATAAGATGCCTCAACTCAGGGGGTGGCTTCAATCCTTAACTGGGCCGTCGCCACCTCGGGATTCACGAGGTTGTCGCCCAGCGCCAGCGCCACCAGGGCGGTGTAGGCGCCGGGCTTGAGGCGGCCTTTGAGATCGACGACGAGGCGAGAGGCCTGCATCTCGCGCGACACGCCCGCCGCGATGACCGCGCCGTCCTGGCCCAGGATCACGTAGCGGCAGACGGGCAGATCGGCCTTGTCCTCCTCGCCGCGGGAGCCGAGCGGCTCCCGGACGAGCCGGTACTCGCGGAGGAACTTCTCCAGCCGCTCGATCTCCGCGCTCACCTCGAGCCGGTCCCCCCGGGCGGTGATGCGCGAGACGTAGGCGCGCCGCGGAATGGCGAAGCGGTCGTACGTCCCCACCCCGAGCGGATTGTTCATGTCGCGGAACACCTGGAGGACCACCGCGCCGTCGCTCCACTTCTCGAGCTGGTAGGGCCCGTTGGTGACGAGGTAGTGGCCGCGTCGCTGGGCGAACTGGCGGAGCGCGGCCCAGCGCGCCTGCGCCTCGTCGGCCGCCACCAGCCGCTTGAGCGGTTCCGGCACGTAGTTCTGCCGCGCGAGGCCGTCGAGGATGGCGCCCAGGTCGTGACGCGTCCTCGGATCGCGCACCAGATCGAGCCAGCGCACCCCGCGCCGGCGGGCCTCCTCGGCGGAAAAGGCGCCCACGCCCCGCTTGACCGCTTCCTCCATGAGCACGGTGAGATGCCACGGCGTGGCGCTCCAGGGCGGCGCCAGCGCGGCCAGCTCCTGGGGGTCGGGCGAAGCCGAGTGGAGGTACACTTCGACGACGGGCACCACGTAGGTGAACGTGATATCGCTGTAGCGCCGCACCTCGCTGTCCACCTTCACCAGCCGCACGCCGGCGAGGGCCTTCCGGGCGGTGGCGGTGGCCGCGTCCACCGCGGCGTCGTACTCCACGCTGCCCGGGGCCCGGCTGCCGCCGCTCCAGCGTGCGGCGAACACGTAGGGGTAGAGCGCGTCCGCCGGGGCGACGCGCGTGTTGTCGTGGGCCGCCGATCCCCACAGGCGATACGTGACCTTGGCCTTCGCGGTCTTGCCCTTCCCCACCGGGAGCAACAGGCCGGTCCCCGGCTCCGGCAGCATCGCGTCCTCGGGGATCTCGACGCCGGCCGCTCCGCCCACCACGACCGCGCTGGGCACTGCGCGATGCGGGACGAAGCCCGAGGCGTACGGAGCCGGTAGCAGCCCGGGGTCGCCCAGCGCCGACCAGAGCAGGCGTCCCGGCGCGTCGGTGAAGCCGGCCACCGGATTCCAGGCCGCGGCGGGCCGCGTCGCCGTGCCCACCTTCATCCAGCCATTCCAGGGGAAGTCCTTCAGCTTCGCGGTGCGCACGAAGATCTCGGAGTCGAAACCGACCTGCGAATCCCACGCGATATTCTCGATGCCTTGCGAGAACTCCGAGTTGAACGATTCGCGACGCACCGTGAAGCCCAGCACCACACGCTCGCAGCCGGCGGTGAGCCGCGAGACGAGCCGCCGCTCCAGCTCGGCCCGCTCCGCCTCACCTTCGTAGGCGCCCGCGACCAGCCGGCGGTAGAGGGAGTCGGCCGCCTGCCGCGCGGCCGCGTCCGTCATCGAGGGCGCGTGGAGGAGATAGGCGTGGAACCATCCCTCCTTGAGCCACGGCGGGGCGAAGGATCCGCCGGCGGGTACCGTGTGCGGAGCCAGCAGGCTCTGGAGATCCACCTCCTCGAGGCTCGCCTCCGCCGCCTTCGATTCGTTCCGATCCTTCGCCAGCTTCAGCAGCCGCTCGGCGACGAGCCCGCGGGGCACCAGGCGGGGCGGCGCGCCCGGCGCAGCGGTCTCCATCGCCTTGCGCGCGGACTGGGCGAGGTCCCAGTGCACCAGATAGTCGGCGTGATACGGCGTGATCGGGTATGGATGTGCGACGAAGGCGGCCCGCGAGGCCCCGAGGCTCTTGCCGATGCTCAGCGCGGCCGCGCAGCGGGCCTGCGGCGTGGACGCGCCCGACGTCGTGGGGTCGAGCGTGGCCACCAGGTATCCCTGGAGCGACTCCACCGCGCTCACGTTGGCGGGGAGCCGGCCGCCCGCGAAGGGATCGGCCCCCATGTAGGCGTGGAGCGTGCTGTTCTTCAGCTGCGCCGCGGCCGCGGTGGGCGTGAGCGTCTCGAGGCGGATCTCCTGCGGGTAGTAGCCGGGATAGAACGGCAGCTCGTGACCCGCCCGGGCGGGCGTGACGAGGGTTAGAGACAACGCGAGGGCGAGGGTGAGGAACCGCATGCCCTCACCCTGCCCTCGCCTCCTCGCTCTCAGGCCTTGACCGTCGGCCAGGTCTTGTCGATCCAGGTGTAGGTCGAGGTCGGCTCCCCCTTGGGCCAGCCGGGAGGCGCCGTGATGTTGCGGATCGGGATCGTGATGATGCGCGTCGGGTCCAGGATCTGGAACGGATAGTCGGGCGAGTTGACGCTGAACCCGGTCATCGCGTCCTTGTACCCCTGGTGCGTGTCCGGCCGGATGTACACGTAGCCCGCGGGGCCGGCATGCATCGTGCCCTCGAGCTGGCTGATGATGGCGTCCTCATCGGGCCAGCCGCCGGTCAGCTTGTTGGCCTTCTCGACGGCTTCCTTCAGCATGTAGAGGGTCGAATAGGCGCCCTCGGACTGGAAGTTCGGGTACTCCTTCCAGCGATCGAAGTACTTCTTCACGAACTCGGTGTTGAGCGGCCAGCGATTGTTCGGCGGGTAGTTGAAGTAGTAGTTGGAGTGGACACCCGCGATGGCGCCCTCCGGATGATCCTTGCCGATCGCGTGCGGGGCCACCCCGAAGGCGATGGTGGACGCGAACTTCATCTTCTTGAACAGGTCGTAGCGCAGCGCCTGCTTGTACATGGCCACGTAGTCGCCGCCCCACACCGAGGACACCAGGAGGTCCGGCTTGGACGAGATGGCCTTGGTGATGTGGGAGGTGAAGTCGGTGGTGCCGAGCTTCGGCCAGCCCTCCGACACCACCTGCGTTCCGGGCATCATCTTGCTCATGACGATCTTGACGTGGTCGAAGGCGTTGCGGCCGTAGGAGTAGTCCGGATGGATGTGGGCGATGCGGCGAGCCTTCGGCCACGTCTGCGCGATGGCCAGAGCGCAGGTCACCCCGTCCGCCGACTGGATATTCGTGATGCGGAAGATGTAGTGGGGGTTCGGCACCGCCTTGTCGAACAGGAAGTCGGTGCAGCCGTCCACGAAAATGGTGAGCAGCTTCAGCTCTTCGGCCACCGGGCCGAGCGCGGGCGTGTTGCCGCTGGAGATGACACCGGTGAAGAGGTCGATCTTCTCCGACAGCTTCAGCCGCCGCATCTCCTTGACGTTGGCGTCGGTGCCCGCGTTCTCGTCGGCCTTCAGCGTCTCGATCTTGCGCTTGCCGAGCAGGCCGCCCTGGGCGTTGATCTCCTCCGCGGCCAGGGTATGCCCCTTGAACGAGGGCTCCCCGAGCACGGCGGCGGCCCCGGTAAAGAAGGTCATGTGTCCGATCTTGAAGGGCGTGTCCGGGATGTTGCCCTTGGGCTGCGCGTGGGCCTGGGAGACCAGCGGGACCGCGGCCAGGGGCACCCCGGCGGCCGCGGCGGCGCCGGCAGCGGCGGTGCCGACGGTCATACCCAGCCGTGCCAGGAAGTCTCGACGGCTAACTTCTTGCGTCATGGTTCTACCCTCCTCATTGGGGGACGATGGGGGACCTCGCTACAGACGACGGGGATCATGCGTGGTAATACTGCCCTAGCAACCGCGGGAACCGCAAGAAGTTCCCGGAGACTATAATCGGCGGCGAGGGGCCATGCACGGGGTCAGGCGCGTCCTCGAAGGAATCGGGCAGGCGCTGCGCGCGCGGTGGGGCGTCTTCGCCGCGGTGGGCGCAGCGGTGTTTCTCCTGGACATCCTGGTGCCGGTCCTGGTGCTCTCGGTCGCCCGGAAGCCGGTTGACTACTTCATGGTCAACCCCTGGCTGTCCAATCTCCCCGGCTACCTGGCCTCGGGCAAGGGCCTGCTCCCCGAGCGGCTCGGACGGGCCTGGGAGCTGGCGCTCTTCTGGTTCTCGGCCAACGGCACCTTCGGCATCGAGTGGGGCTTCGCGGTGAGCGCGGCCGACCTCGCGCGCTTCGCGCTCACCGCGGCGCTGATCGGCACGTATTTCGCGCTGTGGGTTCACCGCCGCGACCGGGGCGGCGCCCCCGGGTGGCGTCCCACGGTGGGGCAGCAGGGCGGGATGCTGGGCGCGGTGGGGAGCGTCTTCGGCGTGGCCACCGGCGGCTGCACCGTCATGGGCTGCGGCGCGCCCGTGATCCCGGTGGTCGGCCTGGCCTTCGTGGGCCTGTCCAGCGGGACGCTCGCGTGGCTGTCACAGCTCTCCATCGTGGCCACCCCGCTGGTGATCGGGGGGATGGCCCTCGGCGTCGTCTACCTGGCGTGGCGTGTTGGCGGCGTGCCGGAGTGACCCGTTCGAGGGCCGGCTTCGCCGGCGCAATCCGTCTCTGGGGGGAGGTTCGGAAGGGGGGCACAGCCCCCCTCCGAGTTTTGCTCAGCGGCCCTTGAACTGAGGCTCGCGCTTCTCCACGAAGGCGCGGGCGGCTTCGCGGTGGTCCTCGGTCATGCCGGTGCGCGTGTGATGCCACGCCTCGAGATCGAGCATCTCCTTGAGCGAGGCACTCTCGGCCGCATTCATGTTCCGCTTCATGTAGCGGTAGGCGACGCGCGGCCCGCGCGCCAGCCGCGAGGCCAGGGCCATCGTCTCGTCCTCCAGCTGGGCGTCGGGCACCACCCGGTTCACCAGGCCCAGGGCGAGCGCCTGCTGGGCATCGAGCAGATCCGCGGTGAAGTACAGCTCGCGCGCTTTCGCGGTGCCCACGAGCTGGGTCAGGTAGTAGCTGCCGCCGAAGTCGCCCGAGTAGCCGACGCGCGCGAAGGCGGTGCCGAGGCGCGCGGTATCGCTCGCGATCCGCATGTCGCAGGCCATCGCGAGGGAGAGGCCCGCCCCCGCCGCGGGCCCCCGCACCATCGCGATGGTGGGCTTGGGCATCTCGTGGAGCCACCGCGACGTCTCCATGCGGGCGCGCAGCGCCTCCGCCTTCTCCTCCATGGTCTGGCCGCCCAGCTCGGTGCCCTCCGCCATCGCCTTGACGTCGCCACCCGCGCAGAAGCCGCGCCCGGCGCCGGTGAGGACGATCACGCCCACCGCCGGATCCTCCGCCAGACGGGGCAGAGCCTCGAGCAGTCCGTCGAGCATCGGGCGCGACATGGCGTTGAGGCGCTCGGGCCGGTTGAGGGTGAGCACGGCGACTCCATCCTTCACGTTCTCGATCAGGTCGGTGGTCATCGGGGCCCCTCCTTCCGGAGCAGCCGCGATTGTACCGCGGGGCCGGCCGCGATAGGCTGCCGAATAGCGATGCGATACCGCCCGCTCGCCCTGGCGCTCGCCATTCTCCTCGCTCCATCCGCGGCCGGGGCGGTGGAGCCCACCGTCGCCCGGACCATCGAGGTGGCCGGCGTCACGCGGAGCTACCTGCTGCGCGTACCGGCGGCGCTCCGGCCGGGCCCCGCGTCTCTCGTGCTCGTCTTCCACGGTGGGGGCGGAGACGGCCCGGGTACCGAGCGGCTCACCCGCTTCAGTGCCCTGGCCGATCGGGAGGGCTTCCTGGTCGCCTATCCCGAGGGCCTCGGCCGGAACTGGAACGACGGGCGCGAGTTCACGAGCTCGCACGCGCATCGCGACCATGTCGACGACGTGGGCTTCGTGGCCGCGCTGCTGGGCGCCATCGCGCGCGTTCACCCGGTGGACCCGCGGCGCGTCTACGTCACCGGGATCTCCAACGGCGGCATCTTCTCGCACTATCTGGCCGCGCACCTCTCCTCACGCATCGCGGCCATCGCGCCGGTGGTGGGCGGCATCGCGGATCCGCCGGAACCGTGGTTCCGGCCCGAGCACGCGGTCTCGGTGCTCATCCTCCAGGGCACCACGGATCCGCTCGTGCCCTACCGCGGCGGAGCCATCGCGTTCGGACGAGGCAAGATCATCGACACCGAGGAGGCGGCGCGACGCTGGGCGGTCGCGAACGGCGCGGCGCGCGAGCCGGTGTCGGAAGCGCTGGCGGGGGCCGGCTCCCGGACGAACCGCTGCGGCGGGCTACGGCTGGTCTACCCGGACGGGCGCGACGGCACCGAGGTGGTGCTGGTGCGGCTCGAGGGTGGCGGGCACACGTGGCCGGGCGGCGCTCAGTATCTGCCGGAGACGCTGATCGGCCGCGTCTGCCACGACTTCGACGCGACCGCGCTGATCTGGGAGTTCTTCAAGACCCATCCCAGGCGGAGCGGGGACTAGGCTCGCGCCGCCGGCACGCGCTCGGCCTCGGTCTTCGCACGCTCGGGGGCCAGGAAGGCGCGCGGCCGGAACGCGGCGGGCGGCAGACCCAGCTCGAGGATCCCCCGCTCGAGCCAGACGTGCTGGTCCGTCATGACCGCGGAGGCCACGCGGTTCTTGAGCGCGTCCTCGTTGCGCCACAGATCGGCGAACAGCCGCCGCACCTTCCGCCGGGCGTTCCGGCAGAAGAGATCGGCCAATTCGCGGGCGCGGCCGGCCTCCGGGTAGCGGCCGTCGGCGAGCCGCGCGGCCTGGCTGACCGCGGCCGCCATCGCGAACAGCTCCATGACGATGTCCACGCTGCGGAACAGAAAGGCCTGCTTCCGCTCCATCCGCGCGCGGTAGACCAGCATGCCGTGGAAGCTCTGCCGGGCCAGGCGGCGGGCGCTCCGCTCCACGAAGCGCAGGTGCGGGGCCAGCGGCCCGAACTCGGCGAAGCGCCCGGGGGCCACGAGGCCCTTCAGCCAGAGCAGCGGGTACCATTTGCCGTAGAACGCGACCACCCCCGGGAGGGCCGCGCGCTTCTCGGCCGCGCCCCGGCGCGGGTCGATGAGGGCGCCCGCCACCTGCAGGTGCTTGTCCACCGCCTCGCGCGCCATGAACAGGTGCATGATCTCGCTCGAACCCTCGAAGATGAGGTTGATGCGCAGGTCGCGCATCATGCGCTCGACGCCGATCGGCGCCTCGCCGCGCCCGGCCAGCGACGCCTCGGTCTCGTAGCCACGCCCGCCGCGGATCTGGAGCGTCTGGTCGGCCAGCTCCCAGGCCCGCACCGTGTTCCACTCCTTGGCCGCGGCCGCCTCGAGCCGGATGTCGTAGCCCCCGCGGTCGGCCATCTCGGCGGCGAGCTTGGCCACCGAGTCCATGGCGAAGCCGGTCGCCGCCATGTCCGCGATGCGGTGACCGATCACTTCGTGCTTCCAGATCGGCGCGCCCCACTGTACCCGCGCGGCGGCCCAGCCGCGGCAGATCTCGAGGCAGCGCTTGGCCACCCCGGCGCACACCGCGGGCAGGGTGAGCCGTCCGGTGTTCAGCGTCACCAGCGCGATCTTGAGCCCCTGCCCCTCGCGGCCGATCAGGTTCTCGCGTGGCACCCGCACGTCGCGAAAGGTGATGACGCCATTGGCGAGCGCCTTGAGGCCCATGAACCGGCAGCGGTACTCAACGGTGACGCCCTCCCACCCTGTTTCCACGATGAACGCACTGATGCGCTGGGTCTGCGGATCGCGCGCCATCACGACCAGCAGCTCCGCGAGCGTGCCATTGGTGCACCAGAGCTTCTCGCCGTTGAGCACGTAGTGGTCACCCCGCCGCTCGGCCACCGTGGCGAGGCTCGCGGGATCCGAGCCCACGCCGGGCTCGGTGAGGGCGAAGGCGGAGATGGCCCCCGCCGCGCAGCGGGGCAGATACTTGACCTTCTGCTCGGGGGTGCCGAACAGCTTGAGCGGCTGCGGCACGCCGATGGACTGGTGCGCGGAAAGCACCGCCGCGATGTTGCCGTCGTAGCTACCCACCAGCTCCATGGCCCGGCAGTACTCGGCCACCGTGAAGCCGAGGCCGCCGTACGCCTTCGGGATCTTCATGCCGAAGGCGCCGAGGCGCCGCAGCCCGGCCAGCACCGGGGCGGGATACTCCCCGCTCTGGTCGATGGCGACCGGGTCGACCTCGTCACGGAGGAACTTTCTGAGATCCTCGAGGAAGCGCGCGAACTCCGGCCGCTCCTTCCCCGCGTGCGGGAAGGGATGGATCAGGTCGAGGGCCAGATGGCCGAGGAAGAGATCGCGCAGGAACCCGCGGCCTTCCCAGATCTCTTGGCGCGCGTGCTCGGCCACCCGCCGGGACTCTTCTTCGGTCGGCATCCGGGCATCGGCTGTGCTCATGGGCGCCCTCCAATCACTTCGATTCTAGTATGCTCTGCTCGCCGAACCAATACGAGCCGCAAGGAGGTCGTCACCATCGCCACCGACGAGATCGAGCAGCGAGTGCACCGGGTTCTCGACGAGCTCGGTCTCCCGTACGAGAGGGTCGAGATCGACCCGCAGTACGCCGACACCGCCGCCTTCTGCGCCCAGTACGGCTACCCCATGGAGCAGTCGGCCAACACCATCATCGTCGGCTCGAAGAAGGAGCCCAAGCGCTATTGCGCCTGCGTGGTCCGCGCCACGAAGCGCGTGAACGTCAACCACACGGTGCGGAAGCTGCTGGGCGTCCCGCGCCTCTCCTTCGCCGACCCCGAGGAGACGCGCGCGCTCACCGGGATGATGCTCGGCGGCGTGACCGTCTTCGCGCTGCCCGCGGATCTGCCGGTCTACGTCGACGAGGGGCTGATGGGCCTCCCCTGGATCATCCTGGGTGGGGGAAGCCGCTCGCTCAAGGTGAAGATCTCGCCCGACGTCTTCCGCGTCCTGCCCAACGCGGCGGTGACCCCGGGGCTGATCTCCGAATCGTGAGATCCCCTCACCGTGAGATCCCCTCGGCCTGCCCGCTACTCGCGGAGGGCGCCCGCGAGGAGGCCGCGCACCAAATAGCGCTGGAAGGCCACCACAATAAGGATGGGTGGCAGGCTGGCCAGGAGCGAGGCGGCCGCGATGTCGCCCCAGGGAACCTCGAAGACGCCGGGGAAAAGCGCGAGCGCCACCGGCACCGTGCGGCTCGCCTCGCTCGCGGTGAAGCTGTAGGCGAAGAGGAACTCGTTCCAGGAGAAGAGAAAAGCCAGGAGGCCCGCCGAGGCCATGCCCGGGGCCACCAGGGGCAGCACCACCCAGCGCAGCGCGGCCGGCCGCCCCGCGCCGTCCACCGCCGCCGCCTCCTCGAGCGCGAGCGGAATCTCGCGGATGAAGCCGGCCAGGAGCCAGATCACCAGCGGCAGCGCGAATGACGCGTTGGCCAGGATCAGCGCGAGCCAGGTGTCGCGCAGGCCGAACGCCCGCATCATGAGATACAGCGGGCTCACGGTGGCGATCTGGGGAAACGCGGTGGCCGCGATCATGCCGAGGAGGATGAGGCCGCGGCCGCAAACCGGCAGGCGGGCCAGCGCGTAGGCGGCGAGCGCGCCCAGCCCCACCGCGAGGAGCGTGCTCAGGAGCGCGATGCCCAGGCTGTTGACGAGCGCGCGCGGCATCAGGCTCAGGCGGAAGACCACGTCGTAGTGGGCGAGGGTCAGCCGGCTCGGCCAGAGCTGCGCGAGCGGCAGGAGCTCCGCGTCGGGGCGCAGCGAGGTCAAGGCCTGCCAGAAGAAAGGCGCCGCGTAGAGCGCGAGCCCCAGCAGCACCAGCCCGTCGCGGAGCCGCCCCGCTCTCATGCCGTCCGGCTCTCACGGTTGATCAGCCGCAGGTAGCCAACCGCCACGAGCATGACCAGGGCGAAGACGACCACACCGATGGCCGCGCCGAATCCCACCTGCAGGGTCTGGAAGAGGGCGCGGTAGGCGTACACCGTGAGCGTCTCGGTGCTGCCCGCCGGCCCGCCCCCGGTCAGCACGAACATGAGGTCGAACGCCCGCAGGGCGTCGAGGGTTCGGAAGAGCAGCACCACCAGCAGGATCGGCCGCACGAGCGGCCACGTGATGCGAGCGAAGGCTTGCCAGCCCGCGGCCCCGTCCACCTGGCCGGCCTCGTAGAGCTCGGGCGGAATCGTGAGGAGCCGCGCGTAGCACAAGAGGGCCACGAACGGCGTCGTGCGCCAGACGTCGGCCACGATCAGCGCAGGCAGCGCGAGGGCCGGGTCGCCGAGCCAGTTGATGGCGCGGCCCCCGAGCAGGAAGTTCACGAGGCCGCCCGAGGGGTGGTAGAGCCACTCGAACATCTTGGCGGTCACCACCGAGGGCAGCGCCCACGCCAGTAGCAAGAGCGCGAGGGCCACCCGCCGCCAGTGGCGCTGGCCGCGCAGGGCCAGCGCGACGCCCAATCCGAGCCCGCACTCGAGCGCGACCGAGACCACCGTGAACACCGCGGTGACCCCCGCCGCGTTCCAGAAGCGGGTGTCCACCGCGAGGAAGGCGTAGTGCTCGAGGCCGGCCCAGCGCGCGATCGAGAACACCGGGATCCGGTACTGCAGCGAGAGCCACAGCACCCAGAGCGCGGGATACACGGTGAGCCCGCCAAGCACGAGGAGCGCCGGGGCCAAGAACAGCCAGCTGAGGTGGCGGTCGGTCACGGAGCGATGGCCCGCAGCAAGTGGTCGACCTGGGCGGTGGCGTCGCGGATGGCCCGCTCCGGCGACTTGCGGCCGACCAGCACCGCGGAGAACTCGGGCTGGAGCGTGGTGGAGAGCATCAGGTAGTAGGGCGTGATCGGGCGCGGGCGCCCCCTCTGCATCAGGCCGAGAAGGGCGGGCAGGCTCGGGTCCCGAGCGACGAGGGCCGCGTCGCGATAGAGGCTCGGGCGAGAAGGTCGGAGCGCCGCGCCCTCGGTCATGGCCCGCTGCGCGGCATCGCTCGTCAGGAAGCGCACCAGCTCCACCGCGAGGGCCTGGTGCCGGGTGCGCGCGCTCACCGCCAGATGCGCGCCTCCGGTGGAGCCCGCGCCCACCTCGCCATGAGGCAGCCGGGGCAGCGGCGCAACCCCCACCTTGCCGCGCACCGGCGAGGCCGGCAGCTCGAAGAGATCGAGCGCGTACGGCCAGCCCCGCAGGAAGATCGCCCGCCCGTCGCCGAACGGCCGCCGGGTCAGCTCCTCGTCGGCCGCGGTGACCCAGCCCGGGCTCACCCCGCTCTCGATCAGCCCGCGCAGGAACGCGAGCGACTCCCGCGCGCGGGCGGGCTCGGGGAAGGGCCGGCCCGCGTCATCGAGCAGGCGCGCGCCGTTGGCCCACAGCGCCTCCAGCACGTTGACCATGCCGCCCTCGTATTGCTTGCCCTGCCAGAGGAAGCCGTCGAGGCGCGGATCGCCCTCGCCCGCGCGGATCCGCCGCACCTGCCGGACCAGCTCGTCGTAGGCCTCGGGCGGCGCGAAGCCGTACTTGGCGAGCAGATCGGTCCGGTAGTAGAGGAGGCCCACGTTCATGAACCACGGCAGCGCCCAGAGCTTGCCCTCCTGCACCGCGGGCTCGAGCGCGCTCGGGAAGTGGGCGGCGCGCTCCGCCGCGGGCACGAACGCGGTCAGGTCGAGGATCCAGCCCGCGCGCGCGAATTCGGGCACCCAGATCACGTCGAGCATCATCACGTCGAAGGGCGGACTCCCACCCTCCAGGTTGATAGCGTAGAACTGGTGCTGCTCGTCCGAGCTCCAGGTGAGCGCCTCGCTCCGGACGCGCACCCCCGGGTGGAGAGCCTCGAAGCGACGGAGGAGGCCGGGCACCGGATCGGCGGGCCCCAGGATCTTGGCGTGCTTGAAGACCAGCGTGACCGGCGCGCCGGGCGTCGCGCGCTCGCCGCAGCCGCCCGCGATCAGCGTCAGCAGGAGCGCGGGCATGCCGAGAAGGACGGCGCGCGCCGGGCGACGAGCCATGGAAGCGGCGTTCCGCCGCGCTATCCCTCGCCGAGCGCGTCGCGCAGGGCCCGGCACTCGCTCTTGAACCAGTCGAAGAGGATGCTCACGTCCCAGCCCATGCAGAAGTGCCGCACCCCCAGATCGAGATAGGCCCTGGCCGCGCTCGGATGCGAGATCTCGGCCCGCGGGGCGATGCCCATGCGCAGCGCGGTCCGGATCACGTGGCGCTCGGCCTCGACGACCCGCGGATGGCTCCACTGCACGGCGAGGCCGATGCTCATCGAGTAGTCGGCGGGGCCGAACTGGACCATGTCGACGCCCTTCACCGAGAGCAGCGCCTCCAGGTTTTCCACCGCGGAGGCTTTCTCGATCATCACCGCCACCA
>Ga0207646_10002367_pt1 | contig 22283 bp, 27 predicted proteins | sample KBSK5502metaG_FD_184343 | JGI IMG/M metagenome (GOLD analysis project Ga0207646, IMG submission 184343) | Corn, switchgrass and miscanthus rhizosphere microbial communities from Kellogg Biological Station, Michigan, USA - KBS K5-50-2 metaG... | ecosystem: Host-associated > Plants > Roots >... | reverse complement strand
GCGGAGTAGATGCTGACCGCGGACGCGAGGGCCCGGGCGTCAGCCTGGGCCTTGGCCAGCCGCGCGCGCGCCTGGACGTTGGCGTACAGCGGGATGGCGATGGCGGCGAGGATGCCGATGATGGCCACCACGATCATCAACTCGATGAGCGTGAAGCCGCGCTGGCGCCGCCGAGCGCTTGTGGACTGAACAGCGTGCATGTTTGTCATCCTCCTATTGTGATGAGTGCAGCACCCCGTCAGGGGTCACTGCAAGGCGGATGCCAGACCTGCGCCGCGCTCCACGCATCGTAAAACGATATATTCCCTTCCCTCTGGTTTGCCTTGGAGGATTCCGGACCGCCGTCGAAGAGAATCGCGTGACGGAGCACGTCACTGCCATGACGCTTCCCGCTACTCGTCCAGCAGTTCAACCCCGTGACGCGCGCAGGAGGGATGCGCGACATGTGTCCCGGCTAGCCGGGACGCTTATTCTGGCGAATGAGACGTTTCAAGACTGACACGAGCGCCGGGCCGTCCGTCTGAAGTTCCGTGATCGAATAGGTCGCCAACTTCTTCAGGAGCGCCTCACCCGCCGGGAGGAGCTTCACCATCACCTCTCGGCCCTCGGGCTCACGAGTGACCAGCTTCTCGTTCGCCAGCCGGTCAACCAGCTCGACCGTGGTGTGATGGTGCAACTGCAGCCGCTCTGCGAGGACCCCGATGGTAGTCCGCCGTCTCCCCTCTAACCCCTTCAGTTGAAGGAGGAGGAGATATTGCTGGGGGGCGATTCCAGCGGCCCGGGCGGCGACCTCCCGGGTGCGCAGGAACCGCCGGATGGAGTAACGCAGTTCTGCTAGGGTCCAATAGTCCACGTGGTGCGACGTCTCGCTTCGTCCTAGCTTGCGCGGCCGTGACCCCATCGGGAATCCCCTCGCCTACTCGATCACGTGATCCGCCCGCTGCATAAGCGACTGGGGGATCATCAGGCCGAGCGCCTTGGCGGTCTTCAGGTTGATCACCAGCTCGAACTTGGTGGGCTGCTCGATGGGCAGGTCGCCGGGTTTGGCGCCTTTGAGGATCTTGTCGACGTAGGAGGCTGCGCGATCAAACAGGTCGCTCAGGTCCGGCCCGTACGACATCAACCCCCCCGCCTCAACTAGCCGGCTGAACTGGCTCATCACCGGTAGCCGGTGCTTCAGCGCGAGCTGGGCGATGAGTGTCCGGTTCACGACCGCACGAGGGCTCTCGACCAGCACAACCGCACCCGCGCCTCCCTGCTGAGCCGCCCTGAAGGCCGGTTCGAAGTCTGCGGCTTTCGTCACGTCCAGCTGCTGCAGCTGCAGCTTCAGGGACCGCGCAGCGGCCAGGAGGACCGCAGCGTCGGCGGCGTTGCTGACTCGCTCCACGTCCCACAGGATCGCCACTCGACTGATTTCGGGTAGCGCCTCCTTGAGGAGCTCGAGGCGCTTCTCGTTCACGACCTCAGTCTGGCCGATCGTCAGGCCCGTCAGATTTCCGCCGGGATGAGCGAGGCCGGCGGCGCCTGCGCGCCGAGGGTCGGTTGACGCGATCATGACGATGGGGATCGTGGAGGTCGCCCTCTTCGCCGCGCTCGTCGCGACGGGCCCCGGCGTCAGGATGATGTCGACGCCCAGTCGGACCAGCTCGGCCGCGAGGCCGGGCAGACTGTCGGCATCCTTCGCCCACCGGGCTTCGACGCTGAGGTTCCGCCCCTCGACCCAGCCAAGCTCGCCCAGCTTTTTCGTGAACGCGCCCAGTTCGCGCGACTGGGTCATGTCGGATGGCGCACCTGTAAGCAACATCCCCAATCGATGGACTGTACGCGTTGGCTGGGCCTCGGCGACGAGCGGCGCGGCGAGGAGGCCGCCGCCTGCCGCCAGAAGGAATGCCCGTCGGTCCATCGGGGTCCTCCCGCCGGCCGCGGTCTCTGGGAGGAACAGGGCGGGGCGGCGGCCAGCGGGTCGAATCTACACCAAGGCGGCGGTCGGGCGGCCTACGATCGACGATCTACCCTTCGGCTCTTACCCCGCGTTCGCCCTCGCGGTACTTCGGCGCCCGGGAAGATGACGCCGGATCCAACGCTCACCTACCGATCGCCCCAATCGAGCCAGGTGCCGCGGTCGCGGCACCTCAGCGCGCCTCTGGGGATCTGCCGCCCGCAGGCCGGGCAGGGCCGGGTTCGGCGGACGCGCGGTCCTACGATGCCAATGAGGAGATCGAGCCACATCCTCAGCCCGGCGGATCGAGGACGAGGTCTTGCAACTGCCCTGAGCCTGGGTCGATTTGAAGGCCCGCGGGCCGCCGGACCCCGCTGTCCCTCCCAGGCTTCGCCGCCGGCTCTGGGCGTGACCCCTCACGACCTCCGGCGATCGGCCATCCGCAACCTGGTCATTTCGGGCCACCGGAGCCGGGCGGTGTTCGATCGGTACGACATTACCAGCCAGGAGGACCAGCAGCGGGCCATCGCCCGCCTCGACCAGTACATGGAGGCTGGAGGGCACCGGGGGGTACACGGCGGGGCAGCGCGGGGCTAGCGAGGGGTCAACCAGACTAGGGAAAGGTGAGGGGAATGTCCTTGACTTTCCAGACTTCCGCCCTTACAACTGGGGGCCAATCGATGGCCGACCCCTGGCCGATGCGTCGCAAATTCCTCTCGGTTTCCTTGGCACTGGCGAGTCTGCTCCTGCTGCAAAGCGGGTGCACGACCATAACGGATTTCTTTCGCCAGCGGCCCCAGCCGCTGCCGCCCGCGGCCGATCTCTACGCAGAGGGTGAGACCGCGCTCAACAAGGGCCGGTTCGACGAAGCGCGTACCGCGTTTCGCAAGGTCACGGAGCGCCACCCGCAATCGAGCTACGCCGCGCGGTCACGATTCCTGATCGGCGAAGCGTTCTACCGCGAGGGCCAGTGGGACAAGGCGATCAAGGAGTTCGAGGGCTTCATGGCCTTCTACCCGCGCCACGAGATCGCCGACCTGGTGCAGTTCCGGCTGGCCATGAGCTACTACGACCAGATGAAGCCGGTGGAGCAGGACCAGGAGATCACCCGCAAGGCGATGGAAGCCTTCCGGCTGCTGGTCCGCGAGTATCCCGAGAGCCGGTACGCGGCCGACGCCCTCGCCAAGATCGATATCTGCCGAGGCCGGCTGGCCCAGAAAGAGCTGTGGGTGGCCAGCTACTACCTGAACCAGGGCAATCCCGGTGCCGCCCGCCCGCGGCTCGAGAAGGTGGTCAAGGAGTATCCCCGCACCCTCGTGATGCCGGAGGCCCTGTTCCGGCTCGGCGAGGTGTATGCCGGCGACGGCCGCGCCGACGATTCGCAGCGCATGTTCCGGCAGCTCGCCGACGAGTACCCTTACACCGAATGGGGCCGGCGCGCGGCGCAGCGGATCCAGACCGCCACGAGGTAAGCCCATGCACGACGTCGTCGACCTCCGATCCGATACCCTGACCCTTCCCACGCCGGCGATGCGGGAGGCGATGGCCCGCGCGGAGGTCGGCGACGACGTCTGGGAGGAGGATCCGACGGTCCGCCGCGTGGAGGAGATGGCGGCGCGGCGCACCGGCAAGGAGGCGGCGCTGTTCGTCTCCTCCGGTACCCAGGGCAATCTGGTCTCGGTGCTCTCCCAGACCCGCGCCGGCCAAGAGGTCGTGCTCGACGCCGACTCGCACATCTTCAATTACGAAGGCGCGGGGGCGGCCGTCTTCGGCGGGGTGCAGACCCTGCCGGTCAAGACCGCGCGCGGCTTCCTCACCCCGGAGCAGGTGCGCGAGCACATCCGGCCCAGCAACATCCATATCCCCATGACCGGGCTGGTCTGCCTCGAGAACACCCACAACCGCCACGGCGGCACCTGCTGCACGCCCGAGGAGATCGAAGCGGTGGCGGCGGCGGCCCATGCCGCGGGGGTGGCCGTGCACCTGGACGGGGCGCGCATCTTCAATGCGGCGGTGGCCCTGAAGCGCCCCGCCGCCGAATTCGCCCGCCACGTCGACTCCCTCACCTTCTGCCTCTCCAAGGGCCTGGCCGCCCCGGTGGGCTCGCTCGTGTGCGGGTCGCGGGAATTCGTGGCGCGCGCGCGCCGGGTGCGGAAGATGCTGGGCGGTGGCATGCGGCAGGTCGGCGTGCTGGCCGCGGCCGGCATCGTGGCGCTCGACTCCATGGTGGAGCGGCTGGCCGAGGACCACGCCAATTGTCGTCGGCTCGCGGAGGGCGTGAGCCGCCTGCCGCGTGTCCGGCTGGATCTCGGCACCGTGCAGACCAACATCGTCATCTTCCGGGTGGAGAAGGACGGCGGCGCCGCCGAGCTGGTCACCGGCTGCCTGGCCCGGAAGGTCAAGATCCACCAGACCGGTCCCGGGACCATTCGCTGCGTCACCCACAAGGACGTCGACGGGGACGACATCGAGCGGGCCCTCGAGGCCTTCCGCGAGATCACGGCGGCCTGGTAGCCGCCCGCACCCCTGCCAGAGGAGGCCGCACGTTATGGCCGAGCGCCTGCTGGACGTCAAGAACCTCAAGACCTACTTCTTCACCGACGAAGGCGTCGTGCGGGCCGTCGACGGCGTGGACCTCTACATCGAGAAGGGCGAGACGCTGGGAGTCGTCGGCGAATCGGGCTGCGGCAAGTCGGTGACCGCGCTCAGCATCATGAAGCTGATCCCCCAGCCACCCGGCCGCATCGTCGAGGGAGAGATCATCTACAACGGGACCAACCTGGTGACCCTGGCTCCCAATCGGATGCGCAAGATCCGCGGCAAGGAGATCTCGATGATCTTCCAGGAGCCCATGACCTCGCTCAATCCCGTGTTCACCTGCGGGGAGCAGATCGCGGAGGCCATCCGCCTCCACGAGGGGCTCGGGCGCCGGGAGGCCATGGCCAAGACGGTGGACATGCTCAAGCTCGTACACATCCCCAACGCGGAGCGTCGCGTGAAGGAATATCCGCACCAGCTCTCGGGCGGCATGCGGCAGCGCATCATGATCGCGATGGCGCTCTCCTGCAACCCGAATCTGTTGATCGCGGACGAGCCCACCACCGCGCTCGACGTCACCATCCAGGCCCAGATCCTCGAGCTCCTGAACGAGCTGAAGTCGAAGCTCCACATGGCGGTCATGCTCATCACCCACGACATGGGCGTCATCGCGGAGACCGCGCAGCGGGTGGTCGTCATGTACGCGGCGAAGGTGGCGGAAGAAGCGCCGGTGGCCGACCTCTTCAAGGAGCCGCTGCACCCCTACACCCAGGGCCTGCTCCGGTCCATCCCGCGGATCGACCTCGCCGCCACCGCGCGGCGCCGGCTCGAGACGATCGCGGGCACGGTGCCGACGCTCCGGGGCGACATCGCGCCCGGCTGCCGGTTCGCGCCGCGCTGCCCGTTCGTGAAGTCGGTCTGCACCGAGAAGGATCCGGTACTCAAGGAAGTCAAGCCGGGGCACAAAGTGTCCTGCTGGCTCTACTGAGAGGGCGCCCATGGCTGAGACAGCACTCCTCCGGATCAAGAATCTCAAGAAATACTTCCCGATCCGCGGCGGGCTGTTCTCCCGCGAAGTCGCGCGGGTGCACGCGGTCGACGACGTGAGCTTCGAGCTGCTGAAGGGCGAAACGCTCGGGCTGGTGGGCGAGTCGGGCTGCGGCAAGTCCACCACCGGCCGCTGCATCCTGCGCCTGATCGAGCCCACCGCGGGCGAGGTGTGGTTCGAGGACAAGAACGTGACCACGCTGGACAAGCGCTCGCTGCGTCACCTCCGGCGGGACATGCAGATCATCTTCCAGGACCCGTATGCCTCGCTCAACCCGCGCATGACGGTGGGCTCGATCATCGGCGAGGCGCTCGTGATCCACAAGCTCGCCAAGAGCAAGCGCGAGCGCGAAGAGCGGGTCGTGCACCTGCTGGAGACGGTCGGGCTCAACGCCGACCACCTGCGCCGCTATCCCCACGAGTTCTCGGGCGGCCAGCGCCAGCGCATCGGCATCGCGCGCGCCCTCGCGGTGAGCCCGAAGCTGATCGTGGCCGACGAGCCGGTCTCCGCGCTGGACGTGTCCATCCAGGCTCAGGTCATCAACCTGCTGGAGGATCTCCAGAAGCAGTTCAACCTGACCTACCTCTTCATCGCCCACGACCTCTCGGTGGTCGAGCACATCTCCACCCGGGTGGCCGTGATGTACCTCGGCAAGATCGTGGAGATCGCCCCCGCCAAGGAGCTCTACACCAATCCGAAGCACCCCTACACCGAAGCGCTCCTCTCCGCGGTGCCGATCCCGGATCCGGCCGTCAAGCGCAAGCGCATCCTGCTCGAGGGTGACGTGCCGAGCCCGATCAAGCCGCCGTCGGGCTGCCGCTTCCACACCCGCTGCCCGGTCCGCGTGCCCTCCTGCTCCGAGAACGAGCAGGTGCTCAAGCAGATCTCCCCGGGCCACTGGGTCGCGTGCCAGGTCAGGGCCTAAGCCCGAGCGGCCGCGCCCGATCAAGCGTGGCTTCTCTCTTGTATCCGCTCGCCTCGCCTTCGGCTGCGGCTCGCCAAGCATGATCGGGTGGTCCGGCATCTTTCATATCCTCGCCACGCCATTCCGCGAGGACGGCGCGCTGGACACCGAGGGTCTTGCGCACCTCGTCGAGTCCGCGCTCGCCACCGGCATCACCGGCCTGACCATCCTCGGCATCGCGGGCGAGGCGCACCGGCTCACCGACGAGGAGCGCGGCGCCGACGGCGCCATGACCGGCTTCGCTTACCCGGAAGCGCTGCGCGCCATCCGCGACCGCTTCGTGGCCGGCCGGCGCGACGAGGCGCGCGCGCTCTTCTACCGCTGGCTGCCCCCGATCCGCTACGAGACCCAGCCGGGCGCCACCCCAGGCACCGGTCTCGGCATCCGCAAGGAGATCCTGCGCCGCCGCGGCTGGCTCGCGTCCGCGACGGTGCGCCCGCCCGCGCCCTCGCTCGACGCGGCCACCTTCGCCGAGATCGGCGAGATCCTGACCGCGGTGGGGGCCTGAGCGCGGTGCCCAGCGTCACGGTCAAGCGCGTCCGGCTGTTCTACGAGGAGGCCGGCGCGCCCGACGCGCCGCCCCTCGTGCTGATCATGGGGTGGGGCGGCGATCACACCGCCTGGGCGCTCCAGGTTCCCGCTTTCGCGGCCGAGCATCGCGTGATCGCGCTGGACAATCGGGGCGCGGGCCAGAGCGAGGTCCCGGACGCGCCCTACACGATCGCCGGCATGGCCGAGGACGTGGTGGGGCTCATGGACACCCTCGGCATCGGGCGCGCCCACATCTGCGGCGCCTCCATGGGCGGCATGATCGCTCAGGAGCTGACGCTGCTCCATCCGGAGCGGGTGCGCACGCTCGGGCTGCACTGCACGGCCCCGGTCATCGACGCCTACGGGCGCTTCCTGATCGACACGCTGCTGGCGGTGAAGGCTCGCGGGGACCGCGAGGAGAACGTGCGGGCGATCATGCCCTGGATCCTCTGCCGGAAGACGATGGCCGAGCGCCCGGACTTCATCCGCTTCTGGATCGACCGCGCGCTCACCTATCCCTACCCGATCGGCCTCGAGGGGCTCTCGCGCCAGGCCGACGCCATCCGCTCACACGACACGCTCGCGCGCCTCGGCGAGATCCGGGTGCCGACGCTCATCACCACGGGAGCCGAGGACATCCTCGTCCCGCCCACGTCCTCCCGAGAGCTCCACGCGCGCATCGCCGGCTCGGAGCTGGCCACGATGGAGGACGCGGGCCACCTGCACTTCATCGAGCAGGCGGAACGGTTCAACGAGGCCTGCCTGGGGTTTCTCCAGAAGCACCGCGGGGCCTGAGCCCCCGCGACCCGCCGTCAGCGCGGGCCGGACTTGGCGACGGCCGGCCCCGATTCCTCCCAGATGTAGCTGTGGGGGCTCACCGGCTGGCCCTTGACCTGGATCTCGTAGTGGAGATGCGGGCCCGAGGAGCGGCCCGTGTTGCCGGTGAGCGCCACCGTGTCGCCCCGACGCACCGGCTGGTCCATCGCGACGATGACCTTCGACAGGTGGCCGTACAGCGAGCGAGTCTCGTTGCCGTGGTCGAGGACGAGCGTGATGCCGTACTCCGGGTGCTCACCCGCGAAGACCACGACGCCAGGCGCGGGCGCCTTCACCGGCATGCCGACCGCGGCCCCGATGTCGATGCCACTGTGGAACTCGGAGTTCGGGGCCCAGGGCGAGCGCCGCTGGCCGAAGTCGGAATTCACCGGCCCGCGCACCGGCCAGCGGGAGGGCAGGGTGGCGAGGACGCGACTGGCCCGGCCGAGGAAGCGCTCGAGCGACCGGATGGACTCGCCTTCCTCCTTCACGATGCCCAGGAGGCGGTCCATCTCTTCCTTGACCGGAGCCCGGTCATCGGCGGTCGCCCCAGGGTGGCTGCCCCCGATCCCGGTCCCACGCTTGGTGGGCGACGCCTCGGGACCGAATGGCTCCCAGATCTTGGCGTGCAGGCTGCGCCAGCTGTCGATCTCGCCCCGGATCTCGCGGAGGCGCGACTGGGCCGCGTCGAGCAGCGTCTGCTGGCTCTGCAGCCGCGCGCTCAGCGCCGTGAAGGTGCCGCGCTGGTGACGGAGCGAGGCGTAGTCGGGATAGATGAAGGCCAGGCCGACCAGCGTGACCGCGAGACCGCCCACGATCGCGGCGACGACCCAGCCGGGCACGGACAGCCGCAGGACGCGGCTGCCGTCGTCCCTCACCATCAGCAGGTTGAACTGTTTCGACTTGCCCACGTTGTCCGTCAGCGCGTCCCTTAGCGCTTCAGGGGCACGACCGCCAGCTCGCGCGGGGGCGCCGCCTCGGCCAGCGGGGCAGGCTTGGTCATGCGGCAGTGGCCATCGAACAGCACGCCTTCCTCCACCACGACTACCGGAGCCTGCACGTCACCGGATACCCGGGCCGTGCGCTTCAGCACCACCCGCTCGGTGGCCGACAAGTTGCCCGTGACCTGGCCGCTCACCGTCACGCGGCCGGCCCGGACGTCGGCGTGGAGAATGGCTCGCTCCCCGATGATCAGGGTGTCCTCGGAGCTGATCTCGCCCTTGAATTTGCCATTCAGCATGACGGTGCCGCGGAACGTGTAGCGACCCTCCATCTCCGACCCCTCGTCGATGAAGGCGGTCAACTCGGTTCGCCGCGGTTGCTTGTCCCGTCGCCTGAACATAAGACTCATCCTCTTGCGCTGGACTGCCGTCCTACCGGGTCCTGGCGGCCTCTGCGGGCCTCGAACACGACCGACTGCTGGAACGTTCGGGAAGGGGTGGGTGTTGGTTACGGTTTTGCCCGGTAAGTTCTTCTAGCATGCCAATTCGGAGGGTGTCAACCCCCCGGGTCCCGGGACCCCGATGCCGGCTATGTATGCGCCACAGATCGATTTCGTTGTATGATCGAACTCCCTGGGAGAAGACCAATGGACGAGTTCTACCGGATCAAGCGCCTCCCGCCGTACGTCTTCGCGATCGTCAACGACCTGAAGTCCAAGGCGCGAGCCCGCGGCGAGGACGTCATCGACCTCGGCATGGGCAACCCCGACCAGGAGACGCCCAAGCACATCGTCGACAAGCTGGTGGAGGCGGCCCGCAATCCTCGCAACCACCGCTACTCGGCCTCCAAGGGCATCACCCGGCTCCGGAAGGCGGTCACCACGTGGTACCGCACGCGCTATGGAGTGGAGCTGGATCCGGAGACCGAGGCCATCGCCACCATCGGGGCCAAGGAGGGCATGGCCCACCTCGCGCTGGCGGTGCTCCAGCCGGGCGACGGAGCCCTGGTCCCGAATCCCACGTACCCGATCCACTCCTACTCGGTGGTCATCGCGGACGGCGACCTGCGCTCGGTGCCGCTCATCCCGGGCGACGACTTCTTCGCGCGACTGCAGGAGACGGCCCGGCTCGCCTGGCCGAAGGCCAAGCTGCTGATCCTGTCCTTCCCGCACAACCCGACCACCCTCTGTGTGGACCGGGATTTCTTCGTCAAGGTGGTGGACTTCGCGCGGGAACACCACCTGATGGTGGTCCACGACTTCGCCTACGCCGACTTCACCTTCGACGGCTACAAGGCGCCCTCGTTCCTCGAGGTGCCGGGCGCCAAGGAGGTCGGGGTGGAGATCTTCTCGCTCTCGAAGTCGTACAACATGCCGGGCTGGCGGGTGGGCTTCGTGTGCGGCAACTCGAGGATGATCCACGCGCTCGGTCGCATCAAGTCCTATCTCGACTACGGCGCGTTCCAGCCGATCCAGATCGCCGCCATCATCGCGCTCGAAGGCGAGCAGGGCTGCGTGAGCGACATCGTCGAGCTGCACCGCAAGCGTCGCGACGTGCTCGTCAACGGCCTGAACAAGATCGGCTGGTGCGTCCCCAAGCCCAAGGGCACCATGTTCGTGTGGGCGCCCATCCCTGAGGAGTTCCGCAGCATGGGCTCGCTCGAGTTCTCCAAGCTGCTCATCCAGGAGTGCAAGGTGGCGGTCTCTCCGGGCATCGGCTTCGGCGAGTACGGGGACGGCCACGTTCGCTTCGCCCTCGTGGAGAACGAGCAGCGCATCCGGCAGGCCCTCCGGGGCCTCAAGACCCTGAGCGGCCGGTAGCGGCCCGGCCCGGCGCCGGACCCGAACCGCGACCACGGACCCATGAACGAGATCAAGATCGCCCTCCTGGGCCTCGGCACCGTCGGCTGTGGTGTCGTCAAGGTCCTCCGGAGCCATGGCGCCGAGATGTCCGAGCGCGCGGGCTGCGGGCTCGTCCTCGAGCGCGTGGCCGACGCGGATCTGACGCGCCCGCGCGACGGCATCGACCTCGCGTCCCTGCCCCTCGTGGGCGACGCGGGCCAGGCGATCGACGATCCGTCGGTGCAGATCGTGATCGAGCTGATCGGCGGGCTCGAGCCCGCGCGCACCTTCATCCTCAAGGCCCTCGCCGCCGGCAAGCACGTCGTCACCGCCAACAAGGCGCTCCTGGCCCACCACGGGCCCGAGCTGTTCGAGGAGGCGCGGCGCAACCGCGTGATGCTGGGGTTCGAGGCCGCGGTGGCGGGCGGCATCCCGCTCATCCGCGCGGTGAAGGACGGCCTGGCCGCCAACCGCATCGTGTCCGCGTTCGGCATCGTCAACGGCACCTGCAACTACATCCTGTCCAAGATGACGGACGAGGGACGGGACTTCGGCGAGGTGCTGAAGGAGGCCCAGGCCCACGGCTACGCGGAAGCCGACCCCACGCTCGACATCGAGGGCCTCGACTCCGCCCACAAGCTGCAGATCCTGGCCACCCTCGCCTTCCGCACCGCGGTGGACCTCAAGGACATCTACACCGAGGGCATCACCGGGGTGACCCAGCAGGACGTGGTCAACGCGACCGAGCTCGGCTACCGCATCAAGCTGCTCGCGATCGCCAAGGCCTCCGAGGGAGCCCTGGAAGTCCGTGTGCACCCCACGATGATCCCGGCCACCTCCCCGCTCGCCGCGGTCTCGGGCGTGTTCAATGCCGTCTTCATCACCGGAGACAACGTGGGCAACCTCATGTTCTACGGCCGGGGCGCCGGTCAGCTCCCGACCGCGTCGGCGGTGTGGTCCGACACGCTCGAGATCGCCCGGCGCGTGGCCCACGGCATCCCGGCCCTGGACACCGATCTGCCCTCGATCGGGCGCAATCCGCTGCCGCTGCGCCCTGTCGACGAGATCCGCTCGGCCTACTACCTGCGGGTCATGGCCATGGACCGGCCCGGCGTGCTCGCTCAGGTCGCGGGCATTCTGGGCCGCCACGACATCTCGCTGGTCTCGGTGCTCCAGAAGGAGCGCGCCCGCAACGAGGCGGTGCCGGTGGTCATGATGACGCACGAGGCGCGGGAGCGGGACATGCGGGCGGCCCTCGCCGCCATCGACAAGCTGCCGGTGGTGGCGGCGCGTACCACCATGATCCGGGTGGAGGCATGACCGTCCCCGCCTGGCCGGGTCTCATCGACCGCGACGTGCGCGCCCGGCTCGGGCTCTGAGCCGGGGGCGCGCGTGCCGTCATCCCGGCGGCTGGGGAAAGTCCTCCTCGGCCTGGCGGTCAGCGCGGCGCTCCTCGTCTATTTTTTCCGCGACGTCGATCTCGCCGTCGTGGCGGGCCGGCTGCGCCAGACGCTCTGGACCTTCCTCGCGCTCAGCGTGGTCCTGAATTTCGTCTCGATGTGGATGCGGGCCTGTCGCTGGTACTACCTTTTCCCGCCGGGGGCGCGCCCGACCCACCTCTTCCGGGCGCTGGTGATCGGCTACATGGGCAACAACCTCCTGCCGCTCCGCGCCGGCGAGCTGGTCCGGATCTACGTCGCCTCGCGTCGGGGCCAGCGGTTCGGGGCCACCTTCGCCACCGTGGTGGTGGAGCGCATCCTGGACGGTCTGGCGGTCGGGCTGATCGTGGCGGGCCTGCTCCTGGCGGTGGCGCTGCCCACCGAGCTGCGCTGGTCCATCGCGGTCTTCCTGGCGGTGGACCTGCTCGGGCTCCTGATCCTGGCCGCGATCGCCGCCACACCCGGCGTGTGCCGCGTCCTGGTCGAGACCCTCTTCCGTCGGATCGGCTGGCTGGAGCGGCGGCTGCTGGGCCTGCTGGAGACGATGATCGAAGGGCTGCGAGGGCTGCGGACGGCGAGCCACGTCATCCCGATCACGCTCTACTCGGCGGCGGTCTGGCTGTCCTTCGCGCTGTCCATCTGGACCGCGCTCCACGCCGCCCATCTCGACCTGCCGCTCGTCGCGGCCTGGACCGTCGTCGCCTTCCTCGGGCTGGGCGTGAGCCTACCCTCGAGTCCCGGCTTCGTGGGCGTCGTTCAGGCCGCGACCGTGCTCGCGTTGGCGCTCTTCGCGGTACCCCGCACGGAGGCGCTGGCCTTCTCGCTCCTGATGCACGCCTCGCAGTTCTTCCCGGTGACCGTGGCCGGACTCCTCTATCTCCTGACGGAGCACCTCAGCCTGACGGACGCCGCCCGGGTCGGAACCTCCCAGGTCGCCTCCTCCGAGCGGTGAAGCCCTAGACAGCCTGCTACCGGCGGCGACCCCAGCGCCGGCGCTCGATCCAATCCGTCACCCGGTCGGTGAAGTCGATCAGCAAGACGACCGCCACCCCGATCAGGAGAAGCCAACCCAGGCCGCGCAGGGTGGTGCCGCCGGCCACGATGAGGGCCGGCACCGTCGCGGCCACCAGCAGCGCCAGCACCCCCAATCCGAACCGCATGACGGCAGCCTAGAGAGAAACCCTCTCGAACGCCAAGAAGAATAGGCCGATCCGCCCTGTAAACAGCGGCCCGCGCCTCCGCGTCGTACCGGGTGAAGGCAGCAGCCCGGGGGCTCGATTCACAAATCCCTGCAAATCCAGGAGGATATCGATGGAGAAGCAAGTCTGGAAGATGCGCGCCCTGACGATTGCGGCGAGCGGTCTGGCGGTCGGTCTGCTTGCAGTGGGCGCTTCGGCACAGGAGATCCGGAACGACGTCCGGGATCTGCGGGGGGATCGCCGGGAGATCCGGCAGGACGACCGCGAGATCCGCGGGGACCGACGCGAGCTGCGCGGGGACACTCGGGAGATTCGCTCGGACCGACGCGAGCTGCGCGGAGACCGGCGCGACCTCCGCACCGCCTATCGGTCGGGTGATCCGCAGGCGATCAGGGATGCCCGGCAGGAGCTGCGCGGGGACCGACGCGACCTGCGCGGTGATCTGAAGGATCGGCGGGAGGACCGTCGCGATCTCCGGCACGACCGGCATGATCGCCGCCACGACGTGGGCGATCTGCGGGAGGACCGTCGCGAGCTGCGCCGGGACGTCGCGGCGAGGCACGGTCACTAAGGAACGGCGCGGGGGGGACCGCCCCGGATCGGGCGGTTTGGAGGCGAATACGCGCGTGTGGGAAGATCGGGGCGAGAGACGCCCGTGGAGTCGAGCGATGAACAGCTGTGCCGTGCGGTGGCCGAGCGGAAGCCGGAGGCCTTCGACCTCCTGGTGGAGCGCTACCAGGAGCGGGCCTACCGGATCGCCTGGTCCATCGTGCGCGACCGGGAGGAAGCCAAGGATTGCTCGCAAGAGGCCTTCCTCCGGCTCCACGAATCGGCCGGCTCGTTCGCGGGGCAGTCGAAGTTCTCGACGTGGTTCTACCGGATCGTGGTCAACTGCTGTCTCGATCAGCAGCGCCGACGTCGCGGCTGGCGGCGGCTCCTGGGCTGGCGCGACCGCCGCGACGAAGCGCCCGACGCGCCCGATCCGGTGGAGCAGGCGGCCGCCCCCTTCGCGGACCCCGCGGAGGGGTTGGACACGGAGCGGCGCATGAGCCGGGTGTGGGCGCTGGTCGAGGAGCTGTCGCCCCAGCAACGCGCGGCGGTGACCCTCTCGTGCCGCGAGGGGCTCTCGACCAAGGACATCGCCGCCGTGCTGAGTCTGTCGGAGGCCACGGTGCGGGTGCACCTGCACCGCGCGCTCAACACGCTCAGGCGGCGGATCGGAGACGAGGCATGAAAGACATCCACGTGGACGAGCTGTTGATCGAGCACGTCCGGGGCGAGCTCGAAGGCGCGGAAGCCGCGCGCGTGGACGCGCACCTGGCCGCGTGCGCCGAGTGTCGCGCCGCGCGCGAGCAGTTCGCGGGCCTGATGGCGGACCTGGCCCGCACCGCGCCGCCCCCGCCGCCCGTTCACTGGGGCGCCTATCGCGTCGAGCTGCGCCGTCGGCTGGAGCGTGGGTCTTCCCGCGATCTCGGGGGATGGCTCCTGCGGCCGGCGGCGGCCCTCGTGGCGACGGCCATGGTCGCGGTGCTGGTCTACGCGGGGTTGCCCGGTGGACTCCGGGGCCCCGGCGCCCAGGATCCTCTCGCGCTGGACGGTAGCGTTCTCGCGAGCCGGCTCGACATGATCGCGCGGCTCGACGTGGTGCAGCAGCTCGACCTGCTCGAGGACTTCAACGTGATCAACGAGCTGGACGAGCTGCCGGAGCCGAGCAAGAGCTGACCCGTGACCGGGTGGCTCGGACGGGCCGGCCTCGCCATGCTGGCGCTGGCGGGCGCGACGGCGGCGGGTGGACAGGAGCGGGGAGCGGCCCCGAAGCGCGCGGCCGCCCCGGAGGCGGTGGATGCAGAGATGCTGAGAGATTTGGATCTGCTCGCGAGCCCCGACCATGCGCGCGACCGCGAAGTGGCCCGTCGCATGGGCCTCTTCGAGCGCTGGCGCATGCTCGAGAGCCAGCGCGCGCTCGAAGCGGCCGACTACCCGGCCCCGGAGCCGGCGCCCGCGAGAGAGCGGTCGAGATGACGAGCCGGCGGATCGCGCTCGGTCTGGGGCTCCTGGCCCTGCTCGCCGCCCCCGCGGCCGCGCAGGCTCCGCCGCCTCCCCCGCCCGCCCCCGGCGCGCCGATCCAGGGGCTCGAGCGGCTCTCGCCGGAAGAGCGCGCGGTCGCCGAGCGCAATCTCGAGCGCTGGCGCAGCATGTCGCCCGAGCAGCAGCAGCGTGCCCTCGAGAACTACCGCCACTGGCGTAGCATGTCGCCGGAAGAGCGCCAGAGCGCGCGCCAGAACATGCAGCGGCTCCGCCAGATGCCGCCGAGCGAGCGGGCGCGGATCATGCAGGATTTCCAGCGGTGGAACGAGCTGCCCGCGGATCGCAAGCGCGACCTGGAGCGCTCCTACAATCGCTACCAGCAGCTGCCGCCGGAGCGGCAGAAGCAGATCCAGCAGCGCTTCGAGCGCTACCAGGCCCTCTCGCCGGAGCAGCGGGAGCGGATGGATCGCAATCTGGAGCGGTGGCGGACCATGACGCCAGAGCAGCGCCAGCGCGCCCGCGAGCAGATCCAGGAGCGGCGGCTGAAACGCAGCCGCGACCCCGGCCCCTGGCCGGACCGGCCCGCCGCGGGCGAGCGGCGCGACGACCGCCCCGCGGGCGGCGCCCGGCCCGGCCTCCGCTAAGCGCGCGTCCCTGCCCGCTGCCACCGGCCGCTTGACTGGCCGGCATGGCTACTTCCCGATGCTCCGCCGCGGCGACTTCGAGACGGCCATGGGCTCAGGCGCGCGCGCTGGACGCCGAGGAGCGCAAGCGGCATCTCCGTGCCTTCGAGAAGCGGCTGCTCGACGATGAAGCCCACTACATCTACACGCTGCAGTGGCACCGCATCATCCCGCACAACTCGAAGGTGCGGGGCTGGACCATCACCCCGGCCCACTTCCTGAACCAGCAGCTCGACACGGTGTGGCTGGCCGAATAAGGTCGTCGTGTTAGGATGGCCCTCTCATGGGCCTGCTGATCGTACAGAAGTACGGCGGATCGTCCGTCGCGGATCCTGAGAAGATCAAAAACGTCGCCCGCCGCGTGTCCGAGTCCGCGCGGCTCGGTCATCGAATGGTCGTGGTGGTCTCGGCGATGGGCAAGACCACCGACGGTCTCCTCGCCCTGGCGTCCGCGATCACCAAGGCGCCCGATCCGCGCGAGATGGACGTGATGCTGTCGACCGGCGAGCAGGTGACTATCGGGCTCGTGGCCATGGCCCTGCAGTCGCTCGGCCATCCCGCCTGCTCCTTCACCGGGCCCCAGGTCGGCCTGATCACGGACGCCGCGCACACGCGGGCCCGCATCAAGCGCATCACCGCCGAGCGCATCCACGCCGCGCTCGACGCGGGCCGCGTCGCGGTGGTGGCCGGCTTCCAGGGCACGACGGAGGGCGGCGACATCACCACCCTCGGCCGTGGCGGCTCCGACCTCACCGGGGTCGCGCTGGCCGCCGCGCTCAAGGCCGACGTGTGCGAGATCTTCACGGACGTGGACGGCGTCTACACCGCCGATCCGAACGTGGTCCCCGACGCGCGCAAGCTGCCCCGCATCTCCTACGACGAGATGCTGGAGATGGCCGCGCTGGGAGCGAAGGTGCTCCAGGCCCGCTCGGTCGAGTTCGCCAAGAAGCACAACGTGCCGGTCCACGTCCGCTCCACCTTCAAGCCGGACCCGGGCACGCTGGTGACCAGGGAGGATCACAGCATGGAGGACGTGGTGGTGACCGGCATCACCCACGATCGAGGACAGGCCAAGGTCTCGATTTTGAGGGTGCCCGATCGGCCGGGCATCGCCTCCCGCGTGTTCGGCGGCCTCGGGGCCGAGAACATCGTGGTGGACATGATCGTGCAGAACATCAGCCGGGATGGCTACACCGACATCTCCTTCACGCTGCCGCGCGCCGACCGCACACGCGCGGAGGGCGTGCTCGCGGCCCTCGCCCGCGAGGTCGGCGCCGAGGGCGTCACCGCGGACGACCGGGTGGCCAAGATCTCCATCGTGGGGGTCGGCATGCGCAGCCACTCCGGGGTCGCGGCCCGCATGTTCGCGACCCTCTCCGGCGAGGGCATCAACATCCAGATGATCTCCACTTCCGAGATCGCGGTCTCCTGCGTCATCGAGGACAAGTACACCGAGCTGGCGGTCCGGGCGCTCCACGACGTCTTCGAGCTCGGCACCGAGCGAGGAGCCTGACATGCTCGCCACCGCGCGCGCCGCCGTATTCTTCGGGCCCGGCAAGCCCTTCGAGATCAAGTCGGTGCCGATCCCGGAGGTCCAGCCGGAGGGCGTGCTGATCCGGGTGACCCACGCCAACATCTGCGGCTCCGACCTGCACTTCTGGCGTGGCGACGCCCCGCTGCGCCTGCCCGACGACGGCTGGATCTTCGGCCACGAGATGACCGGGCGAGTGGCCCGGCTCGGCTCCAGGGTCAAGACGGATTCCCTGGGCCGGCCGCTCAAGGAGGGTGACCGCGTCGCCTACACCTACTTCTATCCGTGCGGGCGGTGCTACGCGTGTCTGCACAAGGAGCCCGCCGCGTGCCCCAACAAGCTCGAGCGGCCGCTCGGTCCCGGCGCCTTTCCGCATCTCCACGGCGCCTTCGCCGATCACTACTATCTGCGGCCGGGCGGGCAGATCTTCACGGTGCCCGATTCCCTCTCCGACGAAGCGGTGGCGGGCGTGAACTGCGCCTTGTCCCAGGTCTTCTACGGCCTGCACGTGGCCGGTCTGCGCCAGGGCGACCGCGTGGTGATCCAGGGCGCGGGCGGGCTCGGCATCCAGGCGGCGGCGGTGGCCAAGGATCTGGGCGCGCAGACCGTCATCGTGGTGGACCAGATCCCGGGCCGCCTCGAGCTGGCGAAGGCCTTCGGCGCCGACCACACGATCAACGTGAGGGAGGTGACGGACCGGCGCGAGCGCGTGAAGCTGGTGCGCGAGTGGACGGGCGGCGTGGGCGCCGACGTGGCGTGCGATCTGGTGGGCTTCCCGGCGGTGATCCCGGAGGGCATCGAGATGCTCCGCTCGGGCGGCACCTATCTCGAGATCGGCACGATCAGCCGCGGGGCCAAGGTGGAGCTCGAGCCCTCCCTCCTGGTCTGGGGCTCCAAGAAGATCGTCGGCGTCATCCAGTACGATCCCTGGGTGATCCCGCGCGCGCTCGACTTCCTGGTGCGCACGCGCGAGCGCTGGCCGTGGCACCGGATCCTCTCGCACAAGTATCCCCTCGAGCAGATCAACGAGGCCTTCGCGGCCTCGGAGTGGCACAACCGGGAGACGACGACGATCACGCGCGCCGCGCTCACGCCGTGACCAGGACCATCGCCGATCTCATCCAGGAGCGCTTCGGGCTGCCCACCGAGGCCGGCCGCGCGCGGCCCGCGGAGGGCCCGCTGGCCCTGCTGCTCTCGCACCGGACGCAGCGCCGCTACCGGCCCGATCCGATCCCCGACGACGTGCTCGAGATGGCGCTGGCCGCCGCGCTCTCGGCGCCGTCGAAGTCGGACCTGCAGCAGGTCGGCATCGTCCTCGTGAAAGACCGGGCCAAGCAGTCGACCGTCGCCGGCTGGATCCCCGACATGGAGTGGATCGGCCGGGCCCCGCTCTTCATGGTGTTCTGCGGCGACCACCGGCGCATCCGCCGCGTCAGCGAGCTGCGGGCGAAGCCGTTCCCCAACGACACGCTCGACATGTTCATGAACGCGGCGGTGGACGCAGGGCTGGTCCTGCAGGCCTTCATCACCGCGGCGGAGGCCCTCGGCCTCGGCTGCTGTCCCATCAGCGTGGTGCGCAACCACGTCGAGAAGCTCGCCGCGCTGCTCGAGCTGCCCCCCGGCGTCTTCCCGGTGGCCGGGTTGTGTGTGGGTTATCCGCGGGAGTCGGGCTGGACCAGCATGCGGCTACCCCCTGCCGTGACCGTCCACACCGACCGCTACGACGACGACGACCTCCCGGCCCAGCTCGACGCCTACGACCGCCGCCGCGAAGCGCGCCACGCGACGCCCAAGGAGAGCCAGCGCTTCGCGGATCGCTACGGGTACGCCGAACCCTACGGCTGGTCGGAGGACAAGGCGCGTCAGTACTCGGTGCCGGAGCGGCACAACTTCGGTCCGTTCATCCGGCGTCACGGCTTCGGCCTGGCCTGAGACCGATCTACTTCGGCTTCTCGGTCCGCGCCCGGTCCCCGTCCTTCAGCCCCTCACAGTGCCACGCGTCGACGTCCCGGGTCGGCGAAGAGCGCCCCGCCTGGCTCTCGCGCTCGCCGGGGACCCGTCGGGCCATCCGGATGACAATGCCGGGACCGGGGTGTACGTTCGAGCCGCCCGATCGAACGAGTGGAGGCGCCAAGCGATGCCATCCAACGGAGTCTGGCCGACCCTGGCGAAGGTCGCGAACCTCATCGGGATCGTATGGGCGGTGGCCGCGCTCAGCGTGCTGGGCTACTTCCTGAGCCTCGGCATCCGGCTCATCCGGCATGGTGGCTGAGGACGGCGACCGTTCGACACACCGGCCTTCTCTTGCCGCCGGCCTAGGCGATAGCGACGAGTATCTGTATGGCCGCTATGACGCCGATGACCCACGCCAAGCCGGCGCAGAGGACGCCGATCATGTAGAGCCAAAGCCTGGACGACAATCGGCCGGCGAGAGTCTGCACCGCGACGGCCGTAGCGACTAGGGGCAAGCCGACGGTCAAGGCGTGGAGTACCAGTGACCGCGGGGCCGTGTAGCGGTACCCATGCACCGGGGCGAGGACGTTCCCACCCATCGCACTGGCGACGAAGGCGGCGAAGAGCAGGACCAGGCAAAGTCCGAGGCCGGTGGCCAGCCAGAGCCGAGCAGGACCAGAGACGCGCCAGGCCCACACCGCAAGAGCCGGAAAGAGGAACATAGTCGCCACGCGAAACGCGACCTCGAGCAACGAAAGGGCCAGTGTCACGTCTCCTCCCCCTCGACCACGATCAGCCACCAGCGCCCATTTCAGCACGGCACCGGAATACCCTCGACGCGGTGGACCACCATCGCGGCGGCATCATATCCCCTGGCGGAATCGCTCCTCAGCGATTCCGCGCAGATACACCCGAGGTATCTAAACTCTCACTCTAGTCGGCTCGCGGCCGAAGTGGGACGGTTGGACGCGTGCTCTACTCCGTCCCCCAGCTCCGGAGAGACCTCAAAGACCTGCTCCTAGAGGGCCTGGAGCTGGTATAACCGTTTGGCTCTACAGGAGGGCGATCCGCTCCCTGCTCTCATGTCCGCCCTAGCGGACGCTAGTCAGACTCTCGAGAATTCGACTGCCTTCCGCCTGAACGCAACAAGCTTGTCCCATGCCCTGGTGCACATTGCGTTCCTAGGAGACATCGGCCTGACGCGTGTTGTGACCGGAATCGAGGTGTCAGACGGATTCTTCCTCCCGAGGCAGATCGTCATACGCTGCGGCCAACAGCCATGCTCAAGCCACGGTGATCCTGTCGCACCGCTCATCTCTCGTTCCGGAGCGCGCCTGGCAATCTCACGGCCGCGCGGGGCATCTTCCGACAATCTCGTGATTGATCCTCCAGGAGCACCGCCGGTGCGGGTTCCTCGCTGCCGGCGTGGAAGAGGCAACACGTGTGGATGACCTGCGACGGCGGCGCTGTCATCGCGTACCGGCTCGACCCCACGAAGCCCGATCCGTAGCACGCGGTCGGCCCGAGCCCCGGTACGACCGGACGCGCGCTCAGCATAGGGGCCAGTCGCCGGGCAAAAGTCCTGGACCCCGCGTCTGAGATCGGGCATAGGACCATGGCGCCGCCACTGCGCGTGGCTCAACCCTCTGAAATAGTGATCGATTTCCAAACCACCCCGGCTGGTCCCGATCTTGCGAGTGAACAAGAGCCATGATGAGTGCTTCGATCCGCTGGAGTCCAAAGGGAAGCAGCGGCCGACGTACCGATTTGGGCGAGCGTCTCGAGAACACCCGCACGGAGGGTCCCATGAAAAAGCTCGTTCTGGCCACGGTGGTCGCACTCGGGATGCTGCTAGGCTTCGACGGTCCCGCTGGAGCGCAGTGGGCGGCGCCCATGGGGATGGGCTGGGGGAATCCATACCAGGCGCCCATGGACATGAGCTGGGCAATCCAATCGCAGGGGATGCTCCAGCAATACGGGGACTGGGCGGCGATGAATGCGGCGAACACCTACCTTAATTACATGAACCAGATTCGCAATAACGGCTACACCGGGCCGTCGCTGCCGACGGGTGTGACCCCTCAGTCGCTGCACGGCTCGATCGAAGCCCTGAACCGCCAGTACTCGGTGAACAACCAGAGCGCGATGGGGAACGCCCACACGACCTCGCAGGCGATCGGGGACTTTGATCAGCGGGCGATCCGCGGCTGCATCCCGACCTACGACGCGTACGGCAGGCCCTACTACTACTACGCCTGCCCCTGATCCCAGGCGAAGGACGGCGGCCGGACGGCGCTCGCACGGGCCGATCCGGTCGCCGATCCACGACCCAGGGCGAGGGCGAGGGGCGCTAGGCGACCAAACCACCCCGGAGGCTCTGCGCGCGAAGCCAGGCGTCGGATGAAACCCTGCACCGTGCGCCCCATCGATACACTGGGAAGCATGGCCCTGCCAACCGTCTCCCTCATGCAGCCGACCCTCGTGTCCTCCGCGTAGTTAGCCCTGCGAAACTTCGCTCCCTGCCACCCTAAGAGAACTACGTAGAGATACATAGGAAAAGCCGATCAAATGGTGCATCATTTTACCAGCGAACCAGTCTCTAACTCTGGAGGCCGCACAAGGCGCTGCTGACATGCTAGGTGTGGCCCTGCAAGTGTTTCAGGCGCGCGCGCGCAACGAGGTGGAGACAATATTCACTCAGGTGGACAAGGATCACGGCAGCGGGCTCATTGTCCAAAGCGCACTGCTTTTCTCGGCCAACGCAAGCGACATCGCGAAGCTGGCAGCGAAGCACAGGGTGCCCGCGATCTACTCAATGAGAGTCTTCATGGA
>Ga0207646_10002366_pt1 | contig 22286 bp, 16 predicted proteins | sample KBSK5502metaG_FD_184343 | JGI IMG/M metagenome (GOLD analysis project Ga0207646, IMG submission 184343) | Corn, switchgrass and miscanthus rhizosphere microbial communities from Kellogg Biological Station, Michigan, USA - KBS K5-50-2 metaG... | ecosystem: Host-associated > Plants > Roots >... | reverse complement strand
GAGAGATCACGATGACCCTGGCTCGCAGTGCGGCCGGCCACGCAAACGCCGCGGCCAGAGACCTGAGTGGCGCAGCACGGCAGGCCGCATACGCTGCCGGCCAGGCTGCGGCCGTCGCACACGTCGCGGCGCACGAGCTCGGTGCGGCCGCCTATGCGATCAAGGCCGCACGTGCTGCTGCCCCGGAAGGAAAGCGGGAGATCGCGGGGCGACTCGAGTGCCAATGGCAGCACGACCAACTCCCGGACGCGATTCGCGAGCTCGTACTCGACGACCAGCGGTTGCGGAACGACATCTGCTGGTCGGTATTCGAAGCAGCGGGGGACTAGCTACCGGCGGCTGTCGTTCGGATCGGGCGCGACGACTTGGTCGCCGTCTTTCTTGCTGCTGAGATGCAGCTGGTCGGTGTGCTCCTCGAGCTCGGCCGGCGTCTTGAAGGTCTGGCCGCACTCGCGGCACTTCAAATCCAACACGATCGTTTGTGGCTGCAGACTAGATGCCGCGCGGGTCATTTGCCTCTGAGCGCGGCAATTATGGGCCCGAACGCTCGCATGGCTCGGCCCGGAACGGCGATGTAGCTGATCCCCAGGCGCTCCCGGCGTGCGAGGAGATCCTCGACGATCGAGGCCCGCGACCCGTAGATGACGAACGGCGATTCGACGACGGCGGAGACGGCCCATTTGAGACGGGCGGTGAGCGCGTCGACGATCGAGCGCGGTCTGTCGGTCACCGCGGCATCGAAGACGATCACGTTGAGCTCGAGCTCGGAGAAGCGCGGCGAGCGGCGCAGCGCCGCGATGCGCTTCTCCACGGACTCCATCGTGAGCGAGCGAACTGTGGATATGCCCAACGGATCGAGCGCCGGCACAAGCGCGACGATCTGAGCCTCGCGGGCCGCGATCCGCAGCATCCGGGGACCGATGCCGCCGATCATCACGGGCGGATGCGGGCGCTGCGTCGGTCGTGGCCGGACCATCGCGTCGCGCACTCGGTAGTGCGTTCCCTGGTGGGTCACCTTCTCCTCGGTCCAGAGGCGTTTGATGAGCCCGACCGCTTCTTCCATCCGATCGACCCGGACCCTCGCTGGGTCGAACGGCATGCCGAGCTGGACGTAGTCCTGTTTGTTCCAGCCGGCGCCGATCCCGAACTCGAGACGACCTCCTGAAAGCAGGTCGAGCGTCGTCGCCTCTCGTGCCAGCATCACGGGATTGCGGTAGTCGTTTGCGAAGACGAAGCTGCCGACGCGCAGTGTCGTCGTCGCGTCGGCGATCGCGGTCATCGCCGCGACCGGTGCGAGCTGATCGGTGATGTGATCCGGCATGAAGAGACTGTCGTAGCCAAGCGCCTCGGCGCGCCGCCCGACTTCGCGCCAGTGTTCCGCGCTGCGGCCACGCTCCACATTGGCGGCGAAGCGAAAGGGGCGCGCTAGCGGACCCGAGGCAGCCACTCAGCGCGCTTCGTCTCGAAGGCGGCGATCTCCGGCTCGTGCCGCAGAGTGAGCGCGATCTCGTCGAGCCCCTCGAGCAGGTATGTCTGGAAAAAATCGGCGAGGGGGAACGGCGCCTTCAGTCCGGCTGCGGTGACGGTGCGCTCGGCAACATCGACCGTGATCAGGGTATTCGCGTCGGACTCAACGGCCGCGAGGAGCCACGACACCGCGTCCGCCTTCAGCTCGACCGGGACGAGGCCGTTCTTGATGGCGTTGCTCTTGAAGATGTCGGCGATGGTCGGTGCGATCACCGCGCAAAACCCACACTCCTGCAGCGCCCAGACCGCGTGCTCCCGGGACGAGCCGCCGCCGAAGTTCGCGCCTGCGATGAGAATGATGGCGCCGCGATAACGTTCGTCGTTCAGCACGAACAACGGATCCTTCCGCCACGCCTCGAAAAGGCCAAGCCCGTAACCGGTGCGCTCGATCCGCTTCAACCAGTGGCTCGGGATGATCTGGTCGGTGTCCACGTTCGCGCGCCCGAGCGGGAGCGCTCGACCCGTGACGATGCGAGTCGGCTCCATCTACAGGTCCGCCGGCAGCGCAAAGTGTCCGGCGATCGCGGTCGCGGCCGCGACCGCGGGCGACACGAGATGCGTCCGTCCGCCCGGCCCCTGGCGGCCCTCGAAGTTGCGGTTGGAGGTCGACGCACAGCGATCGCCGGGTTGGAGCACGTCGGGGTTCATACCGAGACACATCGAGCAGCCCGCGTCGCGCCACTCGAACCCCGCGTCCAGGAAGATGCGGTCGAGGCCCTCGCGCTCCGCGTCGGCCTTCACGCGCATCGAACCCGGGACGACGAGCGCGCGCAGGCCGGAGCGCACCTTGCGACCACGGACGACCTCGGCAGCCGCGCGGAGATCCTCGAGGCGCGCGTTCGAACACGAGCCGATGAAGACCGCGTCGAGCGCGATGTCGCGCATCGCGGTCCCCGGGGTGAGGTCCTGGTAACGAAGCGCGCGGCGCGCGCTCTCGCGCGCGTCCGCCGGCAGCGCGTCCGGATCGGGCACCGCGCCATCGATCGTCACCGACTGCGCCGGGTTCGTACCCCACGTGACATACGGCCGCAGCGCGCTCGCGTCGATCGTGACCTCGCGATCGAACGTAGCGGCGGCGTCTGTCGCGAGCGATCGCCAGTCGTCAAGAGCGTGTTCCCACTGCGCACCCTTTGGAGCGAACGGCCGGCCTTCGAGCCACGCGAACGTCACATCGTCGGGCGCGACCATCCCTGCGCGAGCGCCGGCCTCGATCGACATGTTGCAGATCGTGAGGCGCCCTTCCATCGAGAGCGCGCGGATCGCGGCGCCGCGGTACTCGATCACGTTACCGGTGCCGCCGGCCGTCCCGATGCGCGCGATGATGCCGAGGATCAGATCTTTCGCCGCGCAGTCCGCGGGGAGCACCCCGTCGACGATCACGGCCATGGTTCCCGGCCTTGTCTGCGCGATCGTCTGGGTCGCGAGCACGTGCTCGATCTCGCTCGTGCCGATCCCCCACGCGAGCGCGCCGAGCGCGCCGTGCGTGGAGGTGTGGCTGTCGCCGCAGACGATCGTCATGCCCGGTTGCGTCAGACCGAGCTGCGGCGAGATGACGTGCACGATCCCCTGGTTCGGGTCGCGAGTCGGATAGCAGCGGATGCCGAACTCGCGCGCGTTGCGCGCCATCGCCTCGATCTGCCGCGCGGAGATGTCCTCCGCCGGCTCGTCGTTCGTCGGGACGTTGTGGTCCATCGTCGCGAGCGTGAGGTCGGGCCTGCGGACGCGCCGGTTCTTAAGACGCAAGCCTTCGAAGGCCTGCGGGCTCGTCACCTCATGGACAAGGTGCAGATCGACGTAGAGAAGGTCGGGCTCGCCCGCCGCACGACGTACGATGTGCCGCTCCCACACCTTCTCGCTGAGAGTGCTCCCCACGCGAAAAGTATGGTGCTAGGCGACGCGATCGAAGGCGCGGCGAAGCCGCCGCACGCCTTCGTCGATGCGATCCGGGGTCGGCGCGCTGATCGAGAACCGGAGTGCGCTCCGGTGATCGGCCTCGATCGCGAAAGCGTCGCCGGGGACGAACGCGACGCCCTCCTCCAGCGCGACGTCGAGCAGGGTTCGGGCACTCACCCCATCCGGGAGGCGCACCCAGAAGTAGAAGCCGCCTTCGGGATCGTTCCACGTTATCCCCGTGCCCTCGAGCTCTCGCGCGAGCGCGGCGCGCGCTCGTTCCTGCTTCTCGCGATACAGCTCGCGCAGCCGTCCGATGTGCGCGTCCGCCCCGCCCTGTCGGTGGAACTCCAGCACGATCCGCTGCGCGAGCGTTCCGGTGCTCGAGTCCATGGTCTGCTTGGCGCGGGACATCCGCGCGATGACTTCGGTATGAGCGATGACCCAGCCGACGCGCAGTCCCGGCAGGAACGTCTTCGAGAAGGTGCCGATCGACACCACCTCGGCGCCGCCGAGCGCTGCAAGCGATGGCACGTCGTCACCCCGGTAGCGCAGCGATCCATACGGATCGTCTTCGACCACCACCGCGTCGTAGCGCGCGGCGAGGGCGAGAAGGGAATCGCGTCGCTCGAGAGAAAGCGTCTCACCGGTCGGGTTCTGAAAGTTCGGGACGACGAAGAACATGTGCGGTCGTACCCCGAGCTTCCGGATGCGACGGGCGGCCTCCGCCACGTCGAGGCCTTCCCTGTCGACGGGTATTTCGAGAACGCGCGCGCCGTGGTTGCGGAACGCGGAGAGCGCGTTCGCGAACGCGGGGGACTCCGCGACGACCACGTCGCCCGGTCGGAGATACACGCGGCACGCGAGGTCTACGGCCTGGAGCGCCCCGGCGCTCACCAGCACCGCGCTCGCGTCGGCGGCCACCCCGCGGTCGCGCGCGGCAGAGGCGATGACATCCCGTAGCTCCGGCTCCCCTTCGGTGATGCCGTAGCCGAGCGCCTTCGCGCCCTCTCGGCGGATCACCGTGGCGACGAGATCGTCCGCGCCCACGAGATCGAGCGCCTCGCGCGACGGCGACCCGACCGCGAAAGACACCGTGTCGCGCGTCTGCCGCGCGACGATGCCGATGGTCTCGTCGATGAACGAGCCGAATACCTCGTGCTCTTCTCGGCGCGCGCGTTCGGGGAGCGGCGCGACCGCGCCGCCGCTCATCGCGGGGAGGATCTCGACGGTGCGCTTGCCCTGCAGATCGCTCTGGGTCAAGAACCGCGCATCTTCGCCGTCGACGAAGACGTTCACGAAGCGGCCGAACTCACCGTCGCGCAAGACCCGTGCGGCGAGCTCGGGATAGCGCTCGGCGATCTCGCGCGCGAGCTGCGGCAGATCGGCGACGTCGAAGCTGAGCGTCGTATTGCCGCCGGCCGCGGCGCGGAGAGGCGCGGCGAGGCGGACAATGACGCTCATCCGAGCGCCTCCGCGTACGCCGCGCGGAACTCGTCGGCGTCCGCGGCGACGACCGGGCCGAGCGCCGGCCGCTCGATGGTGCCCTTGTAGGCGTTGCCGGTGATGTAGAGAACGACCGACTCGTCGTCCGCGAACACGCCGCGCGCGGCGAGAGCTTTCGCGGTCGCGACCACGACGCCGCCCGCCGGCTCCGCCAGAACGCCTTCGGTCGTCGCGAGGAGCGCGCACGCGCCCAGGACCTCGGCGTCGCTGACCGATCCCGCGGATCCGCCAGTTGCGCGGATGATCTCGACCGAGTCGTCTCCATCCGCGGGCGCGCCGATCGCGAGTGAGCGCGCGACTGTGACTGGATCACGAACCGGGCGCACCGGCCGATAGCCGTCGAGCACGGCGTCGGACACCGGCGCACATCCGGAGGGCTGCGCGGCGTGGATGCGGAGAGCGCCTTTCGCGACGAGACCGACACCGCGGAGCTGTGCGGCCGCGGTGGCGGTGCGCGTGAGAAGCGCGCCGGATCCGACCGGGATGATGACGTGGTCGGGTAGCCGCCACCCGAGCTGCTCGGCGCACTCGAACAGCAGGGTCTTCGACCCTTCGGCGTAATACGGGCGGAGGTTGAAGTTCACGAACCCCCAGCCCTCATCGTCCGCGAGCCGCGCGCAGAGCCGATTGACCTGGTCGTACGTGCCGTTCACCCGGACGACCGTCGCGCCGTACGCCGCGGCTCCGGCGATCTTGCCTTCATCCGTCGTCGCGGGCACGAACACCACCGCGCGAAGGCCGTTGCGCGCCGCCGCGGCCGCGACCGCACCTGCGAGGTTGCCAGTTGATGCGCACGCGAGCGTGTCGAGCCCGAGCTCGAGCGCGCGAGCGAGCGCGAGTGCGACGGGCCGGTCCTTGAACGACAGCGACGGGTTGCGCGAGTCGTCCTTCAGGAAGAGCCGCGACACGCCGATCGCAGCGCCGAGTCGCGGCGCCTTGACGAGCGGCGTCCAGCCGACGGTGAAATGCCCGGCTGGTGCCGCGACCGGGAGGAGCGGCCCGTAGCGCCACAGCGAGTGCGGCCCCCGCTCGATCTCGTCGCGAAGGGCCTCGGTGTCGAAGGCGGCCAGGTCGTACTCCGGCTCGACCGGGCCGTAGCACTCGCCGCAGACGTAGCGCTCGTCCGCCGGTTGGAGCACGTGGCACGCGCGGCAGCGCAGACCGCGAAGATGGCTTGTACTCGACCGTTCCAGCGTCGTCGCCATGGCTTTCTCCTCTAGAAACAGAAGAGGCCTCCCGTTCGGGAGGCCTCGATGCTTGCCTGTGGTGTCTCTGGTGCTGCGACTAGCCTCCCGAACGCGATGCGAGCCCCGGCATCGGGGCGATCGGCATCGGCGGGATAAGGGCAAAGCGCATCGAAACCAGCCTAGGGAGCGGCCTTGGGACCGGTCAAACGGGCCGATGCACAATGCACCGTGAGGGGCGGTCGGGGTGGCCCGTGACTTGCCCGTCCGCTGGTGGGGGGATTGGCGATGCGTCTTCTGGTCGTCATTTCGTTGATCGCGTGCGTCGCCTGCACAGCCGCGCCGACACCTCGCGCGGCCGCGACGGTCCAGCCGATCCCTGCCCCGGTCCCGACCCTCCCTGCGATCGCATCGCCCAATGCGCTTCCCGTGATCACGGTCCTGCCGCTCGACGCGCCGGTCCCGAGCCTCGTGCCGCTGCCCACCACTCTGCCGCTCGCGACGACGACTCCGACCCCGAGTATTGCGCCTCTTCCGATCCTGTCGGCGCGACCGTTCGCCACCGTCCCGGGCGTCATTCGGCCCGGCGCGCCGCTTCCCACTTCACCGCCGCTGGTGCTCCCGACAAGCCTTCCGGTCCCGCCGATCGGCCGCTAATCCCCTTTTTTGGGCGAGTCCCCGAGGAGATAGCGCGCGCCGCTTCCGCGCCCTGCGGCACGGTCGTCCGGATTGAGTAGCCCACAGGTTTTCAGCGAGAGACAGCCACATCCGATACAGCTCGTCAGCCGGGTCTGCAACGTCTCGAGCTCCTCGATGCGTGAGCGGAGGAGTCCGTTCCAGGATCGCGAGAGCACGGCCCAGTCGGCCTTCGTCGGCGTTCGCCGCTCGGGAAGCGTGCGCAGCGCGGTCGAGATCTCATCGAGCGAAAGACCCACACGCTGCGCTGCCTGAATGAAGGCGACGCGCCGCAGCGTCGGGCGCGCGAAGCGTCGCTGTCCACCGTTCGTCCGCGCGGACGAGATGAGTCCGCGCGATTCGTAGAAGCGGAGGGCCGATGTCGCCACACCGCTGCGCCGCGCGAGCTCGCCGATGGTGATCTCGGTGTCGAGGGCGGGTATGCCGCGAGGATAACAGTTGACTTAAAGGACACTTGAAGTTCTAACGTCCCGCTATGTCCGTGACGGTTCCCGTCCTCCACTACGCCGATCTCGAACGCCTGATGGCGCTCCAGCTCGGCGACGAGAAGCACAGCCGGAGCGCGACGTCGACCCTCGACGTCATCTGGGTCCTCTACGACCGGGTCCTCCGCGTCGATCCTCTCGCGACCACAGATCCCCATCGCGACCGATTCCTCCTCTCGAAGGGGCACGGCCCGATGGCCTACTACGCGGTCCTCGCGGCAAAAGGCTTCATCGACCCGGAGACGCTTCCGACCTTCGGCCGTTACGACTCGCGGCTCGGCCACCACCCAGACCGGAAGTGCGTGCCGGGCATCGAGATCTCGAGCGGCTCGCTCGGTCACGGGCTCGGGATCGCCGTCGGGATGGCGCTCGGTCTGCGCGCACGACGCAGCCCCGCGCGCGTGTTCTGCCTCGTCGGCGACGCCGAGCTCGAAGAAGGCAGCAACCACGAGGCGATCGCGTACGCCGGTCGGTTCGGCCTCGAGCGCCTCACCTGCGTGGTGGTCGACAACCGCTCGTCCTCGCTCGGCTGGCCCGGTGGGATCGCGTCACGCTTCGCCCTCGAGGGCTGGTCCACAGCGACGGTCGACGGACGCGATCACGAGGCGCTCGAGCGCGCGTTCGCGGTCGATCACGCTCGCCGCCCCCAGGTCGTGGTCGCCGTGGTGGAGCAAGTCTCATGACGCTCGTAACGCAGAGCGTCATGCGCGAACGCTTCTACGCGACGGCCGCGGAGCTGGTCGATCGGGACGATCGGATCGCGGTCGTCATCGCCGAGATCGGCGGTTCGGCTCTGATGGCCGCGAAGAGGCGTCATCCCGATCGCGTGATCAACGTCGGCATCCGTGAGCAGCTGATGGTGGCCGTGGCGGGCGGTCTCGCACTCGCTGGGTTCCGACCGATCGCGCATTCCTACGCGCCGTTCGTCGTCGAGCGGCCGTTCGAGATGTTGAAGCTCGATCTCGGCCATCAGGACGTCGGCGCGATCCTCGTCAGCGTCGGCGCGTCGTATGACTCGGCCGCGAGCGGGCGCACCCACCAATCGCCGGAGGATGTCGCGCTGGTCGCCGCGCTCCCGGGATGGCGCGTCTTCGTGCCAGGCCACCCCGACGAGGCGGACCTGCTGCTGCGTACGGCGGCGGCGGATGACGACCGCGTGTACCTGCGCCTGGCGGAACAGTCGAACGCGGCTGCTCGGCCGATCGAGCCCGGACGCTTTCACGTCGAGCGTCGCGGACGCGAGGCGACCGTGATCGTGGTTGGTCCGCTCCTCGACCCCGTACTGGAGGCGACGGCCGACCTCGACCTGACGGTGCTGTACGCGACGACGGTTCGCCCGTTCGATCGAGAGGCCCTGCGCTCGGCGCCGCTGGCGCGCGACGTGATCCTCGTCGAGCCTTACCTCGCCGGGACATCGTCGTCCGAAGTCGCGGAGGCGCTCGTCGACACACCGCACCGGCTCCTCGCGCTCGGCGTCTCGAACGTCGAGCACCGCAGGTATGGAACCTGGCGCGACCACAACGCGGCACACGGCCTCGACGCGGCCGGCATTCGGGCGCGCGTCCTCTCGTTCCTCGCCGCATGAAGGTCGGCCTCCAGCTCGTCTCGTTCACATGGCCGGGTGGCGCGCCCGAGATCGCGCGACGGCTGGCCGAGATCGCGCGCACGGCAGAAGAGGCGGGCTTCCACTCGCTGTGGGTGATGGATCACTACTTCCAGATCCCGCCCTGGGGGAAGCCCGAGCACCATCCGATGCTCGAGGCTTACTCGACGCTCGGGTATCTCGCCGCCGCGACCGAGCGCATCCGTCTCGGCGTGCTCGTGTCGGGCGTGATCTACCGGCCGCCCGCGGTGCTCATCAAGGCGGCGACCACGGTCGACGTGCTCTCGGGTGGACGCACGTATTTCGGAGTCGGCGCCGCCTGGTTCAAGGGCGAGGCCGATGCGCTGGGCATCGCCTTCCCGGAGCTCCGCGAGCGCTACGCCCTGCTCGATGACACGCTGCGCCTCGCGCGGCAGACGTGGGCCGGCGACACCACGCCGTTCGAGGGAAGGCGCGTGCACGCCACCTATCCGCTCAGCAATCCGCGGCCGGTCTCGTCGCCGCGCCCGAAAATCCTCGTCGGAGGCGACGGTCCGAAGCGAACGCTGCCGCTTGTCGCGAAGTACGCCGACGCGTGGAACGTCATCACGAGCCCCTCGCGAATTGATGTTCATCGCGACCGGCTGCGCGCGGAGTGCGAGCGGCTCGGGCGATCGCTCGAGGAGATCGAGGTCACCGCACTCGACCCGGAGGACCTCCGGAGCGACGAGATCGCCGGCTATGAATGGACGCCACGCTGGGAGGTCGAACGCCTCGGACAGTGGCGCGAGCGCGGGGTCGACCACGTTATCGTCAACATCGACGCGGACCCGGCGAACCTCCGGCGTTTCGGTGGAGAGGTCATCCGAGCGGTCGCGTAACTCGCGACTGGCGCTCTCTTTCTGGGCCAGGTCCGCTCGCCCCGCAGTCCCGACCTTCACGAGGCCGGGAGCGCGGGCGGCGGTCTTACACATTCGCCGTCCCGCGACCATTTCGGCTAACACTTAGCACCATGTCGACCGATCGGACCCGGCCGCTCGACGTCATCGTCGCGGGGCTCGGTGCGCACGGCAGCTCGGCCGCGTACCGGCTGGCCGCGCGCGGCGCGTCGGTGCTCGGATTCGATCGGTTCGCGCGCGGGCACACTCTGGGCTCGTCCGGTGGGCTCTCGCGGATCATCCGCCTCTCCTACTACGAGCATCCCGACTACGTGCCGCTCCTCCGCCGCGCGTGGACCTTGTGGCGTCAGCTCGAGCGCGACAGCGGCGAGACGCTTCTCACCGCGACGGGCGGGTTGTACGCCGGCGATCCGGATGGCGAGCTCGTCGCGGGGGCGCTACGGAGCGCGCGCACGCACCAACTGGAGCACGAGCTGCTCGACGCGGCCACGCTCCGCGCGCGTTACCCGCTCTTCGAGTGGCCGGACGGCTGGCAGGGCGTGTTCGAGCGCCAGGCCGGATGGCTCGCGCCGGAACTCTGCATCGAGACGCACCTGCGGCTCGCCGAGCAAAGCGGTGCGACGCTGCGTTTCGACGAGCCGGTCGAGCGCTGGGAGTCCACTCGCGACGGCGTCCGCGTCACCACGGCGACGGGAACGTTCGAAGCGAAGCAGCTCGTGATCGCGGCCGGCGCGTGGGCGTCAAAGCTCGCGCCTTCGCTCGCGCCGGAGCTCTCCGTCGAACGCAATGTGCTCTTCTGGTTCGAGCCCAAAGCGGAACGTGACACCTTTGCGCGGCTGCCGATCTACATCGTTCACGACATCGACCGCATCCTCTACGGCTTCCCCTACATCGAAGGTCAGGGTGTCAAGGTCGCCGGCCTCCATTTCGGCGACGAAGCCGATCCCGATACCGTCGACCGCACCGCGTCGGCGCGGGACGAGGAGCGCGTGCGCGCGTGGCTCCGCCGCCGGATGCCGCTCGCGAACGGCGAACGGCGCGACGCGAAGGTCTGCATGTACACGAACACGCCTGACGCGAACTTCATCATCGATCGTCTTGCCGATCATCCGAACGTCGTCGTCGCGTCCGCATGCTCGGGGCACGGCTTCAAGTTCTCGAGCGTGATCGGCGAGATCCTCACGGAGCTCGTGCTCGACGGCGAGACTCGCCATCCCATCAGCTTTCTGTCCGCGGACCGCCTCGTTCGCAGTTAGCCACGCTCGTTGCCTGATCGACACAAACGCAGCGGCTGAACTCCTAGCGATCACGTAGTACTTCCTGCGTCAGCGTCAGACGCCGAGTTACCACCCCTCGTACATGCTTCTCGACGATGCACGCGTACGCACGTGCCCTTGTCATCGCTGTTGGCTTCGCGTCGCTGTCGCTCACCGCATACGCGCGGTTCGCGCCGCTCGATGCGCCGGAGTCGCGCGGCGTCGTGCCGGGCACGGTCGTCCTGGACGCGCACGGGAACGTCCTCGAGCGAGACACGAGCGCGGGCCTGCGGATCCCGACGACGATCGATCGCGTCGCGCCGCGGATGCTGCAAGCGACGATCTCCGGGGAGGACCGCCGCTTCCTCCAACACGTGGGCATCGACCCGATCGCGATCGCTCGCGCGCTCTCCAACTCGGCCTCCCAGCCGTCCGGCGCGTCGACGATCACCCAGCAGCTCGCTCGGCGGCTCTACCTCACAGACGAGTCGTCTCCGCTCGCCATTAGAAAGGCGCACGAGGCGCTCATCGCGCTGCAGCTCGAGGCGAATCGCTCGAAGGCCGAGATCCTCCAGCTCTACCTGAACGACGTCTACTACGGCCGCGGCGCGTACGGCGTGGAAGCCGCAGCGCGGGTGTACTTCGGGATCGGCGCCGCGAACCTCGACCTCGCGCACGCTACCTACCTCGCCGGACTCCCCCAGCGTCCGTCCGAGTACGACGCTGTGATCGACGCGGCGGCACGCGCGCGTCAGGCGTACGTCCTCTCGCGCATGGTCGACGACGGATGGATCACGCAACCAGAGGCCGGCGCCGCTGCGAACGAGCGCATCGACGTCCTTCCGGTGTCGCTCCCGCCGATCGCCCACCAGTTCGTCGCGTTCGCGCGCACCGAGCTCGCACGCATCCGTCCCGACCTCGCCGGTCGCGACGGCCTGATCATCGAGACCACGCTCGACGCGGGTCTGCAGTCGGAGTCGGAGCGCCTGGTGCGGCTGCGCCTCGAGACATTGCGCGATCGCAACGCGACAGACGCAGCACTGGTCGCGATCGAGCCAGGAACGGGGCGCATCATCGCGTGGGTCGGGAGCGCGACCGACGGCGACCCCGCGCACGGCGGCGAGATCGACATGGTGCGAACGCCGCGGCAGCCCGGCTCCGCGCTGAAGCCGCTCTTGTACGCGGCGGCCTTCGAGCACGGCTACACCGCCGCGACGTCTCTGCTCGACGTTCCGGCCACCTTCGCGACCGACGAAGGACCATACACGCCGCAGAACTTCGATCGGTCGTTCCACGGTGTCGTCCCACTGCGCGTCGCGCTCGCGTCGTCACTCAACGTGCCCGCGGTGCGCACGCTCGACGCGATCGGCCTCGACGCGATGCTCGAGATCAGCCATCGCTTCGGCCTCACGACGCTCAACAGCGTCGAGCGGTACGGCCTCTCGCTCACGCTCGGCAGCGGCGAGGTGCGCCTCGTCGACCTCACGAACGCCTTCGCGGCGTTCGGCGCGCAGGGCATGCTCGCCGAGCCGTTCGCGGTCGCGCGCGTGCGCGATGGCTCGGGTCGGATCCTCTTCGAGCGGGCGCCGAGCCCGGCGCGGCGCGTCCTCAGCACGGAGCACGCGTATCTCGTCACCGACATCCTGAGCGATCCAGACGCGCGCATCCCCGGGTTCGGTGGCGTGACGCCGTTCGAGGTCCCCTTCCCCGCCGCCGTCAAGACCGGCACGAGCACCGGCTTCCGCGACACGTGGACCATCGGCTATACGCCGAACATCGCGGTCGGCGTGTGGGTCGGGAACGCCGACGGCGCGCCGATGCTCGACCTCGCTGGCGTCGAAGGAGCGGGCCCCATTTGGCGCGACGCGATGATGGCCGCGTCGCTCTCGCGCCCGATGAGCGCGTTCGTTCGACCCGCCGGGATCGTCGACGCGACCGTGTGCTCCCCGACCGGCCTGCTTCCGGGGCCTGACTGCGCATCGCCGACCCGCGAGATCTTCGCCGCGGGCACGGTGCCCACCGACCACGAGAGCTATTACTTCAAGGATCCCGACGGGCGCATCTCGATCGACCCTCCGATCGAGGCGCGCGACTGGGCGCGCGCCGCGGGCATGACGCTGCGCTCGGACGGCGCAAGCGCGTCGCGCGACGTCCTGCGGATCCTCGCCCCGGTCGCGGGAACGATCATCCACTTCGCGCCCGAGGTCGCGTCGTCCCAGCTCCTGCTGCGCGTCGTGGCGGCGCGCGGCATCGAAAAAGTCACGTTCGCGATCGACGGCCGCGTCATCGGCGACGCGCCAGGATCCGACCCCGCGCTGCTCTGGCCCCTCGAGCTGGGCGGGCACACGCTCCGCGCGAGCGCGCGCTTCGCGGACGGCTCCTTTGCGACGGTCACGTCGGCATTCGAGGTGAAGAGATGAACGCCGCCACGATCCTCGGTTGGCTCCGCACATTCAGGCCCGCGATCACGACCGTAGTCGTGCTCGGGCTGCTCGCCGGACTCTTCCAGGTTGTCGGTCGCGCGCCGAGCGCGTCGAGCGTAGAGCCGCCTGCGTTCACGATCTTCCCGCAAGGCGAGGACGTCTCGCGCCTCGGGCCGGTCACGGTCACGTTCGCGAAGACGCCGGAAGAGCGGGCACCGGAGGCGCTGTTCCAGGTGTTCCCCGAAACGAAGGGCAGCTACGCATGGCTCGGTGCGCGCACCGCGCTCTTCCAGCCCGACTTCCCCGGATTCGTGCGCGGGTCGACCTACATCGTGAACGTGCCCGCGCGTCCCGACGCCGGTCTTCCGACCGCGATCACCAAGAAGTTCACCGTGACCGGTCAGCTCACGGTGCAGCAGATCATCCCCGGCGACGGCGACACGGAGGTCCCGCTCGCCGCGCAGCTCTTCGTGCAGTTCAGCCGCTCGGTCGCACCGCTCACGACGCTCTCCGCGCAGCGCTCCGATCCCGTCGTCACCTTCGAACCCGCGCTCCACGGCAGCGGCGAGTGGCTCAACACGTCGATCTACCGCTTTGTGCCCTCGGACCTGGCGCCCGCGACGACCTACCACCTGAAGGTCGCGAAGGGGCTCACCTCCGCCGCGGATGGCGTGCTGCAGCAGGACTGGAGCTCGACGTTCACCACGATCATGCCCGCGGTCGATTCGATCCAGCCCGACACGAACTGGATCTACTGCGGACCCTGGCAGCAGGTCGACGTCACGTTCAACCAGCCGATGGACCCGGCCGCGCAGGCCGGCTTCAGCATCCAGAACGCCGAGACCGGGGCGGTCCCGCCCGGGACGCTCAAGTGGAACGACGCACGGACCGTGCTCTCGTGGAACCCGAGCGAGCGCCTGGGTGTGAAGACCCGGTACACGGTCACGCTCGACAAGGGATTGAAAGGCGCGCACGGCGGCGTCAGCGTGAATCCGCGCACATCGACGTTCACGACGATCGCGCTGCCGTCCGTCGCGTCGACCATGCCGTCGAACGGCGACCAGAACGCGTCGCGCTACGGGATACGGATCAACTTCGCCACGCCGATGGATCCCGCGACCCTCGAGAACAAGATCCGCGTCTCCACCTTCAGCGCGGCGGACCTCGATCACGCCGTGTCCGCGAGCGAGAACGGCGTGGGCGTGAACATCGGCCTGAAGTCATCGACGACCTACACGGTGACGCTGCTCCCGGGCGCGACCGACCGCTACGGGCAGGCCATGGGTGGCCACGAGTTCACGTTCACGACCGGCGCGCCCACGCCGTCGGTCTCGCTCGCGCTACCCGGGTACAGCGCGGCCGCGGTGTACTCGTCGTCAGCCGACCCGATCCTGTACTTCCAGGCGACGAACATGCCGTCGGTCGATTTCACTCTCTGGCAGCTGACTCCCGATGACGGACGGCGCCTGATGCACGACCCGGGCTCGATGCAGGCATTCACGCCATCACCGTCGCAGAAGGTCCGCACCTGGACCGAAACGAATCGCGGCACCAAGGACGAGATCGTGCTGGGCTCGACGTCGCTCTCGGGCGGCAACGGCCCGCTCGCGAAGGGCTACTACTACCTCAACACGAGCGGGCAGTACGCGTCGCGCTTCGCGTTCGCGGTCGTCGACACGGTGCTCGTGACGAAGCTCTCGAACGACGAGCTTCTCGCGTGGGCGCTCGACCACGACAGCGGCGCGCCGCTGGTGGGCGTGAACGTGCGCGGCAACGGCCCCGGCCTCGCGCCCACCGAGATCGTCACAGACGCGAACGGTCTCGCCTCGTTCAAGGTGCCGGTGCCGGTGCTCGGCTATCAAGGCGATCGCTCCTATGTCCTGTGGATCGACGCCGGCGGCCGCAACGCGGTGACGAGCACGCGCTGGCCGAGCATGAACGCGTACCAGTTCTCACTGCCGGGCGACTACTACGCGCGCGAATGGGTCGGGCATCTCTACACCGACCGTCCGATCTACCGGCCCGGCGAGACAGTCGAGTGGAAAGGCGTGATCCGCGCCGACGACGATGCCGCGTACAGCCTCCCGCCGACGGACGCGACGTTCCAGATCGCGATCGTGAACGCGCGCGGGCAGCAGGTGCGCCAGGACTCCGCGCATCCCAACGAGTTCGGCTCGTTCGCGGGCAGCTTCGTGCTGCCGAGCGACGCGCCGACCGGCAACTACACCGTCAACATCATGTACACGCGCGGGAATCCGTGGAACGTGGCGAGCAACAGCTTCCTCGTCGCCGAGTTCCGCAAGCCAGAGTTCCAGGTGAGCGTCGCGGCGGGCAAGGCTTCGTACGTCGACGGCGACACGATCGACGCGCAGGCGACGGCGAGCTTCTTCTTCGGGGGCGCCGTGAGCGGCGCAGGTGTCGAGTGGTCGGCGATCGCCGACCCATACACCCTGCGGGTTCCGGGGTACGAGTACTTCTCATTCAACGACTTCGACTACGCGAAGCCGTACGTCGCGCGCGACGCGCTGCGCGCGAAGGGCACCGCGAAGACCGACGCGAGCGGCCTCGCGAGCTTCGGTGTCCCCGCCGCGCTCGCGACATCCGAGGGCGCGCAGCAGTTCACGCTGGGGGCCGCGGTGCAGGACCAGAACGGCCAGGTCGTCGCGGGCAACACGACGGTGACCGTGCACCCGGCCGCGCTCTACGCCGGCATCCACCCGGCGCAGTACGTCACCAACGAAGGCGCGAACGCGCGCATCGACGTCGTGACGGTCGACACCGACGGCAAGGTCCTTCCCGACCGCGCCGTCACGGTGCGCGTGTACGACCGCCAATGGATCACGACGAAGGAAACGATCCCGGGCGGCGGCCGCCGCTATCGGAGCGACGCGAAGGACACGCTCGTCGCGACGCTCTCCGCGCGGACGAACGCGAAGGGTGAGGGCGCCGTCTTCTACCGGCCGACGAAGTCGGGCACGCTCCGCCTCGTCGCGGAGGTCACCGACGCGAAGGGCCGGACGTCGCGCTCCGCGACCTTCCTGTGGGTCTGGGGTACCACGCGGGCGTTCTGGCAGGTCACCAACGACGACGCGGTGAAGCTCGTCGCCGACAAGGAGCGCTACGAGGTCGGCGAGACCGCCGAGGTCCTCATACCCGCACCGTTCCCCGGCGCGCAGGCACTCATCACGATCGAGCGAGGCAAGATCAAGACGCGAGAGGTGCGCACGCTCGTGACGAACAGCGAACGTCTGCGCATCCCGATCAGCGACGCGTCGGTGCCGGACGTCTTCGTCTCAGTCGTCATGTACTGGCCGCCGACCACGGGCGATCCAATCCCGCGCTACAAGGTCGGATACGTCGAGCTGCCGGTCTCCACCGCGACGCGCGTGCTCAACGTCAGCGTGCGGCCCGATCGCGATCAGGCGAAGCCTGGCGACACGGTGCGCTACGACATCAAGGTCACCGACAAGGCTGGCAACGGCGTGCGGTCGGAGGTCTCGCTCGCGGTCGTCGACAAGGCCGTTTTGTCACTGCAGGACGAGCGCGGGCCCGACGGCCTGCGCGCGTTCTGGTTCGAGCGGGGGCTCGGCGTGACGACGGGATCGTCGATGGCGGTCTCGATAAATAGGTGGAACGACGTCATCGCCGAGGCGCCCCGGCAGGGCAAGGGCGGCAGTGGACTCGTCGGGCAGCAAGTGCGGCAGGACTTCCGCAACACCGCGTACTGGAGCGCGCAAGTCGTGACGAAGGCGGACGGCACCGCAAGCGTCGACGTGAAGCTGCCCGACAACCTCACCACCTGGCGTATGCAGGCGCGCGCCATCAGCGGCGACACGCTGGTGGGCGAAGGCACGAACGAGCTCCTCGCCACGCAGCCCCTTCTCCTACGGCCCGCGCTGCCGCGCGTGCTTCGTGTCGGCGACTCCGTCGATCTCCGCGCGCTCGTGCGCAACGCGACGAAGAGCGACGCGGCCGTGAACGTGACGCTCAAGGCGGAGGGCGTGACCGTGACCGGCGCGCTCTCGCAGAGTGTGACGATCCACCCGAGCGAATCGGTGATCGTGAGCTGGCCCGCGAAGGTCGAGGCCGAGGGGACCGCGAAGCTCACCTTCACCGCGACCGGACCGGCGGATCTCTCCGACGCGGTCGAGCAGACGTTGCCCGTGCTCATCGACATGACTCCCGAGACCACCGCGACGGGCGGCATCGTCACGAGGGACGGCCAGCTCGAGGCGGTCTATCTACCGAAGTTCGCAGATACCACGCACGGCTCGCTCTCGGTCTCGGTGCAATCCGCTCTGACCGGGGCGATGAGCGACGAGCTCAAGTGGCTCACGCCAACGACGTGGGAGGGAGCGGAGTACGTGGCGAGCAGGCTCATCGCGACGCTCGCGGTGCGGCGAGCCGAGAAGAGCGCGGGCGTGTCGAACAACCGCGACGGGCGCATCGCGAGCGACGTCGCTGGCCTCATCGGTCGGCAGCGTCCCGACGGCGGGTGGCCGTGGTGCGATCAGCCAACCTGCCAGACCGACCCGAATGTAACCGGCTGGACGCTGATCGCCCTCGGTGAAGCGCAGCGCGAAGGCATCGCCATCGACTCGGGCGTCATCCGAAGCTCCACCGGGTACGTGGTCAGCTACGTGAACCGCTCGACCGACATCGCGCATCCGGCGGACATCAACCAGAAAGCCTTCCTCCTGTACGCGCTCGCCGCGGCGGGCGGGCGCGATGCCGCGGCTATCCCCGCGCGCGCGCTGTTCGAACAGCAACGCGCCCAGCTCGGAAACTGGGGACGCGCGTACCTCCTTCTCGCGCTCGCCGAGAGCGGCGCGACCAGCACGGATGCGCAGATCCGCGCGCTGTTTGACGACCTCGCGGGCGCCACCATCCCGAGCGCGAACGGCAACCACTGGGAGGACGCCGTCGACAAGCGCGGCACATTCCTCACGAGCACCGCGACCACCGCGCTCTCCACGCTCGCGATCGCGCGCATCCGGCCCGACCACGCGCTCGTCCCGCAAACAGTGCGCTGGCTCGTCATCGGCCGCGGCGCGAACGGCTGGCACAGCTCGATCGACCGGGCGATGGGCGTGCTCGCTCTGTCGAGCTACGCCGTGTCGACCGGCGAGCTCGCCGGCGACTACAGCTACGCCGTGCAGCTCGACGCGAAAGACGTCCTCACCGGACTCGTGAAGCCGAACACGACGCCGACCACCGCGACGAAGTCGGTTCCCCTCGCAACCCTCAAGCCCGGCACCACGAGCATCCTCGCGTTCACGCGCGACTATCAGCGGCCCGGGCGCCTCTACTACACGCTCGACCTGCGCTACCTGACGCCGGCGAAGGGCATCGACGCGCTCAACCGCGGGTTCGCTGTCTCGCACCAGTACACGCTCCTCGACGCGCCGACGAAGCCGATCAGCGCCGCGAAGCTCGGTGAGACCGTGCGCGTGACGGTGACGGTCATGGTGAAGAGCGACCACGCTTACGTAGTCGTCGAAGATCCGCTGCCCGCCGGCCTCGAGCCGGTCGACGCGCGACTTAAGAACGTCGATCCGGCGCTGAAGGCGCAGCTCGACAACGAGCTCGCACAGGCCGCGCAGCGTCAGTTCGGCGGCGACGCGTACTTCGCGCCGTGGTACCGCTGGTACTACAGCCCGTGGCACCAGGTCGACCTGCGGGACGACCGCGCCGTGCTCTCGGCGACGTGGCTATCGAAGGGCGTCTACGAGTACGTGTACTACGCACGCGCGACGGCGCCGGGCGACTTCTTCGTCGCGCCGGCGCACGCCGCGGAAACATATTTCCCGGAGGTCTTCGGCAGGAGCGATAGCTCGCGGTTCGTAGTTACGCCGTAGCCGCGTCTAGTCGTCGTCGCCGTCGTGGCCGGACTCGCCGGCATGCTCTCGGTCGCCGTCGCCGTGGCCATCGTGCTCGCCCTTGCCCGTGGTCATAACGGGCAGCGTTCGCGCCGGCGTCGTGACGCCGGCCGCGCTCTTGTCGTTGTCGCCGGCTTCGTCCTTGTCCTCGTCTGCGTCGTTCTCGTCGGCATCGTCCTCGTCCGCGTCGTTCACTTCGGTCTCGTTCTCGTCGACATCCGCCGCGTCGGCATTCTTGTCTTCGTTGTCGACATCCTCTTTGTCGCTGTTGGCTTCCTGCTCGACCGCGACATCGGTGCTGGGCGTGACCGCAGGAGCAGCCGCAATGTCCGCAGGGCGCGGAGTTGGCGTCGGTGTTGGCTCATGCGACGGATGCGCACTCGCGATGCCGAGGTTTGCGGCAAGCGCAAGCGCGACCGAAGCGAAAGCCACAAGGAACTTCTTCAAGACGGCACCTCCATTCGTCTTAACGCAATACGCCGCCATACGTGTCGGCGATCATTTCATTTGCGCAGAGAGAAAGCGGACTCAGCCGAGGAAGTGACGCAGCGCAGCTGCTCGCACGATGTGCTCGGTCATCTGCGCGCCGCCTGCCTGTGCGATGCGGCGGACTTCGCGCGAGATCTCGACGTGTTCGGTGTCGGTCTCGCGGGTCTCGATCAGCGAGAGCGCGCGGTCGACGCTTTCGCGCACCAGCGGCGGAAGCCACGTGAGATCCTCGCGCTCGAGATAACGCACCGCGTCGGCGAGCTCGCTCTCGATCGACGGGACCGTCGCGCGTAGCCATGTCCAATCCGCGTCAGTGACGGCCGCCAGACCGATGACCTCGGGCGGCAGACCGACCGAGTAGAGGCTCGCGCAGAACGGGATCGCGCGGGGCAGGCTCACACCTGCGCTCGCGCGGTTGTATCCGAAGAGACCGACATGGAGCTTGCGCAGCCGACGGCGCGGCACGGCGCGCGCGACCATGTTCACGAGGGGCGCGAGCTGCTGCACCTCGGTCTGATAACGCACGATGAGCCGGTCGAGCAGCTCGACCGCGCGACCCTCGTCGATGGCTATCGGGGCGCCGCGCTCGTGGGCGATGAGCTTCGCGATCCCGTCGCGCACGGCGTCGGGCGGGTGGTCGTACTTGAACGCGGACTGGATCGTGAACGTCTGCACGCTGGGGTAGGTCGCGACCACCCGATCGACGCTGCGCGGCGCGAGCCCGCCGCGGAACGGCACGCTCCCGACACCGATCACCGGGTACACCGCGACGCCGGTCTCCTGCTCCAGCGCGTCGAGGCGCTCGAGCGCGACGAGCGCAAGCAGCACGGCCGAAAGATAGCCGTAGTTGAGCGCCGGATCCGAGCGCGCGATGAACACGCGCATGTGATCGAGCTCTTTCCCGCGGAGGTAGTCGCGCACGAGATCGTCGGCCGCAAGGAGATGCTCGCGGTCCTCGATCAGCGGGATCATGCGCACCGTCGCCGGCGAGAAGCGGCCGAACCACGCGCCGAGGGGTCGTTCGTCGGCGCCGAGCGTGACCTCCTCCATCCCCGCAACGAAGCGCTCGTAGTACTCGCGCACGCGGTCGAGCTCGCGCGCGGACGTCGTCATTGGATGGATGAGCTCGAGGATCGGCGGCCGCTCGCGGTCGTAGAAGACGCGCGCGATGTCAGCGTGCCGGGGCAGGCTCTGCAGCACCTCCAGGACGATCTTCGCCTGGGTCGGCTCGAGCGCGGGGTTCGGGATGCGCGGCGTGAGATGCACGGACTCGCCGATAGGGTGCTCGACGAAGAACGATTCGTAGGTCGAGAGCAGCTTCTCGACGACGTGGCCGTCGACCTCCTTGCCCTCGAAGTCCCACATCTGCTCGTCGCATCCGAGATGCGAGAACGCGTAGTACGCCTCGCGGACCTCGTCCTCCGCAGTGAGCGGCGCGCTCTGCGCGAAGAACGGCATGGCGACGTTGTCCGGATGCTGCGTGCTCATGCATCGCGGGATACGCTTCGTCGCCCGCAGCGAAGGCGCGTCCGAGGTCGCCGCCCGCTCTTTCACCAAGCGACCCTACGCAAGGCAAAGTTGCGATTCAATGCTGAGAGGCCGTTAAGAAATCGCGCCGAGCCATTGAACTCTCAACCGTTTCTCAAAACAGCGGCCCTTCCGACCGGTATCCATCTAGTCAATGAATGCCAAATCCCCCACCCTCCCTCCTATCCCTGCGAAGACGGGGCCGGGCCGAAAACGGTCCGGTCCCGTCCCAGCCTGGGGACTGAAGGCGGGAGGTGTGCTCACCACGCTCGGCGTCTTCCTCGGCTCGTTCGGCTATGCCGGCACGCACCTCTACGTGACGAACGCGCCACTCCAGCCCGCGACGATTGCCCAAGTCGCGACCACGAACACGACCGCGGCGACGGCCGCATCTGCGACCGCGGTGCCCTCGACTGCCGGCACGACGACGACCACACTTACGTCCACCGTGCGCACAACGACCCGCACCGCCGTGACCGTGACCAAGAGCTCCTAAATGGACCTCGTCTTCTGGGAGATCGCGCGCGCGAGCGGCCTCGCCGCCTATGCCGCGCTCTGCATCTCCGTGCTCTCGGGTGTCGCGCCGCGAACGCAGGCGCTCAGCTTCCTCGCGAACAACCGCGCCGTGCGCGCGCTGCATGACTGGACACCGTGGATCATCATCCCCGCCGCGCTCACGCACATCGTCGCGCTGCTGCTCGATGCGACCGCGCGCATCGGCGTCCTCGATGTCTTCGTGCCGTTCCTCACGAGCTACGGACAGCTCGCGATCGGCCTCGGGACGATCTCGGTCGACCTGCTGATCATCGTGCTGGTCACGACCTGGATGCGCCGCCGTCTCAGCAACAACGCGTGGCAGTGGTGGCATCGCGTGAGCTATCTCGGCTTCGTCACGATGTTCCTGCACTCGATGCTGTCGGGCACCGACCTCACCTCGCCGGTC
>Ga0207646_10002364_pt1 | contig 22293 bp, 21 predicted proteins | sample KBSK5502metaG_FD_184343 | JGI IMG/M metagenome (GOLD analysis project Ga0207646, IMG submission 184343) | Corn, switchgrass and miscanthus rhizosphere microbial communities from Kellogg Biological Station, Michigan, USA - KBS K5-50-2 metaG... | ecosystem: Host-associated > Plants > Roots >... | reverse complement strand
TTCAATGCAGGTAGCGGAGTGATTGGAGGGGAACTAGATTGCCTATCTGGTTCCCTCTCCGCCTGCTCCGGTTCGATGCGTCGTGGACATTCCAGGCGCAATACACTAGAGGGGAAGGACGCAGCATGGCCCTTGCAAATGCTGAACAACCCGGCACACTCCTTGCACGCAAACGCAGGCCTTTCTATAGCCAGGGGTTAAATGGCCCGCTGCTCATTGTGGTCTTGTTGGTGCCAACGTTTATTTTGCTGATCGGCGTCATTTTCTACCCGCTCTTCAATACCATACTGCTGTCGTTTCAATCGCTCAACCTGGCCGTGCCGTTCCTCAACCACTGGGTCGGGCTGGAGAACTACGCCAAAGTCCTGACCAACCCGGTCTTCGACTTCTGGCACTCAGTCGGCTTCAGTGCCCTCTTCAGCATCGCCTCGACGGGTTTTGCCTTCGTGATTGGCTTTGCCTTTGCTCTCTTGCTCAACCAGCGCTTACGCTTCCAACTCCTCTGGCGGGGCCTCGCGCTGGTACCCTGGGTCATTCCCTACGTGGTAGTGGCCTACCTCTTCTTCTACATGTTCAATTCACAGTATGGCATCATCAATCACCTGCTGACGTCCATCAATCTCTTTGGCTGGCGCCCCTTTCCGCAGCCGTTACCATGGTTCGGTGGCGAAGGCAAACTGGCCATCATCGCTACCATCTTCGCCGCGATCTGGAATAAGTTTCCTTTCTTCACGCTGATGCTGCTGGCCGGATTGCAAACGATTCCCCAGGACCTGCTCGATGCCGCCACTGTAGATGGCGCAGGTGCCTGGAGCCGGTTCTGGCACGTGACCGTGCCGGGGCTACGTGGCATCATCGTGATTACTACCACCCTGCAATTCATCTGGAGTCTCAACGAGTTCGCCATTATCTGGGCCATGACGAACGGCGGCCCTGGCAACGCCACCAACAACATCGTCATCAATATCTATCGCACGGGTTTTATCGACCAAAGTATCAGCTATGCTGCCACAATGGGTGTCCTCTGGCTTTTGATGCTGCTGGTGTTCACTTATTTCTACATTCGCATTATGGAGGGGAGGACGGAAACTCGATGAGCAAGAATCTTTCGAAACACTCTGCACAGCAAGACCCGGCGGCTGATACTCTGGTACCATCCACAGCTACCGGCCAGGCAGTGGCCATCCCGGCGCGGAGCCGCCCGAAGGTCAAACAGCGTTTTCGCTGGGGACGGGTTGTGATGTATCTTATCCTCCTCGTGCTGCTCATCTATGCGTTCTTCCCGACATTCTGGATGATCTCAACTTCGATCAAGCCGCAGCTGGAGGCCTTCCAGGACCCGCCGACCTGGTGGCCCCATCATCCAACACTCTTTAGTTACCAGATCTTGCCAGCCGACCAACAGGGCTTCGTGACGTACTTCAAGAATAGCCTGATCGTCGGCATCTGTACCATGCTCTTGACGCTGCTCGCAGCAGTTCCTGCGGGTTACGTGCTTTCACGCTTTCGTTTCCGGGGAGCACGTGCCTTGTTGCTAGTCATTCTGGCGACGCAGATGTTCCCTTACGTGACCATTCTGATCTCGCTCTATACGCTCTTCCGCCAGTTGCACATGCTCAACACCTATCCGGCGCTGGTGTTGTCCTTTACAACCTTCTCGCTGCCGTTCAGTATCTGGATGATGAAGGGCTTCTGTGACACGCTGCCGACCGACTTAGAGGATGCTGCTCGTGTGGATGGCTCAAGTCGATTGAGAACGCTCTGGGCGATCGTGCTGCCCATCATCATTCCGGGCGTTGTCGCAGTGGGCTTTTTCGCCTTCCTCAACTCCTGGAATGAGTTGCTCTACGCCTTGACCTTGACGAGCAGTCCCGATATGCGCTTGATCCCGCCCGGTTTCGTGCTGACATATATCGGTGAGTTCCAGGACCGCTGGCCCGATATGATGGCAGCCAGCGTAGTCGTAGCGCTGCCTATTGTCGTGCTGTTCACCGTGTTCCAAAAACAACTTGTCAGTGGCTTGACCGCAGGTGCCATCAAGGGGTAGCCAATGACAGAAGCCCAGGTTCGTGTTTGGGAAGAGGATGTCGAAATTCCGACTTACGGTACCGGTGAGCCAGACAAAAACCCGATGTTTTTGGAGAAACGTGTCTATCAGGGCAGTTCGGGAAGAGTGTACCCATACCCGGTTATAGACAAGATCCACGACGAGAAGAGGCCGCGCACGTATCGCCTGGTTTTTCTCGAAAACGAGTATCTCCACATCGAGATTCTGCCCGATCTCGGCGGGCGCATCTACCGGGCACTCGATAAAACAAATGGCTACGACTTCGTCTACTACAACCGCGTGATCAAACCGGCGCTGGTTGGACTCGCCGGTCCCTGGATCTCTGGTGGGATCGAGTTCAACTGGCCACAGCATCATCGCCCGAATACGTTCGGACCGGTCGTGTATCATATCGGGCCTCACACCAATGGCGGCAAAACAGTCTGGATCAGCGAAATCGACCGCATGTACGGTACAAAAATGACAGCTCGCTTCACCCTCTATCCGGGGAAGGCCTACCTGGAGATCGATATACAGCTCTACAATCGGACGCCAGAGCCGCAGACGTTCCTGTGGTGGGCTAACCCGGCATTTTCCGCCAACGACCATACGCAGTCTGTCTTTCCGCCTGACGTGCATGCCGTCTTCGATCACGGCAAACGGGATGTCTCCAGGTTTCCGATCGCCACGGGTACGTATTATAAAATGGATTATTCCGCTGGTGTGGATATCTCGTGGTACAAAAACATCCCGGTACCCACCTCATATATGGCCTACCACTCGGACTACAACTTTGTTGGCGGCTATGATCACGCTGCGCAGGCCGGCATCTTGCATGTCGCCAACCATCACATTTCGCCGGGTAAAAAGCAGTGGACGTGGGGCTGTGAAGAGTTCGGGAAAGCCTGGGAACGCAATTTGACCGGTGAAGACGGACCTTACATCGAACTTATGACCGGTGTATACACTGATAACCAGCCGGATTTCGCCTGGCTGCAACCATACGAGGAAAAATCGTTCACCCAGTATTTCATGCCCTATAAAAACATTGGCGTGGTGAAGAACGCTTCGATCGACGCGTCTGTGAATCTGGATGTTGACATCGCAGGGCATTCCGCAAGCTTACAGGTCTACGCCACGTCTGTCTTTGCCGGCGCAGTGATCGAACTTAAGAGCAAGCGCCGGGTCTATATCAACGAAACCGTGACGATTTCACCGACCCGAACATTTGCTAGCGCAGTGCCGTTGGATACCGAGGAGCAGGCTGACGATCTGATTGCCACCGTAAGGGATGCTCACGGCACTACGCTGATCATGTATCAGCCCAAACAACCGGAGATCAAACAGTTGCCAGAGGCGGCGAAGCCACTTCCCATGCCAGAAGAGGTGAGGACGAATGAGGCGTTGTACCTGGCCGGGTTACATCTAGAACAGTACCGCCATGCGACATTCCAACCCGACCTGTATTATCTCGAAGGATTAAAACGCGACCCGGGCGACATCCGCATCAATGTCGCCTATGGGACGCTCCTGTTGCGGAGAGGGCTGTTCCGAGAGAGTGAAGCGCATTTCCGCAAAGCTATCGCGACCTTAACGCAACACAATCCCAACCCCTATGAGAGCGAAGCGTATTATCAGCTTGGTATCACCCTGAAAATGCAGGGTCGCCTCGAAGAAGCCTTCGCCGCGTTTTACAAAGCAACCTGGTCATCTGCCTGGCAGGACAGCGGATATTTCTCGCTAGCACAGATCGCATGCGCAAAGAAAGCGTACATGAAAGCACTGGAATTGGTTGAAAGGTCACTCATTCGCAATACCCGAAATTATAAAGCCCGCGATCTTAAGGTGGCGCTCCTGCGGAAACTGGGACGTCTGGAAGAGGCAGAGCGTATTGCCACGGAAACGATCCAGCTCGATATCGCCGATTTCGGCGCAAATAATGAACGGTATTTGCTTCACCTGGCAAAAGGGGAACAGAGCCAGGCCGAAGCAGCCCTGCACGAATTGACTTTCTTGATGAGAAACGATGTACACAACTCTATCGCCTTAGCAGTCGATTACTTCCACTGCGGACTATACGAGGAAGGTGCAGACGTTCTGCAGCGCCTGGTTGTGGATACGAACCAGAACGTCTACCCGATGCTGTATTACTACCTGGGTTATCTGTACGAAAAGCTGGGGCAGCCAGACCTTGCCCAGGCTTACTTACGGGCGGCAAGCGCCGCAACACCCGGCTACTGTTTCCCAAACAGCCTGGACGATCTGATCGCGTTAGAAAGCGCCATCGCCGCCAATCCAGGCGATGCAAAGGCTCATTACTATCTCGGCAATCTGCTGTACGATAAGAAACGCCACGTCGACGCAATCGAGCATTGGGAAGCGTCACGGGAAGCTGATAGCTCATTCGCGGCCGTCCATCGTAATCTGGCGCTCGCATACTACAATGTCTTGGGCAAACCAGGCCAGGCGCTGACCTCTCTCGAAACAGCGCTTGCCTGCAATCCGGTTGATGCCCGGGTGTTTTACGAACTGGATCAGCTCTACAAGAAATTGGGATATGCTCCCGAGAAAAGGCTTGCGAACCTGGAAAGCCATTGGGAACTGGTCACAGCGCGGGATGACCTGTACCTGGAATACATCACACTGCTCAACACACTAAAACGACACGAAAAAGCGATCACTTTGCTTTCAGAGCGCAAATTCCATCCCTGGGAAGGCGGCGAAGGCAAAGTGACGGGTCAATACATCTTCGCTCACGTGGAGTTGGCAAAACACTATCTCCAGGCACAACAAGACAAAGACACGATCGAAACGCTAAAGAAGGCGCTGATCTACCCAGAAAACCTCGGCGAAGGCAAATTGGCAGGTGCCCAGGAAAACAACATTCATTACTATTTGGGATGCGCGTATGAACGCCTGGGCCTGGTCGAAAAGGCTACCGAATACTTCTACGCTGCAGCTCAGGGACTCGAAGAACCGGCCAGCGCAATGTTTTACAACGACCAACCACCGGATATGATCTTCTATCAAGGATTGGCATGGCTCAAACTCGGGAACGCAAAAGAGGCCAAACGCCGCTTCAATAAGCTGATCGATTATGGGGAGCAGCACCTGTTCGACCACGTGACCATTGACTACTTCGCTGTTTCGCTCCCTGACTTCCTGGTATTCGAGGATGATTTGAACAAGCGCAACAGGGTGCACTGCCTCTATATGATGGGACTTGGTCATCTCGGTCTGCAGGAGTTCAAGGAGGCCCGCACGCAATTCTCTCGCGCCCTGGAACTGGATGTCAATCACCAGGGCGCGAGAGTTCATGCAGAAATAGCCTAATGCTTATCTTGCACCTGCTGGATTGATCTGGACGGTCTTAATCTCGGTGAAGAACTCGATAGCCGCCGGGCCCTGTTCGCGGGAGTGGGAGCTGGATGCTCGCATGCCGCCGAAAGGGGCATGCGGGTCAACGCCTGTCGTATCGCCATTCACGCGCACCATGCCACATTCGATTGCCTGAATGTAGTGCAAGGCGGCGTTGATGTCTCGTGTGAACAAGGAGACACTCAGTCCATACTTTGTGCTGTTTGCCAGGGCAAGTGCCTCATCGATAGTCTGCGCACGCTGTACGACCAGCAATGGGCCGAAGACCTCTTCTTGAGTCACTGGCGAGTCGTTGGGGACATCAACAACCACTGTCGGTTCAAAGAAGAAACCATGCTTGAACACCTCGCCGGTCGATGGATGCCCTCCGATCAACACTTGACCAGCCCTGGCTCCTATCTCAGCGTACCGGTTCACTTTGTCGATCGCCTCAGGCCCAATCAGGGGACCCACAGCACTCCTGGGATCAACGGCTGGTGCCACTGGCAGTGCGCGAATTTGCGACGCCAGACGATCCAGGAAGGGATCCATCACCTCTGCCGCGACAATGGTGCGGCTCGTTGCGGTACACTTCTGCCCGGCGTAGCGCATGGCTCCAGACGCAATGAGCCTGGCAGCCTGGTCAAGGTCCGCATCAGCGAACACCAGTGCTGCATTTTTCCCGCCCATTTCCAGTTGGTACTTGATGTTGCGCCGCGTGGCGCTCTCTGCAATCCCCATACCGACCGCGTTAGAGCCGGTGAAGGTGATGGCCTGGATACCAAGATGATCTGCGAGAGCAGCGCCGGTGCTGGAACCTTTTCCAAGCACCAGGTTGAGTACTCCTTTGGGCAGGCCTGCCCTGGCAAATACCTCTGTCAGGCGAGTCGCTACCAGAGATGCGGTTTCGGCTGGCTTCCATATCACCGTGTTGCCATACGCCAGGGCCGGAGCAATCTTCCACAGGGGAATAGCGATCGGGAAGTTCCAGGGTGAAATGACAGCGACAGGTCCGAGTGGTTGGCGCAGCGAGAACTGGAGGCTCTCAGCACGCTGGGCGGGAATGACCATCCCCATCGGGTGGACCGCCTCTTCTGCGAAGTAGCGCAGAATCACCACCCCGCGATCCACTTCCTGCGCAGCTTCGCCGATGGGCTTGCCCACTTCCAAGGCAACCAGCGTGGCCAGGTCCTGTCGAAGCCCGGCCAGCAGATTAGCGGCACGGTGCAGCACCTCCGCCCGTTCTGGGCCAGGGGTTCCCCTCCAGGCGGCAAAAGACCGCTGAGCGGCCTCGGCAGCCAGGTCGATGACCTCTGGATGACCCAGTGGGATACGGGCGAGCACCTGCGTCGAATCGGAGGGATTGACGTCTGCCGTCCATTCCCCGTCACTGGGAGTCAGCCACTCTCCAGCGACATAATGCGATAATATATCCACACTCACAATCTCAACTCCATTCTAAGTATTGGACCTGACTTCCTACGGAAGATACTTCTACTCTCTGGTGAAAGGACCCTCATCCAGCAAACTTTGGTCTTTCCAGCCCTTTGATATCCGTCTTTACGCGGAAAAGATCACCGGCGTACGGTTGCAGCTTTCTTTGTTCTGCGCTCAAAGCAGTCCAGGCAGAGGTAATATACAGTTCGTCTAAGTGCTCTCCCCCAAAGGCGCAACTTGTGGGATATTGTACCGGCAACTGGATTACTCGTTCCACTTTTCCACCAGGATCATAGCGAGTTATCTTCCATCCACCCCAGCGAGCACTCCAGATAAAGCCTTCGCTGTCAACTGCAAGGCCGTCTGGGTCACCATGTTCATCTGGGGTGTGAATAAACGGTCGACGATTTTCGATAGCACCCGTCGCAGGGTCAAAATCATACGCGTAAATCATATGCAGGGGAGAATCGGTGAGGTACATGAGTTTGTTATCAAGGCTCCAGCTGATACCGTTGGATACCTTGAGTCCCGTTTCCATCGTGTGAATAGAACCATCTGGATCGAGGCGGTAAAGAGAGCCCTCTGGCTCTTCACACATCTTTGGAAGTCCGCACATGGTTCCTGCCCAGAAACGGCCCCAGCTGTCGACTGCGCCATCATTAAAGCGGGTGTGCGGTTTATGTGCCTCAGGGTCCGCGATCAAGCGCAGTCCTTTTTGCTGATCCCAAAAAGCGAACCCGTTTTTCGTCGCCATAACCAGGCCGCCGGAAGACCGTAAGGCTAAAACGCCGACCGGTATACCAACATCGAATGCTTCATATTTCCCTGTCGTTGGATATAGCCGGCAAAAGCAGTTGCTTTCGATATCGACCCAGTACAATGCCTGCTCTTCTGAACTCCATACGGGGCCTTCCCCCAGTTTATTCTGTGCGGCTAGAACGCGTTCCACTTCACTCACTATAGAGATCTGCTACCTTTCTCATACCCAAACGTGTGCAAGACACGCCTGAGCGGTCAGTTGTTCCTGCTTCACAGCCAGTTGCCATGGCACGAGGACCTTTGGATCAGCCCCCTCGTTTCGGTCTCACATTGGCTCCACAGGCGCTTTTACGTCATCGGTCGTAGCCACTGCCCAGGACGGCCAACTTTCCGCAGGAAGTTGGCGAAGCTGTTCGGTTGCAAACCACAACAAATTCAAGGCGGCATTGAGATCCCGGTCGATGACCAGGCCACACTGCTGACACTGATAGGTCCGATGTTTCAACGGCATGCGCTTCTTGACATGCCCACAGCACGAACAGCGTTTCGTCGAGGGAAACCAGCGGGAGGCGATGAACAGGTCTCCCCCGGCGTTGGCCACTTTGGTCTTGAGGAACTGCAACAGTTGCCCCATCGCCGCATCAGCTACCGCTCTGGCCAGCTTGCGGTTGGCCAGCATCCCCAGGATGTTGAGGTCTTCGATGCCGATGACCCCGCACGTCCTCGCCAGTTCGGTGGTGAACTTGTGTTGGATGTCCCGGCGCATGTCAGCGATCTGCTGATGCTTGCGTGCCACCTTCAGCCGTTGTTTCTCATAATTGTGACTGAAGATGGTTCGCTTGGTTTCTGGATCTTTGGTCTTCTGTTTCTTTGAGAGCTGGCGTTGCAGCTTGCCGAGCTTCCCCAGATGGAGCGCCAACGGCCTTTGGTTCTCAAGCCTGCGCCCATCCGAAACCCGTGCCGCTTGCTTTACGCCCACATCCACCCCGACCGCCGCGAGAGGAGTTTGTGGTCTCTCCCGCTTGATTTCCACTTGGATCGAGACATACCAGTGCCCTGCTTCACAGGAGACGGCTGCCCCCAGGATCTTGACCCGCTCACACACCACTTGTTTGCGCGCCTTCCGCTGCTTCATGGGAGCGGTTGCCTTCCCCCGCTCGACAAAGCGCAGCTTTTCGGCCAGATTGACCGCTCCCAGTTTGCGTCTGAGCTTGCCTCGATCCTTCTCTTGTTGGCGCTGATCCAGGATGAAGCGGCCAAGTCCGGGAATGGCGATCCAATGGCTTCCCAGCGTGAATTTATCATTGGACAGATAGAACGATTCGTGCGACTTGCCCTTCTTCTTGTACTTCGGGTACTGGGCGCGCCCAGCAAAGAAGTTGGCATAGGCCTTCTCCAGATCGTCAAAGGCTCCCTCCACCACGCACTTGGTCACGTCGTAGGTCCAAGGATAAGCCGTTTCCCGAATCGCATTGAACTGTTTTTTGAGGCCCATCGCGTTGGGAGGCTTGAGGGTGCGCTCCGCTTCTGGAACCATTTCCTGCTCCAGCTTGTACGCCTGATACTCTGCTTCGAAGTCGGCTCTGCCCCAGTTATAGATGAATCTTCTGGTGCCACAAGCCCGCTTGAGATACTCCACTTGTTCAGGAGTCGGATTCATCCGGATTTTGTGCGCCGTTTTCATTTTTGAGTGCCTGCTCTCACGCTTTGCGGTCCTGTCCTGACGCAATCCGCACACAGAACGGCTCATCCCATTGACTGATCCTCCCCGGAAGCCTGGGGATGGGGATCTGGGTTGGCTGTCACACTCCCTGCCCAAAGAGCAGGTTCGCGTGACAGGTCCGCTAATCGTTGGGCCGATGGGCTCGCCCCTCCTCTGAATTGGAACAAGTGTATCAGAGAAAGCGAGAACGGTCAAGGGGAGTGTGGTCGAGGAAAATCGATTTTCCCGACCACACCCCAAAAAGGAACGACTTGTGCATCCCCTGCTTGAAACACCTGGGCTTTCCAGTCCGATTTCTGGAACCGTGTGGAATGTTTCACGCACATTTGCACACTTCGTCAAGATCTAGTAAACATCTCCTTTTCCAAAACCTTTGTATTAAGTCAAGGAAACCGATGAGGAAGCCAGGGATAACCCCATCCTATCTGTTAACTACGGTTAACCTCCCTCCTTTCTCACATTATCTGCAGCCAGGGCACGTTGGATGTCTTCAGCTGTCAGGATAATCAACTTCCGCATAGCCACCTCTGCTGCCTGCTCATCACGGTTGCGAATAGCCCTGGCAATTGCCCAGTGTAAGAGCATGGCATTCTGGTTAGCCTCGGGGAGCTGTGATGTAATGACGCGGCTGGCGCGCAAGGGGGTCTCGAGCGTGGCCATAATCTACAGTAACCTTTTGCGAAGACAACACACTCTTTAATTTTACTTCATGTGTAGACGCGGGGCTGACCTCCCAGAAGAACGCACCGTCCTTGACGGGCAAAGGTGGCCAGCAGTTCCCCCTTGTCAATCACCGCGCCATCATCCCCGCCGGCAAAAAGCCACTCATCCCAGGCCGATTTCTCCATGAACAGCGCCCAGGCCACCGGGGCCACCAGCCTTCTGGCAGCACGCATAATCTCCAACGCGTCGTCAATGCCAGGTTCGAGCTCTGGTTTCAATCCAGCCGAAGTCAATGCTTGAAAAGTGCAGATTGAGTGGACCTCGCCATTGACAACCTCACAAACAACGCCTAATGCCAGTTCCTCGCGCTCAGGGATGCCAGCTTCGCCTGGTACAGTTTCCCATACACCCACAACGAGGCTGCATCTTGGGGACAACCGGTCGAGGAATGCAGTGATTTGCTGTTTATTCCAACCATGCCACGAATAGGTATCATTATTCTGTTCAAGTCGCAAGGCGGCATCCAATAAAGGCCGGGCGGGACGCCATAAAGGAGAGTCACCGTCAAGCACGCGCAATTCTTCCGCTAACACAATTTTCTCCGCTACAATGAGTTCATAAAAAGAAAAAGAGCGAGCAGTATCCGCTTCCATCCCAGTATACCACTGCATGGTATAATTTATGGTAAAGAGACTTTAGGACACGGAGGAGCAGTCAGATCATACATAGGGGACAGCAATCATGGGCACCAACACCTTCAACCCACACCTCCTTTCCCCTTATCTTTCCGTCCTCGGCATTAGCGGCGCGGTAGCGCTTCTGGTGGCAACGGGATTGGTGCTGTGGTATTACCGCGATAGCCGTGTACAGAGCTTCAACTGGTATTTGCGCAACTGGCGCTTGAAACAAATTTCTGCTGTTGCCTGCCTCTTCTTCGTGGCAATGGCAGCCAGTTCCTGGGTCATTCTGGATGCCTGGGGATGGGTTTACCTGCTAGTGGCATTTAAAATCGGAACCTGGTGGGTTCGCAGGACCATAAGCCAAAGGGCATAAAAAGATGGGTGGACACCGGCGAGAGGTCCGTGTTCGCCTGAAACTGTCCCCCACGCGCAGGATGACGTAGAGAACCTCAGAAGATCATCCCATGTAGAAGCCGAGTAAATTGTAGAGTTGTCCGAGAGCTATTCCCATTCGCAGCAAAGATTAGGTGATAGTTGAGGGGGTAGCACAGTTGAAGTCCCCTCACGCAGGAAAAGGAGATCTTTATGGCAAATGAACATGAGGGCCACGCTGCCTGTGGACCAGGCTACGCTTCACCTGAAGAGGCAACGCAGGCCGACCCCGAAAAGGTCCTGTATACGATTGCCTTGTATGATGGAACGGGCATCGAAGAGCCGGATTACCTGGCGACGGTGGATGTCGATCCGCACTCTCCCACCTATTCCCAGGTCATTTCCCGCACAGTGATGCCATACGTTGGTGATGAACTTCACCACTTTGGATGGAATGCCTGTAGTTCGTGTCATGGCGACGAGAGCAAGTCGCGTCAGTTTCTAGTCATCCCCGGTTTTCACTCTAGCCGTATGTACATCGTTGATACCTCTGACGAGCGCGCGCCCAAGCTGCACAAGACCATTGAACCTGAAGAGATTAAGGAAAAGACCAACCTGACCGCCCCTCATACTGTTCACTGCCTGGCTGATGGACAGGTGATGATCTCTATGCTAGGCGATGGTGAGGGGAATGGCCCCGGCGGATTCCTGCTGCTGGATGAGGATTTCAATGTTACGGGGCGTTGGGAGCAGAAAACCGATGACATGCGCTATAACTATGACTTCTGGTATCAGCCGCGCCACAATGTCATGGTGAGTAGCGAGTTTGGCGCACCCAATGCGTATTATGACGGTTTCAAGCTGGAAGATGTGTCTGCCGGCAAATATGGCCGCCAGCTGCACTTCTGGGATTGGAATAGTCATGAGATTGTCCAGAATGCAGACCTGGGTGAGGATGGGATGATCCCGTTGGAGGTACGCTTCCATCATAACCCCGATAGCGCTCATGGCTTCGTGGGGGCGGCATTGAGTAGCAATATGTGGCACTGGTACAAGTCCAACGGAAGCTGGTCAGTCGAGAAGGTCATCGATATTCCTTCAGTGGAGCTTGCAGGCTGGCCTATTCCGGTCCCATCGCTGATCACCGACTTCCTGATCTCGATGGACGACAAGTATCTCTACCTCTCGAACTGGTTCCACGGCGACCTCCGCCAGTATGATATCAGTGATTCCTCGCATCCCAGGCTCACCGGCCAGGTCTGGTGCGGCGGCCTGCTCGGAAAGGGAGACCCAGTGCAAGGGCACAAGCTGCTCGGTGGGCCGCAGATGCTCCAACTTAGCCTGGATGGAAAGCGGCTCTACGTTACGAACTCGCTATTAAGCGCCTGGGACAACCAGTTCTATCCCGATATCGCCACGGCTGGCTCGTATCTGCTGCAAATTGACTGTGACACGCAGAACGGTGGCCTGAAGATCAACGAGAACTTCTACGTTGATTTCGGCAAAGAGCCAGGTGGTCCCTCGCGTGCTCACGAGATGCGCTATCCGGGAGGAGATTGCACTTCTGATATCTGGGTGTAGCCGGATACTGTATCAGGTCAGTGAGGAACGGTGCGACCCTTTCTGTTGTTCCTCACTGGCCAGACGGATCCCGCTACTAGTTAAAAGTAATCCGATGCGCTATAATACAGTCACATGCCCTGCTAGACTGAATGACAGCATTCATTAGCAAGGGCGGACTACTTGAAATATAAGGAGGGTATAGAACCGTGCCGTGGTGTAAGTTCTTCATACCCAAGATGGCCGCGCCGGGGCTCAGGCCGGATGATCCCGACTTAAACGATCATATCATGTATGGCAAGTGCATTAAGGGGCACGTGCTCAAAGATGCCGATGATTGGATTCTGTGCGAAAACTTACCAGCGCCTGATGCAAAATGCTGGCAAGAAGGCGGAGATACTATTTTTTCATTGAGGTATCGCAAGCGCCATGGGGCGCCGGCTGGTACAGGCACACCAGAAAATACCGCAACTCAACCCGCCAAGCCCTGAGGACAAATGGGTAAGCAAACTCTGCCATCATCATTACGACCTGCACCTGAACAATTAGAGCGCGTTCACTTTTTTCTATTACAATGGTATGCCGCCGCACGACGCGATTTGCCCTGGCGCTCTACAGATGATCCATACGCTATCCTTGTTTCCGAGATTATGCTTCAGCAGACACAGGTGGACCGCGTACTGCCAAAGTACCAGCAATTCCTGGCCGCTTTTCCAACGCTGGCTGACCTCGCTGCCGCTCCCACGGCTGATGTGATCTCGATCTGGGTCCCGTTAGGCTATAATATGCGAGCGGTTCGACTCCAGGCTATTGCGCGCCAGGTAATTGCCGAGTATGGAGGGCTCATCCCCGACACGATTGAGGAACTGCTGAAACTGAAAGGCATCGGTCGCTATACCGCCGGTGCAATTGCCTGTTTTGCTTACAAAAAGCAGGTTGCCACGGTCGATACTAATATCGACCGTGTGCTGCATCGCATTTTTCTAGGCCTGGAGCATCCTGAACCTAAGCTCAGTAACGATCAGATGCTGACATTAGCTGAGGGGGTATTGCCTGACAGCAGGGCATACGATTGGAACCAGGCACTTATGGACCTTGGCGCTACAACCTGTACCAGCAATAACCCGCAGTGCGTGCAGTGCCCATTGCAAGAGGCATGTAATGCTTATAGGGAGATGCGCCAGCACAGTCTCTTTCCATCGGGAATGGTGCTACGCCAACTGCGTAAGGTGGCAGAGAAGAAGACGACATACCAGGCCCAGCCATTTACCAGCACGAACCGTTATTTTCGTGGCCGTATCGTCGATCACTTGCGTTCTTTACCCGCCGGTCAGCGCATTCCACTGGCTACACTGGGACCAAAAATCAAACCAGAGTTCAGCGATGATGATATACTCTGGCTACAGAAACTCGTTGACGGGCTGGCGAGGGACGGACTTATTGATTGCGCTGATGACGGTATACGACTACCGTAGACCCTGCTACCTTCCAGGTAGAACCACTTTTGTTCTATGTGCTACAGTATTATGTAATCAGGTACGTTTGGCTTTTCAAATCGCTATGTTGTTAACTCTACCTGGCGGACTGCCAATCTTCATAGGATGGGTGGAACCTGGCGGGGGCAAGCCCCGCCACTACATTTCGCTCGTCAAATGAACGTTGACGGCCTACTAGTCAGGTATACTCTCGGCGTGATAATTGTAATGCTATTTTTTCATGGAGGAGCGCGACGTTGCAACTCAAAAGCTTTGATGACATCACGAGGACCTACCGGCATATCTTTCTCTCGCCACATTTCGATGACGCTGTCTACTCCTGCGGCGGCACCATTGGAGTACAGGCGAGTGTAGGGTTGCGCCCACTGGTAATCACCGTTTTTGGAGGGGTACCCTCTCCAACCATAGAACTAAGCCCGTTTGCAGCACAAGTACAGAGAACAATGGGCTTCCGCCCGAACCCGCAAATCGCGGTGACCTCACGGCGCGAAGAAGATGCCCGTGCGCTCGATTACCTGAAAACAGATTACCTCTGGCTTGATTACCTGGACGCGATCTATCGCGGCACACCTGCATACTACATGGAGGAAAACCAGTTAGTAGGTGGAGAGGTTCATCCCGGCGACCTGTGGATTGACAGAGAACTGGCCGAAAAACTTGTCGCTCTACACGAACGCCTACCCGATACGGTCTGGTACGCCCCACTTGGGGTGGGCCGTCATGTCGATCACCAGATCGTGTCTTCTGCCATCGACCGTCTAATCCAGCGGGGAGCACATGTCAAATTGTACGAGGACTTCCCCTATGTTCTACGGGAGGGTGCCCTGCAAGTGCGACAGCAGGAATTTGGCGGAACGCTGGAACCTGCATTTGTAGAAATGTCCGAGATGCTCCACCTGCGCCAGGAGGCAGCAGTGATGTACACCTCCCAGGTAGAGCTAAACTTCGGCGACAGGGAAACAATGCTTAGAAAGATGGATGAATATTCGCATGGCATCCGGCCGGTGCAGACGGTACACCTGGAGCGGTACTGGACGGCACGTGGCGCCTGATTCTTCAGAAATGACGCCTTAAAAGCATTGCTACTCGTTAGTGTCAGAGCGAGCGCTGTTTAGTGCTCGCCCACGCCATCCTGTGTAGCTACAACAGACACAAGCGATACAAAGGGTGCGCCACAGCTTTTTGCACACAGAATATCCAGACAAACGATGTGGGGCCGATGTGAAGAAGTACGGATCTTACTTGACAACGCGGAACCACAGATCGGTTCTCGTCGGGGACTCGAACACCCTCGTTCTTTCCAGTTTCATCTGCTCATTGCCTCCAGGCTCGAAAAATCGAAGACCTTTACCAAAGAGGACAGGGATGATGCCCATATGGATTTCGTCAACCAGTCTGTAAATTTTTTAAAGCACGTATCTCATTTAACAGCAAGCAGCATGTAATAAGTGAATTATCTGGTGGTGGGGGATTAAAACGCCTGCACTGTTATGTTCTCATAAGGTGGGTACTTTGAATTTAAGTACAGAGCAATAGAACGTTCCTAGAGGTTAGCTATCCAATGAGTATTGATATCACAACTTCGCCACCGATCTCACAAAATGGCAAGGCGCCGGTTGCAACGCATACCGTCTACCTGGCGCTTGGTTCCAACATGGGAGATCGTCGTGGTAACCTGGCTGCCGCGTTGCAGCGTCTACGGGATGTGATGGAGATTTCGACCATCTCATCTATCTACGAAACAGAGCCAGTTGGCTATCTTGACCAACCACGCTTCTTGAACGCCGTTTGTCGCGGCAAGACCACACTCTCTGCGGATAAACTGCTGAAATATGCCAAGGATGTTGAAGTGGCCATAGGCAGGCAATCGACCATTCGCAATGGTCCACGTCCAATCGACATCGATATTGTCTTTTATGATGACCTGCGTATTACGCAAGAGAATCTGATCGTTCCCCACCCACGTGTGGCAGAACGGGCTTTTGTTCTGGTTCCGCTGGCGGAGATCGCGCCTGATGTGATCGATCCTGTGAGCGGGAAGACCGCACAGGAACTATTAAATGCTGTCTCACAAGAGGGTGTGCAGAGACTGGAGCCGGGTCTGCGCATCGCACTCGATCGAGACATCCAAAGTGGCCAACCTGCTGTGCATGTACGCCTTGGACGCACGGGCGTCGTTGGCATTACTAAGGCTATCCTGATTGGGGACCAGGAGGGACAGCAACAATGGTTCAATGCAGCATTTGACTTGTATGCCGGCCTGGATGCGAGCCACGCTGGAGTACACATGTCTCGTTTCAGCGATGCCCTGGATGAGGTTATGGAGGATATCGGTAACAATGCGTGGCCTAACATCGAGGTGCTTGCCGAGTACATAGCCAGAACCATTATTGAGAAGCAGGAAGCACTCAGGGCCGAAGTGCATATTCGCACCGCCTATCCGCTCCAGAGGTGGACACCGATCTCGGGTCGCCCAACCCAGGAGGTTTACGGTTTGCTCGCCCAGGCCGTCGCCACAAAAGAGTATTCAAGGCGCCTGGTGGGAGTGGAAGTCGAGGGCATGGTCGCCTGTCCGTGTGCACAAGACATGGTTCATTCGTTTGCGCGCGTGCGTTTGCAGGAAGAAGGCTTTCCAGAAGATGTGATTGAGAAGATGCTGGATGTCACGCCGCTGGCAACACATAACCAGCGCGGGCGAGCGACGCTCATGATTGGCACAGATCAGAATCTGGACGCCAGGGACCTGATCGATCTTGCCGAAAGCGCCATGAGTTCTGAAAATTATGGCTTGCTTAAGCGTCCCGATGAACTGTATATTGTCAATAAAGCGCATGCCAACCCTCGTTTTGTCGAAGACGTAGCGCGCGAAATTCTACGGGCCGTGATTGAGAAGTACACGGCTTTGTCCGACGAGGCTTTTGTGTGGGTATGCCAGCGCAACGAGGAAACGATCCACAAATATGATGTGGAGGCCGAGGGCTGGGGGACATTTGGCGAACTACGTTCAGAAATTTTGAGAAATGCGAGCATCGAGCGTCATACTACCAGAGAAGAGTGGTTAGGCCTTACAGGCCCGGCGGGAAAGTAGCTCCGCACCTCTTGCTGGTGTCAGGTCGCGAAGGATTAGATTGCCAATTTATCCTATTAACAAGTCTACTTAACCATGCTATAATGCTGGTACGATGATCTCTATTACGAGTGTGGTTATTGTACCACCTAGAATGTGTGTGAACACAGGGAGCGTTTGTGGAAGGAGTTTTGCTGGACTCTGGTCAGTTGGCGAGGGCAGCAGTAGATATCGCATCTGACAAAAAAGCCTCGGATGTCATTCTCTTAGATATACGAGACGTGACCACTATTGCGGATTACTTTGTGATCTGCAGCGGTAATAGTCACCGTCAGATTCAGGCCATTGCTGATGCCCTTGAAGAACAATTAGAGGAACAAGGCGCTAAGCTGCTTCATCGAGAGGGTGTTGCTGAAGCCGGCTGGATACTACTGGACTTCGGAGATGTCATCGTGCATGTCTTCGGGTCAAAGGAACGGGAATACTACCGCCTGGAACGCCTGTGGAGCGAAGCAAAGACAGTAGTATACTTACAATAACTCTACTATTCGGACAAGGTGATCAATGATGACATTTTTTCGTAACCGTATGTTTCTCGAAGGCATTGCGCTTGGTGGCATTTGCGGCGTAATCATTGGTTCAATTATAGCCTTTACCCTGGGTGAAAATAGTGTTGAGGCCCTGCGCCGGGTCATTAATGAGCGCATTCCTGGGCGTCACAAAGTACCTTTTGAATACTTATCCCAGTGAAAAGCAACACGAAGGTAGTGCAACACGTTTTAAGGCATATGGCCAAAAGTGGACTGTTATTACACGTTTTTTCTGAATCCCCGGACCATTTTCAGCCCTATATAAAACTGAGCTACTCAGACTTTTCTCTTCTGAGTAGCACAAATAACAGCGGGAAGTTGAAGAGTTGCTACTTGTACTCTTTCCTGTACTGGCTACTTAGGATATCCGTTCCAAAAAAGAGCGCGAATGCTGGCTCTACCGATTCTTTTTCTTTGCAATCTACCCATCAGATAGGTGACTTAGGGTTTCCTGCATGACTGGTTACTACCTGATTTTGGAACGGATATCCTAAGTAGCCAGCACAACCCGCGCAACGCCTGTCTCCAAGCCAATGCCTCGCTCTTCCAGGTAGCGTATCACGCCATCGGCCGCCTCCAGTCCGAAAGCGCTGCCTCCGCTGAGCAGGATGGCATGGACCTGGTGCACCAGGTGTATCGGTCGCAGCAGCTCAGTTTCGCGCGTCGCTGGTGCTCCGCCGCGCACATCGACCCCACCCATGGCCGGGCGGTCGCAGAGGACGACCGTACAGCCGGTCCCTGTCTCCAGGTTGGTATCGTACCCGACACGGATGCCTGGGATATCGGTGTTGTCATCATACATGTTTCTCTCTTCCTTTTATGCTTCTCGTTCTTGTTTCAGGAAACTGCTTCGCTTGGCAGTTTGAAGGGAGGCCGTCGCCGATGCTGTCGCAATAAGCTGACCGTCAACTCGATGGTGGAAGCAAATTCATCTCTCTATTCACTCTATTTCCTAACAAATGCTTGCTTTTCCTCGTGTAAAGTGCTTCAAGGTCCCTGTCAAAAGGAGGAACTAGCCGCCAAAGAAGCTGTTTCAATACCGTGCCCTCTCCCTCTGAGCGGATCACGCGGGTCGAGGTTCTCTGTCTCCTTACAGTCCCCTTTATTACGTGATCACTTGCTTGCGATATGCATAGATATGCCTCGGCATCAAAGCAATACAAATGCCTTGAAGTACCCTCTAGAGCCACTTCGCTTGAAAACGACAGCTCGTTGCGCATCCCGTGGGAAAAACAGTGGTTCTTTTCCTTCAAAGAGACCATTTTGGGACAGACGTTCGCTACCCTTCAGCTCGTTGCGCAATCCGTGGGCACATCCGTGTGCGCCGTTTCGGCACTTGTGAGATAGCCCTTGAAGGGCAGAAGGTTGAGAGCACCAACGCCTTTTAGGACACCCGCCCGACCTTACGCCGAAAGGCAAGGGGGAAATGAGCATAGCGGGAAAGCGGAGACGTCGGAAGATGTGTACGACGCCGCTTCGCAAGTCCTGTGTGCAGGGTGAAGCCTGGATTGGTTGAACCCGAGTTTCCAGCGGTGCATTGCCACACCTGTCGCAGCACATCTGAAACGACAACGCCGTACGAGTCGGTTTGAACGGATGACCGGCGAAGGCTCTCTGCGGCGAGCGACCTGCAACGGGCAGGTTGAAGGGAACGAAAGGGGCACCTACACACACTACACGTCTCATGAGCGTCAATGCGGGATCGCCTACCAGAGGAGACTCTCAGGGCGACGGAGTCCCCATAGTACTCCACTTTCTCGGGTCAAGACCAAAGGGATCATCGCGATTGCTATCGCACCAGGGTTCGTGCGGACAGAGATGGCACAAGCCTATATCGAGAAGTATGGAACAGAAGCGGCCCTGGGCGATATTCCCTTGGGAGAAATGGTCGAACCCACAGAGGTGGCAGAACTGATTGCCTTCGTGCTGCGACCGGATCAGCGCTCACTTAACGGGGTCACCATTGATATCAATGGGGGCAGCTATATCCGCTAAGCAACGCGGGCAAAGCACCTCTCGTCCATTCAAGAGTTGCCGTCCAAGCGGAACTGTTACTTCACCCGCGGCACAACCGTTTACTCATGAATGGCCTCTGTTGTTGTGAGAAGGAGTTCGCATTGATGGTTGATACCTCTCGACTCGTCCCGGAAGCACGCGTGATCGTCGAAGCGGCTGCCGCGAGTTATCTGCGACATACTCAGCCCTGGTTTCTCGCTCTGCTCGTGCATGGCTCTGCCCTCAAAGGAGGCTTTATCCCTGGATGTAGCGATATCGACTTCCAATTGTTTCTTGACGAGCAGGCCTTTGGGGGGCGCGGTGAGCTTCCCTTGGCGACCTGCCTGGCGATTCAGCGTGACCTGGCTCAGATCGATCCGGCCCCCTTTCGCTACATTCAAGGGAAAGCCTTTTCAGCCGTCTTGCCATCAGAGCATACCGGACCGGTTCCCAGAGCCTACCTTCTTCTTGCAGGAAAGCTCCCAGTCGCCGAAGCCACCAAAGAGCAGTTATGGGAGTCTGCCAGGTCACGCATCAGCACGCTCTCTGCTCTGCCACCCTATCTGGCACCGAGCCTGCTCCAATACGGCAAAGGGCGTTTGGCCTGGCATATTCGCTGGCTCTGCACAGATGTGTGGCCAACGATGTATCAAGCCTTAGTCCTGCAAGGACATGATCCGTTCTCCGTTTGGAATTTGCCCAAACCACAAGCGATTACCCTCTTCCCACCTCAGACGTCTCTGGGCCAAACGCTTCGTGCCTTCGAGAGAGCCGTGCACAGCTACTATCCTTCTGAGGAGTCAACAGAAGAAGGGCTGGCCGTGATCACGACAGGAGTCACGTTTCTTCGCGCTGTCCAATCTTGGTGGCAGGAGTATGATCCTGGGAGCTCATCTGACCACCAATGAAGGGAGGAGAGGCGCGACGCATGTAGGTACGCAGAGGCTGGTGTGATCTCGCCTGATCCTGGCTTGACGACTGATTCTATGAAAGAAAGACGCTATGACGACAAGACCGTTTACTGAACAAGAGGTGCTTGCCCTGGCAAAAAGAGCCTATGAAGAAGGGCGCGCCACCTTTGAGGTGAGCTCTGCCACCTGTGCGCTGCTGGTGATCGATATGCAAGACGAATTCGTTAAACCTGGCTGGACGCCGTTTTGGGTGCCGGAGGCGACCCGAGCCGTGCCTCGCATCAAGCGGCTCATCCAAGAGTGCCGGCAGAAGGACATCCCGGTAATCTTTACCGCTGTTGCCAGGACCCACCAGAAACTTGATCGACCCAGGAGTGCAGCCTTGATGCCCCATCAGTATGCAGACCTCTCGCGTGAACCTTCCTGGTTTCGCGATGGCATCATCTGGCATGAGCTGGCCCCATTAGAGAAGGAGATCGTCGTCTACAAAGCCTCCTATGGAGCGTTCTCTGATACTCCACTGGAAACCATTCTCAAGAATCTGGAGAAAGACACCGTGATTATCTGTGGAACCTTAACCAACTTCTGTTGCGGCACGACTGCCCGGCAAGCGTATGAAAGGGGGCTCAAGGTGGTGTTTGGAAGCGACATCACCGCAACCGATGATCCCTCGTTGCAAGAACCAGAGTTACAAGTCCTCAGGAAGGGCTTCGCCTTGGTGTTGTCCCTGGACGAGATTCTTGACCTGCTTCAATGAAAGGCCATTCGCCTGACCCCAAAAGACACAGGAGAAAGGAAGCTGTCCAGAGAAGGACGCTAATTTACAAGGCGGCAGTCGCACTTCTTAACCTGAGCCATAACCAGCCTCAGCGCACATGTATCGGAATGGATATCCCAGGTAGACAGCACAACCACCCTGCAGTGAGCTTCGTTGTCGCGCTCGTCATACTGATCCCTTTCTTCCTTTCGGTACTGTAATCCTCATATTGCTCCTAGCAGCACCCATGACTATGGTATCAGAATTGATGTCGCTCACGGGAGCGGCGCAGTCCAAAGTTTCGAACCGCCTGGCGCTTATGCTTCTTGTCTTTGTCATTTGCTCACCATCGCTCCTCTCCCTCTGGAGCGTCGTAGGTCGACGCCATGTGCTGCAGTTCCTCTTTCATGCGCTCCCGCCAGGCTTTCGGCTCGACCAATTCCGCCCCTGGCCCGAGCCAGCGCACCAATTCGAACACGATCGCCTGATTTTCCTCCCCAAACGTCATGAGCACTTGATTGCCAGCGCTCTCTTCAAATCGGGCATGCCGATAATACCAGTCGCGTTGGAGCCGCTGCGCCTGCGCTCGCGTGAGGCGAAGGACGACGGGTGCGGTGCGTTGCCATTGCTCCATCGCCGATCTCAGCCACGTGTGCCCTAAAAGCTCCTGGATGTCAAACGCACTTGAGGTGCTCGCAGCTTCGGAATCTCCCCTGAGAGAGTCGACACGATCCGCTCGCCACAACCTCATCGCAGCATCCCCCTCTCGTTTCCTTCCGACGAGGTACCAATGGGTGCGGTCCCAGAATAGCCCTAAGGGGATGGCTGCCATCTCTAGACGCTCTGGCAGGTGATACGGCGACTCATAGCGTATCTGCA
>Ga0207646_10002362_pt1 | contig 22299 bp, 21 predicted proteins | sample KBSK5502metaG_FD_184343 | JGI IMG/M metagenome (GOLD analysis project Ga0207646, IMG submission 184343) | Corn, switchgrass and miscanthus rhizosphere microbial communities from Kellogg Biological Station, Michigan, USA - KBS K5-50-2 metaG... | ecosystem: Host-associated > Plants > Roots >... | reverse complement strand
CGCTGGAGGGTGTGTACGCGAAGCATCAAGCCTAGACCACCAGGGAGGAGACTGCGATGAATCGACTCCTGGTGCTCGCCTCGGCCGTGCTCGCCTGCGCGATGCCGGCGGAGGACAACACGAGCGCCCCGCACCTGAACATCCTGAAGGACGGCAAGTGGTACGGTTGGCCGCAGTGCTATCTTCCGAACCAGCCCAACCCCGAGTTCAGCGGGGCCGACTGCTCGGGCGTCGAGCCGCCGGCGCTGACGGTGCAGCCGCATTCGGCGCCCCTGGGGCTCGCGTTCTACACGGGCGCCCGGTTTCCCGCGGACTACGCCGGTGACGCGTTCATGACGTATCACGGCTCCTGGAATCGCTCGGTACCAACGGGCGCCAAAGTTGTACGGGTGCATGTGCAGAACGGCCGTCCGGTCTCGGTCGAGGACTTCGTCACGGGGTGGCAGCTGGCCGACGGGTCGCGTTGGGGGCGACCGGTTGGGCTACTGGTGATGCCGGATGGAGCGCTGTTGGTGAGCGATGACACAGGCGATCGGATCTGGAGGGTAAGCTATGGGCGCTAACGCGGTCAGGCGGACGGGCGGTCTGGCGGTCGGTGTTGTCGGCGCTGTGGCGTTGATTGCGGCGACGGAGTCACGGTCCGCCCGACCGGCTGACCGCCGGACCGCCGATATCCACTCCGAGTACGTCAAGTTTCCCAGCGGCCGCGACACGATCACGGCGTATCTCGCCTATCCCGAGCGCAAGGATCCGGCGCCCGTCGTGGTAGTGATTCATGAGATCTTCGGGATGTCGGACTTCATCCGCCAGACCACAGAGCAGCTCGCGAAGGACGGCTTCGTGGCGATCGCCCCCGATCTGCTGTCGCGCCGCGGCGGCACGCCGCCGTCGCCGGACGATGCCCGCAAACTGATCGCGGGGCTCGACCCCGACACGGTCACGAAGGATCTCGACGCGACCGTGGCGTACGTCAAGCGAATCAAGGCGGCCCGCGGCAACCGGGTGGGCGTCATTGGTTTCTGCTGGGGTGGCGGCCAGAGCTTCCGCTACGCCACCAACAACCCGTCGCTCGGCGCGTTCGTCGTCTGCTACGGCCAGGGTCCCGACGCGATGTCGATTGCACGCATCCGCGCCAGGGGGCTCGGCGTCTACGCCGAGAACGACGCACGCATCAACGCCGGCCTAGCCGACGTGGACGCGGCGATCCGCACGTACCACAAGACTTACCGCTATACCGTGTATCCCGGCGTCGGCCACGGTTTCCTGCGAGCCCGTGAAAAGCCGGAAGTCGCGGACAGCGCGTGGAAGGCGGTCGTGGGATTCTTCAGGGAGAGTCTGGAGCACTAGGGCGGCGGAAGGCCGCCCTTGAGGTATTCTCGCGCCTTCTCCAACGCGGGCTCGTTTCCCGCGAGCAGGTCGCTCACCGTCCGTATCACGACGAGATGAGGCTTCACGCCGACACCGGCGAATCCCGTGCCGTCGGGAGCCTCGTGGCGGGTGACCGAGAATTGCACGCCCCAGCTCTTGGGGAGTGCGAAGCTGGCGACGTCTCCCGGGCTCCCGCCGGTCGGCTCCCCGATGATGACGCCCCGACCGGCGGCGCGGAACGCGGCCAGCAAGTCTTCCGCCGGTCCGGCAGTGGCGCTCGACACCAGCGCCGCGATCGGGCCCCCGTATGAGGGACGGTCCGCGCGGGGCGCAACAGTTTCTGCCTCGGGTCCGTACCACGTGGTAGCGGAGTCGCCCAGGTTCCACGCTCGGAACACGGCCCGATACTGGGGCGTTTTCCAGCGCACGGCGGAGAACGGGCGGTCGGTGAGGCGGGCGAGAATCTGGTAGGCGTATTCGGTCTTGCCGTCCGTGGCGCGGCGCAGGTCCAACACCAGTCCCTGCACGCGGCTGAAGTCGGGAAACGCGCGGTCGAACTGGCGCACCACTTCTTCGTCACCCAGGGAGCCGATCCGCACGACGGCGATGCCATCCGGTAGCGAGTCTGTGGCGAACGCCGGCGGGTCGAGCGGCCAGCGGTCGTTGAGCGACAGGCTGCGGGTGACGCTGAGACCGCGTGGCTCGCCGCCCGGCACGCGGATGAGCAGATGGAGGGTTGTGCCCTTGTCACCCTGGAGCATCCACGCGGCGGCGCGCTGCCAGCGGTCGGCAGGTGTGGCCGCGCAGACCTCCGGCAGCACCGAGTCGCGGATCCACGTCTCCGCTGGAACACCCTGGATGGCGAGGATCTCGGAGAGTCGCGGGGGACGGGCTACGCGCATCTCGTCGTTCTCCGCGTAATCCAGGATGAACGGGCGCCGCTCGACGCTGGACACGAGCAGCGGCGGGCGCGCGATGCGGGACCGCAGCGTCGGGGGCGCGATCACTGCGGCCCGCCCGTCGCCCAGCAAGGCGACGAGGCGCCGCAACCGGCGGTAGAAGACCAGGTCCGATTGCGGCTCGGCCGCGAGCTTCAGGTTGGCGACGAGCCCCGAGTCCCAATCGGCCCGCACGCGGTCCCAGTACGCGAAGTTGTAGCGCGCCTCCGCCCACACCGAGGCGACAGTTGCCGCGCGCTCGGCGGCGGTGAGCTGTTGCGCGGCGATCGTGCTCTCGAGGGCAGGCGCGATCGCCGCTACGGCCAGACACGCGAGGAGCCTCGACGCAGTGTTTTTCACGCGCCTAATCTATCTCCTTCTCTTCCTGGCACCGCAGGTGCTGATCTACCTCTACCTGCGCGAGCGCCTTCCCGACCCCGCCCGGCCCCCCCAGGCGCACCGCGTGCGTGTGGCGCTGGCCGCGGTCTTCATTGTCTTCAATCTCCCATGGCTGGTCGTGGGCGAGCGTGTGCTGTTCGGCGGCAGCATGTGGGGCGTGGGCCGCATCCCGTTCACCGGCCCGTGGATCGCGTGGCAGCTGCTGGGATGGATCTACTGTGCGCTGGTCACGCTGTATGTCGTGGCCAAAGCGATCGTCCGAGGGAGCAGGGAGCTGGGAGCGGTACTCTCGCGTGCAAGGAAGGACGCGGCGCATCGGGACGAACCGCTCCCTGCTCCCGGCTCCCTGCTCTCTCGCCGCCGCTTCCTCGCCCGCGCGACCTACGCTTACGCGGGTGCAGGCGTCGCCCTGTCCACCTACGGCATCTGGAGCGCCTACCGCCTTCCTCAGGTAACCCGTCGGTCGCTCGTGTTTCCCGATCTCCCAGCGGGGCTGGACGGCCTCAAGCTGCTTCACCTCTCCGATCTGCACGCCGGGATGCACCTCGGCGAGGACGCGATGCAGGAGATCGTGGCGCGGGTGAACGCGCTCCGGCCCGATCTGATCGTGCAGACGGGAGACATGATCGACATCTCCCGCTCCTACATCCCGCCCTACGTGCGCGCGTTCCGCGAGCTCTCGGCGCCGCTCGGCGTGGTGACGGTGCTCGGTAATCACGACCGCTACACGGGCGAGCGCGAGGTCATTCAGGGCTGTCGCGAGGCGGGCCAGGTATTCGTGCAAAATGGCTGTCATGTGATCGAGCGCAACGGCGCAACGCTCGGGCTGCTTGGCATCGACGACCCGCACAACTGGACGGCGGACGATCCGCAGCAAGCCGATGTGGACGCGGCCCTGCATGCCGCCCCGCCGGACGCGTTTCACGTGCTGCTGGCCCATCGTCCCGGGGCGTGGGATACGGCCGCCCCGCGCGGCATCCCGCTCACGCTGGCGGGCCACATCCACGGCGGCCAATTCTACCTGCCCTTGATCGGGTGGTCGCCGGGAAGCCTGATCACCAAGTACGTGATGGGGCACTTTCAGCGAGGGAACAGCCAGCTGTACGTGAGCCGCGGGATCGGCGTCGTGGGCGTACCGATCCGCGTGTTCGCGCCGCCGGAAATCGAGCTCTTCGAACTGCGCCGTGGGTGAGGTCGTCGGGGTCCCGCTTCGCGACAAAACGACACAGTCGCTCCGCGGAACCCCGACGACCTCACCGGTGCGCGACGATAAGCCTGCCGGGACCCGCGAAGCGACTGCGTATTTTTGTCGCGGAGCGGGCTCCGGCAGGCGAATCAGGCGCGTCCTGCGGCAATCGCGTCCCAGGCTCCGTCCAGCGCCAGTTTCACTCCCGCGTGCGTATCGGGCCATTCTTTGGCCGACACCCGATCGAGCACGAGCGTCACCACGCCGAGCCACACCCCGGCCCACACTTCCGCGGCGCCGGCTTTCACGGAGCCGTCGGCCTTTCCCTGCGCGATCAGGCTCTCGAGGCCGAGCCGGAAGTCGCGCGCGGTCTTGCGACTCTCGTCGTCCAGCAGATCCTCGTGGCGCTGGACGAAGAACAGCCGCGCGACGGCACCCTCGTGCGCCGCCCCCGTCACGAGCCCGCGGGCGAGCTCGGCGAGCTTCTCACGCGGTCCCACCTTGAGGGCGTCGGCGTCCTTCACGAGCTGTCCCGCCCAGCGTGCCGCTGTGCGGTACAGCTCGTTGAAGCAGTGCTGCTTGCTGGTGAAATGACGGTAGATCGTCCCCTCCGCCACGCCGGCCTTCTTGGCGATCTGTGGCGTTGTGGTCTCGTGATAGCCTTGCGCGGTAAAGAGCTCGAGCGCCGCTCGCACGAGCCGCTCGCGGGTGAGGTCGGCTTGGGTCATCGGTGGCGAATCTAACGCGGCCTACCGTCGCCTGCCGGGACCGTCTAGCTTTCCGCCGCTCGTTTTTCTTCGTATTCATGCGGAGGCAGTTGCGCGATGCGGATGCTGGTGCTGGGCGCGGGGCTTCAGGGATCCGCCTGCGCGTATGATCTGTTGCGGCAACCCGGCGTCGAGCGGGTCACGATCGCGGACCTGAAGCCCGAGCGCATTCCCGCCTTCCTCAAGCCCCACGTCGCGAAACGGCTCGCCCTCCTGAAGCTCGATGTGCAGGATGGCGCGGCGTTGCGTGCGGCTATGGCCGATCACGCGGCGGTCCAGAACGCGGCGCCGTACTACTTCAACCTCGAGGTCTCCCGGGCCGCGGTGGACGCCGGTGTCCATTGCGCCGACCTGGGCGGCAACACGGAGATCGTCTTCCAGCAGAAGAAGCTCGACGCCGAAGCGAAGCAGCGGAATGTTTCGGTCATCCCGGACTGCGGCCTCGCGCCCGGGATGGTCAACGTGCTCGCGGCCGAGGGGATCCGGCGCGTCGGCGACGCGGAGTGCGTGAAGATCTACGTCGGCGGCCTGCCGCAGCACCCCGAGCCCCCGCTCAACTATCAGATCGTGTACTCGCTCGAAGGGGCGCTGGACTACTACACGACGCCGTCCTGGGTGCTGCGCGACGGCAAGCCGGCGCGTGTGGATGCCCTCTCCGAGCTCGAGCACGTGACCTTTCCACCGCCGGTGGGCCAGCTCGAGGCGTTCCACACCGGCGGCGGTATCTCCACGCTGCCGTGGGCGTACGAGGGCAAGGTCCGCACGATGGAGTACAAGACGCTGCGCTATCCGGGGCACATCGGCATCATGCGGCCGATCCGCGAGCTCGGCCTCCTCGACCTCACTCCCGTCAAGGTGAAGGGGAAAGAAGTCGTGCCGCGCGACGCATTCATCGCCACCGTGTCTCCCAAGCTCACGAAGCCCGAGGGGCGCGACCTGGTCGCGCTCCGGGTCGAGGTGCGGGGGAGAAACGGGAAGGCGGTGGCCTGGCAGCTGCTCGACTATTCCGACGAGGCGCACGGCATCAGCGCGATGATGCGCACTACGGGATACTCGCTTGCCATCACCGGCCTGATGCAGGTGGACGGCCGCATCGCCACAATGGGGGTGCGCACGCCGGACGAGGCGGTGCCATTCGGTGACTACGTGGCCGAGCTCGCGAAGCGGGGCGTCGAAATCCGAGAGCTGTAGCGAGGCGCTTTTCAGTAACTCCAGCTCGTGCCTAGCAGAAACCGTCCTCCATCGCTCCCCTGCCCGTAGCCCATCACCAGGAGTGAATTACGGAGCAGGCGCGCCGCCAGCTCGGCGCCGCCGGCGCGGTGCAGGCCGGTGGTGGTAAGCCGAACGCCTTCGCCCGGCCCGAACACCCGACCGGCGTCGTAGAAGACCACGAGCTTGACCTCCACCACGCTCGGCACCAACAGCACCGCGTAACGCGCTTCCAGCCCGCCGATCAACTTGCCCGGCCCCGTGAAGCGACCGTTGTAGTATGACCGGAGCGAGTAGTAGCCGCCCACCGCCACGAAGGGCCGCTCCGACGACTCCATCAGCTCCATCGCCGCGAGTGGCGGGCTTCCGCCGGTGCCCTCGGCCGCGAGCCGGCCCGCCAGAACCAGCCGCCGGAACGGATGCACATAGACGCGGGCACTCGTCGTCGTGCGCGTATACCCCGTCCCGCTCGCGAACAGCGCTTCCGCGGCGACACCGCGATGCGGATCGATTTCGTTGTCCCGTGTATCGAGGACGATGCCGGCGCGGAGCACCTTGTCGGTGAATGGGATCGTGCCCGTATCTACAACCCCGGCCGCGAGATCGTTCCTGAACACGCTCCGGCCTGGCAGGGCGCGGAAGTCGGAGTGATCGATCGCAACGCCGGCCAGGATCCGCAGCGGTCCGATCACCCGGCGTTGCACGGTGGCGCGCGCAAACTGCGTGCTGCGGCTGACCTTGTAGAAGTAGGACCCTGCGCTTGTCAGGCTGTCCCTCGAGTATTGCGTGTCGTTCCCCAGGCCGTAATAGCCGAGTCGGTTGACGCGCACGGCGCCGAAGGTGAGTCCGGCCCGCCAACCCGCCCACCACGCCGGCGCCTGCGCGTCCAAGACCAACGCGTAGCTGCCCTGGGTACTGGCGCCCGCATCGAGGTTGATCGACGCGACGTTCGGCTCCGGCCGCTCGACGAAGCCGACGGGACTGTACCGCGCGTAGTGGAGCCCGACCCACAACCCGTCGCCCGGGCTGTGGGACAAGTTAGGGTACAAGGTGCTGCGCCAGTAGCGCTGCGCGGCGAGCGCCGGGGCGGCGGCCGCGAGGAGCACGAGCGCGAAGCTAGCGGCTCGCAGCGGGCCGCTCGTAGAGATGGGCCATGTCCCGGAGCTTGGCCTCGGTGCCGTCGTGCGCGGCGTAGCGGGCCGGGTAGAGCGAGGCGGCGCCGAATTCCCCACGTTTGTTCACCGCATAGAACTTGAGATCGAACGTCGGCTTACCGTCTGGGCCCAGCAATCGTGGCTCCGTGAGCTGTACTACGCGCTTCAGTGTCTCGAGGCACGCGTCGGCGGGCTTCATCCCCCGGCGCATGAATTCGACCGTCAGGAAGCCGCCGCACACCTTGATATTCGATTCGCCGCGCCCGGTCGAGCCGGCGGCGCCGATGTCGTTGTCGGTGTACTGACCGGCCCCGATGATCGGGCTGTCGCCCACGCGCCCCGGGATCTTGAACGCCAGGCCGGAGGTGGTCGTCACCGACGAGATGTCGCCCTGGGGCGTGACGGCATCGCAGTTGATGGTGCCGGTGGGTCGGACAGACATGTCCTGGGTCTCGGGCACGTCCAAGTAATCGTCGCTCGGATTCAGATTGGCCCGCCAGTGCAGCCAGACTTCGCGCGCGTGCGGGGTGAGCAGATCTTCTTCCTTGAAACCGTACTGGAGCGCGAACCGCTTCGCGCCCTCCCCCACCAGGAAGATGTGGTTCGTGTACTTGAGCACGAGCTTCGCGACCTCTGAGGGGGTCTTTATCCCTTCGAGTGCGCCGACGGCACCGGCGCGCTTGGTGGGTCCGTGCATACACGAGGCGTCGAGCTGCACCACGCCCTCGGCGTTGGGGAGGCCGCCGTAGCCCACGGAGTCATCGTTCGGATCGAGCTCCTGGATCTTCACCCCTTCGATCACGGCGTCGAGGGTGTCGGCCCCCTGGAGCAGCATGTCGAACGCCTTTTGCACGGCGCGCAACCCATTGGCGCTCGCGACCGCGACGGGCTTCGCGGCCCATCGGCTGCGGGGCGGGAGCGGGTGCGCAGGCCGCATCGGGAACGGGATGTCGCGCGCCCGCGTGGCCGCGACGCCGACAGCGGCGGAGGTGAGGAACTCACGGCGGGACAGCTGGTCGGACACGGAATCACTCCTGGTGAATTGCGCGTGCGTAGGTTGCGCCGCCGGGCGGGCCCTGTCAACTTGCTCCCCGTGGACTTCGCAGATCCGCCGAGCCTGCGCGGAGTGGTGCGCGGGATCCTGGGCGTGGCGATGGCACTGGCCGGCGTCGCGCTCGTGGTCGTATCGATCGGTGCGGGGCACATCGAATGGCGGCTCGCCGCGTTCGTGCTCGCGCTGTGGAGCGCGTGGGGCTTCTTCGATTCGCTGTTCGGATGGGTGCTCGAGCCGCTCGGTCAATTCGTGGGTAACGCGCTGATGGGTGGGGCGATGCCGGGTGACACCACGATCACCATCCAGGACGAAACACTGATGCTCGAGCGCCTGGTCGCAGCCGATCCGCCGCCGCCGCCCCACCGGGTCGTGCTCGCAGGTATCCGCCTGGCCGAGATCTACCGCACGCACGAGCACGACCCCGCCAAAGCGGAGGCCGTCATCGCCCGGCTGGTCAGCCGGTATCCCGACGCGCCCGAGCTCAACAATGTCCGCCCCGGTTGAGCTCTCGCTGGTCATCCCGGTGTACAATGAGCGCGACAATCTACCGGTCCTGGTGGAGGAGATCGGCCGGGCGCTAGCCGGCCGGGGAGGGGGAGGGGGGGAACGCTACGAGATCGTGGCCGTGGACGACGGCTCGACTGACGGCTCGCTCGACGTCCTCAAGGCGCTGAAGCGCGAACATCCCGAGATTCACATCGTGGCGTTCGCGGCGAACGCGGGGCAGACCGCCGCCTTCGCGGCTGGCTTCGGCGCGGCGCGCGGGCGCGTTATCGTCACGCTCGACGCGGATCTGCAGAACGATCCCGGCGACATCCCCGTCCTTCTCGCCGAGCTCGATCGGAGCGGGGCGGCGGCGGTCGCCGGGTACCGCGTGGACCGGCGGGACTCGGGCTGGAAGCGCCTGCAGAGCCGTATCGCCAATGGCGTACGCAACCGGCTCAACCGCGAGACGATCCGCGATACCGGCTGCTCCCTCAAGGCGTTTCGCGCCGAAGCGCTGCGCGCGCTGCCGCTGTTCAACGGCATGCACCGGTTCCTGCCGACGCTCGTCAGGATGCAGGGAGGGCTGGTGACCGAGGTGCCGGTGCGCCACCGGACCCGCCGCTTCGGGAAGACGAAGTACGGGATGTGGAACCGCGTATTCCGCGCATTGGTCGACGCGCTCGCGGTGCGCTGGATGCAGCGCCGGGCGTTGCGCTACCGGGTGCGGGAGGAGCTGCCGTGAACCACGACGAATGGGTGCAGCAGATCGACCTCGAGCTGGACGGCGAGCTGAGTCTCCCGGAGCGCGCCTCGCTGGCGCGCCACCTCGCCGGGTGCCGGCATTGCGCCGAGGCGCGCGTGAGCCATCTCGAGCTGCGGGTCGCGTTCGCCCGCTCCGCCGGCGAGCCGCACGCCCGCGTAGTACCTCGTCCGCGGATCCGCGGGCGCGCGTTGGCGCTGTGGATGACGGCGAGCCTCGTCGCCGGCGCGGCGGCGGGCTGGCTGGGGCACAGCCGTTGGGGCGGGCCGGGGTCGGAAACGATCGAGGCCACACGTGCGACGTTCGTTACGCGCTAACCTGATTGTGGCGGCGCTCGGGGTAGGCGCGTCGGTCGGGGTCACTGCTGCCGCGCAGGCCCCGAACTACCGCGTGACGTACCACCTGCGGCTGGTCGAGCGCACCGCCGGGGAGACGCGCTTGCTCGCCAGCGCGGCCGTGAGCGGCCCGCCGGAGACGGACATGCGGCTCGCGCTGCGAGCCGGCTCGACCGAGCTCCAAGGGTTGCTCGGCACGCTCCCTGAGCCGGACACCGTGAACCTGGCGGGGCTGTTCTTCAGCCGGCGCCAGGTCGGACGCTCGCGTCGCGGCCTGCCGTTGTGGGAGGAGGACAGCTATCGTCGGTGGTCTCGGGTCCCGTGGGGTGGAACCACCGTGCTGTACCCCTTCGGGCCGCCGGGGGCCGGCCAGCGGCGCGTGGTCTGGGTGGAAATCACCGTCAGCCGCGCATTCGCCGCGGGAGAGACCCGAGCGAGTGAAGAACTGACCGTCATCGACAGTGCCGTCGCCTTCAGTGCCCAGGCGGTGATTCCGCCCCGCCGCGTGACGGTTCGCATGTGGCTGGTGCGGGGCGACACCGCGTCCAGCCGGCAGGTCGTGGATCTCGTTCCCGAAACGACCGGTCGGCGCGTCAGCTTCAGGCTGGGCAGTGAGAAGTTGGACTTCGACGTCGCGCTGGAGCGGCCCGAACCGCCCCGGACCGGCCGTGACAGCGCGCTCGCCGTCGCCGTGGACGTCGTCTGCCTGCGGGTCGTTCCGCCCGAGTCGGCCGAGGCGGCCCGAGTCCGCTGCGGCCGACTCGACGACATCGCGCGCCGCGTGGCGCTGGTCAGCGGCGACACGTTGATGGCGACGTTCGGCTGGCCACCGGCGCGCTGAGCGACGTATTATCCACGAATGGTCCGCAGGCGACGGCTCGACCCCGAGATCTTCCACCTCCCCGTCGAGAAGATGCGGGAGGGCTACTACTCCGACAAATACTTCGTCCGCACGCGCGAGCTGCTGCTCGAGGACGACCACCGCCCCTGTGTGACCATGCAGGTGTTCGGCAAGGTGCACGCGTTCCTCGGCGGCATCGACGAGGCGATCGCGATCCTCAAGCTCTGCAGCATGGAATGGCCGGAGCTCGAAGTGTACGCGCTGTACGACGGTGACGAGATTGCGCCGTGGGAGACGGTGCTCCTCATCGAGGGTCCGTACGATGCGTTCGCCCACCTCGAGACCCTGTACCTCGGTGTGCTCGCCCGCCGCACGAAGGTCGGGACCAACACCCGGCTCGTCGTGGAAGCGGCCAGGCCGAAGCAGGTGATGTTCTTCCCGGCCCGGCACGACCACTGGCTGGTCCAGACCGGGGACGGGTACGCGGCGCACATCGCGGGCGCGATCGGCGTGTCGACCGACGCGCAGGCATCGTGGTGGGGCTCCGAAGGGGTCGGCACGGTGCCCCACGCACTCATCGCCGCCTACGGCGGCGACACCGTGCTCGCGTCGAAGAAGTTCGCCGAGCTCATGGACGGGAACGTGCGCCTCATCACCCTCGTCGACTTCGAAAACGACTGTGTCGGGACGGCGCTCAAGGTGGCGCGCGCGCTGGGCGAGCGGCTCTATGGCGTGCGGATCGACACGTCGGAGACCCTCGTCGACAAGTCGGTGATTCCGCAGATGGGCACCTTCAAGCCGACCGGCGTCAACCCGCAGCTCGTCTGGAACGTGCGCCGGGCGCTCGACGGGGAGGGGTTCCAGCATGTGAAGATCGTCGTCTCGGGCGGCTTCACCGTCGAAAAGATCCGGCAGTTCGAAGAGCAGGAGGTGCCGGTGGACATGTACGGCGTGGGGTCGAGCCTGTTCCAGGGCCGCTTCGACTTCACCGCGGACGTCGTCCGGGTCGAGGGGAAACCGCTGGCGAAGGTGGGTCGGAGCTACCGGCCCAACCCGCGCCTCGAACGGGTCGAATGATGCAGGGGCGCAGCATGCCGCCCCCTACGGCTTCAAGTACTTGTCGTACCACGCCAGATATCGCTCCAGCCGATCACGCCGGTAGCTCGGCTTGTTGATGCCGTGGTGCTGGCCCGGATAGATCACCAGCTGGGTTTCCACGCCGAGGCTTCTCAGCGCCTGATACATCTGCTCCGAGTTGAGGAGCGGGACGTTGAAGTCCTTGTCGCCGCACAGGAACAGGGTCGGCGTACTGATCCGGTCTGCGTGCAGGAACGGGACTGACAGCTTGACCCAGGTGTCGGCGGCTTTCCACGGCACACCCAGCTCGGCCTCGTACTCCCGCACATACTGATCGGTACCGTACCCGGCGAGAATGTTGGAGATGCTCGCCCCGCTGACCGCCGCCTTGAAGCGGCGGTCCTGGGCGATCACGTAGTTCGTGAGGATCCCCCCGTAGCTCCACCCGCCGACGCCCAGCCGCGCAGGATCGGCGAGCCCCTGGGCCACCGCGTAGTCCACCGCGGCGAGCACGTCCTGGGCGTCCTTGTTTCCCCAGTCCGCGAAGATCGCCGTGGCAAACTGCTCGCCCCGGCCGGAGCTGCCGCGCGGGTTCGCGACGACCACGAGATAGCCGTGTCCGGCGAGGGTCTGGAGCTGGAAGTCGAACTCGTTCTGGTATTGCGACACGGGGCCGCCGTGAATGCGCAGGATCGTCGGGTAACGCTTTCCTGACACAAAGTCGGGCGGCTTCACGACGAAGCCGTTGATCGCCGTGCCGTCGCGGCTCTTGAAGCTGATCGGCTCCACGGGGCTGAGCCTGACCCGCGAGAGCCAGGCGTCGTTCTGGCGCGACAGCGGCCGTAACGTCGTGCCGTCCAGCGCGAACACCTCAGCGGGCTCGAGTGGGGTGGACGCGAGCACGGCGAGCTTACCGTTCGCTCCCGCCGCGAACGCGCTCACGACTCGAGGGCCCGATACCAGGCGCTCGATCGCTCCCCCCGCCGCTCGCACGCGCGCGAGCCCAACCGTGCGGTCGTCTTCGAGCTGGAAGTAGATGGACGACCCGTCGCTCGACCACACGGGGTTCGCGACGTTGCGATCGAGCGCCGCCGTGAGGATCCGGGGCGCGCCCCCGGCGGCGGGCACGACCGCGAGTTTCTGAACGGCGTAGTAGATGAGCTTGAGCGGGCCGCCCTGGAGGTACGCGATCGACCGACCGTCGGGGCTCCACGCCGGTCGGCTCTCCGTCTCGGGATCGTTGTCCGGGCCTTCGAACGTCGTGAGCTGGCGTGGGGCGGCGCTTCCCCCCGACGCGGCGTCCATCACGTACAGGTCCCAATTGCTGTCGCGATCGGCGTCGGGACGCCGCTTGCTCACGAAGACGAGGGACTTGCCGTCGGGCGACCAGGCGGGCAAGAGCTCGTCGTAATCTCCCGACGTCAGCATGGTCGTCTTCCCTGACTCCACGTCGAGGACGTAGAGGTGCCGCCGCTGCTTGCCGAGGTAGCCGCCCTCGTCTTGCTTGAACTGGAACCGGTCGATCACAATCGGAGCTGGCGTCTTGGGCTTGGCCGTGTCGGCGTCCTCCGCGACCAGCGCGATCCGCTTCCCGTCGGGTGCCCAGTCGTAGTCATCCACATCGCTCTGCAGGGTGGTGGCCTTGCGCCCCTCGCCGCCCTGGCGGTCGAGCAGCCAGAGCTGGGTGTGGTCGTCGTCGCGGCTCGAGAGGAACGCGAGCCATCGCCCGTCGGGGCTCCAACGCGGCGTATTCTCACCCGCCTTCGAGGTGGTCAGGCGGACGTTGCGCGTGCCGTCCCAGTTCGTCATCCAGACCGCACTCTTGTTCCGATCCTCGGCTGTGTCCGAGGTCGAAACCGTGTACGCCACCCAGGCGCCGTCCGGTGAAATCTCGGGATCGCGCACGTCCCGTACGTGCAGCACGTCGTCCAGCGAGAACGGCCGGGGCGGGGCGGAGCGGGAGACGGCCGTGGGAGCCTGCGCGCCGAGTGCCGGCACCAGCGCCAGCCCGGCGAGGGTCGGAATGAGTTTCGCGATCATGCGGGAGGCTAACCCAGGTCTTGCACTTCGTGCCAGAGTGAATATTTTTCCGTAACGATGAATATTAATGCACGGGTGCCGGTGGGCGTGCTCGGGGCGTCCGGTTACGTGGGACAGGAGCTGTTGCGACTCCTCGCCGGCCATCCGGGCGCGTCGGTCGTGTTCGCGACGGCCCAGTCGGCCGCGGGCGAGCGGCGTGACGGCATCGCCCTCGTCCGGATCGAGGATGCGCCCCTCACGCGGGCCGAGGTCGTGCTGTCGGCCCTGCCGCACGGCGTGTCGGCGCGCCACGTGCAGGAGGCTCGGGGCCTGGGCAAGCGCGCGGTGGATCTGTCCGCCGACTTCCGCCTGTCCCCCGACGCGGTGTACGGTCTGACCGAGGTCACCCGTCCCCAGGTCGCGGCCGCGGACCTCGTGGCGAACCCCGGCTGCTACCCGACCGCGGCGCTGCTCGCTCTCCTCCCGCTCGCTCGGGAAGGGCTGATCGACCAGTCCCGGGAGGTGGTGATCGACGCCGCGTCGGGCGTCACGGGCGCGGGCCGGGCGCTCCAGCGGGACCTCCTGTTCGGTGAGGTGGCCGAGGACTTCCGCGCCTACGCGGCCGGAAACGAGCACCGTCACCTCCCGGAGCTGAGGGCGACCCTCGCGCGGGAGAGCGGATTCACGGGCGACCTCGTCTTCACGCCCCATTTACTCCCCGTCAAGCGGGGTATCCTCGAGACGATTCACGTCCCGCTCACCCGTGCCATCGATCGGGCGACGGCGGAGGGGATCTACGACACCGTGTACGCCGACGAGCCCTGCGTGGCGGTGCTGCACGGCGCGCTCCCGTCGCTCAAGGACGTCGTGTACCGCAATCGCGTGGCCATCGGCGTCGCGGCCGTGGCGAACGTCCGCCGGCCGCGCCTGACGGTTATCGCCGCGATCGACAACCTGGTGAAGGGCGCCGCGGGGCAGGCGATTCAGAACATGAACGTCATGCTTGGTCTGCCCGAGACGGCGGGCCTCACGTGCTGAGCACTCGCGTCGTCAAGCTCGGCGGCAACGAGCTCCATCGCCCCGCGTGGCTCGCCGCGTGCGCGCGGGCCCTCGTGCGACTCGACCCCGTCGTCGTGGTGCACGGCGGCGGGAGGGCCGTCAGCGCGCTGTCGCGCCGGCTGGGGCTGCCGGTCGAGAAGCGGGACGGTCGGCGGGTCACGACCCCGGAGGTGGCGGAAGTGGTCGAGCTGGTCATGGGTGGACCCGTGAACCGACAGGTGGTGGCGGCGCTGCGCGCCGCGGGACTCGACGCGGTGGGGCTGTCGGGCGTGGACGGCGGGTTACTCACGGCCCACCCCGCCTCCAGCGAGCTGGGACACGTCGGCGATATCGCCGAGGTGCGCGTGGCGTTGCTCGAGAGCTTTTTGCTCGCGGGGCTCACACCCGTGATCGCCCCCATGGCTCCGGAGGCGTCCGGGGCGGAGGGACCCCCGCTCAACGTGAACGCGGACGACGCGGCGGCGGCGATCGCCGGTGCGCTCCGGGCTGCTGAGCTGTTGCTGATCTCGGATGTATCAGGCGTGGAGGTGGACGGGGCGGTGCGGCCGACGCTCGAGGTGGGCGACGTCGAGACGCTCATCGAGCTGGGCGTGGCAGCCGATGGGATGGCGGCCAAGCTCCGCGCGGCGACAGCTGCGCTGCGTGCCGGAGCGCGCGCGGTCCGCATCGGTGACGTGCATCTCCTGGACGACGTCCGAGCCGGCACCCGCATTCTCGCCCCCGCCGTACAACCGGCGTGACCACCCTTCCCCCAGGCGCGTCGGCCATGCCGACGGCGCCGGCTCTGCTCGACGTGTACGCTCGCGTCGGCCCCTTGTTCGTGGCGGGGGAAGGCGCCGAGCTCATCGCGGAAGACGGAACGCGGTATCTCGACTTCGTAGCCGGGATCGGTGTGAATGCGCTCGGCTACAATCATCCCGTCATCCGGGTGGCTCTCGAACGCGCCCTCGCCTCGGGGCTCATTCACGTTTCCAACCTCTACCGCAGCGAGGCCGGCGAGCGGCTCGCCGAGGAGCTGGTCGCGCGTTCCTTCGCCGACCGCGCCTTCTTCTGTAACTCGGGGGCCGAGGCGAACGAGGCCGCATTCAAATTCGCCCGCAAGTGGTCGGGCAAGAGCGAGATCGTCGCGTTTTCGGGCTCGTTTCACGGACGATTGTTCGCGACCCTCGCGGCCACTGACCGTCCCGACTATCGCAAGCCGTTCGAGCCGCTCGTGCCGGGCATCCGGATCGTCGCCCGCGAGGACTGGGCCGCGGTGGATCACGCCGTGTCGGCGTCCCGCACGGCGGCGGTCATCGTCGAGCCCGTGCAGGGTGAGGGTGGGGTGCGCCCTGTGGACGCCGAGTGGCTGGGATTCCTGCGGGAGCTGTGCGACTCCCGAGGCGTGGCGATCATTTTCGACGAGGTGCAATGCGGCCTCGGTCGTACAGGGACGCTGTTCGCGTACGAGCAGGCCGGGGTGGTGCCCGACATCCTCACCCTCGCGAAGCCGCTCGCCGGCGGGCTACCGATGGGGGCGGTGCTCGTGACGAGCGCCGTCGCCGCGGCGCTCAAGCCGGGCGACCACGCCACTACGTTTGGCGGTGGGCCGCTCGTCGCGGGCGTGGCCCTCGAGGTCGTGCGGACGATCGCCGATCCCGCGTTCCTCGCCGACGTTCGCAGCAAGGCCGAGTGGCTGAGCGCGCACCTCGCCGGGCTCGCTGCCGGGGCGCCCCGGGTCCGCGAGGTGCGGGGGCGGGGGCTCATGTGGGGACTCGAGCTGGCCGAGCCGGCCGCTCCGATCGTCACGGCGGCGCGGGAGCGGGGGCTGTTGGTGGTCACGGCGGGGCCGCAGGTCATTCGGCTGCTTCCGCCGCTCGTGATCACGGTGCCGGAGCTGGAGCGCGGAGTCGCGATTCTCGAGGAGATCCTCGCGTGAGCGCGTTACCGATCTACGGGGAGCAGCACCGCTCCCTGCTCGCCGCTCCCTGCTCCCTGCGCGGAGCGGTGCTGGCGGACGTGCCGCAGCTCGAAGCCCTCATGGCTCCGTACGTTCAAACCGGCGACCTGCTGCCGCGCAGCAATTACGACCTCTGCCGGCACATCAAGGAATACGTGGTCGCGGAAGCCCCGGCGGGCGAGGTCATCGGTTGCGGATCGCTCAAGGTCTACTCTCGAGACCTCGCGGAGCTCGCCGCCCTCGCCGTCCGTGCGGATTGGCAAGGGACGGGCGTCGGCGGCGCGCTGCTCTCGGCCCTGATCGCCGAGGCGCGCGCCCACGGGCTGGCCGAAGTCCTCGCGCTGACTCGCAAACCGGCGTTCTTTCTGAAGGCGGGCTTCGTGCCCGCCGAGCGCGAGCACTTCCCCCTCAAGGTGTGGGCGGACTGCAACAGGTGTCCGAGGCAGACCTGCTGTGACGAGGTTGCGGTGGTTCTGAGGTTGTAGAACGGGCAACTACTAGACGCGTCTGTTCACTCAGACTGTTCACCGCTGTGCGTCTGTGCGTCTAGCCTTTGCTTTTCCTCCCTCCCTGTTGACACCTTCCTGTATCCTCGGAGAGATTTCCCCGCCATGGCTCGCGTCATCTTCTGGGATGTCGACACCCAATACGACTTCATGCACGCCGACGGTAAGCTGTACGTGCCCGAGGCGGAGCGGATCATCACGAATCTGCAGCGCCTGACGAACTACGCGCACGGCCACGGCATCCGCATCGTGGCGAGCGCGGACGATCACGTCGTGGGGCATCCCGAGATCTCCGACACTCCCGATTGGCAGAGCACCTTCCCGGCACACTGTATGCGAGGCACAGCCGGCCAGAAGAAGATCTCCGAGACGGCACTCAGGGACCCCCTCGTCATCGAGCCGGCGAGGACGGATGCGAAGGCGCTGGCCGATCGGCTACGAGCACATCAAGGGGATGTGCTGTTCAACAAGCACCGCTTCGACGTGTTCACCAACGAGAACGTGCCGACCGTGCTCGACGTGCTCGCGCCGGACGACATCGTGCTGTACGGCGTGGCGACCGATGTGTGCGACAAGGCGGCGGTCGAAGGCCTGCTCGAGCGCCGCCCCCATACCCGGCTCTTCGTGGTCACCGACGCCGTGAAAGGGATCGACAAGGATGTCTCGGAGCAGCTGCTCAAAGATTGGGGAGACGAAGGGGTGCGCCTCGTGAAGACCAAGGAAGTCGTGGAGGAGGGGCTCGTCGAAGATCTCGCCCGCGCCAGCGCATGACCGCACCCGTCCCGCTGCCGCCCGCGTTCGGGCGGTTTTTTCTGCCCGGTCCCACCGACGTCCACCCCGAGGTCCTCGCGGCTATGCAGCGGCCGATGATCGGCCACCGCTCGGGAGCGATGGAGCAGCTGCTCGCGGGCATCGAAGCGCCGCTCGCCCGGCTGTTCCGGACTGCACGGCCGGTGCTCGTGGGTACCACCTCGGCGACCGGTTTCATGGAGATGGCGGTGCGGAACGGCGTGCGGCACCGCGCGCTGTCGCTCGTTAACGGCTCGTTCAGCGAGCGCTTCGCCAAGCTGGTGAGCGCCTGCGGCAAGGAGTGCGTCCGGCTCGACGTGCCGCCCGGCTGCGCCGTGGAGCCCGACATGCTGCGCGATACCCTGCGCCGCACGCCGGTCGACGCGGTCACTCTGGTCCACTCGGAGACGTCGACGGGCGTGCTCCAGGACGTCGAGGCGCTCGCGAGCGTCGTGCGTGAGTTCGACGACGTGCTGCTGCTCGTGGATGCTGTTACCTCGCTCGCGGGCTCGCCGGTCGAGACCGATCGCTGGAACCTCGACTTCGTCCTCACCGGCTCTCAGAAGGCGCTGGCCCTACCGCCTGGCCTGGCCCTCGGTGTGGCATCCGATCGCATGCTCGAGCGGGCCCGGACGCTCCCCGCGCGGGGGCTGTACTTCGATCTGGTTAGCTTCCTGGAAGCCACGACCAAGCATCAACCGACCAATACGCCCGCGATCTCCCTGCTGTATGCGCTCGAGGCACAGCTCGCCCGGATCGAGCGCGAGGGCGGCCCTGAGGGGCGCTGGCGTCGGCACGATGCGATGCGGCACCGCGTGGAGGAGTGGAGCGAGCAGCACGGCATCGCGTATCTGCCGCGGGAAGGACGTCGCAGCTGGACCGTGTCGTGTCTCAGGGTGCCCGAAGGAAAGGGCGCCAAGCAGGTCGTCGGGGCACTGAAGCAGGCGGGCTGGACCATCGGCTCGGGGTACGGACCCCTGAAGGAGTCCACCATCCGCATCGGGCACATGGGCGACCACACCGTCGCCGCCCTGGACCAGCTCCTGGACCTGCTTGCGGGACTCGTGGCGTGACCCACCGCGTGGCGGTGGCCGACAAGGTGGCGGAGGCAGGACTCAAGCTGCTCGCGCAGACGCCGGAGATCGAGGTCACCAACTGCGCGGGCAAGCCGCGCGAAGAGCTCGAGCGGGCGCTCGCGGGCGCTCACGCGCTCATCGTGCGGAGCGAGACCCGGGTCACTGCGGATCTGCTCACCCGCGGCCCGAACCTGCGCGTCATCGCCCGCGCCGGGACGGGCGTCGACAACATCGACGTGCATGCCGCCACGCGACGCGGCATCGCCGTGATGAACGCGCCCGGCGCGAATACGGTCAGTGCCGCGGAGCATGCCATGGGCCTCCTGCTCGCGCAGGCCCGTCACATTCCGTGGGCCGCGGAGGCGATGCGCCGCGGCGAATGGGATCGGAAGCGGTTCGAGGGGACGGAGCTCCGCGGTAAGACCATCGGTATCGTCGGGTTGGGCCGCATCGGTGGTCATGTGGCGCAGTTGGCCCGCGCGTTCGGGATGCACGTGGTGGGGCACGATCCGTACCTCTCGCCGGAGCGCGCCGCCGAGCTACAAGTCAAGCTGCTGCCGCTCGATCAGCTGCTCGGTCAGGCCGACGTGGTCACGCTCCATGTGGCTCACACCGAGCAGACCCATCACCTGATCAACGCCGAGCGGCTGAAGCTCATGAAGCCCAAGGCCGTCCTCGTGAACACCGCGCGGGGCGAGCTGGTGGATGAAGCGGCGCTGGCCGAGGCGGTTCGCGAAAAACGCATCGGCGGCGCGGCGATCGACGTGTTCGCGGTGGAGCCGTTGCCCGCCGACGCGCCGCTCCGCAAGCTCGAGCGCGTGATCCTCACACCGCACCTCGCGGCCTCCACGGCGGAGGCGCAGGAACGGGTCAGCGTGGAGATCTGCGGCGCCGTGCGGGACGCGCTGCTGGTCGGCGATCTCTCGTTTGCGATCAACGTCCCCGGTATCTCAGGCGATCTGTTGCGGCGGCTCGGGCCCTTGCTCGACCTGACGCGCCGGCTCGGCCGCCTGGCGATGGCGCTCGTGGATGGGCCGGTCAAGTCGGTCGAGGTGGATTACGGCGGAAAGGACGACGCGGCGCCCCGGCCGGTACTGATGGCCGCGGTGGAGGGGCTCCTCTCGGGGATGAGCGTCGAGCCGGTGAGCCTGGTGAACGCGCTGCTGATCGCCGAGGAACGCGGCATCCGCCACGCGCGTCGCACCGGAGCCCCGGAGCCGGGCTTCGAGACCACCGTGGGCGTCACGCTCGAGGCGGCCCGCGGCCGGGCCCGGGTGGCCGGCACGGTGATGGGGAACGAGCACGGCCGCGTGATTCGGATCGACGATTACCACGTCGACGTCGCGCCCGAGGGGTGGATGCTGGTGATCCGGAATCGCGACGTGCCCGGGGTCATCGGCCGCGTGGGCACGCTGCTGGGAGGGGCCGGGATCAACATCGGTAGCTACCACCAGGCCCGCGTCGCGTTCCCGGGGCACGACGCGCTCGCGGCCATCTCGGTGGACCAGCCTCTGACCAACGGCGTGCTCGACGCGCTGGCAAAGGTCTCGGACATCGCCCTGGTCCGGCTGGTGAATTTCGGGGACTAGTCCGCCGCCTGCTGCTGGGGAGGCGGCTCCTCGTCGGCCAACAGGCGGAACGACTTCACCGCGCCCGTGAGCTTGTCGGCCGCCTCGGCGAGCTGGTTCGCGGATGAGGCGATCTCCTCGGTGGATGCGCTCTGCTCCTCGCTCGAGGCGGCGATCTCCTGCGCCGACGCGAGCAGGGTCTCGGTGCCCTGGGCGACCGATCCGAGCCGCGCGCTGATCTCCTCCACCAGCTCGCGCATCTCGCCCGCCATCTTCGCGATCTCCCGGCCCCACACGTCGTTCGCCTGCGCCTCCGCGGCCACGGTCCCGAGACCCTGGGCCGCCGTCTGGGCGGCGTCCCGTGCGACGCCCGTACCCTGAGCGAGCTGCGTCAGCCGGTCGCGGGTCGCTTGCACGCGGGCGAGCACCCCGCGCACCGTGTCGGCGGTGTCGCCCGCCGCGGCCGCCGCCACCGAGGCGAGCTTCCGCACCTCGTCCGCCACGACCGCAAAGCCGCGTCCCTGCGGGCCGGCGCGCGCCGCCTCGATCGCCGCGTTCAGGGCCAGCATGTTCGTCTGCGTGGCGACCGCCTTGGCCTGCGTTACGAACTTCTGGATGTCGGCCGAGGCTCGCGCCAGCGCTTCGGCCTCGGCGGCGCCGCGGTTCACCTCTTCTGCGAGCGTCGCGAGCTGCACCGTACTCTGATCCAATACGTCCTTGTTGCGCCGGGCGACTTCGGCGACGGCGGTGTTGCGTCGCACCGAGTCCTCGGCACCCGCGGCGAGGATGGTCGCGATCTGGAGGATCTTGGCCGCATCGTCCGCCCCGGCGCGCACCAGCTGGGCCTGCTCCGCCGCCCGCTTGGTCAGGTCCTGGCAGGTGGCGGACATCTCCTCGGTGGACGCGCTCATCTGCTGTGTCGAGGCCGAGATTTCCGTGGCCATCGCCGCCGCCTCGTCCGCCGCCGAGCGGATCGCGCCGACCAAGCGCCGCAGCGCCACCACCATGCTGTGCACCGAGGTCAGGAGGTCGCCCACCTCGGCCGTGCCGGACCGCTCCGTCACGACGGTCACGGAGAGGTCGCCGCCCGCCACCCGGCTCGCGATCGCCCCCGCCGCCTTCACCGGCTCCGTCACGCGCTTGTTGAGGCGGCGCCAGAACGCGAATAGCAGCGCGAGCGTCACCCCGAACAACACGACTGTCCAGACCACGATGTTTGCGGCCGTGCTGCGCGCGGCCGCGTAGGCCGTCCCCTTGGGCTGGCGGAACACGACCCACCACTTGCCGTTGTCGACCGGCACCGTCACCACGAGGTCTTCGCCCGACGCGCCCGGTACTGTGGCCGTGTCGGGTCGCTCCCGGCGCGGTACGGCGGCGGCGTCGGGAATGGGATGCAGCAAGTCGGCCTGATTCGGTTTAACCCCCCCACCGCCTGCCGCGATCAGCATGCCCTGGGCGTCCACCACCTGCAACCGAACCCCGGCGCCCGTGTCGGCGGCCGTGAGCAGCTGGGACAGGCGATCGAGCGGGAACACCGCTTTGAGCACCCCCACCGGTGCGTTCACGCGCGGCGCCCGGATGGCCACGTCGTACTCGAGCGACACGGCGGCGGCCGACGAGTCGTAGCGGGGCACGCCCTCGTAGAGCCCCTCCGCCACCGCTTGCCGCCACCACTCCTTATCCGACTGCACCAAGTCGGACGTCCGGTTCGAGGCAAGGACGGAGTACCCGTGGCTTTCCGTGAAGAAAAGCTCAGAGAACTCCGATCG
>Ga0207646_10002357_pt1 | contig 22316 bp, 26 predicted proteins | sample KBSK5502metaG_FD_184343 | JGI IMG/M metagenome (GOLD analysis project Ga0207646, IMG submission 184343) | Corn, switchgrass and miscanthus rhizosphere microbial communities from Kellogg Biological Station, Michigan, USA - KBS K5-50-2 metaG... | ecosystem: Host-associated > Plants > Roots >... | reverse complement strand
CCCCAGCAGCTTCACCTGGTCCCGGTGGACGTCGGGGAGATCGTCGCCGACGCGTTGCGTCGGTGGGCGGCAACGCCCCGCCGGTGGGTGCTGGGTGCCGCCGAGGAGGCGATCGTCCTTGCCGATCGCGACCGGCTGGCCGTCGTCTTCGACGCACTGATCGAGAACGCGGTGCAGCACACGCGCGAGCAGGACACGATCGAGGTCGGCGTCCGTCGCCACGACGGCGTGGCGGTCGTCTCGTTCCGCGACACGGGGACGGGGATCCCCACGGAGGACCTCGACCGCATCTTCGACCGCTTCGCTCGGGCCGATCCCGGCCGCAGCCGCCACACCGGCGGGTTCGGACTGGGGTTGTCGATCGTTCGAGCGATCGTCGAAGCGCACCTCGGCAGGGTCCATGTCACGAGCCAGGTCGATGTGGGGACGACCTTCGAGATCGATCTCCCCCTCCAGGCGGACACCGATCGGACCAACGCGTCCACGCCACAGATCGCCAGGACCTCCGAGCGCATGACCGTGGAAGGACGGGCCGGTGGTCACCTCGGCTGAGCCGGTGCCACTCGGTGTGGCGGCCGCTGCCCTCGTCTACCTGATCGCGGACGGACGCGTCCGGCGCGCGCGCGGTCGCGTTCCGCGACCGCGCGCGCGCCTCGCCTTCTTCGCCGGCCTCGGGGTGGTGGCCATCGCCCTCACGGGCCCGATCGACGCCGCCGTCACCACCTCGTTCTCGATCCACATGATCCAGCACCTGCTGCTCACGATGGTCGCACCCCCGCTGCTGTTGCTGGGTGCGCCGATCACGCTCGCGCTGCAGGCGTGGCCGGGCGCGCCGCGCCGGTGGCTCCTCGCGACGCTCCGGAGCGCACCCGCGCGCCTCCTGGGGAACCCGCTCGTCGCGTGGGCATCGTTCTTCGTGTTGCTCTGGGGGATCCATTTCACGGGCATCTACGAGGCGGCGCTGCACAACAACGCCCTGCACGCGCTCGAGCACATCGCCTTGCTGGTGACGGCGCTGCTGTTCTGGATGCCCATCGTCCGGGCCGATCCGGCGCCGTCCGGGCTGTCCTATCCGGCACGGATCCTCTACCTGTTCGCGGCCATGCCCGCTATGGCGTTCCTGGGGCTCACGATCGTGACCTCCCGCAACGTGCTCTACCCGACGTACGCGCACGCCGATGGCGTGGCCCGCGCCCTGGCCGATCAGCGGGCGGCCGGAGCGATCATGTGGGCGGGCACCATGGTCTTGATCGTGCCGGCGCTCGGCTTCGTCCTGCTCGACTGGATGCGTGCGGACGAGCGCGAGGCTGCCAGGGTCGACGCGCGGCTCGAGCGGGCGACGATGAGAGGAGCCTGATGCGTTCTCGTGAACGATGCCTGCGATGCGGTGGCCCGGTGGCCGACGGCGTGGCCATCTGTCACCGCTGTAACCCGGCGAGCCTTCCGAGCCCGAGTCGCACGCAGTACCACGCCACGGTCTTCCTCGTGGTGCTCGTGACGTTGGTGCTGACGGCGGGCGTGCTGATCGCCCGGGGCTGATCCGTTACGGCGCTTCGCCCGCGTGCGAGCGAGCGACATCGCGGAGCCACCCCGCGGCCGAGAGCGCCGCGGCGAGCCCGCCCACGATCACGATCCACTGGCTGACGATCAGTCCCACCGCCAGGATGACCCCCGAGATCGCGAACCCGAACGGCCAGATCGTCGGAGCCACCTGGATCTCGGCCTCCTCCTCCGGCTGGCCCTCGGTCTCGCGCGCGCCGACGAGCCGCAGGATGACGCCGAGGAAGCAGAAGGTCACGGCCGACACCAGCAGCTCCGTCGTTCCGGCGTGCTCGTGGCTGGTGAGCCCGTAGACACCCCCGGTGACCGCGAGGAACACCGCCAGACCGAGGCAGATCCGCGACAGCGTGCTCATCGGCTCACCTCGGCGTCAGTAGATAGAACGTCGTGAACAGGCAGAGCCAAACGACATCGACGAAGTCCCAGTAGATCGCCCCCGCTGCGAGCGGATCGTGATGCGTCGGCGACAAGCGACCCCGCAACCCCTGACCGAAGACGAGAGCGAGGAAGGCCACGCCTCCGATCACGTGCGCCATGTGGATGCCCGTCATCACGTAGAACAACGTGCCGAAGACGCCATCCTTCAACCCGAAGCCCAGCTGCGAATAGTCGTAGAGCTGCAGCCCGAGGAAGAGCACGCCGAGCCCGATCGTGGCGCCGAGCCACCACAGGGCCTGCCGTCGCCTCCCGGCGCGCGTGGCTCGCAGCGAGAACTGAACCGCGACGCTGCTCGCCACGAGGACCACGGTGAGGATCGACGCGATGTCGATCTTGAGATGGGGAACACCCGGAGGCGGCCAGACGGGGGCGTTCGCCCGGATCGTGAAGTACCCCCCGAAGAAGGCGGCGAAGAACATCGCCTCCGAGGCCACGAACAGGACCATCCCGAGCACGGGCCCGCTCATCTCCGGCCGGGCGCGCTCCCTCTGCGTCGTGACGTCGCTCATGTCGTCGGCTCCTGCTCGGCCATCCGCCGGTCGTACGCAGGGCGATCCGAGCGGATCGTCGGCAGCACGTCGAAGTTGTGGGCCGGGGGCGGCGAGGACGTCATCCATTCGAGCGTGTTGGCGCCCCACGGGTCGTCGGGAGCCGTTCGCGGCTTCCGGAGGGTCAGGAAGATGTTGAGGAAGAAGATGATCATCGCCGTCGCGATCACGAACGCACCGATCGATGCCAGGAGGTTCAGGAAGCTCCACCCGAGGTCGGGCGGGTAGTCGGCGATCCGCCGAGGCATCCCGCGCAGGCCCAGGATGTGCATGGGGAAGAACGTCAGGTTGAACCCGATCAGCTGGAGCCAGAACTGCCAGATCCCCAGGCGCCGGGAGAGCATCCGTCCCGTCATCTTCGGGAACCAATAGAACATCGCCGCCATCACGCCGAAGAGCGTGCCGCCGAACAGCACGTAGTGCAGGTGGGCCACGACCCAATAGGTGTCGTGGATCGCGAAGTCCATCGCGGGTGACGCCGCCCACACGCCGTCGATCCCTCCGATCAGGAACATCGCGATGAACCCGAGCGCGAACAGCATCGGGGGTTCGAAGCGGAGCTTCCCTCGCCAGAGGGTCGCCAACCAGATGAAGAACAGCACGCCGGTCGGGATCGAGATCAACTCCGTGGTCACGCTGAAGAACGGCAGCTCGACGGCTCCGGTCGCGAACATGTGATGCGCCCATACGCTGAACGACAGGGCCGTGATCAGCAGGAACGCCAGGATCACGCCCCGATAGCTGAAGATCGGTTTGCCCGAGAACACCGCGATGATCTCGGTGACGACACCCCACGCCCCCAGGATCAACATGTAGACCTCGGGGTGGCCGAAGAACCAGAAGACGTTCTGCCACAGGATGACGACGCCTCCTCGGTTCGGGTCGAAGAAGCTCGTACCGAGCTGACGGTCGGCGAACACCATGATCAGTCCGGCCGTGAGGACGGGCGCGGCGAGGATCACGAGGAGCGAGGTCGCGAGGATGCTCCACGTGAACACGGGCATCCGCATCATCGTCATGCCCGGTGCGCGCATCCGCAGGATCGTCACGATGAAGTTGATCGCACCCAGGATCGAAGCGGTGCCGACGAGCATGAGGCCCACGATCCACAGGTCCTGTCCCGTCCCGAGCTGTTCCGCCAAGGGGGGATAGCCGGTCCACCCGGCCGCGGCCGCTCCGCCGTGGGTGAGGAACCCCGCCAGGATCGTCAGGCCGCCGGCGGGCAGGAGCCAGAAGGACAAGGCGTTGATCCTCGGGAACGCCATGTCGAGGGCGCCGATCTGTAGCGGCACGAAGAAATTCCCGAACCCCGCCAGCAGCGGGAAGATCACGAGGAAGATCATCAGCGTCCCGTGCAGCGTGAACAGCTGGTTGTAGGCGTGTGGGGCGAAGATCTGCGTCCCCGGCCTGGCGAGCTCGGTCCGCATCAGCAGCGCGAAGATCCCCGCGATGGCGAAGAACGCGAAGCTGTTGATCAGGTAGAGGAGGCCGATCTTCTTGTGATCGGTCGTCGTCAGCCAGTCGAGGAGCCGGCCGCGCTCGGGTTCCGGCGCGAGCGCTGCGGTCGGTGCCTCTTTCACCGCCATGTCGTGCCCTCCGTGATCATCATGGGCTCGATCCAGGGGCCGCCACGACGAACGATCCCGACATGGCGGGCCCGTGGACGTCGCACTGGAAGTAGTAGTGGCCGGGTGGCAATCCACTCACGTTCAGGGTTTCGCTCGCCGGGCCGAGCAGCTTCGGCGACGTGAAGTAGGTCTTCTTCTCGAAGAAGCTGTCGTAGATCGAGAAGTTGTGCTGGATCCCATCGTCTTGGTTGGTGACGCTCACGGTGAACGGTTGTTGGGCGGGGACCGCGAGGCAGTTCGTGTTCCACGAGATGTTGTGCGCGACCAGGTTCAGAGTCGTTCCGCTCGGCGCGCAGGTGACGCTTGCCGCGGCCTTGCGCTCCTGCAGGATCCACGCCGAGTAGTCGGGCGGGGAGACGACGTGTACCTCGAACGTCATCTTCGAATGGAACAGGCCGCAGAACTCCGCGCATTGGGCGTGGAAGATCCCGAGCACGGTCGGGGTGAACATGAACGAGGTCATCCGCCCGGGGATCGCGTCCCGCTTGAACAGCAGATCCGGCACGAAGAAGGAATGGATCACGTCTCGGGACGTCAGATCGATCTCGACCGGCTCGTCGACCGGCAGATACATCTGCGCCGGCTGCTGCGGGGCCGTGTCTGAGGCCGTCTTGCCGGAGACGAAGATCCCCTCGTTGAGGTACAGGAACGTCCACTCCCACTGGAACCCCTCAACATGGATCTTGACCTGAGGGACCTCCGCCTTCTCGATCTTCATCAGCGTCGCTTCGCCGAACGGGAAGAGCGTGGCGACGATGATGGCCGGGATGACGAAGAAGACCCCGAGCGATCGGTTCCCACCCACCGTCTGCGGCGGCGCCGCATCGTCGCGCCTGCGATAGCGGACGATGCTCCAGATCAGCAACCCCTCGACGATCAGGAAAACGGGCGCAGCCAACAGCATGATGACGACGTAGAGCTGATGGACGTCCCGCCCCTGCGGGGAGATCCCCTCCTTAGCGCATCCGCCCAAGAAGAGAAGCAGTGGTCCCGCGAGGTACCTGGATCCTCGACGCCGGCGGTCGGCTCGGATGGGACGCACTCCGGTCAGGTGACGGTGAACTGGGCAACCATCCCCTTGGCGGCATGCGGAGGACCGTTGTCGCCGCCGCTCTGGGTGCCCGTCTGCCAACAGGCGAACGCGTAGGTGCCCGGCGGCAGGTAGAGCGTCTCCACGACGCTCGCCCCCGTGTCCGCAGCGCCGAAGTCGCCTCCGATGTGCAGCCAGAGGTCCTCCGAATTCGCTCCGCCGGTCGGCCCGCTCGCCTGCGCCGCCGTGGTGACGTCCTGCGAGGTCTTCCCCTGCGGCAGGGCGATGGGAATCATCTCGTGCGTGATCGGGAACGACTCCTTGTTCTCGAACAGGAACGTCACGATGCCCGAGGACAGGGTCGTTGGGACGCCGTTGTATCGGAAGTTCTGAACGAAGATCGTGGCGTTCGGCGTGACCGCGCCGCCCCCTGCGCTCGATGACGACGAGCACGACGACGCCACCATCACCCCGACCGCGACGAGTACCGGGAACCTCCACGCACCACGGAACGACCGCAACGAGCGCACCATGCAACCCCCTCGTCCAAGACGCGCAAACGTTCTGACGCGTCACGATGGCGCGCTGATCGCGCTACGGGCAAGCGTCATGACAGGACTGTCACGGTCCCCCTATGGCCCCTGTGTGCGTACGCAGGGTGCGAATGTCATCGCTGTCATGTGGCCGGCACCAAGCCCCCTCGAACGGCTCCCCATAACGCTCGAGCGAGCGCTCCGGCCGGATCCGGGGACCCGGACCGGGTGATGAGGCATCGGAGCTAGCGGCGATCCGCTTCCGGTTCGCTTGCGCCGCGTTCCCGGGCTTCGGGGCCACGGATCTCTCGACGGACCCGCTCGAGGCTCTGCGCGATCAACCGGGAGATGTGCATCTGCGAGATCCCGACCTCTTGCGCGATCTCCGTCTGCGTCATCCCCTTGAAGAAGCGGAGGTACAGGATGCGTCGCTCGCGATCGGGCAGCTTCTCGAGAGCGGGGGCGACCGACGCCCACCCTTCGGCGACCTCGAACGACGGGTCCGCGGTGCCCACGGTCTCGCTCATGGGCGTCCCGTCCTCCGAGACGGCCGCGTCCAAGGACGCGGGCGAGTACGCCTGGATCGCATCCATCGCCTCGATCACGGCTTCCTCCGTCAGGTCCGCCCCCGCAGCGATCTCGCTGATCGTCGGCGACCGGCCGAGGTCCTGCCACAGCGTCTCCAACGTGCGATGAACGAGCAGCGCCGATTCCTGCAACGAGCGTGGGACTCGGATCGACCAGCCACGGTCCCGGAAATGGCGCTTCAACTCGCCGGTGATCGTCACGGCAGCGAAGGTCGTGAATTGGACCCCTCGCTCAGGATCGAACCGGTCGATCGCATTCAGCAGGCCGAGGTCGGCCACCTGGATCAGATCCTCGACGGATTCCCCCCGCCCCGCGAACCGCCGGGCGAGATGACGGGCGAGCGGCATGAAGCGCTCGGCCAGCTCCTCCCGAACCGCCGGATCCGGAAGCCGTCGGAACAGCTCGACGGCTCCGTTCGCGTCGTTCGCCGGCCGATCGTCCTCGCTCACGGCGCCTTCACGGGAGGGCGTGTCCGGAATCGGATCGCCGGTCTTCCGTCGTCTCCGGACACGAACCGCGGATCCAGGGTGAGCCCCCGGATCACCGTCCACGACCAACTCTCGCGGTCGACCGGGCGCGGCCACTCGGCCGCCGGGACATCGGTTCCGATCGTGATCAGCAACGAGCCGTCGCTCGTCGTGATCTCCAGCTGGAGTGCGTCGGCTTCGGGCGACGAGTCGAGCAGAAGAACCCCTGCCTCGTCGACGGCGATCCGTACCTCATCGACCGCGTCGAACGGCAACTCTAGGAGGGCCGCCGCGCTTGCGGCGACGACGCGCAAGATGTGGAGCGCATCCGGTCGCGCCGCGACGTTCACCGTGATCGGTGTTGAGAGGTCCTCCACAGGGTCCACCTATACTAGGCCGACGGTCGGCGTGGATCTTCGGGCCGGCCAAGGAGGAGGCGGTTCGGATCGAGCTCGCGATCGAGGGACGCACGATGGGGACGTGGTCGGTCCTCTCGGTTTCTGGAGAGCTCGATCTGGCGACCGCCCCGGGACTGCGCGAGCGCGTGCGCGAGACGACGCCAGCCGGACCGCAGAAGGTCGCGCTGGATCTCACGGGGGTCGGCTTCGTCGATTCCAGCGGGCTCGGGGCGATCGTAGCTTCCCTCAAGCACGTGCGAGAGCTCGGAGGCGATCTGGTGCTGGTCGCGCCGGATGCATCCCCCGTCGTGAAGCTTCTCAAGCTGACTGGGCTCGAGTCGTCGATCGCGCGTGTCCAGACCGTCGACGATCTTCGCTGAGGGTGGCGCGATGAGCGGGGCCGTGCTCGAGGTCCCGGCGGACCCACGTATGGGCATCACGCTACGGGCGTTCGTGACGGCCGTTGCGAACGATCTGGGAGCACCCGCGGAGCTGGTCGACGATCTCGCATTGGCCGTATCCGAACTGCTCGCGAGTGCCATCGAAGGAGGCTCGCGGCGCCTCCGGATCGAGCTGCTCAAGGACGGCGACGGCTGGACCCTTCGCGCCGATGGGATCGGTGACATCGGGTCCGCTCCGGCGGATCTTCCGTATCGCAGGGTGGATCTGCTCACGGGCCTCTTCCCATCGATCAGCGTCACGGCAGGGAAAGCAACCATCAGGTCGGCTACCGCTCCGTCCTGATCGGTGGCCTCCCAGGTCTCGTTAGTCGATCGGCTCCGGTGTCGAGAGGAACCCCGCGATCAGCAGGATCACCGATCCTGCGAGCGCGAGCCACGCACCGACCTCGATCCGGGTGTCGAGCCCCGCGAGATGCTGTCCGCTGGCGCGGAACACTTGGATCGCGAAGAGGACGAAGCCCGCGATCCCGAGGGCGCCCGCGAGACGGCCGAGTCCGCCCTCCCAAGCCGCGAGACCGACGATCCCGAGGAGCGCGAGCACGATGAAGATGAATCCGACGCTCTCCACGAAGCTCTTGGCATGCCCCAGATCCATCGAATAGAAGGCCTTCCAGCTGAGGTTGGTCCCGATCAGGCCCCGGACCCAATGCATGAATGCACCGAACACCATCAGGGCCGCACCCGCGAGCGTGAGCACGATCCGGGCCACGGTGCCCGTGGTGTTCCTGGTCGGTGTCGTGGTTCCGATGGTCATGTGTCTCACCTCCGGAAGAGTGGTACCCGATCCCGAGCCAGGCGAACCCTCCCGGCCGGCGTTCGGACCCGGTCGGAGCCCGTTTGCGAGGCCCCATGAACGGGAACGGACGTCGCCAACGGAACGAGGAGGGAACGGACCATGGACATCATCGGGGCACATCTGAGTTCGGGAGCGGCGCTGCTGTTGTGGATCCTTGCGGCGATCTTGGTGATCGCGGGGATCCTCTCGATCATCCGCGGGGCGATCCTGTGGGGGATCGTCCTGATCATCATCGGATGTCTCGTCGGGCCCGGCGGGATCAGCATCTGGGGCTAGCGAACGGCCACGAGCCGACGGAGGTGTAAGGAGATGGCCACGCGGAAGCAGACGACCGCAGCCAAGCGGAACATAAAGAGGGCGCGCGCGGCGGCGCACCGGCAACGGACGATCGCGAACCTCCCCGCCGCGGTTCGGAGGGACATGGGTCGCCAGGCCGCGCGTGCTCGAGCTCGGGCCGGCAAACCAGGCCTCGCGCTCGAGGACCGCACGCGCCAGCAGCTCTACGACGAAGCCAAGAAGCGGAACATCCCGGGGCGATCCAGGATGGGGAAGTGGGACCTCGTCGCGGCGCTGCGGAAGAGCCACTGAGACGTGCAATCGGAACGGGATCTCGGGAAGTTCGATGCCTTCGCCAGCGCCGTCGCTCGGGTGACGGGTCATGCGGCCGCAGCCACGGCCGCCTTCGTGATCATCCTCGTCTGGGCAGTCTCCGGGCCGATCTTCGGGTTCTCCGATACCTGGCAACTGATCATCAATACCGCGACCACCGTGCTGACCTTCCTGATGGTGTTCATCATCCAGAACACGATCAACCGGGACTCGCTCGCGATGCACGTCAAGCTGGATGAGCTGATCCGGGCGACGGATGAGGCACGGAACCGCATGATCGGGTCGGAGAAGCTCTCGGAGACAGTGCTGGACGAGTTGGAGCGCGAAGAGGAAGAGGAAGCCCGGGAGTAGACCCGCCCGGGCGTTTGCCCTTCGTTCTTACGGGTAGCAAAGGAGCGATACCCGGACGGAGGAGTTAGAGGCGATGAACGCGATGCAGGGCCGTGGCCTGGGCGAGAGCAAGATCTCCACGAGGTACGCGACCGGCCGCGTCTGCCGGTTCGACGGTTGCGACACGCGACTGTCCGTCTACAACGGGACCAACACCTGCGCGATCCACGAGGAGCGCCGGCCGTACTACCAGCGCTCGCGGTCCGGGCGCGTGGTGCAGGACGCGCCCAAGCGTCCGATGGAGGAGCGCGATGTCCTGCTCGATTGGATCCGTGGACTGGCTGGGAGCGTCCACACGCGATAGCCGCCTGACACCCGAGCCGGCTCAGTCGCCGAGGTGGGCTGTAGCGACCCGCTTCGGAACGACCATTCGCCAGGCGTCGATGACGATCTCCTCCATCTCGACGTCGTCGATCTCGCTCAGCCGAACGTCCACCCAGTTGTAGCGGAGGTCTGAGGGCGGCGGCATCAGGAACGTCGAGGGCCTGGACGAGACGAGGGACCCGCGCTCCTCCTTCGGGAACGCGAATCCCATCACAGTCTCGTCGCGAGAGAAGGAGAGGTAGACGATCCGCCCGACGCGGAACTTGACTCGGTCGCGGACGAGCGCCTCCTCGGTCCGGGGAAGGCTGAGCGCGATCCGCCGCACGCCGTCGATGGTCGCCATGCGCTCCTCGCCGGCTAGACCTTCTTGAGGGTCAGCTTGTAGCTGCCTCCCGAGTACCACCCGTTCACCTGGATGTAGAAGACCCCCGTCTTGGGCGCCTTAAAGGTGACCTTCTCGTCCGCCGTCCGGCCCCCCGAGACCGCCTGCAACGCGGGGCAGGGCCCTCCCGTGACGAAGCATCCGGACGTGAACTGGAAGATCTCGGTCGTCCCCGGTCGCCAGACCCACAGGTCCATGTCCGAGCCCGACGGTCCGTTCAGGATCACCTGGTAGCGGGTGCCCTTCCGGAGCTTCCGCCGGTACACGTCGTTCGCATCCGCCGGCCAGGCCAGGTGCCCGAGCACCGGGGACCTGAACGCCCTGGCTCCGTTGATGTTCCCGTCGGTCAGGGGCGTCGCGTTGGCGGTCGAGCCATTGAGGGCGCCCAGAGCGTTCACCCGGCCCTGTGTCCGTGTGAAGTGCCCGGTCAGCGGCGACTTGCCGAGACCCGTCTGCGGGCCCCACGCGTCGAAGAGCTTGAGGGACGCGGGGTGGTCGACCGAATGCATGATCGCGTTCTTGATCTGCACGCCCGAATAGAGCGGGTGCTCGGAAAGCACCAGCCCCGCGATCCCGGCGACCATCGGAGCCGCCATCGAGGTCCCATCGAAGAACTCGTAGTTCGGATACGTATGTCCCAACGACAACCCTGCTTTGACGGTGCTGAGGATGTCGACGCCGGGCGCGGCGACGTCGACCGAGTCGTGCCCCCAACTCGTGAACGCGCATTGCCAGACCGGTATGACCCCCTGGCACTGCGAGACGAAGCCGTACTGGTCGCGATCGTTGCTGGCCGCCACGGCGAGGATGTTGTTCAGCGTGTAGCTGGCGGGATACGAGGGTGCCCAGCTCGGCGGCTGCCCCTTCGGTTGCTCGTAGAACTGGATGTCGTTGTCCATGCTCGAGTTCCCGGCGGCGACCACGACCAGGATGCCGGCCTTGCCCGCCCTCGCGATGGCGGCGCGCTCGGCCTTCGACCACACCGGGTCGCCGAGGCTCAGGTTGATCACGTCGGCGTGGTTATGGATCGCGTAGTTGATCGCCTTCAGCTCGTTCCCGAGGGTGATCGAAGTCGCCGTCCCGATCCGCAGGGCCATGATCCTGCACTGCGGGCATATGCCGCTGATCCCCTCATTGTTGTTCTGCTCCGCCGCGATGATCCCCGCGATGTGAGTGCCGTGCGAGTCGTCGAGCGTGTTGGCCGGTGACACGTTCGGACTGTTCCGTTTGAAGTCCCAGCCGTGGATGTCGTCGACGAACCCGTTCTGGTCGTCGTCGATCCCGTTCCCAGCGATCTCGTTGGGGTTCACCCACAGCTGGTTCGCCAGGTCCGGCTGATTGATGTCGACGCCGGTGTCGATAACGGCGACCACAGGATGCTCCCCAGTGGGAGTTTCCGCCGCCCACGCAGCGAGTGCATGAACGTCCGCGCCGGCGGTCCCGTTCCGCATCGTGCCGAAACCGCCGCCCTGGTTCGTCATCTCGTGTGACTGGCCTGTGTTGTCGAGCGCCCACTGTTGGTCGAACCGCGGATCGTTCGGGATGGCTGTGACGCTGGCGATCCGGTCCGGCTCGGCGAAGCGGACCAGTGGGGATCGCCGGTAGCGCTGGATCGCCGCGGCGACGGATGTCCCGCTGCCGACCCGCACCACGTCGACGTTCGAGCCCGCCATCGGAGCGATCGTCCGCGTCCCGAGCCGCGCGTTCAGAGCCCGCGTGGCTTGACGAGGCGCACGATCCTTCCACACAACCACCACGTGACCAGGGACGAACCGGGCGACGCCCGATCCCCACGGGACCTTGAAATTGCTCGCGGTGCTCGGTCGCGCTCCCAGTGCCCGGCCGGCGGTCGACGCGGGATCGGCCGAGGCCGACGCGCCGATGAGGGACGCAGCGATCAGGACGACGAGCGAGAGGGTGAAGCGGTAGCGGGCAAGCACTGCGAGCTCCTTCCGTCCCTGACGGCTCAGGTCACTGGTCGGGGCACCGCGATCGAGCGAGGTCGCGGGCAGCGATCCGGTCGGGCACGGCTCAGGTGGACGCGCCAACCTAACATGCCGAGGAGCGCAACGGGCCCCCCGGCCCGGACACACCCCAACGTCTCGCAGAGGCGAGGTGTAACGCCTGCGCGCGATCGGACACCAGAGGTTCGTCGCGACAGGATCCGAGCACCGGGATCGGGCCGAGATGCCCGTCGAAGAGATCGTCGAAGAGATCAAGGAGGTAGAGACCGATGCACTTGCATGCACGGATCGCGGGGACGATCGGCGTGATGATCGCACTGATCACGGCCGGCCTCGCCGGGACGGCGCAGGTCGCCGCCGCAGCGAGCGGCGTGGTGGGTCACGTCTACGTGAACGACAACACCGCGGGCAGCAACACGATCGGCGGGTTCGATCAGCACGCCGACGGAACCCTGACGGCCATGCCGGGATCGCCCTTCACGGCGGGCGGCGCCGGGACCGGCACGATCGTCGGTTCCCAAGGGTCGCTCCAGGCGACCGACGACGGTCGGTACCTGCTGGCAGCCGATGCCGGGAGCAACCAGATCTCGGTCGTGCGGGTGCGTCCGGACGGCACCCTCAGCCCGGCGCAAGGCAGCCCGGTGGCATCTGGCGGCATCGAGCCGGTGAGCATCGCCATCCACGACGGGCTCGTCTACGTCGCCAACGAGGGGAACGGGACGACGGGGAGCAACTACACCGGTTTCCGGCTGAACAGCGGTGGCCACCTGACCCCGATCGCCGGGTCAACGATCCCGCTGCCGACGACCGCGAAGCCGGGGGACATCCTGTTCAACGCCACGGGGAACAACCTGATCGGGATCGAGGTCGGCACGACCGACCCAAGCACCTTCCTGATCGACAGCTTCGTGGTGGGTGAGGATGGGCGCGTGACGCCCGCGGCCGGTTCTCCCTTCGCGGCGGAGGCCGCTGGTCCGTTCGGCAGCGAGTTCTCTCCGACCGATCCGGGACACCTGTACGTCTCGAACGCCCACGGCGGTGTCGGCAACGGATCGGTCTCGGCGTTCTCGGTCACCGAGGACGGGGCCCTGGGTTCGATCGGCGCCTCGCCGTACACCGACGGACAGACCGCACCTTGCTGGGTCGAGATCTCGCACGATGGCCGCTACCTGTTCGCGGTCAACACGGGCAGCACGACGATCTCCAGCTACGCGATCCAGACGGATGGTTCGCTCGTGCACCTGTCGGACACGACGTTCTCGAGCGGCCTCGGCATCCGGCCCTTCGACGCTCGCTTGGATGCGGGAGGGAACAACCTCTACGTCGTGGATGCGGCGATCGACGCGGTCAGCATCTTCGGCGTGGACGGTGGCAGCCTGACCGAGCTCGCGTCCTCGCCGGCCTCACTTCCCGCCGGCGCGACGCCCTTCGGCATCGTCGTCACGAAGGCGTAGGGCGGGGCGGTGCCGTCCCCAGAGGGCCGCGAGCCTCCGGCTCGCGGCCCTCTCCCGCACTCAGGTCACGATCGACGGAACCGAACCGACCACTCCCGGCAATACCTATCTAGGGGGCGCTTCAGCGTGCCACGCGCCCGCTGAGAGATGGGAGAGAGGTCGATGGCTCCACGTCATGACGGGCAGGCTCCAGCCGACCCCGTTCGCGAGCAGGGCGCTTTCGTGGTGCACCGCATCGGTCCTGAGACCTACAGCGTGGCCCTCGAGATCGAAGGGAAAGCCGTCATGCTGGCCGCCGACTACTTCACCGGCCCCGAAGCGGTGGAGACCGCGATCCTCTGGCTGAAGCGTCACGCCACCGACGCCAAGGTCATCTGGCGAGACTAGTCCCGCTCGACCGGCGGCCGGTTCCCGCGTCCCGGTCGTTCGTTCCCCGTTCCAGTCGGAACCCGAAGCTTCGGACGGGCGCGATCGTGTCCGGCGCCCCCACCGCTCGGAGCTTGGCTCGGAGCCGCTGGATCAGCGATCTGATCGAGTAGATGTCGATCGGGATATTCGTGCCCTCACCCCAACCGAGTCGTCGGATCTTCTCGAAGCTGAACGCTCGTCCCCTCCCGTTGACCAAACCCGCGAGCACTCGGAACTCGCGATCGCTCAAGGTGAGGGGTACGCCCCGGTAGCTGATCCGTCGCGCGTCCATCTCCACGACGACTCCCGATGCCGCGGCCGGATGGTCCGTGGGCACGTCACCGAGCTCCTGTTCGTGCTGCCACCGGCGGAGCGTCGTCGGGTCCGGCGATACGACGACGATGAGCCCCAGATCGAGGAACTCGGGGATGCGCTCAAGGTCGTCGATCCCCACCAGGTAGATGGTCGGTACCACTGACCTTTGATTGCCATCAGGCCGCCGTCCGGTTCCGGTGTCGCCGTGATCGAGGAACGACGATCACGAGTCGACGACGAACCGATGACGTTCTGCTCTTCCATCGGATGCGAACCGCTCTCTACGGTCATAGAGATCGGTGAGAGAGAGGAACTCGTTGTCCAGGTCGAACGCTGCGGTCGTCGTCATCCTGTTCACTGCCGCGACGCTCGTCGCGACGGCCGTAACCGCTTCAGCAGCAGCGAGCAACTGCGCGGTCCTGTTGGTGCCCGGCTCGGTCGACAGCTCAGGCGAGCTCCTGGCGACGGAGGTCGACCTAGGTTGCTATCCGACGTACGCGGAGGCCCTTTCCGTAGGCTCCTCGGGCGCGATCGATGTCCCCGCCTTGACGACGCCCGCCTCGCTGACCGATGCCGTCCTCGCGGCCGATACGATCGCGACCGCGACGGCCGACGTCCTGATCGGGACCGAGTTCACGGGCGTCAGCTACGGTGGCACGTCGAAGAGCTACTTCGCGTCGGCGACGTGCTCCACCGGCGTAGTGTGGGGCGTCGCCGACGTTGGCGCCTCGTGGGACAACGAGTTCAGCTCGGGGAAGGGTTTCGGGGGGTGCGACACGAACAAGAAGTTCGAGAACACGAACTTCGGAGGGTCCGTGCTCACCTGCACCCCGAACTGCACGAACTACGGGACCCTCTCGAACCAGGTGTCCTCGCTGCGCTGGAAACCCTGAGGGCTCGTGTCCGGCGCTGAGGCGACCGACGCCGAGCTGATCCATCGCTCCCTCGAAGACCCCGAGGCATTCCGGGAGGTCTTCGAGCGGCACTATGAGTCGGTCCGCCGGTTCGCCCAGCGGGTGGTCGGCCGCGAGGCCGGAGAGGAGATCGCGGCACAAACGTTCCTTATCGCGTTCCAGCGGCGGGCCACCTATGACCTCCGGTACCGGTCGGCGAGGTCCTGGCTCTTCGGGATCGCCTACAACGTCGCCCGGCACCACCTGCGTGCTGAGCGGAGCCAGCACGACCTGCTCGCACGCATCCCGAGGGAGCGCGAGGAAACCGATCCGATAGAGACCGAGACCCTCGATGCTGCCCGCCTGGCACCGATCCTGCGCACCGCGCTGACGGGGCTTCGGCAGGAGCAGCGCAGCCCCTTCGTGTTGGTCGCCCTCGGCGAGCTGACCTACCAAGAGACCGCCGACATCCTCGCCATCCCGGTCGGGAGTGTTCGTTCGAGGATCCATCGAGCGAGGGCGACGCTGCGGGAACTGCTCGCCGACATGCGGGAAACACTTGATGTGGGCGACGGAGCGATCGCCCAGAGCCCGGACGACCCCACCACACCCACCACAGAGGACCCAGACCCCCATGGATGAGTTCGAGAGGATCCGCGATGCGCTGGATGCGCCTGAGACGGACGGCGCCGCGAAGGCGCGCGCGTGGGAGCGCCTCCAACGTGAGATGGTTCCGGAACAGCCATCCAGGATCGGGGCGACGCCGGCGCGCGTTTCCGGCCGCGGCCGGCGCCCTTCCCACCGCCGTCGATACTCCATCCTGGTCGGCATCGCGGCGGCGACCGCGTTCATCGCCGTCGTGCTCCAGGTAGTCCTTCCGAGCGGGGGTGGCGGGCCGACGGTTTCGGCGGCGTCCGAGCTGCAGCGACTCGCAGACCTCGCGGCGACGATCCAACCCGTCAGACCGGGAACGGGATTCCTCTTCACCGATGTCGAGACCCAGGGGATCAGTGGCGGCGAGGAGCTCGGCTCGGGGTTGTCCTGGGATCTCGTGGTCCGGCAGCGACTCCAGACGTGGGTCGCGGCCGATGGCTCCGGCCGCCAGGTGACGACCGTGGAACGGGTCGACTTCGCATCGCCCGGAGACCGAGCGAGATGGATCCGGGCCGGACGCCAGCCGCTTCCGGCCTCATCGGTCCACCGGTATGGACGGGGAGGGCTCCTGATCGTGGACGTCGAGTCGCTCCCCTCGGACCCGGAAGGGCTCCGGAAGGCGATCCACGCCGGTCACGTGATCGAAGAGCCCCCAGGACCGCTTGGGATCTTCACGGGGATCGGAGACCTCCTGGCGCAGCCGAACACGCCTCCCGACGTTCGACGTGGATTGCTCGACCTCGCGGCGGAGACCCCTGGGATCACGTTACAGCCGGGCATCACCGACCCCCTCGGGCGTCCCGGCGAAGGGTTCACGTTCCAGGTCAAGCCTTCGATGGAGACCCTGATCATCGATCCCGAGACCGCTCATCTCTTGGCGACGGTCGCGGTTGACGAACTGGGTCGGACCTCATGGTCCGCGAGCGTGCGCGACGCTGCCGTGCCGACGAACACCGCTACCCCATAGGGACCTATCGTCATACGTCTCGCATCGTGATCACGAACTTGCCCACCGTGTGCCCGGTCGTGAAGTCGGTCAATGCTTGCGCGGCATCCGCCAGCGGGTACGTGCGCCGGATCTCGGCCCTGAGCGTTCCCTCGTCGATCATCGAAACCAGTATCCCGAGGTGGGAAGGGTCGCTGCCTGCGTTGCGCACCTGGACCTCGCCGATCTCGGTCGCCTCGCCCGCCCCGCCCAGCGCCGAAGCCGCCCTTCCACCGGCGCGAACCAGACCCACGAGCGCTCCGAACTCCCCGGGATCGCGGTGGACCAGGTCGATGACCGCGTCGATCCCATCGGGATGGCGCTCGCGGACGGCACCGATCACATCCTCCGAATAGTCGACGGTCTCCGCGGCGCCCAACGCCGTCACGACGTCCTCGTCGCCGGGCTTGACCGAGGCGATCACGTTCGCGCCCCGCGCGGCCGCGAGCTGGATCGCGAACGTCCCGACGCCGCCCGTTGCCCCGACGATGAGCACGGTGGCGCCGCTCGATGCATCGATCGCCTCGACCGCACTCATGGCCGTCGTGGCGGCGACCCCGATGGTCCCTGCCTGTTGATCGTCGACCGCCGCAGGGGTGAGCGCCAGCGCCGGCGCCCTCGGTGTGGAGAGCTCTGCGAACGTCCCGTCATGCACGGTCCCTTTGGCGCCGATCGTGCCGAAGACCCGGTCGCCTTCCTGGAACCCCTCGACCCCGTCGCCCACCCCCTCCACGACCCCGGCGAGGTCCTGGCCGAGCACCGCCGGGAACTCGTAGGCCATGAAGGCCTTCGCCATCCCCATCGCGACGAACGCGTCGTACGCATTCACGGAGGCCGCGTGGACCCGGACGAGCACCTCGCCCGACGCTGGCTGCGGCGCGGGAACCACGATGACGGCGGGTGGGCGGTCGAACCCTTCGAGCGCCAACGCCTTGATCGACGTGTGACTTGCCATGCGGATCCCTCCCTCGAACGGGCACGCGAAGCCGCCTCAGTTCCGACGTTCGGGGAGCCGCCGCTATTCCGGCGACGGGCGGCCTCCTCAGTCGACGCGATCCGCCAGCGCGTCGGCCTCGAGTCGCATCGCGACATGCTCCGTGACCAGCTCCTCGAGCTCGTCGGTCGGGAGCGGCTTCGCGAAGAGGAATCCCTGGCCCAGACCGCACTTCATCGCGATGAGCTGTTCCAGTTGGTCGGCTCGCTCGATGCCCTCGGCGACCGGCTTGAGGTTCAAGATGGATGCGAGCTCGATCACGGCGGCGGTGAGCGCGGAGGACTCGCCGCCCTCAGTGACACCGTCGATGAAGGACTTGTCCACCTTCAGGATGTCGACCGGGAATCGACGGACGTAGTTGAGCGACGAGTACCCCGTGCCGAAGTCGTCGATCGCGAGTTGTACCCCGAGCGTCTTCAGTTCATTGAGACGCCCGATCGCAAGGTCCATGTCGTGGATCATCACCGACTCGGTGATCTCGAGGACGAGCTTGCCGGGGTCCAGCCCGCTGACCGCGAGGGCTTCCCGCACCTCATCCACGATCTCCGGGCGGGCGATCTGCCGCGCGGAGAGGTTGACCGCCATGTGGAGGTCGAGCGCGGCGAAGGTGTCCGCCAAGCGCGCCGCGTATGTGCACGCCTCCATCAGGACCCACCGTCCGATCGGGACGATCAGCCCCGTCTCCTCGGCGAGCGGGATGAAATCGAGCGGTGGGATGATCCCCTTCTCGGGGTCGAACCAGCGGATCAGCGCTTCGACACCTGTGATCTTGCCGGTCGGGAGCTCGATCACGGGCTGGTAGAAGAGCCGGAACTCATCGTGATCGATCGCGCGCTGCATCGCGGCCCGCAGCTCGAGGCGGCGGAGGGCGGTGTCATGCATCGCCGGTTCGAAGAGCTGATAGCGCCCCTTGCCACCCTCCTTGGCCATGTACATCGCCACGTCCGCGTTCCGAAGCAATTCGTCGGCGCTCCCCATAGGCGCCTCGGGATCGGCGACCGAGATCCCGATGCTCGCGCGGGCGTACACCTCGGTCCCGTCGAGGTCGAAGGGCTCCTCCAGCGTCTCGAGGATCCGGCCCGCCACGTCGGCGGCGGTCATGCCCTCGTCGCCGCCATCTTCCAGCAGCACCCCGAACTCGTCCCCGCCGAGTCGCGCAGCCGTGTCGGCCGTCCGGAGGCGACCGATGAGACGTCCCGCGAGCGCCACCAGGAGCTGGTCGCCGGCGGCGTGGCCGAGAGAGTCGTTGATCGTCTTGAAGTCGTCGAGGTCCATGAAGAGGACGGCCACGGGGTTCCCGTCGCGGGTCTGCCGTTCGAGGGCGTGGCTCACGCGATCCTGGAAGAGGGCGCGGTTCGCGAGGCCGGTGATCTGGTCGTGGAAGGCCTGATGCGAGAGTTGCTCCTCGAACTGCTTCCGCTCGGAGATGTCGCGGGTGTTCAGCACGACGCCCTTCACGTTGGGGTCCTTCAAGAGGTTCGTGCGGAGCGTCTCGACGTAGAGATCGGTCCCGTTCCGGTGTCGTACTCGGAATTCTGTCAGCCCGACGTGCCCCTCCCCGTCCGCCATCGCGGTCAGGAAGGACAGAGCTCGCGTGCGGTCCTCCGGCGCGATCAACTCGGCGAACCGGCGACCCTCGAGCTCCTCCGGTTCGAACCCGAGCACCCGGTGCGCCGATGGGCTGGCATAGCGGATCGTCGTGTCCGGCTCCGTCACCATCACGACGTCCGACGAGTTCTTGACGAGGGACGCGAAGCGCGTCTGGCTCTGCTGGATCAGCAGGTCCTCGGTCAGGGCGGCGCTTTCGAGCGCCAGGGCGACCTGTGCGGAGAGCGCTTGGAGCGAGTCGGCGTCCTGGCGCGAGAGCTCCTCGATGGCCGAGACGACCAGGAGCCCCCGGAGCTCGTCGCGCATGAAGAGGGGCGCCACGAAGAGGGACCGGTGTGCCTCCGGCAGCTGGAGCATGTCGGCGATGTCGTCTTGGAGCGTCACCTGATACGCGTGGCGCCCCTGGAGACGTTCACGCTTCCACGCCTCGAACTCGGACAGACGCACGGACGTTCCGATCGCCCCGTCGTCACTACCGGGCGCCGCGACGACCACCAGTTCGCCGGGGACCTCCTGCTGTTCGAAGATCCTGACGGAGACGTCGTCGCCGGTCAGCGCGAGGACGGCGCGGCCGGCCGCGGTATGGATGCTGTCCCGGTTGGTCGCCGTGACCAGATCCATGCCGGCTTCGCGCAGCGCCTGCTCATGTCGGACGTATTGCTGCTGCCGCTGCATCAGTCCCCACATCCGGATCACCACGAGGATGAACAGAAGGACCGTGGCGGCGATCAGGATCGGGAGGTCGGTGCTCTCGCCCTTCGCGCCCTCGTAGGCGATGAGCACGGGAGCCATGAGGGAAGCGCCGGCGAGCACGAGTAGGCGCCCACGGGTGAGCTTCGTTTCGACGTCGTCGACCGGTTCGGAGAGTTCGCGCATCGAGGGATGGAGCGCCGCCGCGCCGAACAGCACGTAGAAGGCGATCCAGCCGGCCTCGAGGTAGCCACTCCCGGGCTGATAGCCCGCGTCCGTATAGAGGTTCATCCACGCGTAGAAGGCATCCGTGATGAACAGGGCAACGATGGCGATGATGATCAGCCGGAACGCCCAGGGCTTGCGACCGGCGCCAACGGCCAATCGGAGGGCGGCACCCAGGAGCAGGAGGTCCGCCAGTGGGTACGCCATCGAGGTGAGCTTCACGGACAGCGGAACGTCCTGTTGGTAGGCCTGCGGCGAGATCAGGATCACCCACGAGACCACGCCGATGCCGAGCGACAACATCAATGCGTCCACGAGGCTCGAACGGTCACGGCTGGGATCGCGGGCGTGGATCAGCAGCAGGATGCCCGCGACCATGAAGACGTACACGGCGAGATAGAACCCGTCGGCCCAGCCGGGGAAGGGGGTCAGGCCATCGACATCGAACGGGAAGAGCGCCGGCGCGATCGAATGGAACTTGTCGTAGTTGTACGAGACGACGTCGCCCAGGATGAACGTGAACATCCCCAGCGAGAACATGATCCACGGCAGCCGCTTCTCGGGGCGCCAGATCCTGAGGGCCACCACGATCATCACGGGCGAGGAGAGCCCGATGACGTTGATCACGTAGCTGACGTGCCCCGTAGCGAAATAGCCCATAGTCGCAACGGAGGCGACCGCCACGTAGACGAGCCAGAGCTTGTTCCTCATAACCCTATCTATCGGCCGCCGCCGACCCAGGATGAGCGCTTTTTGGGGAACCCGCCGAGGTACTCCATTTCGGGTAGTCCCTGCTGATCGGTAGGGCTGCTCAGGCCGTGGCGGGGTGGAGCTGTTCGAGCTGGAACCGCTCCTTCAACGAGGTCAGGACCGCGATGAGCTCCTCGATCTCGTCGTCCCCGTTGGCCGCCGTGACCTGGATCCGGAAACCCACCTCGCTCTTGGGCGCCAGCGGATAGGCAGCCATCGTGACGTAGATCCCGTGCTCGAACAGGTATCGGCCGACGTCGTCGATCTCCTCGTGGTTGGCGAGCGGGATCTCGATGATGGGATGCCCCGACGTGTTGGGCGTGTGGATCCCCAGGGTGCGCATGGCATCGAGCACGCGTGCCGTCTTCCGCCACACCTCCAGACGCACGAGGTCTCCCCGTCTCCGGTTCACCTCGAGCCCGGCGAGCACGGTCGCGAGCGATGCGACCGGCGACGGGCCCGAGTAGAGGTAGGGAGGGGCGAGCACCTTCAGAGCGTCCTTCAACGGGGTGGTGAGCGACATGAACGCGAGCAGGGAGGAGTACGACTTCGAGAAGCCGGCAACCAGCACCGCATCGTCGTACGACACGTCGAGGTGCCGGAACACGCTGTTGCCCGACGTGCCGTAGTCACAGAGCTCATCGGGTGAGCGTTCGCCGATCAGGCCGAAGCCGTGCGCGTCGTCGACGTACAGCAGGCAATGTTGTTCGGTTGCGAGGCGGGAGAACGCGGCCAGGTCGGGAGCGTTGCCGGTCATCGAATTGACGCCGTCCATGGCGATCACCCGTGGCGACGGATACATCGCATCGTCAAGCAGCTCGGCCAGGTGCTCGGGGTCGTTGTGTCGGAACCGGACGATGGAAGCCCCGTGGCCGGCCGCGTACATCGCACCGTCGTACATCGTCTTGTGTGCCCGGCCGTCCAGGAAGATGGTCCCGTCGCCCACCAGCACGGGGATCACCGAGGTGTGGATGTGCGTGATCGTCGGGAGCACCAGAACGTCCGGGGCGTGCAGCAGTTCCGTGATCTGCTCTTCGATCTCGGGATACATGCGGGGATTGCCCAGGAGCCTGGACCACGAGGGGTGCGTCCCCCACCTCGCGAGGTATTCGGGCACCGACGCGATGATCTCCTCGTCGAGGTCGAATCCGAGGTAGTTGCAGCTGGCGAAGTCCGCCAGCCACCGATCGCCTATCCGGATCCGGCGCCCCCGCTGCTCCTCGA
>Ga0207646_10002356_pt1 | contig 22319 bp, 21 predicted proteins | sample KBSK5502metaG_FD_184343 | JGI IMG/M metagenome (GOLD analysis project Ga0207646, IMG submission 184343) | Corn, switchgrass and miscanthus rhizosphere microbial communities from Kellogg Biological Station, Michigan, USA - KBS K5-50-2 metaG... | ecosystem: Host-associated > Plants > Roots >... | reverse complement strand
GGCTAGGTTTGGTGTCACTGCTGGACCAACTACGAAAGTTTCAATTTTCAACGTGAACCGCCGGATGCGGAACCGCACGTCCGGTGGTGTGGGAGGACGGGAGCCGCGAGGCTCCCTCCTACCCGATCGCGGCCCAGCTCAGGCGAAGAAATGCCCGCAAATGTTTTTTGTTTGGAGTACCGGCTTCAGCCGGGCTTTGCGATGGCAAAGAGAAAAGCCGGCTGAAGCCGGTACTCCAAACCTTCCTTTTCTTGAACCCTGCTAGCTCGCAACAAACTGCGACACGCGATTTGGCGTTACCGGTGAGGTGAGCTTACAATCTCCTCTTGGAATCAAATCACAGTCCCTATCCCTGAAAGGCCCGAGCATCAAGCTGAGCGAGCAAGCTGACAACGAGATAACACTGGACACCTTCGAGTTCGAGGCCGGCCCGGAGCGGGAGCGGTTCGATCAATTCCTGGCCCTCCGGCTGCCCAGGGTGAGCCTGACCCGCCTGCGCCGGGCCATTGCCGAAGGCGACGCGGTGGTCAATGGGACCTCGGCGCCCAAAGGCACGCGGCTGAGTTGCGGCGACCGGGTGAGGCTGGTGATTGTGGCCGCCGAGCCCTCGGCGACGACTCCGGAACCAATCCCGCTTGACATCCTCTATGAAGACGCCGAGCTGATCGCCGTCAATAAGCCGGCCGGATTGCTCGCCCACCCTTCGCGCACGGAGAAGTCTGGCACGCTCACCAACGCGCTCGCTTATTATTTCCTTCAGACTGCGGGTGAGGTGATTCGCCCCGGCCTCATCCACCGGCTGGACCGCGAGACCTCCGGGGTCATAGTGATCGCCAAAACTGCCCGCGCGCACCGCCTCCTCTCGAAGGCCTTTCGCCAACGCCGCGTGGTGAAGCGATACCTGGGATTGGTCAGCGGGCAGGTGGCGCTCGACGCGGGTGAGGTTGAGGCGCCGATCGGGCGAGAGGCAACCGCCTGGCCGCGGTGGCGGGTGATGAGCGAAGGGCGCTCGGCCCACACCCGGTATACAGTGCGGCAGAGGTTCGCCAACCACACCCTGCTGGAGTTGGAACCGCTCACCGGCCGCACGCACCAACTGCGTATTCACTGCGCCTTTCTCGGCCACCCCGTGGTAGGGGACCGGCTCTACGGCATCAATCAGGAATCACTCGCGGAGAGGCTAGGATTATCACACCACTTGCTTCATGCTTACTACCTCGCCTTCCGTCACCCGACGACAGGGAGTGAATTGGCGGTCACGGCCCCGCTCCCGACGGCGCTAACCAGGGCGCTGGAGTCGCTGAAGGCTGAAGAGGCGCTGGGCCGCGGGCCGCAAGCATCGGCCGGCGAGTCGATCAACTGAGATGCAAAACTACGATGTCATCATCATTGGCGGGGGGCCGGGCGGCATGGGGGCGCTGCTGTGGTGTCATTCGCTCAATCTGCGGGCCGTGCTCCTCGAATGCGCGCCCGAGTTGGGCGGGCAGCTTTTGCAGATGTTTCACCGAGTGGTTGATTACCCGGGAATAATCGCGCCAAACGGCCGCGAGCTGCGCGACCGCTTCGAGGCCCACCTCCGTGAATTGGGCTTGGAGTGGAGAGTCGGGTGCGCGGTCGGAGAGATCGATCTGCGCGACCGTCATTTGGTCTGCGATGGAGAGAGGTTCAGCAGCCGGGCGATGATCCTCGCCACCGGCGCGCGCAAGCGGCGGCTGGGAGTGCCGGGCGAAGCGGAGTTCGAAGGCCGCGGGGTCAGTTTCTCCGCGACGCGTGACCACCAGGCTTTTGCCGGGCGGGAGGTGTGTGTCGTCGGGGGCGGGGATTCGGCCTTCGAGAATTGTTTGATCCTGGCGCGAGCCTGTCCCCGCGTCACGCTCATCCACCGCTCCGCCAATTTTCGAGCCCGCCCCGCCTGGGCCAAGCAGGTCTTTGAGCACCCACGTATCGCTGTGATCACTGACGCGGAGGTCAAGGCTATTCAAGGTGAGCGGCAAGTGACGAGTGTGACCGTGGAAGAGAAAAAAACCGGCCGGATGACCATTATCCCCACGCAAGGCGTCTTTATCCGAATCGGGACCGCCCCCAACACCGAGTGCGTTCGAGGACGACTCGAACTCGATGAGGCAGGCTTTATCAGGACTGACCAGAGGCAACGCACCTCGGTCGCTGGCGTCTATGCCGCGGGCGACGTCTGCCGCCCGGTCTGCCTGAGCGCGGCGACGGCGGTCGGACACGGGGCCATCGCGGCGAAGGACATCGCGGAAGGAATCAAGAGAGTGATGAGTGATGAGTAATGCGTGTGATCCTTTTGTGACTCATCACGCATCACTCATTACTCATTACTCATTGCTTTCCCCTTGCCACCGTTTTTCCAAATCAGGCATAATGACCAACTGCTGGCCCCTGGCAACCGACCGCCAATGTCCCGGCTCAGCTAGTAAATTTCAACCGACAGCATCTCAGGGCGTTATGAATTCTACCCGCGTGACGATACTCAGTCTCATCCTCTTACTCGCCTCACCAACATTCGTCTCGGCGCAAGCCGTGAAATACACCGTCCAAGTCGAGGCGGTGCCGGCCCAGGCCACGGCCGAGGAGAGGGTCAAGCAACTCCGGGCTCAGGGCGCGGAGGCTTACTGGATTAAGAGCGACCTCCCCGGCAAGGGCGTGCTCTACCGCGTGCGGATCGGGCGTTTCCCGACTATGGCCGCGGCGAAAGTCTACGGTGAGCAGTTGCGCCGGAAAGGAATCATCGGGGCGTTTTATGCCGCCGAATATGAGGGCGTGCCGCAAACCGCCGTCGCGAGTGAGCCGAAGAATCAAGCCTTGAGCCCGGTCACGCCAGCGTCTGCCGACCGGCCGCCGCAAACACGCGAGGGATCGGCCGAGACCAAGACGCCGAAGACAGTCGCGACTACTCAGCCGCCCGTCACCGCCCCTCAAGTGGTGCAGGCTACATCTCAAGCCACAGCTAAGGAGACAGCCAAAGCCGCCAAGAATTCCGTGACGGCCTCCTCGCCGAGCGGCCCGGCCCCCGGTTTCACGCGCTATGAGGACAAGGCGGTTGGTTACTCATTCGACCATCCGAGTTATTGGACCGGCACTGCTCTGAGTAACGCGGAGGCGCAAGCGCAGCGGATCGACGCCGGGGCGACTTTCAAATCAGGCCAGGACGCGGCCTTCATGAATTCGATCTGGAACGTCCTGGCCGAGGCCAACAGCCCCACCCATGATAACAATCTGGTCGTGGATCTAATCATCAAGAGCATGGGCTCCGGCGCGGAGACCCAGAGCCTGACCGAAACCTCACGGCGGGTCGTGAAGGAAGGCAATCAGATCAAGACCTTCATCGACCTGCGTGCGCTCTTCCGCGACCCGCGCTCACCGTCGCCGCTCGAGTTCTTGGGCAAAGCGGCGATCATCCGGGCGAGCAAAGGCATTCTGATGGTCGCCGTCTTCTACGCGAAAGATGGCCCGCCCAGTTCGGCCAGCGTCGCCGACCGGATCATCAGCAGCGCCCGTGTCCCTGAATAATCACACCTGAGCCACTCTATCCTGCTGGCAAACTCGGTGCAGTACGGGGAGCGTTAGCGCTCCCCGTACTGCACCAGTGTTGCCTGCTCTGATTTAGCGCAGGTCGAGACTCCGCCGCGTCACCAGGTCGTAATAGTTTTCATAGCCGCCCGCAGTCTGGTCCTTGATGATGCTGTCGATGGTCTGGAGGAGTTGGACACTGAAATAATTGTCGATCGTCTGCGGGTGCTGGTAGGCGTAGTAGGCGTAGTTGAAGTAGCTGCGGATGATCACGCTCCTGTGGTCGATCGGGAGGCTCTTGAGGTTCTCGACGAAGCGTTCGAAGCCGCCCTGTCGCGTGAGGTAGAACTCGACGTTCGAGGTGTAGAAGGCCGAGACGCGCTCGCCGCTCTCCCGCAGGTACTGACCGATGGCGCGCACCGCGTGCTGCCCCGAGAGGTCGCCGGTGACCGGGATGATCAGATTGCGCTCCTGCATCTGCTTGAGGAACTGAAAGTCGGCTTCGGAGGCCAGATAGTTGCGCTGGCGGCCGTCGAGGTCTTTCTCCAGCAGCAGCTCGCGGTAGGGCGGGAAGAAGGAGCGGTTCGACGGGCGGTCGCGGATCGTGTAACGCACCTCCATGCCCGACTGGGCGAAAGCCTGGTAGATGTCACTGATCGTCTGGAGGTCGCGCTCCGAGAGCGGGAGGCCGAAGCGGCTCAGTTGCAGGCGGACCCGAGCCCACGTCCGCTCGATCAGTTTCGGGTCCGAGGGGGTGCGGTCGACGTATTCGACCAAATCCTTGATCGAGCGCTCCTGCGACTGCTTGGAGTTCGGCGGCAGCGGCTTGCCGAAGAGCAGCGAGAAGTACTCGACCCGGTTGCGCGCCATGACGAAGATCGCCTTGAAGAGCAGGTGCTGGAGCAGAGCGTCGCGGCGGATGTCGATCATGAAAGCGATGTGCGGCTTGATCTGGGCGATGTAGGTGAAGTTCTGGTCCGGGCCGACCCCGAGGTAGGCTCCGCCGGTGACGTTCATCTGATCGAGCTTCTTGAGCACGTGTTGGTAGGAGAGTTCATTCGAGACCAGGTTGTCTGAGCCGAAGTAGCCGCCCGGCTCCGAGAGTCGGGCCGTGAGTTGCGCGAGGTCATGACGCTTCGCGGCCTCGTCCGGCCGCCAGACCTTTTCCGGGCAACCGGCCAGCAGCAGGGTGACCAGCAAGAGTATGACTGTTTTCCGCATCGGGTACATAGTGACTCTCCTCCTCAAAATGATTGCGGATTGGGGATTGCGGAATGCGGATTGGGGACCAGCGTTCACTTTCAAATTCACTCTCCAATCCGCATTCCGCAATCCCCAATCTGATTATCCTCATCACCCGCGACCGGCGCAATGCTCAGGCAGTGCTCTTAAAGAGCGACCGGCTGGCCGGCACTCAAGGGGGACATTTCAGTGACGGCTTGGTGGAGGGCGGCCATCGTCTTCTCGGAGATTTCGGGCAAGGGGCCGCCGCGACTGAAGCGGAGTAGTTCCGCCCTCACTTCGCTCTCTAGTTCGCCGCCTTCCAACAGATGGTAGACGGAAGGGAGAAGTTGTCGGCGGCCGTAGGCCAGACCCTGGCGGAGGAGACTCATTGCCCGCCCGCTCAAGGATTCGAGGCGGTGGGCATCGGAGGCGGCGAACCGGCAGTGGCAGCGCGGCTGATAGAGGAGCGCTGGCCGGGGGTCAAGGTCGCAGCGCAAGGCCTCGAGTTCGGAGGCGACCTGCCGGGCGGCAGCGAAGTGTTCATCCCCGACCAGCGGGATCTGACTCAGTTGTTCCAAGTGGACCCATTCGAGGCTCGACCGCAATCTGTCGAGGCGGGCGCCGATGTGGTCACTCGACAGTTGCTGGTGCAGCGCGAGATAGCCATGGCCGTAGGCGCGCCGGTACTCCTCGAACGCCGAGGAGAGCGCTGTCCCTTTGTGGGGGCTCAAGAATTCGAGCGTGCGTTGGCCCGCCGCGTGCAGGTCATGCCACAGCGGGTAAAGCGCGTGCCCTGGGCTGACTCTCGCCTCGCCGAGGTATGCGCGCAGGGAGGCTAACTGAGGGAGCCAGTCACTGAACGCCTGAAGCTTGAGGCCGTGGGTGAGGGCCGCCTTGAAGGCCAGCGGGCTGTGATCAAATAACTCCTCCGCGAGCCTGAGACTGCCGGGCGCGCCTTCCGGCTGCCTTAAGCCCTCGCGCGTCGCGGCCGCGAGCTCATCCAGCTTGGCCTTACTCCTCAGCAGCTCCTGAATCAAGCCGGATTCCGCGCCTGCTCGTTGGAGGAGTGAAACCGCCGCTGAGAGGTCGAGGGCGGTCCATTCATCGTTCCAACGGGACAGCAATTCGGCAAAGGACTCCTGGCCTGGCCCGATCAATCTCTCTTCGCCGAGCGCGTAGCGCAGTGGCTGTCTCCAGAGCGCCTCCCCATCAGCAGGCGCGGCGGCCTGGTCAACCACAGAGTTGGCAGGGAGGGACGGGGCGACGGGGCGATGGGGCGACGGGGCGACGGGGCGAGAAGGCGACAAGGGTATAGGGAGAGGGGAAAACAAATGGTGATCTACATTCTCGCCCTGTCGCCCCGTCGCCCCATCGCCCCGTCCTTCCCCTTCACACTCTCCCTCTACACCCGGGTGCCGCTGTGGGTCGGCCTGTCGCCGCAGCAGCGCCATCAGCGAGAGTGGCGGCTCGCAATCAATCGAGACCGGGCGGGCGTTGTGGCTCAGGTGCCCGTCGAAGAGAAACAGCCGGGCGAAGATTTGGTCTGCCCGCCAGCGGTGGTCCGCCACCAGCCGGGCAAATTGCGGGGAGCGCGAGTCGGGCGAGTTTGACCGCTGCCACTCCCTGAGCACGGCCAGGGCCTTGAGCGTCTTCAACTCGTTAGGTGTCGGCTGGGCAACCCGCCACACGAAATCGGTCGCGCACACCGACGCCGCTCTCCCCTGCGCCGACCAGCCGAGCGCGACCACGCGCAGCGGATCGCCCGAAGCAAATTCGCCGCTCAAGCAGACCGTGCCCGGCGACTCCTCCACACACCACTCAGTCTTTGTCCCCACCAGGTGGTAGTCAGCCGAGCCGTGGTAAAACTTCATCGGCCAGTTCTGGAAGTAAGTCTCCCCACAGGCAAACAGCAGGCTGAAGAGCTGTGGCGCCGCGTCGCTGAGCGCTTTGCTTTCGGCCAGCAGCCGCTCGCCGCTCGACCGGTAACGATGCTGCGTGAGGGTGTAGCGCGGCTCCGACGCCGCGTCGCTCTGGATGTGTTCCGGGGCGAGGCGCTGCATCTGATCGAGCAGCATCGCGGTCAAGTGATAGCTGTCCTCATGGTCGGAGGCGGATTGGGAAGAACCGGACTCCGCATTCCGCATTCCGCATTCCGCATTCAGATCGTAGATGAGACAGCCTTCGGCCAACTCACGGCTGGTGGCCGGAAGCCCGGCGGCGGTGTGGAGCGCCAGGGCGCGCGCGAGCATGCGCCCCCACAAGCGCCACTCCGGATTCAGGCGGTCAACGGCCCGGCGGATGACCTGGTGGTAAGCCTCGAACACGCCCTGCAACTGCGGGACATTGCGGAGCGCCGCTTCGAGCAGGCCGTACAGATCATCGAGCGTAAAAATCGAGACCGCCGGACGGTGGTAGGCCACACGCACACAATCGAGAATAAAGTCGGAGAGATTGAACTGCGGGAGGTGGCGCCACAACTGCTGCGCGACGTGCAGCGCGTGGGGGTGCAGCGGGTAGCAGCGGGCGAACTCGTGCTCCTCGCAGTCAAGGTGTGGCAGGCGCCCTTTGAGGTAGCGCAGCAACCAGCCCGCCTCGCGCTGCTGATAGGCGGTCTTCGGGATCAAATGACTGAAGACCGCATTGACCAGGCTGGTGCAGTCGGTGTGGATGAGGTCGGAATTTCTCAGCAGTTGCCCGAGACGCGTGCGCCCCGCGTTGGCCTCCCCGCCTTCGACCGGGACCGATTCCAGGCACAGGGCGAGCAGCCAGCTCAGCTTGGGGAGGCCGGGCGGCTGCGAGAGTCGCACGATGAGCGAGGAGAGATGTTGCGCGGCTTCATCCTGACGCGCGAGGACGGCACCCAGGTCGTCAATGGTCACCACCACCGCAGCCTCTTCCGGGAGCGAAAGCAGCACCTGCCTCAAGTCTTGCGCCTCGGCCCCAGGGAGGGTGACCCCATGACCGGAGGCAGTCTCGATCAACAATTGTTTCAGGAGTCCTTCCGGGTCTCCGCCCTGGGAGTCGCGGCCGGTCAGGTCAATCACGAGCCAGAGCCGGTCTGAGACCGCGAGTTCAGCGGGCTGGGGAAAGACTCTCCGGGCGAGCTGGCCGGCGGGGTCGCGCAGCAGGCCGCGCACCAGGCGTAGGGCGCTCGTCTTACCGCTATGCACTTCCCCGACCAAGACGGTCGCCGGCGATTGAGTGCCGGAGCCGGGCGTCAAGTTGTCGAGCACACGCCGGAGCAAGGCGCGCAACCGCTCATCACAAAACACGCGCTCGACCTGTGGCCCGCGGGAAGTTGAGGTGAGTGTCGGCAAGACATAAATCGGGGGAGTGATGAGATCTTTAACTTTCAGCTTCATGGCATCTGATACTGGCTGGGACTCGTCGCGCCTGATCAGCGGGGGCAGCTTTCTTAGAGGCTTGGGGCGTGGGGCCGATGGCGGGCCGCGCTGGCGGAGGCATTGTAGCACACTTTGATAAGCGGTCTAGCACATTTCCGCAACCTTTCCGCAACGGTACGGTACGGGGAGCGTCAGCGACCTGGTGCTCGTGGAAAGAGCCATTAAGCCAGCGTCAGGTCGCTGACGCTCCCCGTACCGTATGAGCGGCAGCTTGCGACCAACCTATCATGCGAATGCAACAGTTTCGTCACACCTTGCCGCGAGAATGCATTTGCCTCGGGTGATACGGCCAATTGCCGGAGACCTCATCGACCAAACCTCATCAAGGAGTCAACACATATGAAGGCCATCGCCGAGGGGATCAGCGCATCAGCTTCTACTCTCTCGCCCGCTGGCGCGCCGCTTGAGATCTCCATCGACGACCGGAGGAGATACATCGCGCGCATCCCGATCGAATTGAAGCTCCGCCTGACGGCGGTCAATTACAGCGGGCCGGCCCGCAGCGTCGACCTGAGCGTGACCGGTTTGCTGATCGAAACCTGCGTCCCACTGGTCCTCGGCGAGCGCGTGATCCTGACCATCGTTCACCCCGACGAGCAGACCTCCTTCAATGTCTGCTCCGAGGTCGTTCGGGCCTCCACTGATCACGACCCGTCCGCGCCGAGCCGCTACGGCTTACGCATTCTCACCGACGACAGCCTGACCTGGCAAAATTTTCTCCGCTTGCTCGTGCTGAAGTAAAGCGCAGAGAGCAAAGCGCAAAGAGTGAAGAGCAACCTCTTTTGCCCTGAGCGCCTGGCTCTTTGCCCTTTGCCCTTTGCTCTTTCGCCTACCTGATCACCCACTCTTCAGGCACGGAGAGGAGTTGTAGTCCGATCCGCCATTTGTCGTCCTCCCGGGTGCAGTTGCGGACGACTGCGGGCGCAGTGAACCTCTGCTCGGGGCCGATGAGCTGAATCTGCTGATCGGGCTCGTAAGGGCTACTCACCCACACTGCTGCCCCGTGCCGGCTCACGTCATAGGTCCGGCCGCGGTCGGTAAAAGCTTCGCCCATCTCGTCGCAACCTTCGAGGCTGACCTCAAAGGAGATGGTCACCCGGGGCTCGGCCCTGAGCTTCTTCCACGCCTCGACCTGCTCCGGCGTGGGCGGCTCCTCCGGCGGAGGAAATGCCTCGCTCAGCGCAGCCTCAACCGCGCGTGAGATGGATTCGCGGTCCTGAGGGTCGAGGCTGGTAAATCTGATCCCGAGCCCGACCTCGGACTTCGTCGAACTGACCTCGCCGTCGGCCTCGATGATCTTGCCGTCAGGCAGCTCGAAGATCAGGTGGCACGGTGATTCTATCTTGATCGGCGTCCGGCTGAGCAACAGCAGCCCGCCTTCGTTCAGGCCGGTCGCCTCGAAGCGCTCCAGCGTCCCCTCATAGCACAGGGTCAGAGGGCAGAGGATTTTCGCGCGTTGGTAGCGGCGCGGGGCGGGGTATTCCGTTGCTGACATGACTCTCGCTCCGTATGGGTAAAGCCGGGGCGAGCTTGAAAAGCAGGGCTGAATGCTGAACTCTGAACAATGACATCGGTCTTGGCCGTTCGTCATTCATCGTTCAGAGTTCAGCGTTCCGCGTTCCACCTTCTGCCGTTTCCGGCAGGACCCGCAACTGGTAAGTTCCGATCTTGACCGTTTGCTCAGGCGAAAATTCGGCGCGGTCGCCCTGCGGCAGTTCGCGGCCATCGATCTCTAGCGGGTTGCGTCCTTCGCAGGTGACGGCGAAGGAGCCGTCCGGGAGGCGCTCAATAATGGCATGTTTGCGGCTGATCTCCAAGTCCCCTTCGAGCCGCAGGTCGACGTGGAAGTCTTTCGAGCCGCGCCCGACGACGACCTTGGGCAGATAAAACTTGTGCGTCTCGGCCCCTTCGCCGCCGCGCGAGACTTCGACCGAGAAGAGCGGCGCGCGTGGCCGCACGATGGTCGCTTCTTCATCGGGCGGGGCGGCCGAGATGGTGTCTTCAGTCGGCGGGGCGGCGGGCTCGCTCTTTTTACGCGGCCGGACTTCAGTCTTCGGCGACGAGCTGTCCCAGACCGGCTGGACGCGGAACTTCCCCTTCTCCAGCGTGCCGTCCACGCGCAGCTCGACGGCGAAAGTTTTAGTCTGGACCTGCTTGTCGCCGATCAACTCTTTGGCCCGCTCCGAGAGGACGTGATAGAGGCCGCGCTCCAGGCCCTCGCGCTTGTCGCCCTGCCACTGGGCGTCGTCCTCCTTGCTGAGGAAGACCAGGTATTCACGCGGGATGTAAGTCGGCCCGCCGGGCGGGGTGAACATTTCGCGCTGCATGACGGTCTCGACCTCGCGGGCGACTGAAACTAAAAATTCTTCCCACTCGCGGCGCGCGCGCGGCTGTTCAGGCGCCAGGGAGGCGGCGTCTTCACCGTCCAGCCACTTCCGAAAATCGCTGAGCAAACTCGTGATTCCCATAATCAACATTACCCCCCTTGGGATTTGAGCTTGAGATGCGCTCACCTATCTCAAATCTCAAATTTCCAGATCTCAAATTCCCGGCCTTATCACCACCAGCGCGAGACTATACTAACATGATCTGCGCCCCCCTTGACCCATCCTTCTCTCTGGTCCGTGGTCGGCGGGTAGTCATCACTCCACTGGCTGACCTGGATTTTCACCCAGCCGTTTTCGGTGGTGTCCAGGATGCGGTGTCGGCTCCCCTTGGGCACCGCGCCTATCCAATTAAACTGAGTGCTCGGCCCGGTCCGGACATAGAGATTCTCGGCGACCACTTCGAGTTGGTTGGGCGCGGAGGTGGCCTTGAAGTATTCATAGACGCTGACCAGCGCCCCGAGGACGGCCAGCACCAAGAACCCGATGAAGACGCGCCGCCGCAATTGAGCTGTCAGCACCTCGGCCACACTCGGTCCGAAGAGGAGTGTGTCGGCTGGTTGCTTGACTACTGGCGGCTCCTTCTTGCGCAACTGCGGAGGAGGGGCCGGCGCTGGAGGCGGTTTGAGGTCCACAACGATCTTCGGTGGCCGCGCGTAATCAACCGCCGGCCGGGTTGATCCAGTGCCCGCAGTTTGCGTGGCCGGGGAGGCCGGAGGCGTTGCCAATGGCCTGGCGAGCAGTGGCTCGAACTCAGGCTGCCCCGGGCTCGTGGGCAGTCTTCCGGGGGCCACCTGCAAGCGCGGCTTAACGAGTGTCGCTTCATCCGGGGCCGCGGCCTCGGCCAGCACGGCCACACTGGCGAGGTCACTCCAAAACTCGATCACCGAAGCATACCGCTCATCAACTTCATGAGCCGTCGCGCGGCGCAGGACCGTGAGCAAAGCCCCGCCCCAAGGCTGCTCCTTGATCGCCAGCGGCAGTGAAGTGATGGGGCGGCGGATGAACTCATTCGGCGCCCGGCCGCAGACGACCGTGTAGAAGCTTTTCGCCAGCGAGTAGATGTCCGCCGCCGCCGTCAAACGGCCGATGTGTCCCGTCAGCTCGTCGGGGTGATGTTCGGGGGGAGCATAAACCCCCGCGCCCACGCGCGTGATTTCAGCGCTCTCCTGGGTGGCCATCTTGGCCACGCCGAAGTCGGCCACCTTGACCGTGCGCTGGTCAGCGCTGAGCAGAAAGTTGTTGGGCTTCAGATCGCGGTGGATGATCCCTTTACTGTGAGCGTAGGCGAGGGCCTCGCAGACCTGCTTGAAGTAAGCCAGCGCCTCACCCAAACTGAGCGCATTGCCGGGCCTAGTCCGGCAGAGGCGGAGCAGATCGCCCCCCGGCATGTACTCAAGCACGAGGTAATGGAACGGCACGCCGCGCAAATCGGCTGCCGTGCCGTGGCCGAGGCGCAAGATCACATGCGGGTGGCGCACGGTGTCGAGGGCCGTCGCCTCGTTCTGAAAGTTCTCGACCAACGTGCGTTCGAGGTCGACATCCGGCGTCCCTTGCAATCTCGGGTTGAGGGCCTTGACGACGACCACCTCTTGCCCGTCGTCCTGGCGGTCATGCGCGACGAAGATCTCGGCGTAGCTGCCTAAGCCGAGCCGCTCCCGGATCTCGTAGCGGTCATCAACCAAGCTGTTTTCTAGCCTCAGTTCCGACATGTCTCAATGGGGCCACATCCTTTCGGGCGTGGAAACTCTTCAATCCAAAACCTAAGGAGTAGGTTGAGCGATGGCACGCCGCAAACTTTCGTCGGCATTCCGGCGGTCGCCCGCCGCACCGTAGGCGAGCGCCAGATGGACGAAAACATTGGGCAGCTTATCATCGAGCCGCGCCGCTTCTTTCAAATGCTTGACCGCATCTTGATACTTCTGCGTCTCGTAGTAGGCGCGTCCGAGCCAGTAACGGTACTCGGCGTTGTTCGGGTCCCGGCGGACTAGCTCGGCGAAACTGTCACGCGCCTTTTCATATCGCCGCTCCCCAAACAGCGACCGCCCTGCCGCGAGGTCCGGGCTGACCTGACCGGCGCCGCCACCCGTCCCGGAACTTGCCCCCGAGCCGACGTGCCTGTCCGTGATCCAAGCCGAGATCTGGTCGGAGTAACGGCCGGCGGCAAAAGCCACGCCGAGCAGGATGAGCAGGACCACGAGTTGAGCGAGTCCGCCCAATAACGAACCGCTCTTTGCCGACTGCCGTGAGCTATTCATCGTTCGTTGCCTCTGCCGCTTGACCAGTCTCGCGGAGTCAGTTTCCGTCTCGGCGCCGGCCCCGAATTCAACGTTAATCCGCGAAGAAGAGGCGGCCGCGGGCGGCACGCTGACAGCCATCGCCGGGCGCGTCGGCTCTTCGGCGTAAGCGCGCTCGCCGAAATCGACGACCACCGCGGTCAGGTTATCCTCGGCGCCACGCGCAAAGCACATCTCTTTGAGCTGATCACAGATGCCCTGCGGGTGCGCCCCGCTCTTCATCACTCCTTCAAGTTCGGTGTCCGAGACGTGGCGCGTAATCCCGTCGCTGCAGAGCAGAAAGCTGGTCCGCGCGTCAAGCGGGACGATCTTGAAATCGGCCTCCACCTCGGCCTCGGCGCCGAGCGCCCGGTTGATGATGTTGCGGCGGGGGTGACGCGCCGCCTGCGAGGCGCTGAGCACGCCCGCGCGCACGGCCTCACTGACTTCACTGTGGTCTTCCGTCTCACAAGAAAGCTGCCGGCCGTCGAAGCGGTAGACCCGGCTGTCACCCACATGCCCGATGATCGCCCGCGCCCCGTCCACCGCGACCACTGCGACGGTGGTGGCCATGCCTTCCAGCTCGGCGACCTCCAATGAGGCTTCATAGATACTCTGATTGCAGCGCGCGACAGTCTGCTTGAGGAGCGGGAGCACCTCACCGCGGGCCTTCGCCGCAAAAACCTCGGTGAAGGTATCCACGACCGTCTGACTCGCCACCTGCCCGCCGCGCCGCCCGCCGACCCCGTCAGCAACCAAAAACAACCGGCTCTCGGGCAGCACCAGCAGCCGGTCCTCATTCGCCGTGCGCTTCCGGTTCAGCCCCCGATCAGTGACCGTCCCGACTGTGAACTTGAGCGTTGACATCAGCAACAGTAGGCAGTAGGCAGTAAGCAGTAGGCAGCGCCGCGTTCAGCCATTCAACCTTATCCTATCCTCAAGTGAGTTGCAGAGGCCGTTGATGAGACGGCCGACCTCTCCCGCGAGATTCATCAACCTTTCAGCTTGCGGCTCGCTCAAATAATGCAACCTTTGAGCGATCAAAACCTGAGTCTCAACTTCCCGCAAGGATCCATAACTGATGGCCAGAAAGCGCCGGAAATCACTGGCCGAATTGCGCCCTTGACCTTCGGCGATATTTGACGGCACGGAAACTACTGCCCTTCTGAGTTGGTTTGTCAGGCCGTAGGTTTCTTCCTTTGGGAACTGGCTCGTAGCTTTATAAGTCATCTCAACCAAATCCATCGCTTTCTGCCAGGCAATCAGATCACTGTAATTCTTTCCACCCATCCCCAGCCTCCCCAGTTGAAACTCCAACTGCCTACTGCTTACTGCCTACCGCCTACTACCTCCGTGTTGTTCCGGTGCGAGATCGCCATCAACATGCCCAGCATGACAAAACAGGTGATCAGCGACCAGCCGCCGTGGCTGACGAAGGGGAGCGTAATCCCGGTCATCGGCAACATCCTGATCACCCCGCCGATGTTGACGATGGCCTGGAAGCTGAGGAAGGCCGTGATCCCGGCGGCGAGTAGTTTCGTGAACATATCCCGCGCCTCGATGGCCGTCCGCAGCCCCGCCACTCCGAGAATGATGAAGGAGAAAATAATCACCGCCCCGCCTGCCAGGCCCATCTCCTCGGCCACCGCCGCGTAGATGAAATCCGAGTCGGCGATCGGGACGATCTCCGGGAACCCGCGCCCCAAGCCCTCGCCCAGCACCCGCCCGTCGCTGACGCCGAAGAGCGCCTGCGAGGGCTGGAAGGCGTAAGAATTGTACCATGCCTCATCGTTCGACAGTCCCTGCGCCTGACCTTTCTCCGCGTCATCTTCCCACCACCACTCGGTGTCCGGGTCGGGCGCCTGGCCGGCGTGGAGCCAGAGGTAGAAGCGCTGGTGGATGCGGCGTGGGACGCCGAGGCTGATCACGTTCCTCACGCGCTCGACGGCCGACACCTGCGCGTTGTCGCTGAAGATCGAGACGACCGTATTGTAGATCCCGGCGGCGAAGATCGCGCTCACAAGCAGCGCCGTAATCGCCATGATCGCCACCGTCACCTGCGGGAGGCGGCGGACGGCCACGACGTAGAGAGTCAGGTAAGCGCCGAAGAAGACCAGCATCTGCCCGAAGTCCGAAAGGGCGAAGAAGGGGACCAGCGGGAGCGCGGCGACGACCAAAAAAGGCAATAAAAACCGCAGCGACGGAATCCCCCAATAGGTGCGGGAGAGGTTGCGGTAATGGTCCGCGAGCACCCCGGCGTAGCTGACCAGGAAAGTGATCTTGACCGGCTCCCAGGGTGTCGTCGCGCCGAGGAACTTGCCGCGACTGGAAAACACAATCGCCAGCACGGCAAAGGGCACGGTTGTGACGATGCCCACGAAGAAACTGTGCTGCTGGAGCCAGAGCAACACCTCGTCGCGCTTCGCGAGGGAGAAGGCCAACCCGAACCCGATGAGGGCCGCGATCGGGATGAGCGTCGACACCGATGACAGCACCCGCTTCAGCGTCCAGTAAGACTCTTCTCGCTCCTCGCCCGAGTTGATCGGGATCTGATAATTCGGGTCGCCAAACAGCGCCCGCTTCTTCTCCGCGTCGTAATGCTGATTGATGTAACGCTGCCGTAGCGTCTGGGTCTTCGCCAGGCGCGCCGCCGACTTCTGCCGGGCGCTGTACTCGGGGTCGGTGAAGAGCCGGTACTGCACCACCTGGCCGACGCTGAAGAGCAGGATCGCCACGGTATAGAGCGTCAGGTCACCGCGGTAGCGGTGGCGCCTGACCAACCAGAAGAAGGTAAAGAGCACCGGCAGGAAGAGCGCGAGGTCGCGGACCGCCACCAGCAGCGACGGCGCAAAGCCACGCGCCACGCCCGCGCGGTAGACAGCGAGATAGGCGACGGCGTTGAGCGCAAGAAGAAGAAAGAGAAGAAAGATGTGCGTCGAAGGACGATTTCTCATGTTACGGCTCGCCCAATGAATCAAGCTCGACCCGGTTACCAGCCAATGATTCTCCTCACCGATTATACGGTTGCTGCCGGGAATTATCATCCTCTCAGCCTCCGTATGAGTGATAGGCGCCCTCACTCATACGAATTCTGGACACAGAGGGTTTCGTCGCCGCCCGTCTTCAGCGACTGGCGCACAGCTCTCAACCGAAAAGGGGTAAGCCAGAGGCCCCAGCGATGTGCTTCGTCTACCGAGGCCTCAGGCATCGGTCTTCATTTGCTTTGGCATCGAGGACAATAATACGTTGGGAGAAGGTAGTTTTTCAAAGTTTCGCCGAGTTTTTATGAGTGCGGCTGAGTTATACTTAGCTCGCACTCACGTTTGTTTGAGTTCGGGTGTTTTTGGGTGTGTTTGGTCAGGTTGGCACACTACCGGCACACAAAAACCTGAGCCTCTGAAAGGAGCCGAAGAGATGGCAGAGATCACGCTGGAAAAGGTGCTTGAAGAAGCCCGACAGCTCCCGCCGAATGAGCAGCAGCGCCTGATCGAACTGCTGGCCGCCGAGCAGACGCCCCTCAAGCCGCTCAAAAGCATCGAGCAGCTTGCGGCCGAGCAGGGCACGCGGCCACTAAAGTTTGAGGAAATGCTGGGCGACTTCTGGCCGGAAGATGAAAGCGTTGACGATTTCATTGCCGCCGTGCGCCAGTGGCGGAGTGAGGGCGAGCAACGGAGCTTCGACTGATGAAGGTGCTGGTGGTGGATACGGATGTGGTGTCTTTTATTTTCAAGCAAGACACCCGCGCCAAGCTCTATGAGCCGCACCTGCAAAACACTCTGCCATTCATCTCATTTATGACCGTGGCGGAGCTGGAGCAGTGGGCGCTGATTCGCAAGTGGGGAGCGAAAAAGAGAGCGCAAATGGAAGCCCATCTGCTGCGGTTCACGCTGGTCCCGTTTGACCGCGCCCTGTGCCGGGCTTGGGCGGAAGTGCGCTACGAAGCACAGCGCAAGGGGCGTAAGATCAAAACCGGAGATGCTTGGATCGCGGCGACAGCGCTGCTCTACCAGATTCCGCTTGTTACGCATAACCGCTCTCACTTCGACTGGATCGGCGGTCTGACCGTCATCTCAGAAGCGCCGTGAGAGAAGAGTGCAGTTTCGGCCCGCCTTACTCGCGCCTGATCAGCGTGAAGACATCTGCGAACCTTGGCATCGCTGATGAGCCGAAGCCATAAGGGACATCTAAAGAAGGAGGATGAGATGCCAAGGCTCGTTTATGCGACATGTGAGCCTATCGGTCACCCGCATTCCACTTATATCGCGCGGCTGAAATTTCTTGATGCAATAGAGAGACGTACCCCGCAAGTGCTTGACGATTTGAATGGCAAACCGTTTGAAGCATATGACAAGCATCGTCCTCTGCTGATCTGGGATGATGAGCAAGAGGGAATCACTGTTGATTGGCGAGACAACGAGGGAACAAATGTTATCGCTCAAACGGTGAGGTCTTGCTTGAAAGGACACAATATCTTAACAAACTGGATGCTCGTTTGTGCTCTCTTGAGCTTGCAGAAATGGGTTTTTGATCCTGCAACACGGTGGCCGGGATCCCGCCAGCACGGATATCCACCTTGGTGGCCGTACCCCAAGATACCAAAGCCCAAAGCCTTCAGCGATGACGAATTGCGATTCCGTTTCGAGTTCACTTGCCCCGATCCGACGCTCTTTCCCTACAACGATCCCAAGGAAACGCGCGAAGTGCTCGAAAAGAAAATGTGCGAAGCATTCAAGCAGCAAATGAAGGGACATCTTAATCGATTGGCAGAGCATACTCCTGACGGCTTCGCGCCCGTGCTGCGAAAAGACGGTGACCGTGATTTTGAATGGCTAGTCTCTTACGTAATCGGCGGTTCGACGCAAGCTCAAATCGCCGGGGAGTATGGCGCAGAAGCCGGGATAACTACGCAAGCCGTCTCAAACGCCATCAGAGAGACGGCGCAGCTCATCGAATTACCCCTACCTAACAGGCGCGGCAAGCGCAGCTCGAAAATCAAACCTACAGGGACCGTAAAATAATATTACGTAGGTTGTTTTTGCTCACATTGGGTGATCCTAGAATGATGCCCGTCAGTCGTGATTGGTAGCGACTGACGGGCATTTTTCCGAAGGAGGGAATCTCAATGGAGGCAGCAGTGGTATCGGCGATGAATGCGATCATTGAATCCACATCTGAAACAACAAGCATTGAGCAATTCTACACAGTTGCTCAGGTTGCGCCTTGCGTTGGCATGAGTGAGCAGGGGCTGTATGCAGCGATTCGTGAGCGGCAATTTCCTGCGGTAAGGATCGGAACCCGAATAAGAATACCCGCATCAGCATTGCGTCGGTGGGCTGATGAGCAGTTGCAGAAAACCAGAGCGGAGACGGGGGCTGGCGATGATCAGTAATGCGAAATCTCCCGCCACTGCCCGGCAAGTCAATTCAATTGACTCCCCACAGTCTTGCGCCCAGTGCGGACGAGCGGTCAAGGTGCCGTGGATGGTCATCGTGATCGTTCACCCATCGCAGCCCGCCGCAATACGCAAAGCCTGCGCGAGCTGTGCGGCCTCTATCCGGTACGCCGGTGACATTAGACAGCTCGCGCTGTGCCGTGAGATTGCTGCGCGTGAGTTCGGCAAGGAGGCGGTATGAGCGCGACTGGCCTGAAGCGTGTCACCCGGCGCGATCCCTGTCCTGTTTGCGGTCGTCAGAAGTGGTGCTCTATTACTGAAGACGAGGGCATGGTGATCTGCATGCACGTGAGCGCGGGCAGTGTCAAGCCATCGAAAAACGGCGGCTTCGTTCACGTCTTGCGCGAGCGCGATGACTGGTCCGTTGTTTCACCTGTCAGGACCGCACCAACTCCGCCGCCGTTCGCTTCTATTGAGTGGCGGCACGCCGTATACACGGCCTTGCTGGAAGCGTTGCCGCTGAGCGAGCACCATGCCGACCATCTGGTAAGTAAACGGAAGCTGTCTGATTTGACCGTAGCTCGCAACCAATACGCAACCCGGCCCGATAGCTTGTTGAAGATGTTCGAGGTCGCCAGGGATTTGGCAGCACTTCACGATCTCAATCACGTGCCCGGTTTCTTCCAGGACAGTTTCGACTGTTGGCACTTCATGATCGGCGAACCTGGTTTCTTTATTCCGGTGCGTGATCCTCACGGCCGCATTCAAGCGCTCCAGATTCGTCAAGACAAGGGGCCTCCTCGCTACCTCTGGTTTTCGTCTTCCCACCAACCATGTGGGGCATCAAGCGGCGCCCCTGTCCACTTCGCGCGGCCTTGGCGCGCGGCCTCGGCCGGCGAAGCAATCATCACGGAAGGCGCGTTGAAGGCTGACATCGCTGCGGAGCGCCTTGATGCTTGCGTGGTAGCCATCGCAGGCGTGAGCGCGTTCCGAGATGACTTTGGGCAATGGCTCAAGCGCGAACTACCATCGCTTCGCAGCGTGTTCGTCGCCTTCGACATGGATTGGCACGCGAAGCCGGAGGTCAGGCGTTCGTTGCTGCGATTGCTCGCGAGCCTCGAAGCAGCCAGTCTTCCTGGCGGTTTGCTCGATTGGCATAGCTCTAAAGGTTTGGATGATTTGCTCACGCGGGAGGGCGGATGAAGGAGCTATCTATCACGCAAGCGCTCGAAGCCAACGGCGTGGCGGTCATCCCAATGGATCAGGCGCGCCAGCATGTTGGAGAGAATGACACCGGCGAAGCAACTGAATCAGCAAAGTGGCCCGACCCGCGGCCATTACCTGATGGATTGCGATCTGTGCCTACCCTGCCTGCCACACTTATCCCTGAGCCGTTGCGAAAGTGGCTTACCGACATCGCTGAGCGGCTGCAAGTGCCTCTTGAGTTCCCCGCGGTAGCTGCCATCGTCTGCCTGGCTGCGGTCATCGGCAATCAGATTCGGATTCGCCCGAAGCGCCGTGATGACTGGCTCGTCACGCCGAATCTATGGGGCGCAGTCGTGGGGCGTCCTGGCGCGATGAAATCCCCCGCGATCTCAGAGGTGATGAAGTCGCTCTATCGGCTGGTTAAGGAAGCCGAGGCCGAATACGCGAAAGCCTTGAGCGACTGGCGATTTGAGAAAGAGGCGGCCGAGGTCAAGAAAGCGGCCTTGCGCGACACGATGAAGAAGGCAGTGAAGGCGGGCAAGGATCTCGAAGCATTCCGAGATCAGTTAAGTAAAGATGAGGAGTCGGAGCCGACCGAGCATCGCTACATTGTTAATGACACGACGATTGAGAAGTACGGCGAGCTGCTCAATCAGAATCCGCGCGGCTTGCTGATCTTCCGTGATGAATTGACCGGCTGGCTTCGCTCTCTTGATGACGAGCGCCGCGCCAATGACCGGGCGTTCTTCCTTGAGACTTGGAACGGCGATGGTGGCTACACCTATGACCGCATCGGGCGCGGAACTCTCAAGATAGCCAATACCACGACCAGTATCTTGGGCGGCATTCAGCCGGGACCGCTTGAGTCCTACCTGCGCAATGCACTTGGCTACAGTGAAGGCGACGACGGGTTGATACAGCGGTTTCAGATAATCGTTTACCCGGACATCAGCGGAGAGTGGCGAAACGTGGATCGCTGGCCCGACACGGAAGCTAAGAACCAAGCCTTTGCTATTTACAAGCGGCTCAGCGACCTTGATCAGCAGGTAATGGAAGCAGAGAGCGATGAGGGGGGGAGAGGTTTCGTAGGTTTCGATGGTAATGCTCAGGAGCTTTTTTCAGAGTGGCTCACAGACCTCAATCGCGCGCTTCGTTCAGGCGAGTTCGAGCATCCTGCGCTGGAAGCCCATTTCGCGAAGTACAAGAGCTTGATGCCATCGCTCGCCTTGATCTTCCACCTTTGTGATGTCGCAAGCGGCCAATCAAATGGGGCGGTCAGTTTACACGCCACAGAGATGGCGGCGGCGTGGTGTGAATTTCTGATGGAGCACGCCAAGCGGATTTACGGTCTGGGCCTTGGAGCGGCAGCGATTCACGCCAAGACACTGGCGGCGCATTTGGTCAAAGGTGACTTGCCTGACCCATTCACGGCGCGGGATGTGTGTGGCAAAGGTTGGGCCGGACTGTCTAAGTCGAGTGCGGTTGCCGAACCGCTGGACTTGCTCGAAAGCTTGGGCTGGCTGCACTCCGTTGAAATTCGCCCTGGCAGCCAAGGGGGGCGGCCCACGGTTCACTATCTCATCAACCCGAAGATCGGAGGCGTGAGGCGATGAAGAACTACCTGGCGCGCTTCGCGGGACAGGATGAGGCTATCGCTCGAAATTTTGAAAAAGCCTTACCCGATGAACCATCAAAACCATCGAAACCTAGTTATGAAGGTTTTGAAGGTAACCCATCTAAGACCTTTTCAGATTTTCGGGAGGATGGGCAGCCTATCCCGAAACGTGAAATCGGCGTCCGCGCCAAAGCGATGCCTGCCACCTGCCCGCTTGAATGCGGCGCGGCGCTCACACTTATCGGGGACCTGTGGCATTGCGCGGCCTGTGATTGGTCATTCCGGCTTGAACCGCCAGACTCGACACTGCTTCAAGAATTGCAACCGGCTAGGCCCGCAGTATGGCGAATGCGCTCAGCCGCCGCATGCGCACCTGAAAGCACGACGCTGAAGGTCGTCAGGCTGTCTGACCCGAATTGTCCCGGCTGCAATGAACCGCTCACGCTCCAAGATCGAGCGCGCAATGCCTGGTGGTGCGCGAGCTGCCGACTGTGGATGGTCGAAGGGAAAATTCAATAAGCAACGTGGGTTACATCGTAATAGCTAAGCAATCGTCTGAACTGCAGCCGCCAAGGCTCGCGCAATGAAAACAGGGCGCTGCTGGGCGAATGATTTTCAGCAGCGACCGGCGGTGATACGGCAGAGATCCGGCAGAGATCCGGCAACCCAACAGCAACCCAACAGCAACCGTCGCGAGCATCGATCTCGGCGGGATGCCAGACGTGAGAGACAATGAGCGAAAATGAGAGACTTTCGGCGCGACAGCAGAAGGCCATCGCCGCTTTGCTCGACAGCCCCACCGTCCGCGATGCGGCCAAGGCGGCTGGGGTGAGCGAAGCCACGCTTTTTCGATGGCTGAATGATGAAGCCTTCAGGCGGGCTTACGACGCCGCACGGGAGACCGCCTTTGAATCGGCGCTGGCCGGGCTTCAGGCCGCCTGCAACGTGGCCGTAAAGACCCTGCGCGAAGTGGCGGAAGACCCTGGGGCCGGAGCACAGGCCAGGGTTGCGGCGGCGAAGGGGATTCTTGATCACGCCATCAAAGCACGCGAACTGAACGATGTCGTTCAGCGGATCGAACAACTGGAAAAAGAGCTTGCCGAACGGCAGGAGGAAAAAAGAAAACTTGTATGGCAACGATAACGATAAAGCAGAGACTCAGTAGATCCAAATTTGGCTGAAATACAGCCATAGATCATTGACAACAAAAAGGCTTGTCCCTTCCTATTCGTTTTGCACAACAGATAAAGGAAAGGACAAGCCAATGAAAAAAAATACTGCGGC
>Ga0207646_10002353_pt1 | contig 22329 bp, 20 predicted proteins | sample KBSK5502metaG_FD_184343 | JGI IMG/M metagenome (GOLD analysis project Ga0207646, IMG submission 184343) | Corn, switchgrass and miscanthus rhizosphere microbial communities from Kellogg Biological Station, Michigan, USA - KBS K5-50-2 metaG... | ecosystem: Host-associated > Plants > Roots >... | reverse complement strand
AGCGTCACCTGCAGCGTTCCGCCCGAGGCCCGCGCCGGTCCCTTGTTGGTCAGCTGGAGCTGGTACGCGAGGGTGTCGCCGACATTGGCGGGCTCGGGTGAGACGGAGCCCGAGAGCGCGAGGTCCGCGCGGGGTGTGGTGATCGTGCTGTCCAGATTGAGGGTGTTGTTCGTGGGATCCGGATCGGTCTCGTTGGCCGATGCCGATGCGGTGGTGCGCAGGGTGCCGCCGGTGGTCGCGGTGGCGCTCAGCTGGAGGGTGACCACCCCGCCCAGGTAGTGGGCGCGCGCCTGCGCGGCGGAGAGCGCGACCGGGAACACCGCGACCTCATCGAGGCTGCCCGTGAAGGGATAGAGGCTCTGACCGAGCCGACCGATGTACGCGGGGCCGCTGCCGCTCTTCATTGGCCCGACGGCGGCGCTGGTGGCCGCGAGCGCGCCGTTCACATACAGCCGCAACGTCGTGCCGTCGAAGGTCCCGACCAGATGCGACCAGGTGCCCAGCGGAAGGGTCGGACCGTCCACCGGGCTGAGCGCACCGTTCGTCGTGCGCACCCGGAACTTCGCGACACCCGCTTCGAGCAAGAGCATGTACTGGGTGTTCACCGAGCCGCTCACGGTCTTCTCGAAGATGCCGCCGTTCTGCCCGGCGGCGGTCGGACGGACCCAGGCCTCGACCGAGACCGCGCCCGAAAGATCGAGCAGCGGGCTCGGCGGCACGGTCACCGCGGCACCACCACCGCTGAAGGTGGCGGCGGTGTCACCGCTGATCGCGCCGGGCTGGCCCAAGCTCACTCCCGGATCGACCGCGGCGGTGAGGCCGTTGCCGCTTGCATCGGCGGCAGTCGTGCTGCCGGAGGCATCGCCCAGACGCCAGAACCCCAAGGGATGATCGGACAGCACCTGGGTGGTGGGACCGCCCACCTCGAGCGTCCCGAGCGCGCAGCTCAGGCTCTGCCCGGCGGGGGTGCAGCTGCCCTGGCTCGGGGTCGCCGCACCGAGGGTGAGGCCCGCGGGCAGCGTCACCTGCAGCGTTCCGCCCGAGGCCCGCGCCGGTCCCTTGTTGGTCAGCTGGAGCTGGTACGCGAGGGTGTCGCCGACATTGGCGGGCTCGGGTGAGACGGAGCCCGAGAGCGCGAGGTCCGACATGGCGATCGTGGTCGTGAACGTGAAGTCACCCGAGACCCCGAGGTTCCCCCATGCATCGCGGCTCTTCACGCGGTAGTGGTAGAGGGTCGTCGGACTGAGACCACTCAGGCGAATCGCCTGGCTCGTCACGAGTGCTGAGGTGACGGGCGTCGTCGACCCGTACGCCGACGTCGTTCCGTAGTCGACCTGACCATCTGCGTTCTCGTTCGTCGTCCAGGTGATCGTCGCCCCTTCGTGGGTGATCGCAGTCGCGCCCACCGACGTGATCACCGGCGCGACCGTATCGGTTGCGCCGGCCCAAACGAGATAGCCGTAATACGCACCCACGTCGTGGTCGGGATCGCCGATGAAGCCGGAGGCCGGATCAGCGCGCGCGTGCCCCGCCGCTGTCGTGCGCATCTTGGCAATGACCTGCGCCGGAGTGAGACCGGTGCACGGCCCACTCGCGCCTTTCTCGCCAAAGCAGAGGGCAACGACGCCGGCCACGTGCGGAGATGCCATGCTCGTCCCCGAGATCGTTTGATATTTGTTGCCGGGCCAAGTCGATCGGATGCAAACGCCTGGCGCGGCGATCGTGTGCGCTACGTCGGAGCTTCCCACCGTCGTGAAGTTGCTGAAGCTCGCCGCTGCGTCGTCGTCCTCGAAGTAGCCGTCGGCGCAGCTCGCCGAACCGCCACCGCCGGGGACCCCATTGAAGTCCGCCATGGCGGTCACGGTGAGCACCTCGTTGTAGTTCGCCGGGACGTCAGCGGCGAAGTCCTCACTGCTGTTCCCGGCCGCGACGACGTAGGTGACACCCGCCGCGACCGAGTTGCAGATCGCGCGATGGAGCGCATCGGCGTTGCTGTTGCCGCAGTTGCCGTCATCCGCGCCCGGGCCGCCGAGGCTCATGTTCGCTACTTTGATTCCCAGCGTCGCCGCGTTGGCGGTGACCCAGTCGATACCACAGATCACCTGGGCGTCCGTCCCGCTGCCCTGAGCGTTGATGACCTTGACCGCGTAGAGCTTCGTGCCGGGCGCGACGCCGACGACGCCCGAGCCGTTGTTCTTGGCGCCGATCGTACCCGCGACGTGTGTGCCGTGACCGTTGTCATCCTTCGCGGTACCGCTGCCGATGCAGTTCTTTCCGTTCACCGCGTTCAGGTCCGGATGCGCGAGATCTATTCCTGAATCGATGACCGCGACGTTCGCGGTCGAAGCCTCCCGCACGGTTGTCGCGGTCGCGGCGCCAATACGCCGCACTCCGGGCGGCACGCTGTCGCCCGGAGCGATCGGGACGCTGCCGATCGCATGCAGGAGACGATCCGCGGAAACGAACGCGATGTCCGGATCGGCGCGCAGGCGCGCGAGCTGCAATGAATTCAGACGAGCCGCAAATCCCTGGAGCGCGCTCGCGTACCGGAAGTCGCTCGTGAAGCCTTGGCGGCGCTCCAGCTCATCTGTCTTCGCGCTCGACGCGACCCCCGGCCGGAAGACGACGATGTAGGTCTTGGGCTCGTCGGCGGCCGCTACCGGACCGCTCGGTATCGAGAGGTTCACGATGAACGCGAACAACACGGCGGACAGGAGCCGTCTCGGCACAGACGTACGGCCTGAACGATCACGACCCGCCGCGATCACGCCCTTCCTCCCGCTAGGCGCGGAAGACTACTCGGGTCGGCCAAACGACGCGTCTCGGGCCGGTTTCGCGCGGAGCCGCGGTGACCAAAACGGGAGAGTTCGTTGTCCCGAAGGGTGCCCATTGGCGCGAGCGGCACCAAGACCGAGATGTCACGCACGCAGGTCTCTGGAGGCTAGCGAAAGCTATTGAACGAAAGTGTTCGGCGTCGCGATGAGGTACACGACGCCGCCCGAGCCGCCGATCCACGCACGCTCGAACGCCTCGCGGCCGTAGACGCGTCGCACCGTCGTGTCGCTCAGCGCGGCTGGGTCGTTCGCGACCACGTCCCCCGACGCCGTGAAGCCGACGATCACGAGGAGATGTCCGGTCGTTCCGTCGTTGTTGAGAAAGCCGGGCAGCGCTCCTCGGGCGTGCGAGATCGACGCGACGAGCGGGACGCCGGCGAGGAGGTAGCGCTCTGCATCGTTCAGCGATCCGAGCTGGAGCACGCGCGCGGCAAGGCCGAAGCGTGAGGCGTATGCCGTGTTGAACGGCCAGTTCCCGGTGCCGGCATACGCGGCGTCGTATGTGAAGCGGGCCGCGTAATCGACCTGCGGGTCCGCGTGCGGACCGACCCACGCGAGCTCGGCCGACGTGGGCCGCTTGTTCCAGTACTCGACGACCATCTCGGTCGAGGTGGGACTGCACCAGGCCTCGCCGCCGCCGTCGTATTCAGGGAATTCGCCGGCGTGGATCTCCTGCGAGTACCGCGGAACGGCGAGCTCCATCGCGCGGTCGGTGTGGCGAGGGCTGGGATAGCGCGGCGTGTAGCTTCGCGTATCCGAGACGACCGCGGAGACGCGCCGCAGCATCGCCGACGCGCCCGCGGCGCTCGTGCGTGAGAGCGTCACTCGCATGCGATACGCGGTCATCTTTTCGTTCACTGTCTTGAACGTGTCCGTCTCGACGACTCCGTCGGTGTCGCTCTGGCCGTTCACGGACGTCCTGCGGATCGTCTCGTCGCCGTACGCCCAGATGCCCATGCGCCACCACCGGGTCTCGCGCGCCGCCGCCGTGCGGACCTGGATCTCCACTTCGATCCAGCTTCCGACCGGCGTGTCCGCGCTCCATGACGGGATCAGCTGCGAGAACGGAAAACGTGACTGCACCCACGTGGAGGTCCAGCTGCCTGTGGTCCCACCGAGGAGGGCGATGCCGCTCTCGGTCGACTGCGCGAGCGCGACGTTGTCGAACTGGGCCGGGGCCCACGCCGGGGACGAGTCCTCGATCGGCGCGGGGACCCGCGAGCTGATGCGGCCCGCGGGCTGTGTTCCGTCGGCGTTGAGGACGGTGACCTGCCAATACACGCCCGCGTCTTCCATCCACGTCGCACCTTCGACGAGCGGTCTGATGTAGAGGCGATAGAAGCCGGGCCGGTCCGGCGCCTGGATCGTGAACTGGAACCACGCGACCTGGCCAGGTCCCACGTAGTCGCTCGGTTGCGTCGCCACGCGATTGAAGCGCGGCCATCCCGTTTGCGGCGAACCCATCTCGCCGTTGCCGCCGAGCAGTGTCGGCTCGTCCTGCCCGGGATCGCCGTTCCACGTTCCGAGGTAGGCGACCTCGCCCATGCGTCCCGCGACCCAGCCACGTGAACCCGAGTTGTAAAAGGCGACGACGGCATTCGATCGCTCGCCCGGACAGAGCGTTGGGTAACCGCTCTGCCCGTACCACGACGCGTGGAATCCGGCGATTCCGACGGGCACGCTCCCAGGCGGCGGAATGCCTGGACCGACGCCCGAACCGGTACAGACGGCGGCCGGCGACGAGGTCATGACCGACACGGCTGCCGCCGGCGGACCGAGAAGCGAGCCCGCGATCAGCGCGAATGCGAGAACCAGACCCCTCACCGTCAACAGAACTGCGTGCGGGGCCTGATGGTTACGGGGTCTGCGTCTTGACCGCCCGATACCGGGATCGGTTTGGACTCATCCGTGTCCTGGTTACGCCCGACGCATCGCCCACAACCCTGGAAGAGGTAGACCCTAGCGCCCCTCGCTCGACCCGCCGCGGAGAGTCATGCAGGTGCTCATCGCACGTGCGATCAGCCGCCCTTCCGCATCCGTCACGTCGCACTCAGTGAGTCCGATCGTCCGTCCCGCCTTGACGATGCGTGCCGTGGCGGTGAGGGTGCCGTTCTTGAACGGCCGGAGAAAATTGATCTTCAGCTCGAGCGTCGTGAAGCTCTCCCCGTCTCCGAGCGTCGACGCGTAGGCGATGCCCATCGCCGCATCGGCGACGTCGCAAAGGATCCCGCCATGGAGCGTTCCCATAGGGTTCGCATGCTGCGGGCCCGCCTCCAGCTCGAAGACGGCCTTGCCCGGTTCGTATGAGATCAACCGAAAGCCGACGAGCCTCGCGACCGGCGCTCCCACCTGACCCACATCGATGCGATCGACGAGCCTCGCCATGAAGCGGCGCTCCTCCGCCTACATCCCGATCGGGTGCCAGACCGTCTTCAGCTCGAGGAACGCGGCGATGTCGTACGGGCTCTGCGAATCAGCGCGCCCGCGAACGATCCGCTTCACGTTCTCGGCGCCGAGCCGCTCGAGCTCCGCGACGTCACCGTCCGCACCTGTGAGGTCGAGTGCGAGCACGTCCATATGCGACGCGAGCGCCGGCCCGAGCTCGCGGCGCAAGCCGGTGATGATGTTCACGACGCCGGGCGGGACGTCCGCGGTCGCGAGGCACTCGGCGAGCTCGATCGCCACGAGCGGGTGCGACTCCGACGCGATGACCACGGCGGTGTTGCCGCCGACGATCACCGCCGCGAGACGCGACAGGAGACCGAGAAGGGGCGGCTCGGGCGCAAGGATCCCGGTCACGCCCGTCGGCTCGGGGACCGTGAAGTTGAAGTAAGGACCCGCGACCGGGTTCGCCGAGCCGATGACCTGCGCGAGCTTGTCCGCCCAGCCCGCGTACCAGACGAGACGATCGATCGCGCTTGCGACCTCGTCGGCGCCGCCGCAGAGTGCGGCGAGCTCGGCCTCCCGCGCCTCCATCATCTCGGCGGCGCGGTAGAGCACTTGCCCGCGGTTGTAGGCGGTCATGCCGCTCCAGGCGGCGCCCGCCTGGCGAGCGATGCGCACGGCATCGCGCACGTCCTTGCGCGATCCGCGCGCGACGTTCGCGCCCTCCGCGTCGTAGGTGCGGCCCGACTCCGAACGCGGGAACGCGCCGCCGATGAAGAGCTTGTAGGTCTTCGGTACGGGGAGGCGGCTCATGCGCCGTCGAGAGCGACGTACGGCTCGAGGCCGTGACGCCCGCCCTCTCTCCCGAAACCGGATTCCTTGTATCCGCCGAACGGCGAGGCTGGATCGAAGCGGTTGTACGTGTTCGCCCAGACCACGCCCGCCTTCAAACGCTGCGCCATCGCGAGGATCCGGGAGCCCTTCTCGGTCCACACGCCCGCCGAGAGCCCGTACGGTGTGTTATTCGCCTTCTCGATCGCCTCGTCGGGTGTTCGGAACGTCAGCACCGAGAGCACGGGACCGAAGATTTCCTGCTGGGCGATGCGGTACGACTGCGCGACGTTCGTGAAGACGGTCGGCACGAACCAGTACCCGCGCTCCGGCAGCTTGCAGGGCGGCTGGTAGATCTCGGCGCCTTCGTCGATACCCGCCTGGACGAGCGCGCCGATCTTGTCGAGCTGCTGCTTCGAGTTGATGGCCCCGACATCGGTGTTCTTGTCGAGCGGGTCGCCGACCCGGAGCGTGCGCATGCGGCGCTTGAGCTTCGACACCACGGTCTCGTAGATCGATTCCTCCACGAGGAGGCGGGACCCCGCGCAGCACACGTGACCCTGGTTGAAGTAGATCCCGTTGACGATCCCCTCGACCGCCTGATCGAGCGGCGCGTCGTCGAAGATGATGTTGGCGGCCTTTCCGCCGAGCTCGAGCGTGAGCCGCTTCCCGGTACCCGCGAGCGTCTTCTGGATCGCCCTCCCCACCTCGGTCGATCCGGTGAACGCGATCTTGTTCACGTCGGGATGCGACACGAGCTCCGCGCCGGTGCGGCCGTCGCCGGTGATGATGTTCACAACGCCTGGCGGAAGCTCGGCCTGCCGGATGACGTCGCAGAACAGCAGCGCGGACAGCGGCGTCGTCTCCGCGGGCTTGAGCACGACGGTATTGCCGGCGGCGAGCGCGGGCGCGATCTTCCACGCGAGCATGAGGAGCGGGAAGTTCCAGGGGATGATCTGACCGGCGACGCCGAGCGGCCGCGGCGCCCGGTTCGGGAACGCGTACTCGAGCTTGTCGGCCCACCCCGCGTAGTAGAAGAAATGCGCCGCGGCGAGCGGCAGATCGACGTCGCGCGATTCGCGGATCGGTTTGCCGCCGTTCATGGATTCGAGCACCGCGAACTCGCGCGAGCGTTCCTGGAGGATGCGCGCGATCCGGAAGAGGTACTTGGCCCGTTCGCTTGGACGGATGACTGACCAACGCTCGGCGTAGGCCTCGCGCGCGGCCTTCACCGCGCGATCGACGTCCGCCTTACCGGCCTGAGCGACCTCGGCGAGCGGCTCCTCCCGTGCGGGGTCGATCGTCGTGTAGCGCTCGTTGGAGAGCGGCTCCACGAGCTGGCCACCGATGAAGAGGCCGTAGCGGTCTTGAAGATGGACGAGCTCCCGCGATTCAGGCGCGGGCGAGTACTCCCAGCCGGTCGGGATCGCCGCGGTCTCCGCACGGCGCGCGACATCGCGTTTGTCTTTAGTCAACCGTGAAGTAGTCCGGGTTCTGGTAGCGCCCGGTCCTCTCCTTCCGGATCTGCATGAGCACATCGTTCAGGAGCGTCGACGCGCCGAGCCGGTAACGGTCCGGCGTGAGCCAGGCGAGGCCAAGCGTCTCGTGGACCTGAACGAGGTACTGCACGGCCTGCTTGGACTGACGGATCCCGCCCGCCGCCTTCATCCCGACCACGCGGCCCGTCTCCTCGTGAACGTCGCGGATGACCTCGAGCATGCAGAGCTGGACCGGCAGGGTTGCGGACGACGGGAGCTTGCCGGTCGAGGTCTTGATGAAGTCGGCGCCGCCCGCGATCGCAAGCAGCGATGCGCGCCGCACGTTGTCGTACGTGCCGAGCTCGCCGGTCTCGAGGATGACCTTGAGGTGCGCGCGGCCCGCGCAGACCTCCTTCACGCGGACGATCTCCTCGTAGACCTCGGCGTATCGGCCCGACAGGAACGCACCGCGACTCATGACCATGTCGACTTCGTGCGCACCGGCCGCGATGACCTCGCGCGTTTCGAGCAGCTTCACCTCGAGCGACGACTGCCCGGACGGGAACGCGGTCGCGACCGCGGCGACCTTCACGTTCGTACCCCTGGTCCGCTCGACCGCGACGGAAACTTGATTGGGGTACACGCAGATCGCGGCAACGGACGGGATGTTCGGGTCCGATGGATCCGGATGGATGCCCTTCGACGCGAGGGCCGCCACTTTGCCCGGCGTGTCGGCGCCTTCGAGGGTGGTGAGATCCATCACGCGGATGGCGAGGTCAAGCGCGAAGAGCTTCGAGTCGCGCTTGATCGAGCGCGTCGCAAGGGACGCGGCGCGCTCCTCGAGCGCAACCGCGTCGACGGACCCGAGACGCGGAAGGCGCGGCTCGAGCGGGAGCTCGAATCCGCCCGGGAGCACGGGTGCGGTGGCCACCTGGTGAGTTTAGGAGCGAGCGGGCTGGCTCACCGATCCTTCGCTGCCGGCTCGTCGAGGAACGCGATGACCGTCGGGGCGAGCGCCGGGGCAATGGCCATCGTGTAGTGGGTCACGCCAGGCAGGATCGCGAGCCGTGCGTTCGGCCGCCCCGAGCCATCCCATCCGCCGTCTCGCTTGCCACCGCCGAGCAGGCCAAAGAACTCGACTGCGTGCGAGGGCGGGAAAATGTCGGCATCTCCGGCGACGACCATCGTCGTTGCTTTGATCTTCGGGACTTCGTTCGAATAGTCGAAGTCGCCCTTCATCGCCTCGCCGATCTTGCCGAGCAGCCGCCCCCAGTCCTCGGGCCGCGGCGCGATGCTCGCGTAGAGCTGATACATCGGTGTCTGCTTCATCGCCTCGGCCGCTTCAGGACCGACCTGCGCTTGCTGCACGAGCATCTCCGGATAGATGGCGCTGCGCTTGATGTTGGTCGAGACGATGACGAGCTTGCCCACGAACTCCGGGTATCGCACGGCGGTGAAGAAAGCGACCCCACCGCCGAGCGAGTAGCCCATCACGTCGGGACGGTCGAGCCCGAGGTGCTTGATCAGGGCCGCGATGTCGCCGGCCATGAGCTCCGCGCTGATCGGACGATCGATGTCTGCCGTCCGGCCGTGCCCCTGCAGGTCGACTGGGATGACCTGCCGACCTTTCGCGAGTGCCGGAAGGTTGGGGCCGAACATCGAGGTCGCGCCGAGACCGCCGTGCAGCAGGATGAGCGGGTGCCCTGTCCCGTGGACCTCGTAATAGAGCTTGATGCCATTGACGTCCGCGTATGTGCCGACGCCCTGCGTTTCGCGCTCAATGTCTTCATCGGGAACGGTGACGCCTCTTGATGCGGAACTCATTGCATGTCTCTCCCCATCGATGAACTCACTGCGAGCCTTGCGAACTCGGTCATCGCGCCGTTGAACAGGACGTCGGTCGTCTGCGTCATCGCGATGGCCACGAGCCTCCGGGTGGGATCGTTGAACCAGAAGGTCCCATAGCCTCCATTCCAACCATACCGTCCGGGTTCGGGTGAGACCTCGTCCGGCGCAGTGATGACAGCCATGCCGTAACCCCAGCCCTGGCCACCGAGGATGGGACCGCCTGTCGCCATTTGCTCGGGCGTCAGGTGGTTCGTCGTCATCAGGCGCACCGATCTCTGCGACAGGAGTCGTCGGTTCTCGTGAACACCCTCGTTGAGGAGCAGGCGAGCGAATGCCAGATAGTCGTCGATGGTGGAAACCAGACCGGCCGCGCCGGACGGAAACGCCGGCGGCTCGGTCCATACGCGCGGGCCGGAGACCGTCTGCTCTTCCATTTTGCCGGTCTGGAAATTGGTCTGGTAATGACTTGGCATCCTGCGGCTCTGCTCCGCGGTGACTTCGAACCCCGTCTCTTTCATGCCGAGCGGCTCGAAGATGCGCGTCCTGAAGAGCTCCGCCAAGGGCTGATGCGAGGCGCGCGCGACGAGGACGCCGAGCACGAGCGAGCCGGTGTTGTATTGCCACCGCTCGCCGGGCTGGTACTCGAGGGGCAAGGTCCCGAAGCGCTTGATCCACTCGTCGGGGTCGTGCGGTGTTCGTGGTTCCGGCGGACCCATCACGAGCTGCAGCTCTCTCGCCGCGTTGATGATCGGGTAGGGCGGGTCGAAGGTGGGCTCCATGATCAGCCCGTGGCCCATGCGAAACGTCAGCAGATCGTCGACGGTGATCGGACGACGCGCGGGGACGGTCTCGTCGAGCGGACCGTCGACCCGCCTCAGGACTCTGCGGTCGGCGAGCTCCGGAAGGAGCCGGTCGACAGGCTCGTCCAACGCCAGCGCGCCTTCTTCCACGAGCATCATCGTCGCGGCCGCCAGGATCGGTTTCGTCATCGACGTGATGCGAAAGATCGTGTCGCGCTGCATCGGCTCGTTGCCGCCGAACGCTTTCACGCCGATCGCGTCGACGCGCACGTCGTTATCGCGAGCGACGAGCGTGACCATGCCAGGCAGCTCACCCTTCGCGACTCGAGCGGCCATGGCTTCGTGTAAAGGGTCAATGCCGGCCCGCGCCTCGGAATCGATCATCCGTCGATTCTGAGACAGGGGGACGGAACGTGTCCGTCCCCCTGCTAGCTCGCGGTGCGTGCTAGTGGATCGCCGGGCAATTGCTCGGTTGCGGCTGATCGATCTTGCGCGCCGCGCCGTGCGGAACGAGCGACATCACGTAGACCACGGTTTCGATGCTTCCTTCGTTGCGGACGACGTGAATGTCGCCGCCCGCATCGACGAATCCAGACCCGGCCTCGACGATTAGGGGCGTGCAGCTCGGATCATTCGCTCGGTATAGGGTCAGCGCCCCCGTCTTGACGACCACGAGGCTCGGCCCTGGGTGCGAGTGCCAGCCAAAGCTCCCGCCAGGAGCGATCTTGTTCTCCAAGATCCACACATCGGATTCGCCCTTGGTGTTGATCTGGCTCTGCCAGGTGTTCGAAACTGCGCTCGCCTGCGCGCTGATCTCGTGGAATTGCCCTACGGCGAAGACCATGCTGGTGACCCCCGTCGCGGACGTCGCTGCGGCGGCCGCCGAGGCCGTTGCCGAGGCTGGCGGCGTGGCCGATGGCGAGGCCGGCGTTGTGGCCGACGACGCGGCGCCTGGGGGCGCGCCCCCGCATGTGACGAGCAGGAGCGCGAGAGCGATCGAGCCTAGCCGGCGCATTTCCATACCTCCCAAGGGCCTTTCAGCGTCTTGGAACGATCGACGCCAGACACGGTCGGCGAAAGTCCAAAAAATGAACTTGCAGCCGTGGGAGGTGAGGCGTTCACTGGGCGCGTGCCCGAATACGGCCAGTTCTGCCCGGTGTCTCGCGGCGCGGAGATCTTCGCCGAGCGCTGGACGCCGCTCATCCTGCGCGAGCTCCTGAACGGCAGCCATCGTTTCAGCGAGCTGCAGCTCGGCCTCCCGCGGATCTCGCGCAACCTCCTGACCCAGCGTCTGGCTGCGCTCGCGAGCGCCGGCGTCATCGCGCGACGACCGGCGGAGCGCGGGCGCGGCTATGGCTACTACCTCACCCCGGCGGGCGAAGAGCTGCGACCGGTCGTGGAGGCGCTGGGCGCCTGGGGCTACCGCTGGGGTGGCAGCGACCTGCCGTCGAAGGAGCTGGATCCGGTCCTCCTCATGTGGTTCATCCGCCGGCGCGTGCAGGTCAACGCGCTGCGACGCGCGCGGACCGTGGTCCGCTTCGACTTCCGGCGGCCGCGACGCTCGTTCTGGTTGCGGATCGAGCCGCCGTCCGTGGATCTGTGCTTCACCGACGAGGGCTTCGAGGTGGCGCTCGCGGTCGACGCCGACCTCGCGGCGCTGACCAGCGTGTGGCTGGGACGGGTGCGCCTCGCCGAGGCGATCGCCGCAGGTTCGATCGGACTCGAGGGTGACGACGACGCCCGCCCGCTGTTCGAGCGGTGGTTCGGCCTGAGCCCGTTCGCCGGTGGAGGCGCCGAGCGCATCCTCGCAAGACCAGCCGCGCGATGAGCCGAAGCCTCGAACCTCTTCTCTTCGACCTCGACAACACGCTGCTGCTCGAAGACGAGTCCACCGACCGCGCGTTGCGCGAAACATGCGGGGCCATCGCCGAAAGGACCGGCGCCGACGCGGAGATCCTCGCGGCGACGGCGCGCGAAGCCGCCGAGGAATTCTTCGGTGCGTCGCCCGTCTTCGCGTATGCCGACGCGATGGGTGTCTGGTGGGGGGAAGCGCTCTGGGGCGAGTTCCAGGGCGACGCGCCGGGTCTGCGCACGCTGCGGGCGTTCGCGCCGGACTTCCGTCACCGCGTCTGGAGCCGAGCGCTGGCCTCCGCCGGGATCACAGACCGTGATGTCGTCGAAGCCGCGGTCGAGCTATTTCGTTCCGCGCGCCGTCAGACCCAGCTGGTGGATCCGGATGCAGTTGCGGTCGTGCGAGATCTCGCCAGAGACCACAGCCTTGCCCTCGTGACCAACGGCGCGCCCGACGTCCAACGGGAAAAGCTGTCGCACACGGCGCTCGCGTCGCTCTTCGAGGTCACGATCATCTCGGCGGAAATCGGTGTCGGAAAGCCCGACCCGCGCATCTTCGATGCGGCGCTCGCGGCGCTCGGTGCCGCGCCGGAGGATGCGGTGATGATCGGCGACAGCCTCGCTCGCGACGTCGCGGGCGCGCACGCCGCGGGAATTCGCGCGGTCTGGATCGACCGCGGCACGCGCGAGAACGGAGCTGCGCCCGCGCCGGTGCCCGATGCACGGGTCACCGCGCTGACGGGGGTGCGGTCTGCCCTCGCCGCGCTGGGGCCTGGCGCCGCTTCTCCTCGAGGCTCGCGCGTACCTCATCCGGCCGCAGGTCGAGGTGGGTCGCGAGGACGAGCATCACGTACAGGAGGTCGGTCAGCTCGCTGAGGGTGCGGTCGCGCCCCTCCCCCTGCAGCGCGGCGGCCGTCTCGTTCGCTTCTTCGACAAGCTTCGCCGCGATCGCCGGGGCGCCACCGTTGAAGAGCTGCGTGGAGAACGATGGTTCGGGCCGGTCGCGGTGGCGCTGACGAAGGAGCGCCGCGAGCTCCGACAAGAAACGCCCGAGGGACTCGTCGTTGGCCGGACCGAAACAGGTCGCGCTCCCGGTGTGGCAGGCCGGGCCCGCGGGGTGCACCCCCACGAGGACCGCGTCGCCGTCGCAGTCGAGCCGCAGGTCCACCAGGTGCAGGACGTTCCGGCTGGTCTCGCCCTTCTTCCAGAGCCGCGCGCGAGAGCGGCTGTGGAAATGAACCTCGCGCGTGCGAAGCGTCGCTTCGAGGGCCTCGCGGTCCATGTAGGCGAGCATCAGCACGGCTCCCGTTCCGGCGTCCTGCATGATCGCCGGAACGAGGCCGCGGTCATCGAAGCTGACGCCCTCGATCACGCGGCCTCCGCGCTGGGGCGGACGCGAACGCCGCGCGCCGCGAGCGCGCGCTTGAGATCGGACACCACGATCTCGCCGGAATGAAAGATCGACGCGGCGAGGCCCGCGTCGCTTCCGGTCGTCGTGAATAACTCCACGAAATCGCTCGCGCTTCCTGCGCCGCCCGACGCGATCACCGGCACGCGGACAGCTTCCGCCACGCGGGCGGTGAGCTCGAGATCGAACCCGTCGCGCGTTCCGTCGCGGTCGATCGAGGTGAGGAGGATCTCGCCCGCGCCAGCGGCGACACCGCGACGAGCCCATTCGATCGCGTCGAGCCCGGTCGAGGTGCGCCCACCCTCGACGACCACCTCGTACCCGCCGCCATCCCGCTTTTTGGCATCTATCGCGAGAACGGCCGCCTGCGAGCCCGCACGCGCCGCGATCTCGCTGACGAGCGCGGGACGGCGGACGGCGGCGGTGTTCACGGCGACCTTGTCCGCCCCGGCCCGCAGGATCGCCGCCGCCAGGTCGGCGGAGCCGATCCCGCCGCCGACGCAGAACGGGATGCTGAGCGTTTCGGCGACCCGGCGAGCGAGATCGACGACGGTGCGCCTCCCTTCGACCGACGCGGTGATGTCGAGAAAGACGAGCTCGTCGGCGCCCTCACGGTCGTACCGCGACGCGAGCGCGACCGGGTCGCCGGCGTCGCGTATGTCGATGAACCGCGTGCCCTTCACCACGCGCCCGTCCTCCACGTCGAGGCATGGAATGATCCGCTTCGAGAGCATCGTGCTCATCCCGCCGTCGCGCTCACGAACGAGCGGAGCACGGCTGTGCCCATCGCGCCGCTCTTCTCGGGATGGAACTGCAGACCGAGCATCGTGCCGCCGCCGATTGCGGCGGTGATCGCGCCGCCGTAGTCGACGGTCGCGACGACGGCGTCCTCGTCGGCGGGCTCGACGGCGTACGAGTGCACGAAATAGAAGTACGCCTCCTCGGGAACGCCCGCGAGCCACCGATGCGGCCGCACGACGCGCACCTGGTTCCATCCGGTATGCGGCACACGCACGTCGCCGCCCAGCCGTCGCACGCGTCCGCGGCAGAGACCGAGCCCCGGCGTCCCGGGGTCTTCGTCGCTTTCATCGAAGAAGAGCTGCATCCCCACGCACAACCCGAGGAGCGGGATGCCGCGGTCGCGTGCCACTCGCACCATCACATCGAGGCCCAGACGGCGGAGCTCGCTCGCGCAATGACCGAAGCGGCCTACGCCCGGAAGTACGACGGCCTTCGCCGCGAGGATGTCGACGTGCGATCGCGTGATGCGCACGTCCTCTGCACCGGCGCGACGGAGCGCCGCGTCGAGGCTCGCCAGATTACCTACGCCATAGTCCACGATGGCAATCACCCGATACGGCCCTTCGAGCTCGGGACGCTGCGCCGGCGCGGATCGCGTCCCGACGCGCTGTCGAGGGCGCGGCCGAAGGCTTTGAACGTCGCCTCGAGCAGGTGATGCGTGTTGCCGCCCCGAACCTGTCGCACGTGGAGCGTGCAGCGCGCGCCCTGTGTCAAAGCGACGAAGAAGTCGGGAACGAGCGTCGAGTCGAACGAGCCCACGATCCGCGTCTTTGGCCTGAGGTCATGGGCGAAATACGGGCGGCCGCCCAGATCGATCGCGACGCTCACCAGGCATTCGTCCATGGGTAGCTCGAGCGACGCGTAGCGGCGGAGACCCTTTCGATCGCCGAGGGCTTCGTCGATCGCGCCGCCAAGCACGAGACCGATGTCCTCAACGGTGTGGTGCTGGTCGACCTCGATGTCGCCCTGAGCTCGGAGCGTCAGATCGAACAGCCCGTGCACGGCGAAGAGCTCCAGCATGTGGTCGAGGAACGGAAGTCCCGTCTGGACGCTCGCCGTCCCCGCGCCGTCGAGCGTGAACTGGATCTGAATGTCGGTCTCCTTCGTCCGGCGCGTCCGGCGCGACGCACGCGCGGCGCTCATCGGCCGCGCTCGGCAAGGACGCCGCGCAATGCGTCGAGGAGCCTGTCGTTCTCGGATCGGCTGCCGATCGTCGCGCGGAGCGATTCGCCGGCGTCGGGCCAGGACGACACGTCGCGGACGAGGACGCCGCGCTCCAACAGCGCGGCGTGCAGCGCCGTCGCTGCCATCGTGCGATGCCGGAACAACACGAAGTTTGCTGCCGACGGAAAGGCTTCGATCTCCGGCAGGCTCCGCAGCTCGCGCTCGACGCGCGCGCGCTCGCGGGTAGTCGAGAGCACGCGCTCGGCGAGCCCCGCGTCATCGGCCACGATGCGTCGCGCCACGAGCTGCGTGAGGGAGCCGACGTTGTACGGCAGCCGCGCCGCCTCGTACATCGCCGCGATGCGCCGGTCCGCGACAAGCGCTCCGAGCCGCAGGCCAGCGGCAGCTTGGGCCTTTGAAAATGTCCGAGCGATCACCACGTTGGCGCGGTCGGCGATCCGTGGCAGGAACGAATGCCCGGAGAACTCGGCGTACGCCTCGTCAACGAGAACGAGGGTGCGGGGCGCATCGGCCGCCGCGAGGATCGTCGCGTCGTCGATCAGGCCGCCGGTGGGATTGTTCGGCGACGAGAAGCAGACCACGTCCGGGCCTACTCGAGCCACGGCATTGCGCACCCGGCCGGCGTCGAGCGCGTACGGGACGCCGACGCCCTCTTCGTGGACGTGCATCCCCGTGAGTCGTCCAAGCCGCGCGTACATCGTGTAGGTCGGCGTGAACACAAGAAGCGTCCGGTCGAACCCACCGAAGATGAGGAACGTGTAGAGCAGGACCTCGTTGCTGCCGTTCCCGAGGATGATCTGCTCGGGCGTCACGCCCCAGCGTCGCGCGAGGAGCGTCCGTAGCTCCGCCGCCGCGATATCCGGGTAGCGGTTGACGATCGTGTCCTCGAGATCGCTCGGGCGGAGATACCGCCCGAGCGGCGTCGGCTCGGTCCACTCATTGGACTGGAGACGCACCTCTGCCGGCTGAGACTCCGTGCGATACGGCGTAGCTCCCGCGATCCACTCGCGCGGGCGAGGGAGGTCGCCGATCATGCGCGCGCCTCGATCGACGCCCGGTGGTAGTGCATGGCCTCGTGGTCGGCGATCGCCGCGCCCGCGCGCGCGAGCTGGCGCAGGTCGCCGCGCAGCGACACGCGACTCGTCCACCGAACAAAGTCGTCCACGCGCAACGCGGATGACCAGCGCGCCGTGCCCCCGGTCGGAAGCGCGTGATTCGTTCCAGCCACGTAGTCGCCGAAGGCGACGGCGGAGCGCGTTCCGACGAACACGGCACCGGCGCGATCGACCGCGGCGGCGTGCGCCGCGGCGCGGTGGCCGGCGAGCAACACATGCTCGGGCGCGGCCTCGTTCGCGGCGCGCACCGCTGCGCCCAGATCGCGGGCGCTGTACCCGCGCACCCGCGCACCGTGAGCGCCGCGTACAACGTCGGCGACGGCTCGCAGCCAAGCGGTGTCATCGCTAATGAGCGCCGCGAACGCGCCGCCACCGTGCTCCGCCTGCGCGAGCAGATCGAGCGCCAGTGAACGGACATCGGTGTCGCCGGACGCGACGGCGACGAGCTCGCTCGGGCCCTGGAGCGCGTCGATGCCGACGTCGGCCGACACGAGCCACTTCGCCGCGGCGGTGTAGGCGTTGCCTGGGCCGACGATCTTGTCCACCCGTGGCAGCGAGCGCGTGCCGTATGCGAGCGCGGCGACCGCGGCCGCCCCGCCGGCGCGGTAAAGGACTGTGGCCCCGACAAGCTCGAGTGCGTACGCCAACGCGGCATCGATGGATCCGTCGGGCGGCATCGGCGATGCGACAGCGAGCGCGCGTACTCCCGCGACCTGCGCGGGCACGCCGGTCATGAGCACCGTCGATGGGTACGAGCACTTCCCGCGCGGTACGAGCGCGCCGACACGCTCGAGGGGTGTGGGCGCGAGCTGGAATTCGCCCGTCGAGTCGCGCCGCGTTGCAGTGCGCGGCCGCTGGCGCTCGTGGAATGCGCGGATGCGCGCGTATGCCAGGTCGAGGGCGCGGCAAATCTGGGGTGGGCAGGCACGCGCGGCGCGGCGCAACGCCGCGGCGTCGACGATGAGCGCTTCCGAGCGTGCGCGAGGATTGTCGAAGCGACGCACCGTCCGCACCACCGCGGCGTCGCCGCCACGACGCACAGCACGAACGATCTCGGCGGCGGCATCGCGCTCGGCCGCCCCGAACGCGCCCCCGCGACGCGCCCGATCCACGTCGGTCGGGAACGCCGAAAGCGACGCAAGCTTCATCGCGCGGCCGCCCATTTCGCGAGCCGCTCCACGACGGGCGCGATCTCACGTCGCCGGAGGTGATATGCGGCCGGGTTCGCCACGACACGCGCCGTGCTGCTCGCGATCTCCTCGACGACGGCGAGCCCGTTCGCGCGCAGGGTGTTGCCGGTCGCCACCAGGTCGACGATCCAGTCGGCGAGACCGACCTGCGGCGCCACCTCCGCCGACCCCGCGACCTTGATGATTTCCACCGCGATACCGCGCGCCCGGAAATGCCGTTCGGCGACGTTCGGGTATTTGGTCGCGACGTCGACGGTGCCGAGGTGGCGATATTCGTCGAGCGATCGTTCGACGGCGCCGCGCGGCGCCGCGACGATGAACCGGCACGCGCCGAATCCGAGCTCGACGAGCTCGATGACTCGCGCCCCGGTCTCGAGGAGCACGTCCTTCCCCACGATCGCGAGGTCGGCGGCGCCGCGCTCGACATAGGTCGCGATGTCGCTCGGCCGGGCGAGCACGAACTCCACTCGACCCCCGTCGACGACGAGCCGTCGACCACCTGGAGTGACGCCGGAGACGTCGAGGCCGATGGCGCGCAGCGCTGTGAGGGCGTCGTTCAGAAGGAGCCCCTGCGCGAGCGCGAAGCGAAGCGGCCTCATGAGCGAATCTCACCGCCCAGGGCTGCGGCCTCAGCCACACGTCCGTCGTCGAGCCTCACGAGGCGCTCGTCGATCACGTCCGCCGCGATGACGGCGCGGCCGGCGCGCTCGGCCACATCGCCCAGCGCGACCGCTAGGCCGCCGGCGCGGAGTGCGGCCGCGCAGCGCATCGTGGCGTGCTCGTCGGCGCTCGCGCGAAGCAGCAGGAGCGGGCGCTGGCTTCGCGGCTGCCACGCATCGGCAAAGAGCGCGCGGTGGAGCTGCAGGACGTCGATCGCGAAACCGATCGCCGGTCGCGGCGTGCCGAACGCGCCGAAGAGGAGGTCGTATCGGCCGCCAGAGGCGATGACCCCGGCGTCCGGATGGATCGCCTCGAAGACGACTCCGGTGTAGTACGGGAGTGCCGGAAGCAAAGCGAGGTTCGGGACGCCCCAGCGCCTTGCCGTACCCGGCCAGCGCTCGCGGGCAAGCTCGATGACGCGGCAGAGCTCCCCCGCCGTGCCTGTCCCAACCCCGCCGTCGCTGGCGGTGAGCGCGAGGGCCGCGCGCGCGAGCTGGTCAGCCGGCATCGCTGCCTGCTGTGCCAGGCTCAGCCCCCCTGCGATCTCGCCCTGGCGAAGGGCCTGAAGGACGTCCCTTCGCGCTTCCTCGGCGAGGCCCGCGAAGAGTCTGCCGACGAGACCGATGTCCCCGACCTGGACCGTTGATTCGCACACCGCGAGGCCGCAGCGCTCGAGTGACTCAACGAGGAGCGCCAGGATCTCGGCATCGGCCAGGGCGCCGCCTCCGCCGACGAACTCGACGCCCGCTTGCAGGACCTCGCGTGCACCGCCGCTCATGACGGGCTCTTCGCGGAACACCGGAGCGATGTATGAGAGCCGCAACACGCCGGTCATGTCGCGATAGCGGCCTGCCACAAGGCGCGCGACGCTGGTCGTGAGGTCCGGCCGCAGCGCGACGAGGCTGCCGTCGCTGTCGAGGAACTGAATGCGGCGCCGCTTCGCCGAGTCAACCGCGCCGTACTCGAGCACCGGAGGATGCAGGGGTGTGAAACCGGAGTCCGCGAACACGTCCGCCAACGTTTGCTCGATCACTCCGAGCTCGCGCGCCTCGGTCGGAAGGATGTCCCGAAAGCCGCGTGGCGGCCCGATCGGACTCTGCTGCGACATATATAGGTGTGAGACCTCCAAAAACTGAAAAGGCCTCCCTTCCGGGAGGCCCTCTTGGGTCTGCGAAGCGATGAGTAGGCGGCTAGCTTCCCGGACGCACGGCCAGCCCCGAGATCGGGGCGGTAGAGCTATGCGTGTGGTGCAGGTGCCGCATCGAATCCAACGCTATGGGCTGTGTTTCGCATGGTCAACTCGGACATGCACCCTGCACAGGCATGGGCCGCGATACTGCGCGGGTGCCCATAGGCCTCGACCTGCCGCGGGAACGCACGTTGGTGATGGGGATCCTCAACGCCACGGACGATTCGTTCTCCGGTGATGGGTTCGGGGACAACACCGAGGCGCTGGTGCGCCGTGGCGTTGAGATGGAACGCGACGGCGCCGACATCCTCGATGTCGGTGCGGCATCGTCACGACCCGGCCATGCGGCGGTCCCGCCCGAGCGGGAGCTGCGGCGCGCGCTCGTGGCCGTTCGTCGTCTACGCGAGGCGGTGAGCGTGCCGATCTCGATCGATTCGACCCGCGAGGCGGTTGTAGATGCGTGCCTCCAGGCGGGCGCGTCCGTCGCCAATGATGTCTCCGGTCTCGAGGACGACCGCCTGGCGATGGCCGTCGCGAGGTCGCAGGCATGGCTGGTCATCGCGCACAGCCGGACGAGCCCGCGATCAGAACCGGAACGAGAGGCCGACCCGGAGGCTGTGGTCGCCCTGGTACGGGACGACTTGCGCGCGGCGATTGGTCGCGCGGAAGCGGTCGGAGTGCCGCGAGACCGCGTCATCGTCGACCCTGGCCTCGGCTTTGCCAAGACCGCCGCCGAGTCGTTCGCGCTCCTTCGCCGCCTCCGCGAAATCCGTGAGATTGCGCCGGTGCTCGCCGGATCGTCGCGCAAGGGGCATCTCGGCGCGGTCACCGGACGCACCGTCGACCAGCGCATCTTCGCGAGCGCGTCGGCGACCGCGGCCACGGTCCTCGGCGGCGCGGACATCGTGCGCGTGCACGACGTCGGAGCGATGGTGGATGTTGTGCGCGTGGCCGACGCCGTGCGTCGCGGCGTGCGCATGCGCGCCGCGTACATCGGCCTCGGCGCAAACCTCGGCCCGGCCCGACAGACCCTGCAGCGCGCGCTCAAGGAGCTCGGCGGCCTCGGGCGTGTCGTCGGGGTGAGCGGGCTCTGGCGCAGTGAGCCGATGTATGTCGTGAATCAGCCGCCATTTCTCAACGCCGTCGCCAGCCTGGAGACCGCGCTCGCATCTCCCGGCACGCTCGTTCGCGAGCTCAAACGGATAGAGCGGGACCTGGGGCGCGGGCCGCACGAGCGCTACGGGCCGCGGGAGCTTGACCTCGATCTTCTGCTCTTCGCGGGCGCCGCCACGGCCGAACGAGAAGGCGACGTCGCCGTTCCCCACGAGCGCATCGCGGAGCGCAGGTTCGTGCTCGGTCCTCTTGCCGAGCTCGCACCTGACGCGATCGACCCGCGCAGCGGAAGATCGGTCCGGGAGTTGCTGGCGGCAGTGGCCGATCAGGGGGCTGAACCGATAGAGGGTCAGGGCTGGTGGACGACCGCGTCATCCTGATCGATCTGCGCATGCATGGCAGGCACGGGCTCGATGATGACGAGCGTGCGCGGCCGCAGGAGTTCGCCGTGACGATGGAGTGCCCAACGGATACGGCGCGCGCCGCGGCCTCCGACGCCATTGGCGATGCGCTCGACTACCGGCGGTTGCGATCCATCGCCGCGGAGGTCATCGGCGGGCCGTCGCGACATTTGCTCGAGACGCTCGCGAACGAGATCGCGAGCCGAATCCTCACCGAGGTCGCTCCGGGCTGGATCCGCGTTCGCGTGACGAAGCTGGCGCCGCCTGGATTCGAGGGCGCCGCGGCGGTCGAGGTGCGGCGCACGCGCGACGACGAGGTTCCGGTCTCCGTCGAGCTCCACGTTCCCGACTTCGCTCCGGTCCGCTCTTTCTACGGCCGGCTCGGTTTCACTGTCGTCCGTGACGAGCCTGGACCCGACGGCTACATCGTGCTTCGCCACGAGCAGAACGCAATCGCGTTCTGGCCCGGCAGCGACGCCGTCCGAAGCCATCCCTTCTTCTCCCTCCATCCGGCGGGCACTGCCCCCGGCCATGGCGTCGAGATCGTCGTCACCACGAGCGAGCTCGACGCGCTCTACGAGCGCGCAACTGATCTCGAGGCGGTCGTGGAGCCGATGCGCATGCGACGGTGGGGAGCGCGCGACTTCCGGATCGCGGACCCCTTCGGCTACTACCTCCGGATCACTGAGAAGCGGACGACTCGAATCGGCAACGAGTCCTGATTAGCCGCGGGCAGGGGTGGTGACGAACCGGTTTCCTGAAAGTCCTGCGATCGTGAGAATGACGAGAGCCGCTCCGTACCAGAGCGCAGCGTCGTGCAGTCCGATCCGGGTCGCGAGGTAACCGGCGACAACTGCGGGCAGCGCGAGAGCCAGATACGCAACGATGAAGACCGCCGCGAGCAGCGCTGCCCGGGCCGTCGGCGCAGCGAGGGCGACAAGCGTCCGCAGCGTGCCGAACCATGCAAGCCCAAACCCGACCCCGGTCGCCGCCGTGGCCGCGAAGAAGAGGATCGGCGATGACAGCGCGATCGCCGCCACCGCCACGACCAGACCTGCTCCAAGGATGATCTCGCCGATGGTCATTGCGCGGGTCGTCGCCCATGAGCGGGCGACGACGATCGAGATCGCGCCGATATCGGCGAGGAGAAAGATCGCGAGTCCGCCCAGCAGCCGATTGGACGAGGCGGCAAGCTGCGAGGCTAGGCTCGGACCGAGGGACAGGTAGAACCCGGCGACGG
>Ga0207646_10002352_pt1 | contig 22341 bp, 19 predicted proteins | sample KBSK5502metaG_FD_184343 | JGI IMG/M metagenome (GOLD analysis project Ga0207646, IMG submission 184343) | Corn, switchgrass and miscanthus rhizosphere microbial communities from Kellogg Biological Station, Michigan, USA - KBS K5-50-2 metaG... | ecosystem: Host-associated > Plants > Roots >... | reverse complement strand
GGCGAACCGCTTCTCCATGTCGAGATCGTTGGAGATCACGTCGCTGCCCAGCGCGAGGGTGTATCCGGCCTGCGAGCCGGCAGCGTCGTCGGGGATCCACTCGGACGCGGTGCCCGGAGCCTGGCGCATACCCGCGCGCACCGAGAGGCGCCGCTCGGACGGATTGTGTTGGATGACGCGGCAGGCTTCGGCCCCGAGGAGGCGGTTCACCGTCCGCACGGTCTCGACGAATAGCGCGTCCACGTCGTTGGCCGCGAGCGCAAGCCGTCCGAGCTCCGCGACGGCGGCCTGCTGCCTGGAGCGCAGCCCGAGCCGCTCCTCCGCATGCATCCGCTCGGTCACCTCGAAGAAGCTCGTCACGACGTACTCGAGCGCGCCGCCGGCGTCCGGAACGGGAACTGAGTCGACGCGGACCCACAGCTCCACGCCGTCGGCGCGGACCAGGCGCGTCCGCACGTCGCGGATGGCGCGATTCTCCCTGCGCGCGACGTGCGCCCTGAGCTCCGACCGGCCGAGCTCGGTGCCGTCCTCCGCGTACCAGCGCACGCTGTTGGGGTGTTCCGTCCCGACGAGCTGGTCAGCCGGCACACCAAGGATCCGGGCCGCCTGCTCGTTGGCGAAGATGATCGTGCCGCTCGCGTCTCGGACCAGGAGCCCGCAGCCGACGGCCTCGTAGACGTGACGAAGGCGGTCTTCCGACGCGCGTAGGAGCGTAGCGGCGCGCTCCCCGTTGGTCATGGGCAAAATCGTGCGTCCAGGCCACCCATATGGCGTCCCCCGCGTGGGGGGCACCCGAGAGGTGAGCTCCCAGTGAGCGTCCTCGGGCTCGCTCAGCGGTCGAGGGGTCCGTATTCCGGACATCCGGGAGACCATCCTGGACCGAGTCATCCGAGCCGCGTCCTCATTGCCCGCGCGGTGAGCGATCATCGTCGCGGCGAAGGTGCCGCGCTCATCGCATCCGCGGGGCCGTCGCTGGGCGGTCACCTCGAGCATGACCGGCAACCCACACGCACGGCCGCTGATCAACCGGTTGCGTGCCGCGTATCTCCCGATGGCCTGCGGGCACCCCGAGCTCCCTAGGAGCGATCGACGGGCCATTCGCGTGCCGTAGAGACGCAGCGTGAGATCCGTCGCCGCGCATCGGGAACGCACGTCGGCTTGGGGCTGCCTCGAGCGACAGTCCGGCGGCCCGCCGGTGCGAGAATCAGCAAGCGGGCATTGCGGGGGGCTAGCTCAGCGGTAGAGCAGGGGACTTTTAATCACCCGGCTCGCATCTGAGGCCGCGGTCGCCTTGTCTCGCGAAATGCTCAGCAAATCAACGAGGGCGGGCGCGCTCCATCGTCACCCTCATCGGAAATCACTCGGTCACCCGTTCCGTTTCTAACGCGGAACGCGTGCGACGGACGCTGGGCTTCTTCCTGCTCTTGGCCCCACGACCCACGCGAGATTGGGCAACTGATCAAGGCGAGACGTCGGGAGGTCCGGCCCGTTGAAGGTTGGCGCGTGGTCTGAAGAACCATGTGTCGCCGGTTCAAGTCCGGCCCTCGGCACAGCGCACTTTTGCTGGCCTTCGTAAGCGTCGATCTACTGAAACAGCGTGTAACGGACCTGGTGAACCATTTGCTTACGCAGCAGTGCTGCCGAACACTCGAGCGAGGGTCATCGGGTAGGTCTTGAGTCGACTGACGGGTATCCGGCCGAGGTATCGACGCAACATTGCGGATGACTTCCATCCGAGTGCTTCCATGATCGCGCTGTCTTCCCAGCCCGCCTCGTGCAACTGTCGTGTTCTCGTCGGACGAAGGCGATGTTGCTTGAAGGGGATGTCTTCCTCCGCGACGTAGCGCCTTAGTCGTTGGGCCATCGAGTGCCAACCACTCGGTGCGAATTCCGTTCCGCCATCTGTAAGGAACAGCGGCTCCTTCTCGGGAGCACCGACGTACTCGGGGCGCTCGATTCTTAAGTACGCCAAGACGGCCTCTTTCGCGAAGGGTTCCATCGGCACGTTTCGAACTCCGCCTGTCCCCTTCTTGGTGCGTTCCTCGGCATCGATGATGAATTCGCCCTGGATCTCGGTGGCCTTTGCCATGACAACATTTCGCTTGAGCATCAGTCGGACTTCCTTGCTACGGAATCCGTGGAGTTCGACCGCGAGCACGGCCTTGTTGCGCAGTCGATTTGGTCCGCGATCGACCGCCCGCAGCATGGCGCGAAGCTCGTCATCTGAGTACCCCGGCATGCCGCTCGGACTTGGCTTCGGCTGGGTCACGTCCGCGAGTACCGACGTGCGTCGCTCCCTCGGCCCCGCATACCAGATCTGCTTGTTTGCCAGGTAGCGGGCGAAGCTCTTCAGGGCAATGCATTTGTTCATCTTCGTGTGTTGGTTCTTCGTGGTGCGGAGGTAGGCCTCGACGGATTCCGGCTCGACGCTCGAGAGCGTCGCTCGCCTTTTCGTCTTGGCGAGCCAAGTCGCGAAAGTCGAGAGGTGCGACCGATAAGACTGCATAGTCGTGGGCTGGACCGCGTAGTCCGTGACGTACCAGTCAATTGCCGTATTGATGTCAAAATCTGGACGCTTCACGCGGGCGTCCCTATATCGGGCTGTAAAGGTACGGTTCGCCAATTTGCTTGTCCTCTCCCAACGAGGACGGCGAGCAGGCGAACCAAGGTTAGGGCAGGCAGTTCGAGGCGACGGCCATTAGGGACAAGACATTCGCGCCCTCGAGCGAGCAGGTGCCTTCGAGACCGCAGCCACGATGCCCCTGTGACCCAGCCCGGCCGGTACCAGAAGATGCTAGGCAGCCGCAGGTGGCTCAACACGCACCTCAATCTTCGGCCGGCGTCGGCTCCCAGCCGGGCAATACCAGCGCCCCAGTAGGTTCTGACGCAAGCCCAGGGCGAGCATCTCGGCGGATGTCACACATCGCCGGTCGATGCCGCGACCCCGACGGTGGACGTCAAACGCCTTCACACCGGTGAAGGTCCGGTGACAGCCCTCGCAGTGGCAGATCCGCGAGGGCCCCGGCCAGCAGGACCCGCATTCGCAAACCGACTGCCGTCTCACGACAGTGCCTCCTCGATCGCTCCGCGGCGATCATCAGAAGCTGAATCCGAGAGCGCCTCGAAGGCGAGCGCGGGTTCTCCCGCGAGTCCGGGCACGGCCGGCCCCGGGGCGGTTCTCATCCCATCACCAGAGACTGATGCCGATCCGAACGGCATAAGAAGATAACCAATGTTCAAGTTCATACGGTTCATTGATATGAGACCTATAGCGGTCAGATGTAGACGTCCGACGCGAATCATTAGCACGCATGGCACCTGCATCTAAGCGCTCGCCTTCAACAAGTCGGGCTGTGGCTGGTACGCGAGCAGGAATGCAGCAGCGATCTCGTTAGGTGCGTCTCCAGAATCCGTTGCCAGCGCACCAAAACGCCAAGACCATCCTTGCCGCCTGACCGAGGTGGTGAATCCCAAGAGTCGCTCTATCCCAGCGTCGCAGAGCGCACTCATACGCTGCTTCGCCGGTTCGTCATTCGCGGCATAGAGCGTCACGAGTGCGATCGCCGGTTCGAGGCAGTAGTAGAGGGTGGCCTTCCTCGTAGGGTTGTCGACCGTTCGGCCGTATCGCGGGTCAGGCAGTACCGCGAGGAAGCCCTTGCGCCGAAGACTCAAAAGCTGCTTGTTCGCTGTCCTGCGTCCGACGCCGACCTCGTGCGCGATCCTGTCCTGACTGAGCGAGACGTATTCGCCGGCCTTCCGGTAGTGGCCGAGCAGCGCCACGAGCACCTTGAACTCTGCGGGCGTGAGGCCTGGCAGACGCAGCCAGACCGACCACAAGGGCACCCACGGCACGAACGCGAGCAGCCCATACCGATCGGTAATCGAGCCCCTCTGCGACTCGGCGCGGTAGCGGCTGACGCTCGCGGCTATGGCCCGGACCTCAGTCTCGTTGAGCGGCGGCGCACAGCGCTGATTCGCTGCCAGGAGAGCGGCCTCAATCTCCGCCTCGTGCATACCGACAGCGCGCATTGCTCCGGCAAATCGGGCGAGCGTCAGGTTGCGCTGCCCATCGGCGATGACGTCGCTCTCGCTAGGATCAGCCGCCGCCGTGTTGCCGCGATCCCCGATCAGTTCGATGAGCCACCCTGGCGGGGCGGCCAGCGGGACATCGTCCAGGCCCGACGCGACCACCCACTGGTAGCGATGACTGCTCGCGTGTCGGCTTGGAGTTGCGACGATGTACGCACCGTCGGCACGAATGTCGATCCCGCGCCGCAGGCCCACCCGACTCGGCACGTGGCCGCCCGGATGGGAGAAGAAGAGATGACGACCACCGCCGCCGGTGATGGCCCCAATCGAATCTGGCAGCGGTCCTCGGTCGAGTTCGAGCTGGTGCAGGCTCTCATCGCCGCCGTGCCGTGGGTCGATGTCGAGCACGAGCAGATTGCTTGCTGGGCCCGTGGCGATGCCCACATTCGCGTCCGGCGCACTGCTCTACCAGGCGTCGATCGCCGTTAGGTCCGTCGTCGCATCCTTGAGGCCGTTTCTGGTACGCGGGTGCTTCCCAGGGCTGCTGCAGGTCGTACCGCACGAGCACATGCCTTTGGTCACTGTGTGCAGGGGCAGCACCCGCCAGCCACGCTGCGCATAACCCGCGGCGGCCTCGCGAAGCTCGGCCCGGGACTCGAGCCGGTTCAAGGCATTCGGGCGTTCCGCAGCCGCAGTGCCATGGTTTCTCGCCGCCTGGTGAGCTACGACGCGCGCAAGGTCGGCCTTTCTCGTTCGAGCAGCGGCCTTTCTCATGCCCGCGCCCGCTGTGCGCTCTCGCGCATCGCGTGACCGACTCGGCCGCTCTCCTCGTAGCTGTGGATCCGCGTGCCGATGCAGGTTGGGCGTATCCCGCCTGGTCGTATTCGGACCCGTTCTCGTTGCCATAGCTTGTCGCATCTCCCACCATCTTCTGATCGGTCCCAGATTCGCCTTGTAAAACAGTTGTCTACTCTCGTAAGTTTATTCTTCTCACCGAACGCTCAACGTGACGTTGACGGCGGTTCCGTAGTGGTCCGGCTGGAGAAACGTCACAACGATGAGGGAACTCGCTCACGTTGCAGTCGTAACGCCGAATCTGTAGTCGGACTGCCCGCGAAGGTGGGCGCTCATGACGAGGGAAACAAGGTTGGGGTAGCCGGCGCGGCCCTTCCCCGTAGCGCGCAGCTGTTGCGTGCGACGTCTGCCTCGGTGCGGACGACTCTTGATCGACGCGCGGAGCGCGCAGAAGTCGACTACGCCGTTGATCGCGCCGCCTGCGGGTTGCGCTGAGCAGTTGCAAGCCAGGCGGTCAGCCGAAGAGAGGGACACGCGTTGACCGCAACACCGGCAGTGCGTCGAAGCCCAGAAATCGGGACAAGTGTGGGTGGGGAGGAGCCCCGACTTCCAGCCTCTAGGAACGGGTCGATCTCGGGGCTGCCACGGGGGACACAGTCTTTTTCTGGGACGGTGCACAGCGCGGGATTGCGCGAATATTCACGTCATATTCCGTGCTCAGCGACGTGCATATCGGTCGGGTATGCAGAGGTTGCTCGTGCTCGAAAGACCCCGTCGTTATTGGGGTTTGTCGTCGCAGGCGCTCGCCCGTGCAGAGAATAGTGAGCAAAAACGCTGTCGGGTGGGGAGGTGCCCCCCGCGAAATGTTGTTTGAGGTACGACGGACCTCGCTACGGAATCCGCAGCTCCGGTACGTGCGAACTCCAACCGAGTTGTCGAAGCTCGCCTGCAAGCCATTTGAAGGCTAAGTTGCTGGCGGGCAGAGCACCCCAGACCTCGAGGAGGCTTGCGGTGTACAGGTTCCACGATTGGAGATCTGGACGCTCCCGCGCATAGGTTTCACGAATTCTCGCGTCGCGCTCCTCTGACTCACCTAGCGGTGGTCCAATTCGGAGATCAAGAGACGTCCTGGAGCCGCTTGGCAGTGGCTCGTACCAATAGGTGATCGTCGCCGCGTTACCCCACGGTGCTTGTGTTCGCGGGGTGAGAATTCCTACGAGGCGCGCCGGTAATACCTTCCAGAGCGGCATCCGCTCGGACATGGACGGGAACCACTCGCCAACTAGTTCGACGTATGCCGCGATTGCTGCCGTGTAGACGCCTTGCGTTCTTGCCAACAACTGATCGTCACTGAAGAAACCGCTGGTATCACCGGATCGGGCAGGATGCTGCACGTCGGCGCTCGGCCACGGCGGATTGAGCGCCGTCGCACCACGGTGGTCGCATTCGTTCAATGCTTCATCTAGGTAACGCGCGTCAATCAGGGCCGACCCGTATCGCAGCAGAGCCGGATTCCCCGCGTCGATAAGGCGCCTGCGCAGATCCGCAACAGGAAGCGGACCTTCGAAAACAGTTCGCTCGTTAGAAAGAAGCCGCGCCGCAGCCCATGCACGCTCAGCCCGAATCGCCGGAACGGCGCAGTCGAGCGCGTGATTGGATAACACGCGTTCGAGATCTTCCTGTAACTCTCTGCCGGTCGTGCGAATCGCCCAAAAAGGCTCGGCTTCCGTGCCGAAGGTCGCGACACGCGGCCAGTCCTGAGCCGGCCTAATCGCATCGGTCCGAACAACCACAGGTGGCAACTCATCCGCACCCCGATACCAGCTTGTCTCCAGAAGGCCCGGCGCCAGCTGCCGTACCGCGAGCGTCAGTCCGCCATCTTCACGCGAGGGCGCAAGGAGTTCACCTAGGCGTCCTAGTCCGCGGACCCAAACTTTCATGCTCGCAACCAGGCGCCCGCCGATCTCGGCCGCCGACCCCTCGAGCTCCGCTGAGACGCCCCAGCTCGCGCGAGAGTCCTCGAACATCCTGAGCGCGTCCCCCGGCAAACGTTCGATGAGCGCATTCGCGAGATCCCGCGTGATCACTGCGTCGGCGTCGGCTAGCGCCATTTCGATGGCGTCGCGCCAAACTTCGATAGGGGCACGCGTCAGCAATGAAGCCAGATCCTGTTCGCCGCGTGAAAGAGCATCGGCCATGAACCACTCGGCGATGATCCGCAGGGAGAACCGAACAGCGCGCATTTCCGCGCCAGTTTCGACAAGGCCGGTCGCGACAAGGCTCTCGACCTCCCGGAAGGAGCCGATGTCACGACCAGCCACCGCGCCGCGCGTGCTCGCAAGCTGCGCTAGCGCAAGACGCCCCAACAGCCGCCGTTGTTCGGACGGTTGCTCCGAATGTCGAAGCGCATCCCGTACGACGCCGGCCAGCAGTTCACCTCGCGAAGGTGGACGATCCCAAGGAGCTCTCGGCCGAAGAGCGAGGCCTAGCCGGATGGCGAACAGCGGACGCAGAGCGGCTTCTGCAATCGAACGAGGCCAACTGTACGTGCTTACCGCAACCTGCCCGCCGGCGACTCGGTTGACCAGGGAGATGGCATCCGCCTCGACCAATGGAGCAACCGTCACAACATGGAGGTCGGGATCGGAGAGGTTTGTCGGGCGCGTTGCGGCCATGAGAGTGCTCCCTTCCCACGACCGCAGAAGCGCGATCGCTTCGGAGAGGAGGGCCAACGATCTAGCCGGCGCGTCGTCTAGCCCATCCAGTTTCAGGGCAACGCCGTGTACCTGAGGCTCCCCAAGATCTGCGCATCGGAGCCTTACGTGAGCCTCCAGGGACGACTCGACTTCGGACGCATGCGCGAATACCGGAAGCGGCGCCTGCGGGCGTTCCTGTGCAGCCGATAGGTCATGCCGATGCGCACGATCGAGCAGAAGCGATTTTCCAACCCCCATTTCGCCAACGATGAGAACGGCAGGCGCCTCGACCGTCGGCATGAAGGGTTGAAGATCCGTGACCGGATCGAAATCATCAACGAGTTCAGCCGCCGGGCCCCTTCTAACGCCTAAACTCTCGTATCGGCGCACGGAGCGATTCCGACCGATCCGGAAAAGATCAGCCAATGCAGCCGAGCGTTCGTTACCTGGGTTGTTTCGATAGCAGCGAACGAGTTCGCTCCACAGGGCATCACGCAGTACCGCAGGGAAGTCATGGTCGAACGGGAGTGTCGTCGAGGACGCTTGGTCTCTCACTCGATCAAGGAGATTCCGAGCCGCCTCCGAGAGCTGGGGTTCATCCCGCACAAATGCAAGCACCCGTCGCTTGTGATCGAGCGCCGTGATGACTTCCTCTTCGACGGCCTTCGTCAGGTCACTGCACAGCCAGACGAAGACGTCGCACGTCCTTACCTTTTCTAGGTAGATCTCTCTTGGAACGACGCTTGCCGGAAGCGCGAGCTCAAACAGCCACGCTTTCGCGTACGGAGTCGAAGCGAAGGTGGTCTCAGAGAGTGCTCGCGCGTCCAAGGCGTCGCCGTGCTGCGGACTACTGATGAAGACGATGAGGGGATTCTCGGTCATGTATCGACGCGCCCGGATCGGCCGAGAAGCGTTGCCGATTCCGGGCTTGCGGCCGACCTGACGAAGAATGTACTCGGGGACAGCGCGCGCCACTGCAACGATGCGAGCAAGTCCCTTCACTCCGGCTCTGCCCTTCGACTCGTGATCGCACCCCTCCAGTCGGGCGGCGGCATTGAGTTCGTCGGACGCGAAGAAACGCAGACTGGAAGTTACACCGGATCCCGCAACCTGGATCTTGCCGAGTTAGATCCACTCAGCAATTGCAGAGTTCTTAAGTCGGTGATCTGTCATGCCTCGAGGTCGCAACCATCGCAAGGTGTCCTGACAAAAGGGGCGCCAGATGCGAACGCCTCGGCGTCAGTTTCAACGGGATTGCCTGACGACGAGGGGTCCGACCAATTTGTAGCCCAGGTTTCAGCGCGTCGGTCGTGCGGTCGTGCCGCGCGCGCTTCTTCAATCTCTTGCCACTGATAGGCGTGAAAGACCTCGTGAGCGACCGTCTTAAACATCCCCCCTCGTGTGCATCGGGTTGCTCGTCCACGGCAATCGCATTCGACGCAGAGTCGTAGACACCAGCCTGATCAATCCGCGGCCTTGGCGTTGGGTCGCGTAAGGACCGTCCCTCTCTCAATTCCAGGATGAACGCGTCAAAGACTGTGGTTCAACTCCGGCCACGGCGTGCCAACGACAAGATCACGTCTGTGCGTAATGCCGAGAGCGTCGCACAAACGGTCTCGGTGACTTCGTATCGGTGCCTGCAGCGCCCAAGGCGTGTCGTCCCAGGCCATTTCGTCCGAATGATGGGGTATATCGCTGCGTCGGAAGAACCAAGGCGCCTCGAAATGGCGTTCAAACAACACCGTCTCCGGTCGACCTGTGCGCGCCGGCTACACGAGGCCGGCTATCCCGACGCCGCGATCATGGAGATTCTGGGCTGGAGCTCGATGGCGATGCTCCGGCGTTACCTCGGCAAGATTCCGGTGGCGCGGGGTCGTCCCGACATCTATCGCGTTCGGTAGGTGCGCTCCCGCGCCGGAGACTGGTAGCGCTTGGTCAACACTCCGGCATTCCGCCTGTCGAACGCGTGACATGCTGCGCGTGGAGATACGAGGTGCTGATTAATCGCTGGTTCGACTCGCTTGCGAGCTTGGTCGTGACGTACGTCGCATCGCGATCGACGCTGAGGTTGGGTGCGTAGCTCACCGCCGCCCAGGTCGAGGCGTTCCTGTTCGATGGCTCGCCGATGCTGCCGGCGTCGCGGAACCGGGTCGCTCGGCTGAGAACAAGCGTTGGTTTCCGAGATCTGCGAGCGGGTGGCCGGAGACACCGAGTGGGTGAGCCTCCCTTTGTTGAAGAAAATTGGACAAGCGACTCCGTCTCATGCTGCCGCCCCATCATGAATATTCTCAAATTTGTTCGAAGACCCCAGTTGTCGCGAAGGCTGCGCCACCCGTTCGGACCTCACTCGGCACCGGTTCGCTCGCGCGGAAGTTGACGCCGAGTCAACGCGTCCTACAACCAAAGCAGGTGTCGCCGCCACCATGTCCGAAGACATGTGGTCGTCGCTACCATTTGCCCATCTGCGGTTTGGGAATGGGCCCGGTGCCGCCCTCGACGCGTTGTCCGAGCGTGAGCCACACCGCGTACCGCCGAAAGTCGAGACGTTCCAACAGACCTACAACAGCGCTATTGAGACCGTCGGTCCACACCCGGATCTCTGCGTACTGGCTGGCCAGGGCGTATCGAATCAAGTGCGTGAGCAGGGCTGCAGCCAAGCCGTTGCGACGATTGGCTTGAGCAACGCCGACGAAGTCCACGAACATCACGCCATCCTCACCGAGGGATCTCGAAGCGGAAGCGACGCCGACGATCTTGCCGCGCTCGATTGCGACCAGCGATGCATCATCGAGGAATCCTGGCGCCTCGACGCACTGACGCGAGAAAGTACGACTGGTCGCGTCCGTCCACGGTTCCGGACTCGGCGTATCGCGAACCCACGTGGAGATGAATGCAGTAACTTCGCGCCGGACATCGTCGCGAACTCGGCCGACGTCGCGCACGGTCTCAATTCTGTAGGTCCCGCGCGGTGCAGCCTCCGAGCGCATCGGTGCATCGGCTCGACGTCGCCACTCGATGTTGCGACGGAACTCGTCAAAGCCCCGTTGTGCCGCAAATCGGACGCTGGCGACATCGCTCTCGAGAACCATGCAGATGATCGTGATCTGAGGCATGGGAGCGACGGTCTGAAGGAGTCGCTCGTATAGCGCCGTACCGGCGCCTCGCCGTCGGTTTGCCGGGTCGACGAGTATTTCGATGGAGAACGACGCAGCGCTGGCTCTTCTGTCGACGCGGCCGAACCCGACGGTGCGGCCATGGGCATCCTCGATCGCTAGCCGCGCCACGGAATCGGCGGAGACCAGTCGGTCGTTCTGAACGGCATCACCGACCGTCCAGCGCCTATCGGGAAAGCACGCGTTTACGACGTCGACATAGCGTGGATAGTCATGCCCGCCAAAAGGACGGACGCGAAACCCTGTGGCATGCGCGTCCATGAAAAGCGATGGTACGCGCGGGATCGTGCACCGCTGGAGAACCCAGAGACCGCCTCGTTTCTGCCACATCGTTGCGCGGAATCGGCCGGCGCTCTTGCGCCCCGGCCGTGTGGTTAGGCATGACGAGATGTTCGCGTCCAAGCCGAGCGCCAACACGTCCGGTCCTGAGACCCGTCCGGCTAACTGAGGTCGCGAGGCGCGTCGGGTCATATGTCTGGCACGGCGCTTGCGCCGCTCGGAGCCGGCGTCTAATGCGTCGGTCGTCGAGACCGGAATTTGGGAGCAAACGAAGATGGCAACGCTTCCTGAGAATGTCAGCGATAAGCTCGCCGATCGCATCGCACTGAGCATGTCGAGCATTCCTGCTTCTGATTGGACGACCGCGTCGGGCATCTGGTCTGAGTTGCTCAACTCGATCGCACCGGGGATGCGGACTCCGGATACGAAGACAGGCAAGGATGCGCTGCGAATGCTTTGTGGTGCGCTTCACGGGAACGCCATTCTGCCTTCGCCGCTGCGGGTTGCAGCGCCCTGGCTTTCGCCCGACGTCATCGAGCTTCTGCTCCGTGAGGCAGAAACGCAACGGGTGGAGAAACCGACGCAAGGTACGTCGCCGATCTACGTCCCACTGGGAGAGCTTGGTGCACGGGTCGCTCTAGGGCGGTTGTTCCGGGACTGGATGACGTCGGTCACCGGTACTCAATTCGACGATGACGTGCTCGGGACGTTTATCGTTTACGAGCGCCCTGACGGCATCTGCCAGCTCCATGTCGACACCAGCGCACCTCACATGGTGAACTGCCTTGCGCTGCTTTCGCATACCGGAGGCGGCTCTACGCGAGCACGCTCCGCACTAACCGCGTTCGATCGCTACGGCGAAGCCACTAGGTTCGACCTCGACCCCGGCGAGGCTGTCGTGCTGAACTCCGACGCGATACCTCATGGACGAAGCGCTCTCGAGTCCGGTGAGCGCATCGTTCTCCTGTCGGTCGCTCTCGTAGCCGTGCGCTCCATGTCGGATCGACGTGGTCAGACCGAGACACCGGCAGAGTCGGTTGCGATATGAATGAGGTGATCGGCGATCGTGTCAGTCACGCGTAGGCCCGATCGTGCTTGCACCCATGTCCAGGACGAGGTGGCGCCCATCTCGAAGAATACGTACTCGCCCTGTTTGGTTTGAGCGAGATCAATGGCGGCGTAGCCGAGGCTGTAGCGACGCGCGAGACTGATGCACCGCTCTGATTCTTGCAGTGGAAGCTCTTCCCGCCAGAGACTCACGCTCCCGCGCTGCCGCCGAAAGTCTGTCGCGGTGCCAGACGAGCCGTCGACTCCTATGCCGACTGCCATGACCTGATCGCCGACGACGAATGCGCGGATCTCATGGTCCTTCTCGATACGCTCTTGAACGAGCACGGGCGCGAATCGCGCCGCGTCGAGATACTCATCGGTGTACGAATCGATGGACTTCGTGAAGCTCGTAAACGAGCCACTTGCCGAGCTCCAATACGGCAGGTTGATGTCCTTGAGAATCGCGCCGCCATCACACTCACGTAGGAATTCTTTAACCTCCTCAGGCCTGGCTGTGACCAGCGTCTTGGGCACTGTGAATCCGACTCTGCCCGCTTCGTCGAACTGAACGATACGGTTCGAGGCCGATTTGACGTCGCACGGGTGATTGAGCCAGGGGACAGGAAAACACATCCATAAGCCTTCGAGGAAGGCCTCGGATTCGCGTACGGCAATGTCCTTCGTGTCGGTACTAACTTCTTCGGGCAGATCGACTATGGGCGGCACAAAGAGCCACGCGGCGTCGACTTCGGTGTCGACCCAGCGCGCGCGCCGCGTATCGACGACACAGCGCGTAGTCGTTGAGTCGAATGCCGTCGAGAGACGCGCGTTCCCCGGAAACTCATCAAAATTCAGACGCAGGGGGCGGGCACTTCGAGCGCGAAGCGCGTCCATGAGTTCATCTGCCTCGGCCGAGATACGCTCTGCGACAAGCATCACGGTCGGAGCGTTCAAGTGGCGCCCACACGGGCATAGTGGCCGTCGGCTTGGGCAATGAGCAAATCCGCGATGGCTTCGGTAATGTGCAGACCTGTCAGGCCCTGGATCCAGATCCATGCGCCCGTGGAGTTCACCTCAAGGAATACGTAACGGTCGTCTGGGTCGACGATCAGGTCGACCGCGCCGTAGTCCAAGTCCAGAGCATGCACCACTGATCGGCAGCGGGCTGCGACGGCGTCAGGGATCGCTGTGGCGGCATACCGCTCAGGCTTGGACCAGAGCTCGCCGCGGCGATAGTCCATGGCCGTTTCGCTGGAGGCCTGGCTGTCGATTCGGGCGGCAAATACGCGATTGCCGACCACGGTGACCCTGAGTTCATATCGCTTCTTGACATGCTGTTGCAAGCAGACCGGGGCGAACCGGAGGCCGTCCAGTTGCTCCAAGGCTTGAGTGGCAAGACGCGTCGTGAAGCTGTAATACGGACCGTCCGCAAGCTCGAGCACAGGAAGATCTAGGTCCTTGATGATGACGTCGTGGTCGAATCGCTCATGAAACTGTCGGATGAGGACCGGGTCGTTCCCCACGTACGTCGGCGGAATCGGGAAGCCGCATGCAGAAGCGACGCGAAGCTGAAGCATCTTGTTCGATCCGCGCCGGACTGCATTCGGGGCGTTGATCCAGCGCCATGGGACGAGTCGCCAGATTGCCTCCAGGAATGGCCTAGTCTCCTGCTCCGCAATCTGTCTGCCGTCAGCTGTGAGACTCGTGTCGAATCGGAACATCGGCAGCTGCTGGCACCAGGCGGCTGAGACGAAGCGCGTTTCGTGCCCCTCCGGCGGGAGCGCGAACGACATCGTGGTCCGGTGCCGATGGTGTCGCACGGTCGGCGACATTCGTTTCGGGAAGTCGTCGGAGTTGAGTCGCACAACGCCCTCACCACGCCTCCTAAGCTCGTCGATCACGTAGTCAGATTCGTAGCCCCGTCGATGCGTGACGATCGCGATACGTGGGCGTCCTTCCGTTACCATCGCACACTTCGTGTGTTGAGAGCTCTGACACCAAACATCGCGTGGTTTTTCCTCGGGCAACTTACGTCGCGTATTGGCGATGCCCTTCGACTCGTTGCGCTGCCGTGGCTGCTGATCGAAATGACACATTCGGCCGACACGCTGGCGGTGATGGGAATAGCGGCGGCCGTGCCATTCATACTGTTCGGATTCGCAGGGGGCGTGTTCGCTGATCGGCATGACCGCCGAAGAATCATGATCACCGCGGACGCAGCGCGTGCATTAATCTTGGCGATGGTTCCGGTGTTTTCGGTGCTCGGCCTACTCGCGCCGTGGCACATATATGTCGCGACATTCCTCGCGAGCGTGGCGGCAATCTTCTTCTATCCCGCCGAAACCGCGCTGGTGCCGATGATCGCGCCGGCGAAAGACCTCGTCACACTCAACGCGACGTTCTCATTGCTTCGACAGTCCGTCGCGCTCGTCGGGAGCGCGCTCGCCGGCGTGACGGTGGCTGCTTTCGGACCTGCACCTGCGCTCGCGGTAGACGCGGTCTCGTTTGCTGTTTCGGCTGCGGCAATTGGGGCGATTCGTGTGGACAATGACAGCCACGTGGGAGTCGATCGTGCCGTAAGTCTCTTAAGCGACGTTCGAGCCGGCGTCGGCTTTATCGTCCGCAACGGCACGGCACGCGGGCTGGTGGTGGTGACACTTGTCATGAATGGCGCGCACCTGCCGTTGATGGGCACCTTCCTCCCACTGTTCGTAAACGAGGCGTTACTTTCGAACGCGGCCGGATTTGGTTCTCTCATGGCTGCCGACTCGGCGGGTCTGATCACAGGCTGGCTCGTGCTCGCTCGACTCGGCGGACATAAGCCCCCTTGGATCCTGTTGGGCATCGGGACTTTGTGCATGGGCATCGGACTGGTTGCGTTCTCATTCGCATGCACGCTCAGCGTCGCGCTCGGCATCGCATTCGCCGTCGGTGTGGCCGGATCGGCGACGAATCCGCCCGCAACCGCGCTGCTCCAGACCACGATTCCCTCTGAGATGCGCGGGCGCGTGGCCTCTGCGCTGATGATCTCGGGGTATTTGCTCAGCTCCGTCGCCATCGCAATCGGACCTGCACTCATCGCGCGGGTGGGCCTGCGCGGGTACTACCTCGGAAACGCGCTCGTGATTGCAATCCTGGGCCTCGCGGTGCTGCGCGCCCGTGGGTTCGTCCGTCCCGATGTGTCTGGCGTTCCGGGCCGGCTGATATGAGCCGGCCCGGCCATGCCTGCGTCGGACGGTTACTTCTCCTCGTTGTTCTTCTTTGGAGTGAGGTCCTGGAGTTTTCTGTGCGACCAGGTTTCCGTCGTCTCGTCGTACTCGCCACTCATCTCGATTTGCGGTGCGGGCTCGAGCGTGGTGGTGACTAATGGATCGCTCTTAGCATCGAACTTGCGTTGCGTCCCAGCCATGGTCGTCCTCCGTCAAGCGAATGCGTGGGGCCGCCGCACAAGGTGTGCCAAGGTCGCAATGCGCGGACATTCCGAGTCCCTCGCAGTGAGAAAGACGCGTGCGGTTCCGTAATTGACAGTCATGGCAGACGGATTCGAATTGCTTGCACGCATCCCGCACGACGCCTCTGCGTTCACGCAGGGCCTCGCCTGGCTCGGCCCGGATCTCGTCTTGGAGAGCACGGGACTGTACGGTCATTCCTCGTTGCGGCGCGTGCGCGTCAGCTCGGGCGAGGTTCTGAGCAAGCGGCTGCTCAGTGCAGACCTTTTCGGTGAGGGAATCGCGATTCTCGGAAGTCGTGTCTATCAACTCACATGGCAGTCGGGCGTAGCAATTGAGTACGGGCTTGACCTCACCGTCGTTCGGACGGTCCGCTACGAAGGTGAAGGCTGGGGCCTCTGCCGCTTCGGCGACTTCCTTATGAGGAGCGATGGGAGCGAGTTCCTGCGGGTGATCCGTCCCGATACGTTCGAGGTCGAGGAGACCCTTGAAGTTCGCGATCATGGCGAACCTCTGCAGATGCTGAACGACCTCGAAATCGTCGGCGAGCAGATTCTCGCGAATGTCTGGGGCCGCGACAGCATCGCCGTGATCGACCGTGTGACGGGAACGGTGGACTGCTGGATCGACCTGTCGGTCCTGAGGCCTCCAGTGCTTAATCCTCAGCGCGCGGTTCTAAACGGCATCGCATACGACGCCTTGACTCAGACCTTGTACGTCACGGGGAAGTTCTGGCCACTCATGTACGCAGTCAGGGTGTTTCGCTAAGCGATCGTCCTCGTAGATCGCGATTCGACGTCCTCGGCGCGATAGGCGGCAGCAGCCGCGGCGCGGCTGCCCCGGGGGTCGGTCCGACCCAATGAGCGCAGCTTGGACATGGCGAGGCTGTGAGTTTCGAGAACCCGAACCACCGCGCCGGCAACCGGCGGACGATTCAAGAGGGCATGAGGCGCTGGTGCGCGGTCCTCGGGAGCTCGCGAAGGCTTGTTCGGCGGTCGTTCACGACGCGGACAGCCGGTCTGCGGCATTGGTCCTGGGCGCGAGGCATTCGGTCCGTGACTCCCCTGCGTCAGGGCGCGGTGGCCCGGTGACGCCGGTCACGAGCCGCGAGCTCGAGACGTTGCTCCAGCTCGCATGCTTCCACTACCTCACCGCCGCCCAGGTCGAGGACTTCCTGTTCGACGGCTCGACTCTCCTCCCGGCGTCCCGTCAGCGAGTGGCGCGGCGGATCCTCGCCGGTCTCGTCCGCTCCGGGCTCGTCTAGGCTGCGCGCCCCACGAGATCGGCAGACATCGGCGTGCTCATGCCGGGCATCCTAGTTCGCGCATGCGATCGGCCGGGGTGAGTCCGCGATTGGCGTGACCCTGATGCGGCCGCTCGAAGTTGTACCACCCGAGGAACCCATCGACGTCGCGCTGGACCGCGCGGACGCCGCTGTACCGGCCGCGGGTGAAGAACACCCGGAAGCATTCGTTGAGCAGGGTCTGGCAGAACCGCTCGACCTTGCCGTTCTGCCACGGCTTGCCGGGATCGCTGTGCCGGAGCCGCGCTCCGCGGGCCTGCAGCGCGGCAGCGAAGTCGTTGGCCACGTACTCCCGGCCGTTGTCGGCGAAGGCGACCTCGAGCGGTCCGGTCCCTCCGTACAGGCAGTCCGAACAGAGCGGACCGCGGTATGCCGGGTACAAAACACGTAGGCCCGCCCTGTAGTAGGTCGCGTGATCCCCCGGTCGGTACCAGGTCAGAAACGCCCCGCAGTCGACGCAGTACTCACGGTCCGGCTGCTCCGCGCGGGTCGGTACGACGATCGGCAGGATCCGCCGCGTGATTCAACGCATGGAATCGACTCTACGTATCTCGCGAGACGCTCCGGGCAAATCGAGCGGTCCCGACGCTGACTCGGCGCCCCGGCGTTCCCGGTCGCTTCACTTTCGACGCCGCATTCGTAAGGTCCATTTCGATGGGCAGAGGAACTGGATCGCGCAAGCCGTTCACCCACGGCGGCCGGGCCGTGATCTTCGCGATCGGTGACGCCCTGTTCGACGAGCTACGCCCGCACGCGCTCGCGGCCACCCAGGCCGCTGTCCCCGGCATCCCGGTTGAGATCGTCCGCGCCAGCACGCTCACAGATCCCAATACCGAGGCCGACTTCTGGTTCGGCACCCCGCCGGCGAGGCGGCCTGGCTTCACCTTGCTCTGCAGGACCCAGGAGGCCAGATCTTCGAACAGCAGGTCAGCACCGGCGCGATCTACCGCGACGGCAAAGAGGTGTGACCGGAGGCGCCGGTCGCGATCGGGACGCCGATGCTGGACGTGCACGGCAGCCACCGGCGGTCGCCGCAAGGCGTCATCTGGGCCAGCTCGCTGCGTTCCGATCAATCCAAGGCTCGATCTGATCGTCCTGATGAAAGATGACGGCGTGCTCGTCATCGGTTGGCGGTTCCATGACTTGCACGATCTCTTCGAATTGCTAGTCGGTGATGTCCCGTCTAGCGAGGGACCTCTTGTTCACCGAACGTCGGTGCCGCGCTACTTCCTCCGGCGTGTCGACGAAAATCGTGACGAACTGCGCGTCGGCCCGTTCGCGACCTGATGCGCGACTTCACGCTCCTGCTTAGTGAAGTTTCGTGAGGCGTCGATGACCGTAGCGCCGGACTTCAAGCGGCTCTCGATCACGTTGTCTGCTTGGTCGTAGACCTTGTCCCAGTCCAAATCCTTCAGCCGCTCGTCGTTGATCTTCAGGCCATAGAGCGTCGCTCCGACGGTATCGACATCGACTTCTTCGTAGCCCAGCCTGGCGGTCATCGCTTTGGCAAGCGTCGATTTTCCCGAAAACGAGAGACCGCAGATCACGATCAACGTAGCCATGCTTACTCATCATCCTGCACTCCGGATGCCTGCCTGTCCCAGCCCACGCCCGACTTTCAAAATTGGATCGCGTTCGCCAGGCCAGCGCGTGTGAGGCGTGTTGCGCCGCAGAGGCGCTCGTCTAACCACGGCCCCGATGCGGTGACGGAACAAGACGCGCTGCATGTTGGGCCATGCCCGCCCGATGTCGACGAGCTTCCGCGCGTCGCACACCATCGGGGTCGAGGCGGGCCTTTCTCGCCGAGGATCCCGCGAGCCTCACGCCACTCGACCGCGTATTCGGCATCGTCGATGTCCCGAGCGGGTAGAGCGGGGCGCGCCGATCAGGCGTCCCGCGCGGACCGCGGGCCCGCGGGCGCGGTAGGTGAATGCCGCGTGATCAAGGCCCACGTGTGCCCGTCCGCTCCAAGATCGTCCTCGCGTGAGCCGGTCAGAGGACGGCCGGACGCCTCGCCTCCGGTTGACAGAACGCGGGACCAGGGCCAGGGACTGGGCGGCAGCGCCGGTTTCGGTTCAGTAGCGTCCGGATCCACACGTGGATAACTTCTGCTGCACCGCTTGATATGTGTATGACGAGGCTTAACTTGCTGTGAAGCTCGCCCAGCGAGGGGAAAAGCGTTGCGGGGCGAGCACGGGCAGGTCGACAACCTTCGTCCTGTTCGACGCCGCGGGGTGGGTGCACGCAGAGCGCGGAGAGCGACATGACGATGCACGGAACCGCGTGCCGGCACGGCGCGGACGGAGCAGCTCGCGCCGGGCTGCCGACTCGGTCTTCGCGATGAACAAGCCTGCCCGATCCATCGGCGGCCGGATTCGTTCCCCCATGCCAGACGCGTCACGTGCGTTCGCACGCGCGCGTCACTGGCTGAGTGCCTTCTGGATCCTCGTGTTGCTCGTGGGAGGCCCGTCCGCATCGGCAGCATCCGCGCATGCGGTCCCCGGCGCTATCGCCACTGCCGGGTCGCCGCAGGTTGCGGGCGCACGCGCGCTTGGCGACGCCGCCGCGCCGCTGCTCTCCGCGCGCATCGGTGCGGAACGCGCTGCTTCCGCGAGCAGCTCTTTCGGATCGGTCTTGGTGTCCAGCACGCCGGTTATCGGCGATGGCATCGCGTCCATCGATCTGTCGCAGTACCCCCACGTCTTCCGAATGAGCGATGCAAGCGAGATCGCGATCTACTCGGACACAAACCTCGGCCTCGCGTATGCGATCAAGACAGGCATCGGCTGGGGTTCACCGCACGCGCTTGCGGGTCCGGCGGACCAACGGCACTCGGCGTGGACCCGCGACGGCGACACGCTTTACGGGTTGACGGGACCTGAGTTCTGCAGCGGCCCGACCGAAATACACAAGTTGGTCTACGCGGCGGGAACGGTCACCGACACGATGGCGCAGGTCGCCGTCTCGACGTTCTGCACGTCGCTGGAGTATGGGATCTACTTCGATCACGCGAACAACCTCGTGCACATCTGGTACGAGCAACAGACCACGCCGAGCGAGCAGCTGGCGGCCTACGACACAGCACTTGCGCGCAAGTACGCGGCCACGGTCGCGCCGACCAGCGTCGGCTGCGGCGATTACGCCACCGCGGTCGGCGGTGACGGCGGGGCCTTGTTCTTCCTGTTCTCTGTCCCGGCCTGCGACCAGGGTATCAAGAGCCCAGAGCTTCAGCGCGTGGTCGCGGGAGCATCGGCGTACACGGTCACACAGGAGACCGGCGTCGCGACAGGAGCGAGTCATTTCTTCAACGCGGCAATGGTCTGGGATGGCGCTCACGTCCTCTTGGTGGCCAAGCAGGACAACGCCGGGATCTACGTCAACACGCGCACGGGTCCAGACGCGTACTCCGGGTGGCAGAACGTCGCCGGGCCTCCTGATCCGATCGGTGGGTCCTTCTTCACTCGCATTACGGCCAGCGTGGTAGGCGCGGTTCCGTACATCGGGTACTCGGCCTACCAAACGTCGACGAGCGGGCCCGATGCAGGCGATGCGAGCAGGCAGCACCGCGTCCTCTACTACGTGAGCCGCGTCGACGGGACGTGGAACCCTCCGACGTTCCTTCAGGGCTTGGACTCGAACGACTACGACCCAGCGTCCGGCGCCACGACCGACCTCAACGATCTCGGAACCTGGCGCTTCGTCTATCACGTGCAGGGGCAATGCACCAGCTTCTCATGTGGGTACGGCCCCTTCCTCTACGAAGGGTTCGTGTCCTCCTCCGACTTCGGCTCCGACTTCGGCGCGAGCGCGCCGTGGACGTTCGGCGACTTCTCCGGCAACGCCCTGTCGCCCGACCCGGTGAACCTCGGGACCGGGAGCTTCACCGCCCACGCGACCGACCTCAGCCTGCCCGGCCGTACGTTGCCGCTCGCGTTCACCCGCTCGTACAACTCCGCCGACACGACGAGCGGTCCGCTCGGCCCGGCGTGGACCCATAGCTACAACTGGAAGCTCACCGACACGGGCTCGAGCGTGACGGTCCGCCGCGGCGACGGCCGCCGCGACACGTACACCCGCAACGCGGACGGCACGTACGCCCTCCCGGCGGACATGTTCGATCCGCTGGTGAAGAACGCCGACGGCACCTTCACCCTCACGCTCACCAGCCAGGTCCAGTACGAGTTCTCGGCCGCTGGAGCGCTGACCCGGATCCACGAGCCGGCCGGCAATCAGATCATCCTCGCGTACACCGGCGCCAACCTGACCACGATCACGGACGCTGTCGGGCGGACCCTCACCTTGAGTTACGACGGTGCGAATCATCTGACCCAGCTCCAGGATCCGCTCGGCCGCAAGGTGACCTACGCGTACGACGCGAACGGGCGCCTCGCCACGATCACCGACAAGCTCGGGAACACCGCGGCCAGACCCCGGCCCAGCACCAGTGGACCTACGCGTACGACGGCACGACCCAGCACGTCACCACGGTCACCGACCCGGACGGCCGGCTGCGGGTGACGAACACGTACGACAGCCAGGGCCGGGTGGTCCAGCAGCGCGACGGCCTGAACGCGCTCAGCACGTTCGCGTACGGCACCGGCCAGACCGTGCTCACCGATCCGCGCGGTCACCCGACGACGTACACCTTCGACGGCCGGATGCGGGTCCTCACCCAGAGCGACCTCGTCGGCTCGACCATCCTTGCGGTCAGCTACACCTACGACGCCGTCGGCAACCGTACGAGCGTGACCGACCGCAATGGCAAGCGCACGGACTTCAGCTACGACAGCCGCGGCAATCTGCTCACCAAGACCGATCCCCAGATCGGCACGGCCCCGCGCTTCCTGACCCAGTTCGCCTACGACAGCAGGAACAACCCGACGCTGATCACCGACCCGATGGGCTTCACCACCGCGCTGACCTACAACGCGACCACGAACGTGCTCCTGAGTGTCGCCCGGCAGATCGATGCGAGCACTAGCGCCACGACCAAGTACGAATACAACGACTCCGCGAATCCGGGCATGCCGACGCGAGTGATTGCCCCGCGCGGGAACCCAACCGGCACCCCGAACTACACCTTCTCCTCAACGATGGCGTACGACGCCCAGGGCAACCTGACCACCCAGATCGACGCGGACGCGGCGAAGACGACGTTCGTCTACGACGCGGTCGGGCGCTTGACCAGCTCAGTCGACCCGGACGGCAACGCCATTGGCGGGCTGCCGGCCGATCACACCTGGGCAACGACGTACGACGCCAACGATCGCCAGCTCACGGCTACCGATCCGCTCAACCACGCGGCCGCCTACGCCTACGACGGGACTGGCGACCGAACCGCGATGACTGACCGCAACGGGAACGTCACGACCTACGCCTACGACGCGAACACCCACCTGACCAGTACTTCCCAGAAGCCTGACCCTGTGAACCAGCCGACCCTGATCTACACGACCCAGGTCGTGCGCGACGCGAACGGCAACAGCACCCGGATCACCCAGGCCAACGGAGTGGTCACTGACTACTCCTTCGACGCACTCAACCGGCTGACCCTCGTGACCACGCGC
>Ga0207646_10002351_pt1 | contig 22351 bp, 20 predicted proteins | sample KBSK5502metaG_FD_184343 | JGI IMG/M metagenome (GOLD analysis project Ga0207646, IMG submission 184343) | Corn, switchgrass and miscanthus rhizosphere microbial communities from Kellogg Biological Station, Michigan, USA - KBS K5-50-2 metaG... | ecosystem: Host-associated > Plants > Roots >... | reverse complement strand
CGCTGGACGCGATGCTGGCGGGCAGTGGCCAGGTCGTCTCCATGGTGGGCGAGGCGGGGGTGGGCAAGTCGCGCCTCTGCCTCGAGTTCGCCCGGCGCTGCCGCGCTCGCGGCTGCCTCGTCATCGGATCCGGCGCTCCGCCGCCGGCACGTCATGCGGACGGTGCACCGGCTGGTGGCCCGGCAGGGACGGCTCCAGCCCTTCGTGATGATCCTGGAGGACATGCAATGGGTGGACTCCGAGACGCACGCCGCGATGAGCGCGCTGGTGGAGGCGCTGCCCCCGTTCACGCTCGTGGCCTCGACGTACCGGCCCGAATACGTGGAGCGCTGGAGCAGCCGTGCCGGCTTCACCGAGGTGCGCGTGGACGCGCTCGAGCCGGACGCCAGCGGCGGTTTGCTGGACGCGCTGCTCGGCGCGGGCCCCGCGCTCATCCCGCTCAAGCGGCTGGTCGCGGAGCGCGCGAACGGCAACCCGCTCTTCCTCGAGGAGTGCGTGGCCACCCTCGTCGAGACCGGCGCGCTGATCGGAGAGCCCGGCGCCTATCGCTTCACGCGCCCGACCCTGGCCCTCGAGGTCCCGGCGACGGTGCGGGCCACCATCGCCTCGCGGATCGACCGGCTCCGCTACGAGGACAAGCGCCTCCTGCAGGCCGCGTCCGTGATCGGCGACGAGGTCGAGGCGCGCCTGCTCGAGACCATCGCCGACGAGCCGGTCGAGGAGGTGCGGCGCGGGCTCGACCGGCTTCAGGCCGCGGGCCTCCTCGATCAGCGCGCGCTCTTCCCCGACCTCGTCTACGGCTTCCGCCACGCCCTGGTGCACGACGTGGCCTACGAGAGCCTGCTGCACGAGCGGCGGCGCGGGTTGCACGCGCGGATCCTCGAGGCCATCGAGCGCTTCTACGAAGCCCGGCTGGTCGAGCAGACCGAGCGGCTGGCCCACCACTCCTTCCTCGGTGAGGTGTGGGACCGCGCGGTCGGCTATTGCCGCCAGGCCGGGACCCGAACGCTCCAGCGCATGGCGAGCTGGGAGAGCGTGTCCTTCTTCGAGCGCGCGCTCGCCGCCCTCACTCACCGGCCGGCGGACACCATGGAGCGAGGCTTGGGGGTGGATCTCCGCTGCGATCTGCACAACGCGCTCGTGCCCCTCGGCCAGCACGCGCGCAGCGTGACGGTGCTCCGCGAGGCGGCCGGGCTCGCCGAGCTGCTCGGCGACCAGCCGCGGCTGGCGCGCGCGCTTTCCTTCGAGAGCAATGTCCACTGGGAGATGGGCGCCTCCGACGACGCCGCGCGCGTGGGCGAGCGCGCGCTCGCCATCGCCGAGCAGACGCAGGACATGGGTCTCCAGGCGGTCGGCAACTACAACGTGGGGGCCGGCCGCCGCGCCCTCGGCGACTATCGCCAGGCCCTGGTGGTGTTGCGCCGCAACCTGGCGCTGCTCCCGCCCTCCGCGAGCGGCGAGAGCTTTGGCCTGCCCGGCATCGCCGCCGTGCTCACGCGCTCGCATCTGGCCTGGAGTCTGGCCGAGCTGGGCCAGTTCGAGGAAGCTCTGTGCGTGGCCGAGGAAGGCGTGCGGCTCGCGGAGGCGCGCCGCGACACCTACAGCGTCACCTACGCGCTGCTCGGACTCGGCGGCACCCTGGTCCGCCGCGGGCAGATGTGGGAGGCCAAGGGCGTGCTCGAGCGGGGTGTCGCGCTCTGCGCGGACATGCCCGCGTTCTACCCTCCGTTCGCGGGTGATCTCGCGCTGGTGTACGCGCTGACCGGCCGGCTCGCGGACGCGCTCGAGCTCGCCGAGCGCGGGGTGCGACAGGCCCAGAGCATGCAGCGCCTCGGCCGCCTCTCCCTGCTCGTCACCCACCTGGGCGAGGTGCGCCTGCTCGCGGGCCAGACCGCCGCGGCCGCCGCGGAAGGGCGGCGGGCCCTGGCGCTGGCGGAGGCGCACAAGGAGCGCGGCAACATGGTGTACGCGCGCCGCCTGCTGGCGCTGGCGGCCGCGGAAGGGAGCCCGCCCGACGTGGCGCCAGCCCGCGGCCACTACCGGGCGGCGCTCGCCCTCGCCGAGGAGCTGGGGATGCGCCCGCTCGTCGCGCGCGGCCACCTGGGGCTCGGCCGTCTCGCGCGCCGCGCGGGGGACGCGGCGGAGGCGGAACACCACCTGGCCACCGCGCGCGAGCTGTTTCAAGAGATGGGGATGACCTTCTGGCTCGAGCGCATGGGGCTCGACCAGGTGAGCCCGACCGTCAGCGGCCCGCCGGCGATCTGATCGTCAGGTCTCCAGGACCCACTGTACGAGCGTGCGCAGGTCCTCCACCGAGAAGGGCTTGGTCAGCACGGGATCACCCGTCTCGGCCAGGAAGGGCATGTAGTCGTCCCCCTCCGCGTGGCCGGTGACGAAGATCACCCGGGGTAAGGCCTGGCCGTAGTGCTCGCGCAGCGCCTTGTGGAGACCGGGCCCGTCGAGGTTCGGCATGCGCAGGTCGCTGATGATCAGGTCATAGGTGCGCTGCTGGATGCGGTAGAGCGCCTCCACGCCATCGCGCGCGGTGTCGACCTCACGATCGTCCAGCAGCAGGATGTGGGCGATCAGCTCGCGGAGATTGTCCTCGTCCTCCACCACCAGGATGAGACGCGAGCGGGTCATGAGGCGAGCGTCCGTCCCACCATCTCGAGCACCCGTCCCGGCTTGAGCGGCTTCATGAGCAGCGGCGCGCGCAGATCGGCCAGAAAGCCACCGTACTGCGGATCGAAGGCCGGGCTGGTCATGAAGACGAGGCGGGGCAGGGTGTCGCCGAAGCGCTCCTCGAGGGCCAGGAGCAGGCGCGGGCCCTCCAGCGCCGGCATGCGCAGGTCGGCGATGACGAGGTCGTAGCGCCGCTGGTCGAGCAGCAGCAGCACCGATTCGGCGTCGCCCGCGCCGTCGACCTCGTGGCCCTCGAGGCTCAGCACGTCGATCACCGACTGCCGCACCGCCGTATCGACGTCCACGACCAGGATCAGACGCGCGCCCATCAGCGGTGCGTGCGGCGGCAGCCGTCCTGTCGGGCCTCGTCCTCGTTGGCGTAGCAGCGATCGGTGCGGCTCTCGGCGTAGGTGCTGCTGCCCGGGAGGTAGTAGATACAGCGCTCGGCCGAGTAGGTGCGGAAGTCGCCCTTGATGGGGTGTCCGAGCGGGCAGCTCCACCCGTTCGGGGGCGCCACCCCGGGGCGGTCGCCAGCGACCCGCGGTGACGCGCCGGCGGGCGGCGGCGCCCCGGCGGCACCGCTCCGCGCGGGCGGCGCGGGCCCCGCACTCTTCCAGATTCCGCGCCGCGCGACGCGCGCTTCCTCCTGGCGACGGAGGAGCAGCTCCTGGTAGCGCACGTTGGGGCTCCCGGTGACCACCTGGCCGAAGCCGTGTCCGATCATCTCGCTGTTGACCATCACGTCGCCGAGCCAGACGTAGGCGAGCAGCCGGCCCTCCGCGTCGCGCTCCTGGGCGTCCATCTCGAGCCGCACGTTCTTGGCGTTCACGAGGCCGCGGTTGAACTGCAGGGCCTCGCGGCCGAGGGGATCGCCGGCCTGGCCGTCGTCACCGGGATCGGGGGCGGTCACGCCGATGTAGCGCACCCGCTCCACCTCGCCGTTGACGAAGACGTGGATGGTGTCGCCGCTCACCACCTTGACGACCCCGGCCGGGAGACTCCGCCCCCGCCCCGGCTGCTGCCCCCACGCCGGCACGACCGCGAGGGCCAGCACGGCCAGGAGGGCGGGCCTCCACCCCCGCCACACTACTTCCGGCCTTCGCTCAGCGAGCGCTCCAGCGCCTCGCGGCGCAGCCGCTCGGCCGCGAGCTCGTCGTTGAGGGTCTTGATCTGCGCCGCGAGCCGGTCCATCTCCTGGGTCTGCTGCGCGCGCAGGGCGGCCTGCTCCTGACCGCTCTTCTGGCGCCAGAACATGTCGGCGGCGAAGCCGCCGCCGACCAGACCGAGCACGGCCCACACCGCGATGCGCTTGGCGACGGCCTTTCCCACGTCCATGGTGAGCCTTTCGTCGAGTCGAAGCGGTCAGTCCACGAGGGCGATCGCGCGCACCGGCGAACCGTCGGCGCCCGTGACGCGGAGCGGCAGGGCGATGAAGCGGCAGCGCGGCGCGCCGATCCGGTCGAGGTTCGTCAGGTACTCGATCACCGTGATGCCCTTCGGGAAGAAGATGTGGTGCGTCGTGCACTCCTCCCGCGTCACCTTGGTTTCCGGCGAAAAGATCGAGGTGCGGATGCAGAAGTCGGGTGGGTAGTCGTAGCCCACCGCCTTCACCCCGCGCGCCACCAGCCACTCGCAGGCGCTGGCCCCGGTATAGGGCGCGTCCTTCCAGAAGCGCTCGCTCGCCACCGCGCAGCGCGCGGGCCAGTCGGTGCGCAGCAACACGATGTCGCCCGCCCGCACGTGCCCGGCGTGCTGGTCGAGCGCCGCGCCGGTCACCTCCGCATTCTCGCCCAGGTGGGTCAGATCCACCACCGCCGCCTCCCCCATCCACTGGTCCACCGGCATGGAGGCGATGTCGCGATCGTCCGGGAGGAAATGCACGGGCGCGTCCACGTGGGTGTAGGCGTGGCAGCTCACCGTGAGGACGGTGGATTGGAAGTTCGCCCCCGCCTCGTGGGTCGAGCGTCGCTCGCTCGCGACCTTCCAGCGGAAGTGCGGCCCGATCGGGAAGCTCAAGTCGACCACGCGCATGGCGGTCATGGTGTCCCGCGGCCCGGCAGCTTGTCAATGTGGTGGGAATCCCGTAGACTCGCGCCGATTCGATCCGGTCGCCAGATCGTGGAGATGGCCGAGACCGAGCGCCTCTTCACCACGCCCCGACATTCCAACACGGACACTTCGTCGCCCGCCACCGCGCCCGCGACCTCACCCTTCGCGGAATCTCCCCCTGATCGACCCTCTCCCCTCAGGGGAGAGGGCCGGCCGGGGGCCTCGCCGGCATTCTTGACAGCCGTCACCGCCCGGCCGATAGTCCGATGACGATGGCTGACGCTCCCACCATCCGCCGCGTGGCGGTGGCTCTCTTCGACGGCTTCACCGTGCTCGACGTCTACGGCCCCGTGCAGGCCTTCGCGAGCGCCCGGATCCCGCGCCCGGATGGCTCCTGGCTGCGCCTCTTCGAGATCATCACGCTCGCCGAGAAAGCGGGGCCGGTCAAGAGCGGCGAGGGCCCGACCACCCACGCCGGGTACGCCTTCGCGGAGGCGCCCGCCTACGACATCTTGCTGGTCCCCGGCGGCTTCGGCACGCGGCAGGCGGTGAACAACGCCCCGCTGCTGCTGGCCCTGACCGCGGCCAGCCGCCGCGCCGCCGTGACCACCACGGTCTGTACCGGCTCCGCGCTGCTGGCGCGCACCGGCCTCATGGACGGCCGCCCCGCGACGTCGAACAAGGTGGCGTGGGACTGGGTGGTGCAGCAGGGCCCGCGCGTGCGCTGGCAGCGCAAGGCCCGCTGGGTAGACGACGGTGACCTGATCACCTCCTCGGGGGTCTCGGCCGGCATCGATATGGCGCTCTCGGTGGTGGCGCGCCTGCACGGCGTGAACATGGCCCGCCAGTCGGCCGGCTTCATGGAGTACGTCTGGCACGAGGACGCGGGAAACGATCCCTTCGCTTGAGGCGGATGCCGCGGTGGCCGGGAACGTCCGCGCTAATCTTGGAAGATCTGCTCCGGCTGCACCGTCACGGCCTCGGTGTGCCAGGTGCCGGCTCGCTCGAGCGGAACGTCGATCCGCTCGATCTGGGCCACCGGCAAGAACGGCAAATCAGCCTGCCACTGCCATTCCTTGGTCGCCGCGTAGCTGGCGGCGGCCAGCAGGATCCCTACCACGAGAGCGGGGCGAACGATGTCTGCGGTCATGACCGAGCCTCCTTCGCAGTACAGGCGAGGGGCAAGTGCTGTGCCACCGGGCGTCATACACAAGAGATTGATCTTGTTGCGATTCAGTAGGGTACCGTGCGATCTGGCCGCGACCGAAGAAGAAACTACCGTGTAATCCTGCTTCGCTGTCGGCAGGCTGACGCCGGTGAGCCCCCCTGGCTTCGCGCCGGCCGCGTGGGGTAAGGTGACGCCGATGGCTGCCCAGGCCCGCTCCGCCGACATCGCCACCCTCGAATCCATCCAGAAGCGCGTGCTCTGGCTGAGCGCCTATCTCGTGCATCACGCCAACAGCGTCCGGCCGAATCCGGACACCACCAAGGTGGGCGGGCACCAGGCCTCGTCGTCGTCGGTGGTGGGGCTGATGACCGCGCTCTATTTCCACGCGCTGGGGCCGGGCGACATCGTGGCCACCAAGGCCCACGCCTCGCCGGTGCTCTACGCCATCGAGTACCTGCGCGGCCGGCTCACCGCCGAGCAGCTCCGCGGCCTGCGAAGCCTCGGCGGGCTCCAGGCGTACCCGAGCCGGCGCAAGAATCCCGAGATCATCGATCTCTCCACCGGCTCGATGGGGCTCGGGGCGGTGAGCGCCGCCTTCGGTGCGCTCGCGGCGCGCTACGTGAGCCAGCACGGCGGCGCGGCGATGCCGACGCGCTTCGTCGCGGTGCTCGGCGACGCGGAGCTGGACGAAGGCAATGTGTGGGAGGCCTTGCTCGAGGAGGCGGTACGCGAGCTCGACAACCTGCTCTGGATCGTGGACGTCAACCGCCAGAGCCTCGACCGCATCGCGCCCGACGCGCGCCGCGGCCAGCTCCGCGATTGGTTCCGCGGCGCCGGCTGGCACGTGCTCGAGCTGCGCTGGGGCGGGCGCCTGCGCGCGCTCTTCGCCCGTCCGGGCGGCGAGCGGCTGCGCGCGCGACTCGAGGCCCTGGGCAACGCGGAGTACCAGTCGCTGCTGCGCCTGCCGCCGGGCGGCGCGCGCAAGGTCCTGACCGCGACGCCCGGGGGCGAGGCGGATCGCGCGGTCGACCGGCTGCTGGCCGAGATCTCGGACGAGATGCTCGGCGCGCTCGTGGGCGACGTGGGCGGCCACGATCTCCCGGCGATCCTCGAAGCGCTCGAAGAAGCGGGCCGGTCGCGGAGCGGGCCCTGTGTGATCCTGGCCGACACCGTCAAGGGCTGGGGCTATCCCTTCGGCGGCGATCCCATGAACCACAGCGCGCTGCTCACCCAGGGACAGCTCGACGAGCTGCGCGCCTCGCTCGGCATCGCGCCGGGGCAGGAGTGGGCCGGCTTCCCGACGGGGAGCGCCGAGGCGGAGCTGATCCGCCGCGCGCCCGCGCCCTACGCGCCGCCGCCGCTTCGCGACGGGGCGCCGGAAGTGCCCGAGTCGCTCGACGAGTCGTATCCGTCGCAGACCTCCACGCAGGAGGCCTTCGGCCGTATCCTCGGCCGGCTGAGCCGGCTGCCCATCGGCGATCGCGTGGTGACGCTCTCCGCCGACGTGTCGGTGACCACGCATCTCGCCGGGTGGATCAACCGCAAAGGCGTCTACTTCCCGCGCGCCAAGCCCGGCTTCATCGCGGAGGGGCCGCAGGTCGTGCAATGGAAGGAGTCGCCGGAGGGCCAGCATATCGAGCTCGGCATAGCCGAGCACAACCTGTTTCTCGCGCTGGGAGCCTTTGGTCTCACGGCGGAGCTGTCCGGCATGACGCTCCTGCCCATCGGCACGCTCTACGATCCGTTCGTCAGCCGCGGGCTCGACGCCCTCTACCACGCGCTCTACGCGGGCGGGCGCTTCATCGTGGCCGCCACCCCGTCGGGCATCAGCCTCTCGCCCGAGGGCGGCGCGCACCAGTCCGTGATCACGCCGGGCATCGGCGTCGCGCTGCCCGCCATCACCTACTACGAGCCCACCTTCGCGCAGGAGCTGGAGTGGATCCTGCTCGATGGACTCCAGCGCTTGATCAAGCGTGAAGAAGCGGGGGAGAGTCTTTACCTGCGCCTCTCCACCAAGCCGATCGAGCAGTCGCTCGCGCCCGCGCGGTCACCCGCCTACCGCGACGCCGTCCTGCGCGGCGGCTACCGCCTGATCGACGCGCGGCCGCAGCCGGGCTACGACCCCGAGGACAACGCGGTGCACATCTTCGCGGCCGGCGTCATGGTGCCGGAAGCGGTGGAGGCGAGCCGGGCGCTGCGCGCCGCCGGCGTCTGGGCCAACGTCTTCGCGGTGACGAGTCCGGATCTGCTGTACCGCGGCCTTCGCCGCGCGCGTCCGCACCTGATCGACCTGGTGTCGGCCGACGAGGAAGGCGTGCCGGTGGTGTCGGTGCTGGACGGCCATTCCCACGGCCTGGCGTTCCTGGGCTCGGCACTGGGCGTCCCGCAGATTCCGCTCGGGGTGGATCACTTCGGCCAATCGGGTGCGCGGGGCGATCTCTACCGCCACTACGGCGTGGACGGAGCCGCGATCGCGCAATCCGCCCTGAGTCTTCTTGCCCGAGGGCCGGCTCTGGAGTAGCATTCGCACCATTCCGGCATCGCTCTGCGCGTTCCAATACGCCCTGGTCTTCCGGTCATCGCGGCCTATATCTACTTGCAGAAGTACATGGTGGAAGGCCTCACCGCGGGGAGCGTGAAGGGCTAGCCCGTCTCGCCGCGCTGGGGGTCGCCTGCCGGACCGCCGATTCGATCAGGGCCTCCAGCATGAAGCGGGCGACGGCTTCCACCTCGCGGTAGCTGGCTCCCCAGATGTCGCGCAGCACCACGTAGGACTCGATTCCGTAGACCAGCGACAGCGCCTTCAGGAGCCGATCGTAGGCCTCCGGTCCCAGGGTGGCGGCGAGCGGTGCGGCGGCCCGGTGCAGCATGTAGCGGCGATGGCCTCGCCGGTACGGCTCTTCCTCGAGGATCCCCATGCGCTCGAGCGACTCGTGCTCGAGCGAAAGCTGCAGGGCCGCCCGCATGTGCGGCTCGAACCGCTTGAAGAGCGGAAACGTCTTGTCGAACAGCTCGCGCACGCGGACGAGCCCGTCGGCGGCGGTGGGCTCGAAGCGCCGCACCGGGGCCAGGCTTTCCGCCACCACCGCGCTCACGAGCTTGCTCCGGCTGGGGAAGTACCGGTAGGCGGTGGCGCGCGAGACGCGGGCCTTCACGGCCAGCTCGGGCACGGAGGGAATGCGGCCCCGGCGCACGAGAGCCATCGCGTGGCCGAGCAGCAGGCGATAGGTGCGCGCCTGCGGGCCGGTCGGGCCGGTGTCGGGCGGGGGCGGCGCTCTCACGGCTCGCTACTGTGAGCGCGGAAATGACGGTTGACAAGAGGGGAGCCCATTTTCTACTATGGCCCACTCGCGTGAGACAGGTGTCTCATGGAAGCCGGAGCTGCCCACCGCCGCGCCGCACCCGACCCGAGGCGGCGCCGCTCCCCGGGGAGGCGGTATGACGAGCACTCTGTTCACGAACGTGCGGGTCTTCGACGGAACCGGCGCCCTGCCGTACCCGGGCGAGGTCCTCATCCAGGGTAACCGCATCTCCCGGATCGCCCGCGGAGCGCGGGCGCTCCCCACCGCGGGCGTCGCCACCGTGGACGGGGCCGGGGCCACCCTGATGCCCGGCCTGGTGGAGGCGCACACCCACTTTTCCTGGAACGATCAGCCCGGCCTCAGCGAGATCCAGCGCATGCCTCCCGAGGAGCACATCCTCTGGTGCGCCCACATCGCCAAGCGCTATCTCGACATGGGCTTCACCTCCTGCATCGGCGCGGCCACCGCCAAGCCGCGGCTCGACGTGGTGATCCGGAACGCGATCGAATCCGGCCAGATCCCGGGCCCGCGGTACCTGGCGGCCAGCCAGGAAATCACGGTGCCGGGCGGCCTGGGCGACGAGACGCTGCCGCACCTGCCCTATCCGGAGTTCAGCTTCGGAGCCGTCGTCAACGGCCCCGAGGAGATGCGAAAGACGGTGCGCATGTTCCTCAAGTACGGAGTGGACACCGTCAAGCTGAACCTCTCCGGGGAGTACATCGCGGGTCTCCCCGCCGAGTTCACCCCGATGACCGACGAGGAGATCGCGGTCGCGGTGAAGGAAGCCCACGTGCGGGGCAAGCGGGTGTCGGCCCACGCGCGGTCGGCGGAGGCGGTGAAGCAGTGCGTGCGCCACGGCATCGAGATCATCTACCACGCGAGCTTCGCGGACGAGGAGGCCCTCGACATGCTGGAGGCGAAGAAGGAGCATCACTTCGTCGCCCCCGGCATCGCCTGGCTGATCAACACCTCGTTCCACGCGGCCCCGTGGGGCATCTCGCCCGAGTCGGCCAAGCAGATGGGCTACCACCGCGAGCTCGAGGTCGCTTGCGAGACGCTCAAGAAGATGCACAAGCGTGGCATCCGCATCCTGCCCGGTGGCGACTACGGCTTCGCCTGGATCAAGCACGGCACCAACGCCAAGGACCTGGAGTACTTCGTCAAGTACCTCGGGTTCACCCCGATGGAGGCGCTGCTCGCCGCCACGAAGCTCGGGGGCCAGATCATGCTGCGGGGCGACGAGCTCGGCCAGATCCAGGAGGGTCATCTCGCCGACCTGGTGCTGGTCGACGGCGATCCCCTCGCCAACCTCGCGGTACTCCAGGATGGGGCGCGGCTGCTCGGCGTCATGAAGGACGGCGTGTTCCACAAGGATCCCCAGAAGGGACCGGCGCGCGGGCGGTTCAGCCGCTCCGCCGCGTGAGGACACCCCCGACGGCATGGCGACCCGGTTCATCGAGCGCATGGCCGTCGAGATCGATGGCCGCGGCGAGGCCGTGCTGATGATCCACGGCCTCGGCGGCACGTCGAACGTATGGACCCCGGTGCTGCCGGCGGTCGCGCGGCATCATGCGGTGCGCCCGGACCTGCCCGGCTCCGGCCGCTCCGATCGCGTGGAGGGCCCGCTGTCGATCGAGCGCTTCGTCCAGGCGATGCAGGGGGTGTGCGCCGCCCTCGGGCTCGAGCGGGTGCACGTGGCCGCGCACTCCCTGGGAACCATCGTCGCGTTCCATCTCGCGGCGACGGCGCCCCGGCTGGTGCGGAGCCTCGCGCTCTTCGGGCCCTTGCTCTGCCCGCCCGACGCGGCGCGTCCGGCCATCCGGGCGCGCGGCGAGAAGGCGCGCGCCGAGGGCCCAGCGGGCATGCAGGCCATCGCCGACGCGCTGGTGCAGGGGGCGATCTCGACGGAGACGCGCACGCGGCGGCCGGTGGCGGTCGCCGCGGTGCGAGAGCTGGTGATGCGCCAGTGCCCGGACGGCTACGCCCGCTCCTGCGAGGCGCTGGCCGGCGCCCAGGCGGCCCCGGTCGGCGGCCTCGAGTGCCCGACCCTGCTGGTCACCGGCGACGAGGACGCGATCGCACCCGCGCAGGCGGTGCGGCAGATCGGCGAGCGGATCCGCGGCGCCCAGGTGAGGGTGCTGCCACGCTGCGGGCACTGGACCATGGTCGAGAAGCCGGAAGAATGCGACGACCTGCTGCGGCGCTTTTACGCCCGGCGCATGTAGCGGGCCATTCTTGAGTGGCCCGTCAAGGAGAGCGATTCATGACGAGCGTGCTCTTCACCAACGTCCGCATCATCGACTCCACCGGCGCCCAGCCGTATCCCGGCGAAGTGCTCGTCCAGGGCAACCGCATCTCGCGCGTGGGCCGGGGCCCGCGCTCGCTGCCCACCGCCGGCGTCACCGTCATCGACGGGGCCGGCGCCACCCTCATGCCGGGCCTGGTCGAGGCGCACACCCACTTCTCCTGGAACGACGCGGCCAATCTCTCCGATCTCCAGCGCCTGCCCCTGGAAGAGCACGTGCTCTGGTCCGCCGCGGTGGCCAAGCGCTACCTGGAAGCCGGTTGGACCTCGTGTGTCGGCGCGGCGTGCGCCAAGCCGCGCCTCGACGTGGTCACCCGCAACGCCATCAACCAGGGTCTGATCCCGGGGCCGCGCTACCTGGCGGCCAGCCAGGAGATCACGGTGGTGGGTGGACTCGGCGACGAGACGTTGCCGCACCTGCCGTTTCCAGAGTTCAGCTTCGGGGTGGCGGTCACCGGTCCCGAGGAGATGCGGAAGGCGGTGCGGATGTTCCTCAAGTACGGGGTGGACTCGATCAAGCTCAACCTCTCGGGTGACAACTTCATGCCCTCCGCCCCCGCCGGCACCACCTGGATGAGCGACGAGGAGGTCGCGATCGCGGTGAAGGAGACCAAGATGCGGGGCAAGCGCGTGGCCGCCCACGCGCGCTCGGGCGAGTCCATCAAGCAGTGCGTGCGCCACGGCATCGAGATCATCTACCATGCGAGCTTCGCGGACGAGGAGGCCCTCGACATGCTCGAGGCCAACCGGGACAAGCACTTCGTGGCTCCCGGCATCGGCATCCTGGTCGCCATGCTCGAGCACGCGGCGCCCTGGGGGATCACGCGCCAGAAGGCGATCGAGATGGGCTACGAGACCGAGCTGGCCGCCGCCGCGGAGTCGCTCCGCAAGATGCACAAGCGCGGAATCCGCGTGCTCCCGGGTGGCGACTACGGCTTCGCCTTCACGCCCCACTGCCAGAACGCGAAGGATCTGGAGTATTTCGTGAAGTACGTCGGCATGACCCCGATGGAGGCACTGCTCTCCGCTACCCGCTACGGCGGCGAGATCATGATGATGGGCGGCGAGCTGGGGCAGCTCAAGGACGGCTACCTCGCCGACCTCCTGCTGGTCGACGGCGACCCGCTCTCGAACCTGGCGATCCTGCGTGATCCCGCCAAGCTGCTCGCGGTCATGAAGGATGGCGTCTTCTACAAGGAGCCCGAGATCCGCTCCGCCCAGACCCGCTGGGGCCGCTCGGTCGCCTGAGTAGCCGCCTCGCGAATGATGTTCGGCACGATGGGAACGAGCAAGGTGGTGGGGGGGCTTGGGGGAGGAGCGGCGCCGCTCCCCCCCGATTAGAATGTCCAGATTCTGGCGGTGGTTCTGGACCCTGGTGATCGGCCTCCCGGCCGTCGCGTTCGCGGTCTGGGCGCTCGCCGACAACGCCAAGCTCTTCTTCAGTACCGCCATGAACGGGCTGACGCTCGCCGCGCTCTACTTCCTGGTGGCGAGCGGCTTCACGCTGGTGTTCGGCCTCATGCGCAACGTCAACCTGGCCCACGGCTCGCTCTACCTGCTGGGCGCCTACGTGGGCTACGTCATCGGCGACAAGACCGGCTCGTGGCTCCTGGCGGTGGCCGCCGGGTTCGCGAGCGCCGCCCTCTTCGGGCTGGTGCTGCAGGTGGCGGTGTTCCGCTTCATGCACGGCGAGGACATGCGCCAGACGATGGTGACCATCGGGCTCTCCATCATGCTGGCCGACATCCTGCTGTGGATCTTCGGCGGCGAGATCTACACCTTCGATCCACCGCGGGCGATCTTCGGTCGCACCCCGCTGCCGATCGTGGAGGTCTATCCGACCTACCGCCTGGTGCTGCTCGCGATGTCGGCCGCGATCGGCGTGCTCCTCTGGTGGTTCCTCAACCGGACCCGCGTGGGCATGATGATCCGCGCCGGCGTGGACGACCGGGGGATGCTGGCCGCCTCCGGGGTCGACGTGCAGTTCGTGTTCGCGGTCACCTTCGCGATCGGGGCGGGGCTGGCCGGCTTCGCGGGGGTGGTCGGCGGCACCGCGCTCTCCATCGCGCCGGGTGAAGACACCCGCTACCAGCTCGCCTCGCTCGTGGTCGTCATCGTGGGCGGGATGGGGAGCGTGGTGGGCGCGGCGATCGGGGCGATCCTCATCGGGGTGGCCGAGCAGTTCGGGCTAGCCTACGCGCCGACCTACAGCGTCGTGTTCACCTTCGTGATCATGGCGCTCGTACTCGCCTTCCGTCCGCAGGGCATTCTCGGGAGGCGAGCCTGAGCGCGGCGGAGTGGCGGAAGGCGATGAACACGGGGGCGGGGCGGTACGCCTGGCCGGCCAGCGCGCGGGAGCGTGTCTCGGCGCGCCCCTCGGTCCACCCATCACCCCGGCCCTCTCCCCTGAGGGGAGAGGGGGTCGCGTGGGATGGAGCGTGGCGGTGGATCGGGCGGCGGATCGGGCTGCGGCACGTGCTGGTGCTGCTCGCGGTGCTGATCTATCCGTGGGTGGCCACGCCGTTCTTCACCTTCCAGATCGGCGCCCAGGCGCTGGCTCTCGGTCTCATCGCCCTGTCGCTCACGTTCCTGGCCGGCTACGGCGGTATGGTCTCGCTCGCCCAGATGACGGTCGCGGGCATCGCCGGCTACATGTTCGCCATCTTCGCGACGAGCGGCACCGACATCAGCCTACGCTGGCCCTGGGGCCTGGCGGTCGTGCTGGCGCTCGTGATCGCGACGGTATGCGGGACGCTCATCGGCTGGTTCTCGGTGCGCACCGAGGGCATCTACACGATCATGATCACGCTGGCGATCGGGGTGGCGTTCTACTACCTGGCCCAGCAGAACTACTCGCTCTTCAACGGCTTCCAGGGCTTTCAGAGCGTGATGACGCCCGCGGTGGGCGGCGTGGAGCTGCGCGCCCCGATACCGTTCTACTATCTGTCGTTGTTCTGGGCGCTGGCGGGCTACTTCTTCGTCGCCTACCTGCTGCGAGCGCCGTTCGGGGTGGCGCTGCAGGGCACCCGGGACAACCCGCGCCGCATGAGCGCGCTCGGGTTCAACGTCACCGCGCACCGGGTGGCCGCCTACGCGGTGGCCGGCGTCATCGCCGCGGTGGGCGGGGTGCTGATGGTCTGGTACAACGGCCTGGTCTCGCCGGGCTCGGTCGGCACGAGCTGGCTCATCAATATCCTGATCATCGCGGTGCTGGGGGGCATGCGGCACCCCATCGGCCCGTTCATCGGCGCCGTCGTGTTCGTGCTGCTGCAGAACTTCGCGGTCGATCTGGTCGGCCGGGAGCGCTTCAATCTCCTGATCGGCGCCGTGTTCCTGGTCATCGTGCTCTTCTCGCCCGACGGCCTCCTCGGCTGGTGGGCGCAGGGGCGGAGATACCTGCAGGCGCAGTTCGCGCCGGCGCGATCGGGCGGCCGGCGGGAGATGTGAAGGGGAGACGAGAGGGTCCACCACCGCGGCCCCCGGGCCGCATTCATCGAGAGGAGAAGACAATGATGTCACTCACGAGGCAGCTGAAGTGGACGATGTTACTGGTGGCGGTCCTCGCGGTCGTCGCCGCCATCAGCGCGAGCGCCCAGGCGCCGGTGATCAAGATCGGCCTCCTGGCCACGCTCGAGGGCCCCTTCGCGGCGGGCGGCCAGGACGGGATGCGCGGGGCCGACCTGGCCGTGAAGCAGCGCGGCGGGATGGTGGCGGGCAAGAAGATCGAGGTCATCAAGGCCTCGTCGGACGCCAAGCCGGACGTCGCGGTCAACGCCACTCGCAAGCTGGTAGAGCAGGACAAGGTCGACATCATGGTCGGCCCGCTCTCCGGCTCCGAGGGCATCGCGGTCAAGAACTACTCGAAGACGCAGCCCAACATCACGTTCATCAACGGCTCCTCGGGCGCGCAGGCCACCACGCTGGTGGATCCCTCGCCGAACTTCTTCCGCTTCAACACCGAGGGCGCGCAGTGGATGGTGGGTCTCGGAGAGTATGCGTTCAAGGACAAGAAATACAAGAAGATGGCGCTGATCGCCGAGGACTACGCCTTCCCGTACTCGCAGGTGCAGGGCTTCATGACCGGGTACTGCAAGGCCGGCGGGCACGTCACGCACAAGGCCTGGGTGCCGCTCGGGAGCAAGGACTATTCCTCCGTCATCGCCAAGCTCCCCGCCGATGTGGACGCCCTGTTGGTGGTCCTGGGCGGCGCCGACGCGGTGAACTTCCTCACCCAGTACGAGCAGGCGGGCGGGAACAAGCCGATGGTCGGCGGCTCGATCACGGTGGATCAGACGGTGCTCAACTTCAAGGGCAAGCGCCGCGAGTCGCTGCTCGGCACGCCGTCGGCCGGCCCCATCGCCGACAGCTACGACACGCCCGAGTGGAAGAAGTTCGTGGCCGACTACAAGGAGAACTTCAAGGACGGCTTCCCCAGCCCCTCCCTCTTCGCCTACGTCTACTACATCAACATGAAGGGGGCGCTCGACGGGCTGGACGCGGTGAAGGGTGATCTTTCCGGCGGCCAGGCCAAGTACCGCGAGGCCTTGAAGAATCTCAAGCTCAAGACGCCGACGGGCGAGATCGTGCTGGACGAGAACCGGCAGGGCATCGGCACCAACTTCGTCACCGAGGTCGCCAAGGCGCCCGACGGCGGCTTCTACAACAAGGTCGTCAAGGTGGTGCCGAACGTCAACCAGCGGCTCGGCATGAGCAAGGCCGAATTCGACAAGATCGGCCTCGGCTCCCGCGACGTCCCCAACTGCCCGTAGGCGAAGGAACGGCAGGAGAACCAGGAAGAGCACGCAGAACAACCGAGACGGAGCAGTCAATCACATGCACGTAGCAGGTAAATGCGGTGGGGGGGATTGGGGGAGGAGCGCCGCCGCTCCCCCCCAATTCTAAACAGGATGCCACCGGTTCAGCCCGGCACGGCACAGCAACAGCCCACTGCGGGTGGTGACGCCCTCGTGCTCGAGGGCGTCACCAGAACTTTCGGCGCGCTGAAGGCGATCGAGGACGTCTCGCTCTCGGTCGCGGCCGGAGAGCGCCGGGCGTTGATCGGCGCCAACGGCGCCGGCAAGACCACCCTGTTCAACGCCATCACCGGCGATTTCCCGCCCACCGCGGGGCGGGTCCGCTTCTTCGGCGAGGACGTGACCGCGATGCCGCCGCACGAGCGGATCCGCATGGGCCTGCGCCGCACATACCAGTCTTCCCTCCTGTTCCGCGATCTCACGGTGCGGGACAACCTGTTCCTGGCGGTGCGCGGCGTGGCGCGCGGGCGCTACGCCTTCCTGCGCACCCGCGCCGCGCACCCCTCGCGTCTGGCTACCCAGGACTTGCTCCACCGCGTGCGGCTCGAGGCGGTCGCCGATCAGCTCGTATCGTCGCTGTCGCACGGCCAGCAGCGCCAGCTCGAGATCGGCATGGCCCTGGCGGGCGCCCCCCGCTTCATCCTGTTCGACGAGCCGGCGGCCGGGCTCTCCCCGGGCGAGCGGCGCGAGCTGGTCGCGCTGCTCGACGCCTTGCCGACCCATATGAGCTTCATCATCATCGAGCACGATCTGGACGTCGCGCTGCGGGTGGTCGAGCGGGTCACCGTGATGCACAACGGCCACGTCCTGAAGCACGGCACCCCGGCCGAGATCGAGAGCGACGCCGACGTGCAGGCCATCTACATCGGGGGAGGGCGCCGCTGATGCGCTGGTTCTCTCGCCCGCGGCGAGCGCGTTCTTCCGGCGCCATTCTGACGATCGAGAAGCTCGACGTGTACTACGGTCGCTCGCACGCGCTCCAGGAGGTCTCGCTCCGCCTGGACCACGGCGTGACCGCGGTGGTGGGCAGGAACGGAATGGGCAAGACCACGCTGTGCAACGCGATCACCGGGCTCGTGCCGGCTTCGGGCAGCGTGCGGCTGGCCGGCGAGGAGATCCTCGGCCTCCCACCGAACAGAATCACCGATCTGGGAGTCGGCTACGTCCCGCAGGGCCGGCGCGTCTGGCCCTCGCTCACGGTGGACGAGCACCTGCGCCTGGCGCTACGCGACCGATCGGGCCCCTGGACGGTGGCGCGCGTGTACCAGACCTTCCCGCGGCTCGCGGAGCGGAAGGGCAACGGGGGCGCCGAGCTGTCCGGCGGCGAGCAGCAGATGCTCGCCATCGCGCGAGCGCTGCTGTTCAACCCGATCCTCCTCGTGATGGACGAGCCGACCGAGGGCCTGGCGCCGGTGATCGTGCAGCAGGTGGCCGAGATGCTGAAGCGCCTGGCCGCCGACGGCGCGATCTCGGTGCTGCTGATCGAGCAGAACCTGGGCGTGGCGATCGAGGTCGCGGACACCGTCGACGTCATGGTCAACGGCCGCATCGCGCGCTCGATGCCGTCGGCCGAGCTGGCCGCCGACCGCGACCTCCAGCAGCGGCTGCTCGGGGTCAAGGTTGGCGTAAACGACGACCCGGGCGACGACGGGGTGGACGAACCGGGCGCGGAGGACCAGCCGGACGCCGTCACCGTGTATACGGTGAGGCGCTCGAGCGACGACGTGGAGGCGGGAGCCGTCCCGGAGGCCGAGCCACCCGCCGAGCGGGCGGTGCGCGGCTTCACGCGCTGGAACGCGGCCGATCCCCGAAGCGCGCCGCGCGACCGGCTGATCGACGGACGCGCCGACCCGGGCGCCCCGGTCCCCTCGCTCGACGCGGCGGCCGCGGCGTTGGCCGATAGCCGCCCCGCCGGCCGGGTGGTGGAGTTCCCGGTGGCCGCCACCGTCGGGCGCGCGGCCTACATCGCCGGCACCTTCGACACCAAGGGGCGCGAGCTGTTCTTCCTGCGCAACTGCCTGGACAAGCTCGGCCTGCGCACCGTCACGGTGGACCTGGCGACGTCCGGCAAGCCGTCGCCGGCCATGATCCACCCGCGGGAAGTCGCGCGGCATCATCCGAGGGGCGAGCGCGCCGTGTTCACGGGCGACCGCGGCTCCGCGGTCAGCGAGATGGCGGTGGCCTTCGAGCAGTTCGTCACACGCCGTCGCGACCTGGGCGGTCTCATCTCGGCGGGCGGATCCGGAGGCACCGCGCTGGCCACCCTCGCGATGCGCGGCCTGCCCATCGGCCTGCCCAAGGTCATGGTCTCCACGGTGGCCTCAGGCGACGTGAAGCCGTACGTAGGCCCGTCCGACATCTGCATGATGTACTCGGTCACCGACGTGGCGGGCATCAACCGGATCTCGGAGCGGGTGCTCGCCAACGCGGCACACGCGCTCGCGGGCATGATCGGCTACGGGCGGACCCCGGACGGCGACTCGAGCGTCAAGCCGGCGATCGGCCTCACCCAGTTCGGGGTGACCACGCCGTGCGTGCAGGCGGTCACCAAGGCGCTCGAGGAGCGCTACGACTGCCTCGTGTTCCACGCCACCGGGACCGGCGGCCAGTCCATGGAGAAGCTCGTGGACTCGGGTCTGCTGGCCGGGGTGATCGACGTCACCACCACCGAGATCGCGGACGAGATCGTGGGCGGCGTCCTCTCCGCGGGGCCCGCGCGCCTGGACGCGATCATCCGCACGCGGCTGCCCTACGTCGGCTCGTGCGGCGCGCTCGACATGGTGAACTTCTGGGCGATGGACACGGTGCCCGCCCAGTTCCGGGAGCGCAACCTCTACCGGCACAACCCCAACGTGACCCTCATGCGCACGACCCCGGAAGAGTGCGCGCGCATCGGCCGTTTCATCGTGGAGAAGCTCAATCGGATGGAGGGCCCCGTGCGGTTCCTGATCCCCGAGGGCGGCGTCTCCCTGATCGACGCGGCGGGCAAGCCGTTCTGGGATCCCACCGCCGATCGGGCGCTGTTCGACACGATCGCGTCCGCCTTCCGCGCGGGCCCCGACCGGAAGCTCGTCCGGCTGCCGCACAACATCAACGACCAGGCCTTCTGCGACGGACTGGTGGCCGCCTTCGACGAGGTCGTCGGCCTACCGGCCGCGGCCCGGCCTCGGGCGAGGTGAGCCCGCCCATGCCCCGCATCTCCCGTCAGGACTGCATCAAGAAGTTCCGGGCCATGATCCGGCGCGGCGAGCCGATCATCGGCGGCGGCGCCGGGACCGGGCTCTCCGCCAAGTGCGAGGAGGCGGGCGGCATCGACCTGATCGTGATCTACAACTCGGGCCGGTACCGCATGGCCGGCCGCGGGTCCCTCGCCGGGCTCATGGCCTACGGCAACGCCAACGACGTCGTGCTGGAGATGGCGCGCGAGGTGCTGCCGGTCGTGAAGCGGACGCCGGTGCTCGCGGGGGTGAACGGCACCGACCCGTTCCTGATCACCGACGACTTCCTGCGCCGGCTGATCGAGCTCGGCTTCTCCGGGGTGCAAAACTTCCCGACGGTCGGCCTGTTCGACGGCACCATCCGCGCCCAGCTCGAGGAGACCGGCATGGGCTACGGCCTCGAGGTCGAGATGATCAGCGCGGCCCACGAGCGCGACCTGCTCACGACCCCTTACGTGTTCTCGGAGCAGAACGCGGTGGACATGGCCAAGGCGGGCGCCGACATCGTGGTCTGCCACCTGGGCCTCACCGCGGGGGGCGCCATCGGCGCCGACACCGCGCTGAAGCTCAAGGACTGCGTCCCGCTCGTCAATGCCTGGGCGGCGGCCGCGCGTGCCGTGAACCGCGACGTCATCGTGCTCTGCCACGGCGGGCCGATCGCCCGGCCGGCCGACGCGCGTTACATCCTGAAAAACTGCCGGCAGTGCCACGGCTTCTACGGCGCCTCCAGCATGGAGCGCCTACCGACCGAGGTAGCCCTGACCGAGACGACCCGGCGGTTCAAGAAGATCCGGCGGTGAGGCATGCGACAACCGGAAACAGCCTACGACGGCATGCCCACGACTCAATCGGCATGATCAGGGTGGTGGGGGGGCTTGGGGGAGGAGCGGCGCCGCTCCCCCCCAATTAGAACAGGCAGTTCAGGAGGAGGCTTTTCATGACTGGTGCACAGTTTGGCGCGGTGATCTTGGGGTTGATCGTGGCGGCCATCGTGGTCGTCATCGCGGTGTGGCTGATGAACTGGCTGTACCTGCGCTCGTCCAAGGAGCGCGCCTTCGTGCGCACCGGCCTCGGGGGCCAGAAGGTGGTGATGAACGGCGGGGCCTTCGTGCTGCCGATCGTCCACGAGGTGGTCCCGGTCAACATGAACACGCTGCGGCTCGAGGTGTCGCGGGGGCGGGACAAGGCCCTGATCACCAAGGACCGCATGCGGGTGGACGTGGTCTCCGAGTTCTACGTGCGCGTGCAGGCGGGCCCGGAGGCGATCGCGTCGGCGGCCCAGACCCTGGGCCAGCGCACCCTGGAGCCCGAGACGCTGAAGGAGCTGGTGGAGGGCAAATTTGTCGACGCGCTTCGCACCGTCGCCGCCGAGATGACCATGGAGGAGCTGCACGAGAAGCGCGGCGAGTACGTCAAGCGGGTGAAGGGCGTGGTGGCGGCCGACCTCCTGCAGAACGGGCTCGAGCTGGAGGCGGTCTCGCTCACCCAGCTCGACCAGACCGCCATGGAGTTCTTCAACCCGTCCAACGCCTTCGACGCCGAGGGCCTCACCCGGCTCACCGAGCAGATCGAGCGCCGCAAGAAGATCCGCAACGACATCGAGCAGGACACCATGATCCAGGTGCGCAACAAAAATCTAGAGACCGAGCGGCAGGCGCTCGACATCGACCGCGAGCTGGAATACGCGCGGCTGGCCCAGGAGCGCGAGCTCGAGATGCAGCGGGCGTCCCAGCGGGCGGACGTGGCCCGCCAGCGCGCCGAGAAGGAGCAGGAGGCCGAGCGGGCCCAGATCGGGGCGCGGGAGGCGGTGGACCGGGCGCGCATAACCTCGGAGCGCGCGGTGGAGGAGGAGCGGATCATCAAGGAGCGCGAGGTGCAGCAGCTCGAGATCGGGCGGCGCCAGGCCGTCGAGCTGGCCGAGCAGCAGCGCGCCATCGCGGTGGCCGAGCAGTCGAAGGCCCAATCGGAGGCGCAGGGCGCGGCCGATCTGGCCCGGGCCAAGGCGGTGGCCGAGGAGGAGCGCGTCTTCACCGCGCGCGAGACCGAGATGGCCGAGCGGCGCAAGCGCATCGACCTGATCGGGGCCCAGCAGGAGGCCGAGCGGGACGCGGTGCGGGTGCGCGTCGGCGCGGAGGCGGAGAAGGCGGCGGCCGGCGACCGTGGCGCCGCGGTGCGGGCGGAGGCCGAGGCGTACGCCGACGCGGAGAAGGTGCGCGCGACGGCGGCGCGCATCCGCAACGAGGTGGAGGCGGAAGGGACCCGGCTGATGAACGAGGCGCAGAACCTGCTGTCGCCGGAGGCACGCCTGTCCGCGATGCGCATCCGGCTGATCGAGAAGCTCGAGGGTATCATCCGCGAATCGGTGAAGCCGATGGAGCGCATCGAGGGCATCAAGATCCTGCAGGTGGACGGTCTGGGCGGCGGAGGCGGCGGCCGGGGCGACGGGCGCGGCGACGGCGGGAGCTTCGCCGACAACGTGGTGAACTCCGCGCTGCGGTTCCGCGCGCAGGCACCCCTGGTGGATCAGCTCCTTCGCGAGATCGGCATCGACTCGGGCGACGTCGGCAAGGTCGCCCGGGGCCTGCTCGACCGGGGCCAGAGCGCGGCCTTGCCCCGGCCCGCCGAATCAGACGCGGGCCCCGTTGAGTAGCCCGGTGAGCCAACGCCGACATGACTACCGTGGCCGGGCTTCTGAGCGATGTGGTGGGGGGGCTGGGGGAGGAGCGGCGCGGCTCGAACGCTGACATGACTACCGTAGCCGAGCTTCTGAGCGATGTGGTGGGGGGGTCTGGGGGAGGAGCGGCGCGGCTCGA